>Ga0207983_1000008_pt1 | contig 33933 bp, 31 predicted proteins | sample SoimicmetaGmgHMB_FD_188341 | JGI IMG/M metagenome (GOLD analysis project Ga0207983, IMG submission 188341) | Soil and rhizosphere microbial communities from Laval, Canada - mgHMB (SPAdes) (version 2) | ecosystem: Environmental > Terrestrial > Soil > Agricultural land | place: Laval, Canada...
TGGCCGGATCGCCATCCTGCAACGCGCGCTCGAGAATGCCGAGCTTGCCGTAACCGAACACCGCCGGATCGGCATAGGCGGCGGCGAGATCCGGGGGAATGAACTCGACCGCTTCGATGCCGCTCCAGCCCTCGGTCACCAGATCCTTGGCAGCGGCAAGATCATTGGCCTTGACCGCCACCAGCAGCGCATTGCGATTTTTCAGCGCCGCCATGTGGTCGAGCGCCGCTTTCAGCTGCGGCTGCACCTGATCGGCGACTTGCCGACGGGTGGCATTGACCGCGTCGTTCAGCCGGTTCGCCGAGCGCAGTTGCCAGCCGCTCCAGGCCATCCACAGCGCCGCCAGCAGGAACAATCCGCCCACCAGAGGCAGCACCAGCGCAGGTTTGAAGCTCGACATCGATTTCATTTGGTCCCCCTAGACCCGTTCAACGCACGCCGGTATGGCCGAAACCACCCTCACCGCGTGCGCTCTGTTCGAAATTCTCGACCTGCCGGAATCTTGTTCGCACCACCGGCAGGAAAACCAGCTGGGCGATCCGGTCGCCGGGCTGGATCACCTGTGGATTCTGCCCGCGATTCCACAAACTCACCATTAGCGGCCCCTGGTAGTCGGCATCGATCAGGCCGACCAGATTGCCCAGCACCAATCCCTGTTTGTGACCCAGCCCCGAGCGCGGCAGGATCACCGCACACAGCGAAGCATCGCCGATGTGGATGGCCAGCCCCGTGGCCAGCAACTGCGCCTCACCGGGCGCCAGCGTCACCGGCGCATCGCAGAGCGCGCGCAGGTCCATGCCGGCGGAAGCGGCGGTCGCATAGTCGGGCAACGGAAAATCCTTGCCCAGACGCGCATCGAGAACCTTGAACTCGACGTCGCGGATCACGCCGACGCCCCCAGGCGTGCGGCGATCAGCGCCAGCAAGGCGCCCGCGACCTGGCGCTTGGGCCCGCGGGCGATATCGCTGCGACCCTCATGCGAAAACACCGCGAGCGCATTGTCCTCGCTCTCGAAACCAATGCCCTGGGCGGAAACATCATTGGCGGCGATCAAGTCCAGGCCCTTGCGGCGCAGTTTGTCCTGCGCGTAGGTATCGATGTCGTTGGTCTCGGCGGCGAAACCGACCACGAGCCGCGGCCGCGCCGCATGGCTGGCGACTTCGGCGAGGATATCGGGAGTGCGCACGAGCTTGAGGTCGAGCGTTTCCCCGGATTTTTTAATTTTCTGCGGCAGGGTTTCCGACGGCGCGTAATCGGCGACCGCGGCAGCGCCGATGTAGACGTCCTGGCCCGGCAAGGCCTGCAGCACCGCCGCGCGCATCTGCGCAGCGCGACGCACGTCGATGCGCTCGACGCCAGCCGGCGTCGCGAGATTCACCGGCCCGGCCACCAGCACGACTTTCGCGCCCATCGCTGCGGCCGCAGCGGCGAGCGCGAAACCCATCTTTCCGGAGCTGCGGTTGCCGAGAAAACGTACCGGATCGAGATCCTCGAAGGTCGGCCCGGCACTGATCAGCACGCGGCGACCGGCGAGCAGCGGCGGCTGCGACAACGCCGCAAGCGCGGCCACGATCTGCAGCGGTTCAAGCATGCGGCCAGCGCCGATTTCGCCGCAGGCCTGGTCGCCTTCGCCGGGGCCGAGCACGGTGGCGCCACGCGACAGCAAGGTGGCGACATTGGCCTGCGTGGCGGCATGCGCCCACATCATCCGGTTCATCGCCGGCACCAGCGTCAGCGGCGCTTCCGATGCGAGGCAGATGGTGCTCAACAAATCATTGGCGATGCCATGCGCAAGTCGCGCGATCGCATCGGCGCTGGCCGGTGCGATCACGATGCGGCTGGCCCAGCGTGCGAGTTCGATATGCCCCATCGCAGCTTCCGCTGCGGCGTCCCAGAGCGTGGTACCAACCGGATATCCCGACAATGCCTGGAATGTGGTCGCGGTGACGAATTGCTGCGCGCCTTCGGTCATCACCACGCGGACTTCGGCGCCGGCATCCTGCAGTCGGCGCACCAGATCGGCGGCCTTGTAGGCGGCGATGCCACCGCTCACGCCCAGCAGGATTCGCTGTCCGGCTAATTCGCTCACGTGCGGGGTTTCCTACGGCCAAAGACGGCCTAGCTTACCCGAAGGCGCGGCCCGCCCCGAGCTCCCTGCGACCCGCGTCGCGGGCAATCTCGACGCATGCACATACACGACTGGCCCAGCGCCGAACGTCCCCGGGAAAAACTGCTGGCGCGCGGCAGCAGTCAGCTTTCCGATGCCGAGTTGCTCGCACTGTTCATTGGCAGCGGCGGCCGCGGCCAGAACGTCGTCGAACTGAGCCGGCGCCTGCTGGTCGATCACGGCGGCCTGCGCGGCCTGCTCGATCGCCCTGCCGGCGAGCTGGCCAAACTCGCCGGCATCGGCCCGGCCCGCGCCTGCAGCCTGGCCGGCGCTCTGGAACTTGGCACGCGGCATCTCGGGCAGCGGCTCGAGCGCGGCGCCGCGCTCGCCGATCCGCACCAGGCCGGCGACTATCTGGCGCGCAAGCTGCGGCCGCTGCCTTACGAAGTATTCGCCTGCCTGTTCCTCGACACCCGCCATCGCGTGATCGCCTACGAGGAGTTGTTCCGCGGCACGCTGGACGGTGCCGAAGTGCATCCACGCGAAGTCGCCCGCCGCTGCCTGGCGCTCAATGCCGCGGCGGTGATCTTCGGGCACAACCATCCCAGCGGCAGTCTCGAGGCCAGCGCCGCCGACCGCGCCGTCACCGCACGGCTCAAGCAGGCATTGACCCTCGTCGATGTCCGCGTCCTGGATCACTTCATCGTCGGCGATGGCGCGCCGGCCTCGATGGCGCAGTCCGGGCTGCTCTAGCGGGCCGGATGGAGAGCAGCAAAGCCATTGGCCTGCGGCTGCCGCCGGGTCGCCACTGCGTATACTGGTTCAGCAGGCAGCGACCGGACGGATGACGTGATCCTCGGCTACGACAGACTCTATTCGCCCGACGACATCGAACGCGCCCTGCCCGATGCCGCCTCTGCACGTGCGCTGATCACCGCCAAGCGCCCCGCGCTGCTGACCCACATGAGCCGCATGGCCGAACGCATCGGCGCCGAGCCGCGTGCGCTCGCCGTCACCTTGCTGGCGACGGCCCGGCTGGGTCTGCGCCATGGCGGTTTCGGCGACGATTTCCACGCGTACCACAACGAAGGTCATGTGCTGGAGCTCGGCGAGCGCCGCCTCGGCCGCGTGCTCGACACACTCGCCGATACCGCTCCGCGCGGCGACGATGCCGCAGCACTGCTGATGTTCGCGGCCTGTCACGACCTGCGCCAGCGCGAGACAGTCGATGTGCCCGGGCCGGTCGGCGGCAATGAAGCCGCCAGCGTTGCCGAGACCTTTCGCATTCTCGATGCCTGCGGTTTCGATCGCGAAACGGACCGAGGTCATTACGTCGCGCTGGAGCTGATGGTCGCCGGCAGCACCTTCGATGCCCGTCCGGTGCACCTCGACGATCCGCGCACCGACGAACTCGCGTCGGTCGCCGGCGGTGCGTTGGCGCGCGGCCTCGCGCTGTGGCTGGACGGCGAACATCTGCATTGGCGCGAAGACCCCGACGCGCGCCGCGGCGAACGCCTGGGTCGGCTGGCCGCCGATCTCGACACCGCCAATGTCGGCGAAGACTTTGTGCAGCTGTGCGAAACCGCACTGCGTCTGTGTCGCGAGCGGGAAATGCGTGCTGGCCGGGCGCTGGACGACCCCGCCTCCGGCCCGCCCAGCCTCGCCTTCCTCGGTCCGGGCCAGCAGCACTATTTCTTCGAGCTGCATCGCTTCTGTTCGCGCGAAGGCGAACGCGTGTTCGGCGAAAGCAAAACGCACAACGGCCCGTTGGTGAAGGCGGCGAGCGCGGCGATGCTGGCGCGTTTTGCCAAGGCGCCGCCCGCCGATGGCAATGCCGCGTTGGCCGCCTTCTCGGAACTGACCGGCGCGCGTTGACGCACTGCCGTTTCCGGCCGGCAAGTTCCGGGCAAAAAAAAGCGCCGATCCGCCGGGAGGGCCCGATGATCGACGCTTGCCCCGATCCGGCCTAACGGTGCCGGTCGTTCCTAAAGTCTCTTTTCCGGACGCAAGAGTGCCTGCGCCGGGTTACGGCGGGATGACAGCCCCGTCCCCGACCCGGTCGGCCCGGGCCTGCCGCGTTACAATGCCCGGCTCATCTCAACGAAGCGTCCTTACGTGAAAGAACATCTGCGCGAACTGGTGGCCCAGGCCCTGCTCGATCTGCGCCGGCACGGCCGCCTGCCCCAGGACCTGCCGACCCCGGATTTCGTCATCGAACGGACCAAATCCCGCGAACACGGCGACTACGCCACCAATATCGCCCTGCTGCTGGCCAAGTCGGCCGGGATGAAGCCGCGCGAGCTGGCCGAGGCCATGGTCGCCACCTTCGGCGAATCGCAGCATGTGTCGCGCGTCGAGATCGCCGGCCCGGGCTTCATTAACTTCACCATTTCCACGCCCTGTCGCCTGGCGACCATCCGCCGCGTGTTTGAACTGGGCGCCGAATATGGCCGCCAGGTCGGCGAATCGCGCGAGTCGGTCACCGTCGAATTCGTTTCCGCCAATCCCAACGGCCCACTGCATGTCGGCCACGGCCGCGGTGCCGCTTATGGCGCGTCGGTGGCCAACCTGCTTGAAGCTGCCGGACACAAGGTGCAGCGCGAGTACTACGTCAACGACGCCGGCCGGCAGATGGACATCCTCGCGGTGTCGGTGTGGCTGCGCTACCACGAGCTCGGCGGCGTCAACGTGCGTTTCCCCGACAACGGCTACAAGGGCGATTACGTCATCGACATCGCCCGCGGCCTGCGTGGCAAGGAAGGCGACCGCCTGCGCCACAGCGCGATCGAGATCACCGACGGCCTGCCCGCCGACGAAAGCCAGAGCGGCGACAAGGAATTGCATGTCGATGCGCTGATCGCCCGCGCCAAGCAGCTGCTTGGCGATGCCGACTACCGCGTGGTGTTCAATGCCGGCCTGGAATGGTGCCTGGCCGACATCCGCAACGATCTCGCTGGCTTCGGCGTGATCCACGACAACTTCTTCTCGGAACGCTCGCTCGCCACCGACGGCTACGTGCAGCGCGCGATCGCCACGCTGCGCGCGAACGGCCACCTGTACGAAGACGGCGGCGCGACCTGGTTCCGCGCCACCAGCTTCGGCGACGACAAGGACCGCGTGGTCGTGCGCGAGAACGGCGTCAGCACGTATTTCGCTTCCGATCTCGGTTACCTGCTGTCGAAATTCGAACGCGGCTTCGAACGCGCGCTGTACATCCTCGGCGCTGACCACCACGGCTACATCGCGCGTCTGAAAGCCGCTGCACAGGGCTTGGGCCTCGATGCCGGCAAGATCGAAGTGCAGCTGGTGCAGTTCGCGATCCTGTTCCGCGGCGCCGAACGCGTGCAGATGTCCACGCGCGCCGGCAGCTTCGTCACGCTGCGCGAATTGCGCGAGGAAGTCGGCACCGATGCCGCACGCTTCTTCTATGTGATGCGCAGCAACGACCAACACCTGGATTTCGACCTGGAGCTGGCCAAGAGCCATTCCAACGACAACCCGGTGTATTACATCCAGTACGCGCATGCGCGCATCGCCAGCCTGTTCCGCCAGCTCAAGGAAAAGCAGCTGTCGTACAACGACAGCGCCGCGCTGTGCGCACGCAAGCGCCTGACCGAATTGCCGGAAGACGAGTTGATCGTCGAGCTGATGCGCTACCCGGAAGTGATCGAAGCCGCCGCCGCCAGTCGCGGCCCGCAGATCATCGCCAACTACCTGCGCGAACTCGCCGCTTCTTTCCACGCGTTCTACAACACGCAACCGATCCTGACCGCCGAAGAAGAACTGCGGCACGCGCGCCTGGGCCTGTGCAAGGCGACGCAGCAGGTGCTCGCCAACGGTCTGGCCCTGCTCGGCGTATCCGCCCCGGAGACGATGTAATGGCTGCAAAACGTTCCAAGACCCAGGCCCGACGCAACGGCGGCAGCGGCACACCGGGATGGATGTGGTTGCTGATCGGTCTGTTGCTCGGCGCGCTGGTGTTCGGCTATTTTTTCTTCAAGGAAAAATGGCAGCACCCCGCTTCCGATCTGCCGCAGCCGAACCCGCAGGCGCAGGCGCCGACCACTGCCACCGGCAGCGAACCGGTCGTGCCCGACGCACCGGAAAAGCCCAAGCCCAAGTACGATTTCTATACGCTGCTGCCGGAAAAGGAAGTGGTGATCCCCGACGCCGAACTCGCCGAGCAGGCCCGCGCCGAAACCAAGGCCGCGAGTGTCGATGCGAACACGGCAACTCCGGCGACAACGGCAACTGCAACTGCAACGGTTCCGGTCGCGGGCACAAACGCGACCGCGACGACCGCCGGCGACAACGTGCGCTACCTGATCCAGGCCGGCGCGTTCCGTGGCAACGATGAAGCCGAAGCCCTGAAGGCACAGATCGCTTTGACCGGCGAAGTCGCGCGCGTCGAAGCCGCGCAGATCAACGGCAACACGGTGTACCGCGTGCGCATGGGCCCCTATCCCACCGCCAGCGGACTCGCCGCGGCCAAGCAGGCGCTGGCCAACCATGGCATCAACGGCGCGCAGGCGATCCGGGTGAAGTAACAAGCGGATTCGTTGCTCGAACGCACTACGGAAAAGCGGCCGCCCGGCCGCTTTTTCATTTTCGACGCAATAGCTTCGGCAACACCGCACTGGCGCATCGCGACGATCGGGACGATCATCGAGGTCCCCGCATCGTCCCCGGCAGCGGCCAGACATCCTCATGAGCTGGACCATCGACTTCCTGCCGAACGAGCAGATCCTGCGCGTTACCACGCACGGCACGATGGATCTCGCGCTGATCAAGCAGATGGCGCGGGAAGCCCTGGATGCGGGGCTCGCGCACCAGGCGCTGCGCTACCTCATCGACCATCGCGACATGATTCCCGCCCTGTCGTCGGAAGACATCTTCGACCTGCCGAAAATCAACGCCGACATGGGCGTCGGCCGCACGATGCGCGTGGCGATCGTGTTCTCGCCGGACTCCCCGCGCGCGGAAGATTTCTTCTATTACGACGTGCGCAACCTGAGCAAGGGCAGCAGCAACATCCGTCAGTTCAGCGATCTGCAACAGGCGCTGGACTGGCTGCTGACCTGAGCGCGGCGGCTGCTTTTCCGCGGATCGCCTGCGCTATCCTGCCCCCGCGCAGGAAACGCGTGGAAGGGAGATTCGGGATGATCAAGCGCACGATGACCGCCGGCTGGGGCGACATGGATTTCAATGCGCACATGCGCAACACCGCCTATCTCGATAAGTCCGCAGACGCACGCATGCTGTTTTTCGCCGAGCACGGATTTTCCGCCACCGAATTCGCCCGCCTGCGCATCGGGCCGGTGGTGATGAAGGATGAGGTCGAGTACTTCCGGGAAGTGAGCCTGCTCGAGCAGATCGAAGTCGGGCTGGCACTCGCAGGCATGTCGGAAGACGGTTCGCGTTTTCGTCTGTGCAACGAATTCTTCCGCGCCGACGGCAAGCCCTGCGCGCGCGTGACCAGCACCGGCGGTTGGCTGGATCTCGCCGCGAGAAAACTGATCGTCCCACCCGACGCGTTGCTCGCGGCGATGCGACAGCTGCCATGCATGGCGGACTTCGCCGTACTTCCGTCCAGTGCCTGAGCTTCGCTTCTTCGCAACAACTTGGCAGCAACCGAGCCCATCAAGGAAGATCCGTGGACAATCCCTATCAGGCGCCCGCCGCACCGGTTCTCGACCTGCCGGGCAGTGCGTCGAAAAATTTCAAGCTTTTCAAGATTTCCGGCATCGCCTTGGCGACGTTTCTCGGCAGCCCGATTGCCGGCGGCATCTTGCTGGCGAAGAATTTCAGCCGGCTCGGCAAGCCTAGACAGGCGAAGATGGCGCTGATCTATTCGTCGCTTGCCGCCTTCGTGCTGCTGGCGATCGCCTTCCTGATTCCGGATCGCTGGCATGTGCCGAACTATCCGTTCCTACTGGTGCAACTGTTGACGATGCAGCAGGTGGCGAAGAATTATCAGGAAGCGGACATTCGCGAGCACGAAGCCCAGGCCGGCGCCATGGCTTCGAACTGGCTGGCGGCGGGCATCGGCCTGCTGACCTTCCTTGCGCTGATGTTGGCCATATTTGCGGTCATCGTGGCGGCGACTGCATTGGGCTGGGCGGGCACTCCGGACTGATCAAGTCCGCTGGCTCCGGCGCACGCTTCCCTCGAATCACTCGCGCGCGCTACCCACCGCGCTTCAGGCGGATCAGCGCCGACGTGTCTTCCTCGCCAAAACCCCGTGCCATCAGCTCGCCGTAATCGGCCAGCGATTGCTCGATCACAGTGGCGCGGATGCCGGCCTGCGCAGCCATTTCGCGGACGATCTTCAGGTCCTTGTGCAGCAATGCGGACTTGAAGCCGGGCGTGAAATTGTTCGCGAGCATGGTCGCGCCGCGCTTGTCGAGAAACCAGTTGCCGGCGGCGCCCGCTGCCAATGTCGGCACCAGCAACTCCGCGGCGAGCCCGAGCTTTTCGCCCAGCGCCAGACCTTCGCACACCGCCTGCGCGATGCCGGCGACCAGCACCTGATTCACCGCCTTCGTCGCCTGACCCGCGCCAGACGGACCCATGTGGGTGATGCGCAGCGCATACGCTTCGAGCGCAGGGCGCGCTTTCTCGAGATCGGAGACTTCACCGCCGACCATGATCGACAGCTTGCCGTTGCGCGCACCTTCGACGCCGCCAGATACCGGAGCATCGAGAAAACCGATCCCGTGCTCTTGCAGCAGTGCCTGCGCCTGCTGCGCAGTGGTAGATGAAACCGTCGAGTGATCGACGACCACGCTACCGGCGCGCAACACACCGGCGAGTGCGCGAACGTTTTCCAGCACGTCGGCATCGGCGGACACGCAGAGCATCACCACGTCGCAGCCGGAAAAATCGCCAGCGCCCGCAGCGGCTTTCAACGTCAACGCATCCGCGAAAATCTGTGCGCGCGCCTGCGTGCGATTGCCGACTACCGCAAGCACTCCGCGTGCATGCAGATGACCTGCCATCGAATGGCCCATGGCACCGAGACCGATAAATCCGACGTGCATGGCTGTCCTTGTGGAGTATTAGAAAAGCAAAGATCCCGCAGGCTTTTGTAGGAGCGACGCAAGTCGCGATTTCTCCAAAATACGATGCCGATCGGAGAAATCGCGACTTGCGTCGCTCCTACAGATCGTTATTCGTGCGGGGTTTCGTGCAGGTAGGTGTAACCGGTGAGGCCAGCCTCCAGCGCCGCGAGCATCGCCGACGACTCGTCCGCCGGCAGTTTCGCGGCATCGACGCGGTCGCGGTACGCCTTGCGCAGATCCGCCAATGCGTAGCCGACGTAGTCGAGCATCACGTCGGTGGTGTCGCCCTTGCGCTGGCGCAGCAACGTGTAACTGCCGTCGGCGCTCATGCGCACGTTGGCGGTATCGGTGTCGCCGAACAAGTTGTGGATGTCGCCCAACGTTTCCTGGTACGCGCCGACCAGGAAGATGCCGAGACGATAGCTTTCACCGCGCTTGAGGCTGTGCATCGGCAAGGCGCTGTCCAGCGTTTCCGCCGCAACATAGGTGTCGATGCGGCCGTCGGAATCGCAGGTAAGGTCGGCGATCACGCCGCGACGGTCGGGCTGCTCGTCCAGACGCGCGATCGGCACAATCGGGAACACCTGGTCGATCGCCCAGACGTCGGGAATCGATTCGAACACCGAGAAATTGACAAAATACTTGTCGACCAGGCGCTCGTTCAATTCATCGAGCACGTCGCGATGACTCTTTTCTTCACCGGTCAGGCGCGCACGCACGCCGTGCGCTATCGCGTAGAACAGGTCGTCGAGCTGCGCACGCTGGGCGAGGCTCAGCTGCCCAAGCGCGTACAGCGCATGGCCTTCCGACAACGCGTGCTGGGCTTCGAGATACAACTCCAGCGCCGGGCGCTGATCGAGATCGGCATGGGTGTCGCGCAGATGGCGCAGCACGGCGGGCTCGCCGGCTTGCGGCGACGGCACCGCACCCTGCGGCGCCTGCTCGACTTCGGAAACGTTGACCACCATCACCGCATGGTGCGCCGTCATCGCACGACCGGCCTCGGTGATCATCATCGGTGGCGGCAGCGAGAATTCCGTGCAGGCTTCCGCCAGCGGCTGCACCAGCGTGTGCGCGAACTGGTCGAGACCATAGTTGATCGAGCAGTAGCCGCGCGAACGCGTGCCTTCGTAATCCACGCCCAGGCCGCCGCCGGAATCCATGTAGCGAATGGTGCAGCCGAGCTTGGACATCTCGACGAAATAACGCACCGCCTCGCGCATGCCGTTGGCGATGTCGCGCACGTTCGATATCTGCGAGCCCATATGGAAATGCAGCAACTGCAGTGCATCGAGCATGTCGGCGGCGCGCAGCTTCTCGACGAGGTCGAGCACTTGTCGCGGCGACAGACCGAACTTCGCCTTGTCGCCACCACTGTTCTGCCATTTTCCGGCGCCGAGCGTCGCCAGGCGCATGCGCACGCCGAGGCCAGGCTTGACGCCGAGCGCACGCGCTTCCTCGATGATGATCGCGAGCTCGGAAGGTTTCTCGACGACGATGAAAGTCTGCAGGCCGAGCTTGCGCGCGATCAATGCCAGGCGAATGAACTCACGATCCTTGTAGCCGTTGCAGACCACGATCGAACCGGGCTTGGCGAGACCGAGCACGGCCATAAGCTCGGGCTTCGAACCCGCTTCCAAACCGAAGCCATCGCCGCCCTGCACGGCCAGTTCGCCGGCGACGCCGTGATGCTGGTTGACCTTGATCGGATACACGGCGGTGTAGCCACCGGTGTAATCGAGTTCGGCCATCGCCTTGTTGAAAGCGGCCTGCATCTTGCGCAGGCGATCGCCGAGGATGTCGGAGAAGCGCAGCAGCAACGGCAGCTTCAGGCCGGCATCGGTAGCCTGCGCGAGGATCTCGGGCAGCGCCAGCACCGGACCACCGGCGCCATGCGGCAGCGCGCACATGCGGCCCTGGGCGTCGACATCGAAATAGCCATCCGACCAATACGGAATCGAATAGGTGTGGCGGGCACGGTCGAGCGACCAAGCGGACATCGGCGGCATTCCTGGCGGTGAAAGGAGCGGGGCATTGTACCGTCGCGCCCGCGCCCTGTATCCGCTCGCTCGCCGGGGCTGCGGGCCACTTGCGCGCAAGGCGCTTGATACAATCCCGGCCCACCTTCAGACGCCCCAGGAACTCCGATGTCTTCCAGCCCGTCGCCTTGGCTTTACGAAAACTTCGAGCACACCGGCTCGGCCTTCGGCCTGCGCATCACCCGCAAGCTCGACGAAGTGCAGTCGCCCTTCCAGAAGATCGAGATCTACGAGAGCACCGACTGGGGCAACGTGATGCTGATCGACGGCGCGATGATGGTGACCACGCGCGACAATTTTTTCTATCACGAGATGATGGCGCATGCGCCGCTGTTCACGCATCCGGCGCCGAAAAACGTGGTGATCATCGGTGGCGGCGACTGCGGAACGCTGCGCGAAGTGCTCAAGCACGCCGGCGTCGTCACCGCCGTGCAATGCGATATCGATGAGCAGGTGACGGTGATGGCGGAGAAGTATTTCCCGGAACTGTGCGAGTCCAACAAGGATCCGCGCGCGACGGTGATGTTCGACGACGGCATCGCCTACATGGCCAACGCCGCGCCGGAAAGCATCGACGTGATCATCGTCGACTCCACCGATCCGGTCGGTCCGGCCGAAGGCCTGTTCAACCGCGCGTTCTACGAAAGCTGCCTCAAGGCCCTGCGCCCGGATGGCCTGCTGGTGCAGCAGAGCGAAAGCCCGCTGGCACTTATGCACTTGATCCAGGACATGCGCGGCGCGATGCGCGACGCCGGCTTCAAGACCTTCCGCACGCTGCCTTTTCCGCAGCCTTGCTATCCGACCGGCTACTGGAGCGGCACCATCGCCAGCAAGACCGCACGCGACCTCACCGATTTCCGCGCAGCCGACGCCGCCGCGAAAACCTTCCGCACCACGTATTACAACGCCGCGATCCATCGCGCCGCGCTGGCGATGCCGGAGTTCATGCAGGCGGCCTTGAACGACTGAGGCGCTTCGTTGTAGGAGCGGCGCAAGCCGCGACTCGATCAGGCTGCATCGCGGATCGGAGAAATCGCGGCTTACGCCGCTCCTACAAGCCGCTCCTACAAGATGAGCATGGCGAAATGAAAAAGGGCGCGGATTTCTCCGCGCCCTTTCTTGTTTCCGGATGACGAGGCTTACTTGACCTCGAAATCCTTGCTCTGCACGACCGCATCGTTGAGCGAGACGTCCACCTTGTACTTGCCGACCGGCCAGCCCGACGGCTTGGCGATCTGGAAGTCGGTGACGCCAGCGCCGGAGAACGCGATTTCCTTGCTCTCCTCGTTGATGGTCTGGCCATCCTGGAACGTCCACTTCGCGGTCAGCTTGCCCGAGACCGTGCCGGCCGGGTCGCTGGTGACGGTGGAGACCGCCGCGAAGATGGTGTCCTTCTTGCCGAAGGCCGTGCCGGGCGTGGTCACTTTCATGTCGGCGCCGACGGCGTTGCCGAGATCGACGGAAGTGACCGAAGCGGTCACGGCAACCGGTGCCGGCGGTGGTGGCGGTGCAACCGGCGTGACCGGTGCGGGCGGCGTTGCCACGGCCTCTTCATGCTTCTTGCAACCGGCCAGGGCCAGCGTGGTGATCAGTGCAGCGGCGACAACAAGATGCAGGCGACTACGATTCATGGGTTTCTCCTGAAATTCGGGATACGGGAAAGCGGCATCGCGGGCCGGGCCGGAAGGCCTAGCCTTCGCCTGCGGGAATCTTCAACACCTGACCCGGTTTGATCTTGTCGGGGTCGTTGAGCTGATCGCGGTTCGCTTCGAAAATCGCCGGCCACTTGCTGGCCTTGCCATAGAAATGCTTGGCGATATGCGAGAGCGTGTCGCCGCTCACCACCGTATAGCTCTGTTCACCACCGCCGCCACCGCCACCATCGCTGATGATCTGCTCGGTGGACGTGACCTTGGCCTGGACATCGCTGAAGTCGGCCTTTTCCTGGATCTGTTCGGTACTCGTGACGCTGCCTTTCACATCGGAGAAATCAGGTTTCTGGGGGGGCGTGCTCATGGCGGGTCTCCCGGACGATAAGGGTCCGGTGCCAACCATAGACCAAAACCGATGGCCGAAAAATTAAGTTTTTGATAAGGAAGATCGGCCAGTCAGGAACGGGTATGACCGCGATTGCCTGGTGCGATGCGGCATGGGCATCGCGATCATGCCCGCTACAGCGCGTCCCCATCGAGCTCACCGGTGCGGATGCGCATCACGCGTTCGAGTTCGTAGACGAAGATCTTGCCGTCACCGATCTTGCCGGTATTGGCCGCGGACTGGATCGCCTCGACGACGCGGTCGAGCTGGTCGCTGGTGACAGCGACTTCGAGCTTGATCTTGGGCAGGAAGTCGACCACGTATTCGGCGCCGCGATACAGCTCGGTATGACCTTTCTGTCGACCGAAGCCCTTGACCTCGGTGACGGTCACGCCGGTGACGCCGGCTTCGCTCAAGGCCTCGCGCACGTCGTCGAGCTTGAACGGCTTGATGATCGCCATGACCATTTTCATTGGGCAGCTCCTGGGCGCTTAAAGGTTGTAGCCACGTTCGTTGTGCAGGGCGAGATCGAGGCCTTCGGTTTCCTCGTCTGCCGCCACGCGCAGGCCGAGCGTCGCATCGATCAGCTTGAGCAGCACGAAACTGACGATCGCAGTGTAAAGGATGGTGACGCCGACGCCCTTGGCCTGCGTGAATAGCTGGCCGGCGATATCGGTGACCGTACCAAAGCCGCCTAGCGCCGGCGCCGCGAACACGCCAGTCAGCAGCGCGCCGAGAATGCCGCCGATCGCATGCACGCCGAAGACGTCGAGTGAATCGTCATAGCCGAGCACGCGCTTGAGGCTGGTCGCGCTGAAGAAGCAGACCACGCCGGCGGCCAGACCAATGACCAAGGCGCCACCCGGACCAGCCGTGCCCGAAGCCGGCGTGATCGCGACCAGCCCCGCGACCGCGCCCGAGGCGATGCCGAGCACGCTGGGCTTTTTGTGCGTCAGCCATTCAATCGCCATCCACGCCAACGCGGCGGCAGCAGTGGCGATCTGCGTGACCAGCATCGCCATGCCGGCAGTACCGTTGGCCGCGACCGCCGAACCGGCATTGAAACCGAACCAGCCGACCCAGAGCATGCTCGCGCCGATCAGGGTGTAGCCGAGGTTGTGCGGCGCCATCACCGAATTCGGATAGCCGCGACGCTTGCCGAGTACGAGCGCGGCAACGAGTCCGGCGACGCCGGCGTTGATATGCACCACCGTGCCGCCAGCGAAGTCGAGCACACCCCAGTCCAGCAGCAGGCCGCCCGGTCCGCTCCAGACCATGTGCGCGATCGGCGCGTACACCAGCGTGAACCACAGGCCCATGAACAGCAGCATCGCCGAGAATTTCATGCGCTCGGCGAACGCGCCGACGATCAATGCCGGCGTGATGATCGCGAAGGTCATCTGGAAAGTGATGAACACGCTTTCGGGCACGGTGAGAAATAAACTGTCGGGCGTGAGCCCGGCAAGAAACGCGCGATGCAGGCCACCGACGAACGAGTGCAGGTTCACCTGATCCTTGATCATGCCGCTGGTGTCGAATACCAGGCTGTAGCCGTAGATCACCCAGAGAATGCTGACCAGACCGGTGATCGCGAAGCACTGCATCAGCACCGAGAGCACGTTCTTCGATCGCACCATGCCGGCGTAGAAAAGCGCGAGGCCGGGGATGGTCATGAACAATACGAGCACCGTCGACACCAGCATCCAGGCGGTGTCGCCAGTGTTGAGCGTGGGCGCAGCCACGGGCGTGTCGGCAAGCGCCGTCAGCGGAAGCGCGAGGACCGTCAGCGCGGCCAGTCGGGTCAGGGCAGGTCGGTTCATGAAGGTCTCCGGGCAGGTGTTCGAACTGTTGCCCGGCGATGACGGATTGATTGCTCACGCCGATCATGTTTCGATATGGGCCCCTCGCGGTCAGCGCCACGAATCGTCGCGCGGCGGCAAGGAACTTCCTACAGGCTGCGGATCCGTCACCCGACGGCCGTCGTCGGGATCACGCGGCGAGACTGCCGGCGTCCACCGGAGAAACGCCCCATGATCGACCTCAAAGCCATCGACGATCTCGCCCGCCGCCTCACCAGCCTGGTTCCGCCCGGACTGAAAGACGCACGCAGCGACCTCGAGCAGAACATGAAAGCGACCTTGCAGGCAGGCCTCGCCAAGCTCGATCTGGTCACCCGCGAAGAGTTCGACGTGCAGCGCGCGGTGCTGCTGCGCACCCGCGAAAAAATCGACGCGCTCGAACGCGCCGTCGAAGTGCTCGAAGCCAGGCTGGCTTCCAGTCCCGGCAACAACCACTAAACCTACGGCCCTGCCGCAATGACACTGGCGCTGGCGCATAGCCGCGCCCGGGCCGGCGTGCACGCACCGGCGGTCCGCGTCGAGGTGTATCTGTCGCCCGGCTTGCCGGCGATGCAGATCGTCGGGCTGCCGGAAGCGGCGGTCCGCGAGAGTCGCGATCGCGTGCGCGCGGCGATCCAGTGTTCGCAACTGGAAATGCCAAATCGCCGGATGATCATCAACCTTGCACCCGCCGATCTTCCGAAAGACGGCGGACGTTTCGATTTGCCGATCGCACTCGGCATCCTCGCAGCGAATGGCGATGTCAGCGTCGAGGCGCTGGCGCGTTTCGAATTGCTCGGCGAACTCGCGCTCACCGGCGAGCTGCGCATGATCGATGGCGTCCTGCCTGCGGCGCTCGCCGCCGCCGCGGCCGGACGCGCGCTGATCGTACCCGCCGGCAATGGCGACGAAGCCGCGCTCGCCAGCGACGTCGAGGCGTATACGGCGCGCACGCTGCTCGAAGTCGTCGCCCACATCAACGGCGTGAAATCGCTACCGCTGGCATTACCAAATCAACTTGGCACATTGCTGCCGAGCTATCTCGATCTCGCCGACGTGCGCGGGCAATTGCAGGCACGACGCGCGCTGGAAATCGCGGCGGCCGGATCGCATCATCTGCTGCTGATCGGTCCACCCGGCTGCGGAAAAACCTTGCTCGCGTCGCGGCTACCCGGCCTATTACCGGAAGCAAGCGAAGCCGAAGCACTGGAAAGCGCGGCGGTCGCTTCCGTGTCGGGCCGCGGCCTGGATCTGACACGCTGGCGCGTGCGAAATTTCCGTTCGCCGCATCACACCGCGAGCGCGGTGGCGCTGATCGGTGGCGGTGCGGAACCGCGACCGGGCGAAGTATCGCTGGCGCACAACGGCGTGCTTTTTCTCGACGAGCTCGCCGAGTGGGACCGCCGGACGCTGGAAGTGTTGCGCGAACCGCTGGAATCTGGCGTGGTGACGATTTCGCGCGCCGCGCGCGCGGCAGAATTTCCTGCGCGTTTTCAGCTGGTCGCCGCCATGAATCCCTGCCCCTGCGGTTGGGCCGGCGATCCGTCCGGGCGCTGTCGTTGCTCGGGCGAAGCCGTGTTGCGCTATCGCGCACGCCTGTCCGGCCCCCTGCTCGATCGCATCGATCTGCAGCTGACCGTGCCGCGTCTGGCGCCGCACGAGATGCGCAGCGATTCGCCGCGCGGCGAAGCTACCGCCATCGTGCGCGAACGCGTGGTCGCCGCACGCATACGGCAACATCGCCGCAGTGGAAAAACCAACGCGCAACTTTCGCAAGCGGAAACCGAACACCACTGCCATCTTTCCGGCCGGGATCAGACCCTGCTCGAGCGGGCAATGGAAGCACTGCAACTCACCGCCCGCGCCACCCATCGCATCCTGCGCGTGGCACGCACCATCGCCGACCTCGAAGACAGCGAGCGCATCACCACTGCGCACCTCACCGAAGCGATCGGCTATCGTCAGCTCGATCGCGGGCAAAGCGCTGGGTAATTTCCTGCAGGAGCGATCATGGTCGACGATGACTTCACGACGAAGGATTTGCGAAGAGCAGGATCCCGTTCGCCGGCAATTTTCTCCTGCACACCGTAGGAGCCAGCTTGCTGGCGACGCCTTTCCCGGATGCGGCCTCGATTCCCGCAAGCGAGTGAGCGTCGGGGTAGTTGCTGCCGGGGTAGGCTTGGTCGCCAGCAAGCTGGCTCCTACGAGATCAACGCACCGCTTTGCCCAGCGGATCGAATTCCGTCGCGATGATCTCGGTGGCGCGGCGTCCGAAGCCGCTGACCGCGACCGCGGCGGTACTCAGGCCATCGAGCTCGAACAGACGTTCGGCGCAGTCATCGTTGATGGCGCCGGTGACGAACGCGCCGTAACCGAATTCGGTCGCGGACAGATACAGGTTCTGCGACAGATGCCCGGCGTCGAGCTGGATCACCCGCCAGGCCTTGCTGTTATTGCGATATTTCCAGAAACTGCGCTGGAAGCGCGCGGCCATCAGCAGCAACACCGGCGCATTGGCGAACCATGACTGGCCGGCGACCAACTCATTTGCGATCGGCAGCAGCGCGTCTGCCGCGATCAGCCGCATCGGCTCCAGCACATGCGCCGTGCTGTGATAGTGATACAGCCCTGGCGCCAGACCTTCGACGCGCTGCACCAGCACGAAGGCCTCGACCGGATGCAAGCCACCACCGGACGGACTGTTCTTTTTCAGCGCGACCGCGCCCGGCGAGAAGTCCTGCGTTGCCTGGGCAGCGAACACGCGATGCAATACGCGACTGAGATCGATCAGCGGCAATACGAAATCGTTGTCGAAATTGCGGCAGGTCGAGCGCGCGGCGAGCAGCTCGTCGAAAGCGGTCTTGTCGGGCGTCGGCAGCGCATGCCAGCTTTCGCGTTCGCGAACCTGCAACGCTTCCGTCGGCGGCAGGCCGTGATCGTCGATCATGCTTTTCCAGGTACGCTCGCCGACACGCCCGGCATCGGCCTGGACATCGACGCCCTGCCAACGACTGAAGGTATGCGCCAAAGCCGCCGGCCCCCACCAGGCGGTATCGCGCAGCGCCTGATCGCGCGCGCGCAGCTCTGCGTGTTCCGCGTGATCGCCCAGCAACAATCCAGCCGCGAGCAATCGCGCGATGCGCTCGGCGCCGAAGTTTTCGACGAGTTCCGAGTACGCATGCGCTTTGTCGGCCGTGACCACATCGAACACCGCAAGATCGGCGAACTCCAGCACGACCTCGAGACCCAGATGCGGCGCCAGCGCCACCCATTCGCTGCGCGTCACCATGCCGGCGCCGCCCGACATCAGATCTTCGAGGGAAAATTCCGGGCGCTCACGGCGCTGGAGAAAGAAATAGCTCGGGCGCGTCAGATGCATGGCGGGAACAGGCAGGGCAGGAGCGGCGATCTTGCCAGAGTTGTCGCGATCAGGATCGCGGCATATCGGCTCGCTTGATGCCCGGTGCCTGCATCAACTGTCCAGAAGGAAAGGAACGACGTCCTTCGGCCCGCCTTCCGCTTCCCGTCCTTGCCGTGTTGCATTGGTCACAGGCAGCCGCTAGCCTGCCTCGACCTCAATACGAGGGATAAGGGGGAATAATAATGGCCAAGCCTTTTTCGCCAGACGTCGCCGACAAGCTACTCAACAAACTGTCCAGTGATGACGACTTCCGCGCCCTGTTCGAAAAAAATCCACGTGCGGCGCTCAAGCAGGTCGGCCATGAAACCCCCGAGACCGATCGCGACGTGAAAGGCGCCGATCATGTCCTGTGCTGCTACAGCGTCAAGACGCTGGCCAGCAAGGAACAGATCAAGGCGGCGCACAAGGAACTCAAGGCACAGCTTTCGCAGCTGCCCTTCCACTACGAGATGGCCGCTCTAGGAACGCGTTGATGCCAAGGCCGCCGTCAGCGACCGCAAGCGGGTTTCGACGAACGGGATCTTTTCGGCGTTGGGCCATGCCCGGTTGAACGCGGTGAGTTTTTGCCGGGCCAGTTTCGGCTGGCCCAGCTTCACCGCAAACTCTGCGGCACTCAACAAGGCCAGATTGCTCTCGACAATATTCGCGGGCGTCCACATGTCAAAGCTGTTCCATTCACCGTAAGCGCGCCCGCGCTCGCGAGCCAGCCAATTCGCTTCTTCCAGCGCTGCAGTTTCGTTGCCCGCGGCGACGTAAGCACGCATCAATACGGCATGACTGAAATACAACTCGCTGCCGTCATGGCGAGCGCGCAATAACGAGATGGCTGTCTCCGGCTGTCGTGCTGCCAATGCCAGCTCAGCCTCCAGAATCGTCTGCATTCCTACGAGAGATGCCTCACCGTTGTTGGTGGCCGGCCCTTTCGCCAGCGCCAACGCGGTTTTCGCAGTGTCTACGTCGCCGTTGCGTGCGGCCAGCCAACCGGCGGCGAGAAGCGGGAAAATGGCGTTGTCACGTTCCTGGTCGTCCTTGCTCGCCAACCGCGCTGTCTCGGTAGCCACGAAGTCGCGCCACTGGGCCGGCTGCAGTTGCCCGGCATAGCTGCTCAAAGAAAGCTGTGCGCCTAGAAGCGCACGCGCCTGGAATGGAGACGCCGCTTCCGACTGCGCATGCAATGTCGCGAGCACCGCCAGCGCTTCTGGCCATTTACCCTGATCGAGCAGGAAGACCGGATCGTCGAGATGCAGCTCCAGATCCACACCCGACATCCCGCTTTGCGTCTGCGACTGCAGTACGCGAGCCGCGGTAACGAAATTTCTCTCGGCCGCGAAAGACTCGGCAGCCTCCAGCTTGTTTCCTGCGACGCCCATCGCCTCGGCCTGCTGGAAAGCCGCACGCGCCTCGGCATAGCGATTGAGCGACAGCAGGATGGCACCCTGCAAATAAAATGCATTGCCGCGAGATGGATTCTTGGGAGAGAGGGCCGGCGTCAGAAACGCCAAGGCATCGCTGTAGCCATGATTGGCCGCGGCGACATTGGAATAGTTGTAATACGCCTGGAAATCGTCGGGATAGAGTGAGGCAAGCAACTTGTATTTCGGCAATAGTTCCGAGGGCGCACCGAAGCGCGCAATAAACGCGTTGAGCTCCAGAAGTTCGCGCTGACTAAGTCTTTGCTGATTCTGCTTGGCCTGCAGCGCCAACTGCTTGGCCAGGCCAAACTCGCCATTCCTGGCGTGGGCTCGCGCCATCCCCATTTGCGCCATCGCAAACTGCGGATCAAGTTTCAACGCCTGCTGGAACAGGGCCAGCGCTTCGGCATATTGGCTCTTGCGGTTGGCACTTACTGCCAACGAATACGCCCGTAGTGCATCCAGGTTCGATGTCGTCACCAAGGCCAGCGGCTTGTCGTTGGCGCGGATATCCCGCAGCGACTCGCCCAGCTTCTCGCGCAATCCGCTGTTGACGGAATCGAGCGACGTCAACGCGGAGTCGACGCCACGCCCTTCCGCCGACTGCGCGTACACCGTCACCTGGTTGTTCGGATCCACCACCTCGATATTGACGCGCAGCTTGCCGCCGACTTCGGCGATCGATGGCAGCAGCAGCGCGCGCGCACCTTCGCGCAATGCGATCTCGCTGCCGACGCCACGATCGATCGTTGTCTGCTGGCCGCGGCCCATGCGCTGCAGGGCGTCCTGCACTTTCAGCTCGGGCACGAGGTTGACGTAACGCGACTGCTCCAGGCTCACGCGCAGCGCTGTCGCCAGCGATTCCTGCAGGCGCGGGTCGTCGGTGAAGTTGTCCATGTCGCCGACCACGACCCAGTCGCGTTCGTGGAAGGCCAATGCGGGCGGGCTGCGGAAAGTGGAATACAAGGTGCCGCCAAGCAGGCCGAGCACGCACAGCACTTCCACGGCGAGGATGGGCGGGCGCCGCCACAGCGGCACTTCGCGCCAGGATTTCTGTCCTGACGGGGGCAGACGCAACGGCGCGGTGCCCGGCTCACCGACCTCGTGCACGATCATCGGCGCAGGCACGCCCTTGAAACGGTAGCGACCATGCACCAGCCAGCGCAGCTTGCCGGCGCGTTCGCCGAGTTCGGACTGCGCGCGATGCGCGAGGGTCTGCGCCATGCCCGACATCAGGATCTGCCCGGGCATCGCCAGCGCCATCAGGCGGGCGGCGACCGGTTTGGCCAGACCTTCGACTTCCAGCGGCTTCGCACCCGCGGCGATCGCCTGCGGGGTGCTGATCCAGGTCATCACCTCGCCAACGTGGATGCCGACGCGTGCTTTCAACTCCATGCCCAGCTCGGCGGAGAGTTCCTTGAGCGCGCATTGGTAACGCAGGGCGAAATCGACGGCCTGGACGGGGCGCTCGAACAACGCAAGCAGGCCGTCGGCCTTGTCGATCAGGCGGCCCTGGGTGAATTCGAGCAGGTCGCGGACCTGCAGGTCGAGGCGCTGCCAGAGCGCCGCCGCATTGGCATCGCCGAGGCGTTCGATGAATGCGGTGGAATCAGCCAGATCGGCTAGCAGAACCGTCCGGAGCATCGGGGTGACCGACGCCGCTGCCGATTGCGGGGGGAGGCTCGCTGGGGTGTCCATGGCCTGCGTCTTCGGCTTCAGTATTGCCTACAACGCCGGGTCAACACGGCTGCGGCCATCGCACACGTGCTTCACGGGGCCAGCCGCCAATGGTCGCCGCCCTTGCGCTTGGCTTCGTACAGCGAGCTGTCGGCGCGGCTGTACCAGGTCGACCAGCCGCCAGGGTCGTGGCAGAAGGCGCCGCCGACGCTGACGCTGAGCCGGTGCTCGCCCAGGCTGGGCAGGCGCAGGCCGCGGACCGCGGCGATCAGGCCGAGGGCGCGGTTGGCGAGTTCGCCACCATCCGACACCCGCATCACCAGCGCGAACTCGTCGCCGCCGAGGCGGCAGGGCAGATCCATCGGGCCGGCCTGGCGACGCACTTCTTCGGCCACGGCGCGCAGTGCGGAATCGCCGGCGAGGTGACCGGTGAGGTCGTTGATGCGCTTGAAGTGGTCGATGTCGATCAGCAGCAGCGCGAGTTTCTGAGCGCCCAACGGGTAACGGCTGATTTCGTCGAGATAGCGGTAAAGGCCGCGTCGGTTCGACAGCCCGGTGAGGTCGTCGCTGCGTACCAGCTGCTGCGCCACGGACAATTCACTGCGCGTCTGCCGCAGCGTGTCCAGCGTCTGCATCAGGTCTTCGTTGCGGCGGCGCAGGCTCTGCACCAGTTGATGCTCACCGGCGACCAGATAGGAAAAACTGCGCTGCATGAAACGCGCGACCACCGCGGGCTCGCGATCGATCAGCGTGTTGAAATTTTCCTGGGTGATTTCGTAGAACACGCCGGCGGTTTCGACCACGGCGCGCGCGAAGCGCTGATGGTGCCCGATGAACACCGACAGCTCGCCAAAATACTGGCCGCGGCCAAGTAACTTGTCGGCCATGCCATCTTCGAAACTGAGCCGGACTTCGCCGGTATCGATCAGGTACATGCTCTGCGCGCTGTCGCCGCGCTGGAACAATTCCTGCCCCGGCAACACCGCCCGGCTGACCGCGACGCTGGCGAGTACGCGCTGCTCGTGCTCGTCCAGCGCGGACGGCAGACGCGCGTCCTGCGAGGCAAGCGTCGCGCGGGAAGGGTACGTGTCGATATCGGGCACGAGAATCGCTAGAGGGAGTCCAGGCCCCCGAGTGTACCCAAAAACAGCGGGCCGGCCAGCGGCCCGCTGTGCGCCAGATCAAGGATTGGGCAAAGAATCCGGCCTATTCCGCGCCTCAGGCAGCCTTGACCGGCGCGCCCTGGAATTGCTCCTCCTCGGTCGAGCCCTTGAGCGCCGTCGTCGAGCTGGTGCCGCCCTGGATGGTCTGGGTCACCGAATCGAAATAGCCGGTGCCGACCTCGCGCTGATGCTTGACCGCGGTGAAGCCACGTTCGGCGGCGGCGAACTCGGCTTCCTGCAATTCGACGAAAGCACTCATCTGGTTGCGCGCGTAGCCGTAGGCGAGGTTGAACATCGAGTAGTTCAGCGAGTGGAAGCCGGCCAGGGTGATGAACTGGAACTTGTAGCCCATCGCCGCGAGTTCTTTCTGGAACGACGCGATGGTGGCGTCGTCGAGATTCTTCTTCCAGTTGAAGCTCGGCGAGCAGTTGTAGGCGAGCATCTTGCCGGGGAATTTCGCGTGGATGGCCGCAGCGAACTTGCGCGCGAAGGCGAGATCGGGCTTGCCGGTTTCGCACCAGACGAGGTCGGCATACGGCGCGTACGCGAGACCGCGCGAGATCGCCTGATCAATGCCCGGCTTGGTCTTGTAGAAACCTTCGACCGTGCGCTCGCCGGTGATGAACGGCTTGTCGTTCGGATCGATGTCGGAGGTGATCAGGTCGGCGGCCTCGGCGTCGGTGCGCGCGACTACCAGCGTCGGCACATCCATCACGTCGGCGGCCAGGCGCGCGGCGATGAGTTTTTGCACCGCTTCCTGGGTCGGCACCAATACCTTGCCGCCCATGTGCCCGCACTTTTTCACCGACGCGAGCTGGTCTTCGAAATGCACGCCGGCAGCACCGGCTTCGATCATCGACTTCATCAGTTCGAACGCGTTGAGCACGCCGCCAAAGCCGGCCTCGGCATCGGCGACGATCGGCTGCAGCCAGTCGATGCTGTCGTTGCCTTCGGCATGGTTGAGCTGGTCGGCGCGCAGCAGGCAGTTGTTGATGCGCTTGACCACCTGCGGCACGGAATTGGCCGGATACAGCGACTGGTCGGGATACATCTCGCCGGCGAGATTGGCATCGGCCGCCACCTGCCAGCCGGAAAGATAGATCGCGTTGAGGCCGGCCTTGACCTGCTGCATGGCCTGGTTGCCGGTGAGCGCACCGAGCGCATTCACGAAGGGCTTCTCGCCGAGATACTTCCACAATTTCTCGGCGCCGATGCGCGCGATCGAATGGTCGATGGCAACGGTACCGCGCAGGCGCACCACTTCCTCGGCGGTATAGCCGCGCTCGATGCCGGCCCAGCGCGGGCTCGACTGCCAGTCTTTCTTCAGTTGCTCGGCGCTGCGGAGGGAATTGCTCATCGTCGTGTCCTTGGTGGCGGTGGTGTGTTGTGTTTGTGGTTGTGTTTTTTGTAGGCGCGACGCAAGTCGCGATACCCATATATGCGAGGGCGATCGCGACTCGCGTCGCTCCTACGCCCTTATTGGATTTTTTCGTAGGCGGTAAGGGTGAGAAATTCGGCGAGCTCGTCGCTGTGCGTCAGTTCGTCCAGCATCGCGATCGCCTCGTTGATCTTCGATCCACCCGGCAGGCGCATGCGGTCGGCGAGTTTCGAGGGCAGCGCCAGCAGAGCGCGATCGAACAGGCTGAAATCGACCGGCGTGCCGTCGTCCAGATGCAGGCGGTCGTTGTGCAGCCACTGCCAGAGCTGCGTGCGGGAAATCTCCGCGGTCGCGGCGTCTTCCATCAACCAGTGGATCGGCACGCAGCCCTGGCCGTCGAGCCAGGCAGCGAGATAGCGCACGCAGACTTCCACGCTGTTGTCGAAGCCGGCGCGGCTGATCGAGCCAATACTCGGCTTGATGAGGTCGTCGCGGGTCGGGTTCACGTCTGCGCGCTCCACGTCGAGCTGGTTCGGCCCGCGCATGTGCGCGTCGAACAATTCCTGCGCGATCGGGATCAGCGCCGGATGCGCGACCCAGGTACCGTCGTGGCCGGCACTGACTTCGCGCAGTTTGTCGGCGCGCACGCGTGCCAATGCTTTTTCGTTCGCTTCGGGATCGCCGCTGATCGGGATCTGCGCCGCCATGCCGCCCATCGCGAGCGCGCCGCGGCGGTGACAGGTCTTGATCAGCAACTCCGAATACGCTTTCAGGAATGGCTGCGTCATCGTCACCTGGCTGCGCTCGGGCAGCACGCGGTCGCGGTGCTTACGGAAAGTCTTGAGATAGGAAAAAATGTAATCCCAGCGGCCACAGTTGAGGCCGGCCATGCGTCCGCGCAACGCGTGCAGGATTTCGTCCATCTCGAACGCCGCCGGCAGCGTCTCGATCAGCACGGTGACTTTCATCTGCCCGATCGGCAGGCCCAGCCGCACTTCGATGAAGGCGAGCACTTCGTCCCAGAGAGCAGCCTCTTCCATGCTCTGCAGTTTCGGCAGATAGAAATATGGGCCGAGGTCTTTCGCTGCGAGCGCGCCGGCGTTGTGGAAGGCGAACAGACCCAGATCGAACAGCGAGCCGGACATGCGCTCGCCGTCGACGAAGACATTCTTCTCGCCCAGATGCCAACCGCGCGGACGCACCATGAGCACGGCGAGATCCTGCTGGTTGAGCACGTAATGCTTGCTGCCGTCGGGCGCCATCCAGTCCAGCGTGCCGGCGACCGCCTTGCGCAGCGCGCGCTGGCCGGTGAGCAGGTTGACCCAGGTCGGCGCGGTCGAATCCTCGAAGTCGGCCATGTAGACCTTGGCGCCCGAGTTCAGCGCGTTGATCACCATTTTCGGCTCGACCGGGCCGGTGATCTCGACGCGACGGTCGCGCAGCGCGGCCGGCAATTCGGCGACGCGCCAATCGCCGGCGCGGATCGCGGCGGTGTCGGCACGGAAGTCGGGCAGCTCGCCGGCATCAAAACGCAGTTGGCGGTCGCGGCGGGCGGCCAGGCGGGCCTGACGGGCGGGTTCGAAACGGCGATGCAGTTCAGTCAGCAGGGCCAGAGCGGCGGGCGTGAGCAGGTCCTCCTGGCCGGGGACGGCCGGGCCACGCAATTCCAGTCCGGGGTTGAGCTGCGCCATGTCGCCTGCCATCGAGATTTCATCGGTGATCCGGGGAAGCCAACCGTAAAGCGCGCGTTTGAATTTGACAAAACAAATATTTGAATAGAATGTATTAACAAATCGTATAAATAGTGATTCCAACCACTTACCGCCGAGCTAAAACTCCAATCCAGCGGCGCTCCTGCGGATCGGAATTGCGAATTTGGCTTAGATGCCGCCGAAAGGAACGGGAACGACCCCATGCCTGACCGCAAACCGCGCTTCTACTACAAGGGGGACCGCCTCAAACCCCTGCGCGCCTTCTGCCAGGCGGCCCGGCTGGGCTCGGTGTCACGGGCCGCTGAGGCCCTGTTTCTCAGCCAGCCGGCGGTGACCCTGCAATTGCAGGCGCTGGAGCGCGATCTGGACGTCGCCCTGTTCGAACGCCTCGGTCGGCGCCTGAGCCTGACCCGCGAAGGCAATGCCCTGTATGAGCTCGCCCGCCCGCTGGTCGAGGGTCTGGACGGACTCGAGGGCGAATTCCGCAACAAACTCAAAGGTCTCGAGGGCGACGAGCTGCATGTGGCGGCGGGCAGCTCGACCATCCTCTACCTGCTGCCGGAACTCGTGCGCGCCTTCCGCGAGGCGCATCCCGAGGTACAGCTGGTGCTGCACAACGTCACTGGCAAGGATGGTCTGGCGCTGTTGCGCTCGGACACCGTCGATCTCGCCGTCGGCTCGATGCTCGACGTGCCCACCGATCTTTCCTACGCACCGGTGTATTCCTTCGATCCGATGCTGATCCTGCCCAAGGGCCATCCGCTGGCGGCGAAAGCGACGCTGCAACTCGAGGACATCTCGCCCTACGGGCTGATCCTGCCGCCGAAACGCCTGACCACCTGGCGTCTGGTCGACCTGGTTTTCCAGCAGCGCCGCGTGCCCTACACCGTGGCGCTGGAAGTCGGCGGCTGGGAAGTGATCAAACAATACGTCGCGATGGGCATGGGCATCTCGATCGTGACCGGCATCTGCCTCACCGAGGCCGACCGCGAGCGCCTGGAAGTGCGCAATCTGCGCGAATACTTTCCGCCGCGCAGCTACGGCGTGGTCGTGCGCAAGGGAAAATTCCTGTCAGCGCAGGCGCGTGCGTTTTCCGACCTCGTCAAACCCGGCGCGTTCGAACGCCGCGATTATTTCGATTCGGGGCATTCGGAGCGATGAATCGCAAGGTTCTGTAGGAGCGGCGCAAGCCGCGATTTTTCCGATTCGCGATGCTGTGAGCAGGAATCGCGGCTCGCGCCGCTCCTACGAAAGCGAGATCACACCGCGCCGCGATTCTTGCCGTGGTGATCGGCGAACATTTGCCGGATGCGTACGAGGTCGGCCTCCATGTCGTCGCTGAGCTCTACCATCGGGCCGAGGCCGATCACGCGATCGGGATAGTGGAACCAGGCGCAGAACACCGGCACATCAGCGCGCTTGGCGATTTTCCAGAAGCCCGATTTCCAGCGCGTCACTTTCCGGCGCGTACCTTCGGGCGCGAGCACGAACCACATGCGCTCGGATTCGCGCAGTTGCTGCGCGACCTGATCGACGATGCCGCCGGGCGCGCTACGATCCACCGGCCGGCCGCCGAACTTGCGCAAGGCCCAGCCCAGCGGCCCGCGAAAAATTTCCTTCTTGCCGATGAAAACGATACCGAGGCCGAGCGCGACTTTCGCGGCGATGCCCCAGATCGCATCCCAGGCCGAAGAATGCGGCGCGACGATCACCACCACGCGCGGCACATCCGGCCACTCGCCGATCACCCGCCAACCACCCAAACGCAGCACGCTGCGACCCAGCCAACGGCTGAAGGCGTTGCCGCCGCTGCGCGGTGCATTCGTCGGCAGGTCCGGCACGATCCGCATCATGCCTCGCGCTCCCAGCCGCGACTGCCGCGCCCGCTCTTGACCTCGGAGCGCTCGCGCTTGCCGGTCAGACGACGCTCTTTCGAACCCTTGCTCGGCTTGGTCGCGATGCGTTTTTTCGGAACGTGCTGCGCCGCCTGGATCAATGCCACCAGGCGATCGCGGGCATCTTCACGATTTCGGTCCTGCGTGCGGAAACGCTGCGCGCTGATCACCACCACGCCGTCGCCAGTGATGCGACGATCGCGGCGCGCCAGCAGGCGCGCGCGCAGATCCTCGGGCAGCGACGGCGAATTGAGCGCGTCAAAACGCAACTCGACCGCGGTCGAAACCTTGTTGACGTTCTGGCCGCCGGGACCGGTGGCGCGAACGAAACGTTCGACCAGTTCCTGGTCGGGAATGCTGATGGCGGGGCTGATGATAAGCATGCTGGGCCGATTTTCCTGAGCGGATTCTAGCAAGGCCGCATGCGCCGCTGGCCTTTGCCGCGCTTGTCATCGGCGCGGCGCTTGGGCAGTCTTCCTGTCAGCGCCGGGGGTCGGCGCGCATCACTTCAGGGGAATCGAATGAAACAGGTAATGACCGCGGCCGTGCTGGCCTGCGGCTTGTGGGTGGGCGCAGCCTGCGCCCAAGACGGACAGGATGCGGCAGATGCGGCGAAGACGCAGGCCCTCCTCGCTTCCTTGCACTTCCAGACCGGCGACATCGCCCTGGAAAAAGCCGGCGCGCACCTGCACGTGCAGCCTGGCTTCCGCTATCTCGGCCACGACGACACCCGCCGCGTGCTCGAAGACCTGTGGGGCAATCCGCCTGACGACGACGTGCTCGGCCTGCTGGTTCCCGATGCCGCGCCGCTCAACTCCGAACATGGCTGGGCGGTCGTGGTGACTTTCAGCGACGATGGTTTCGTGTCCGACGAAGACGCCGCGAAGATCAACTACGCCGATCTGCTCAAGGAAATGCAGACCTCCACGCATGACGACAATGCCGATCGCAAGAAAGAAGGCTACCCGACCATGGAACTCGCCGGTTGGGCGCAGCCGCCGAGTTACGACGCGGTCGGCAAACGTCTGTACTGGGCCAAGGATTTTTCCGTCGAAGGCGAAACCGCGCACACGCTCAACTACGACATCCGCGTGCTCGGCCGCGAGGGCTACCTGAGCCTCAATGCGCTCTCGAGCATCGACGACCTCGGCGTGGTCAAGCAGGGCATGACGCAGGTGCTGCCGATGGCCGAATTCGACAGCGGCCATCGCTACGCCGACTACAAAGCGGGCAGCGACAAACTCGCCGCCTATGGTCTGGCGGCGCTGATCGGTGGCGGCGTCGCGGCGAAGGCCGGTCTGTTCGGCAAGCTCGGCCTGCTGCTGCTGGGCCTGAAGAAATTCATCATCATCGGCATCGCCGCGATCGGCGCGGCGATCAAGAAGCTGTTCGGCGGCAAGGGCAAAGGCGGCGGCACGGTGCAATAAGCCGCTGTATTCCTGCCAGTACGATGGAACAATCCCGTGATCGCCGTTGCCCCGGCACGGCGATCGCGGACCGATCCTCCCGGCCCGATCCGGGCTAGCGATTTCCAAGCGATTTCCTCGCAGCAATCTGCAGGAAAGACCGCCGCGGATCCGTCCGCCGAAGCAATACCTGCGGCGATGGCGAGTCGGCACCCCGACCAATTGCACATGAACTCACTCTCCGTAGCGAGAACGATGCAGCTTCGGGACGGGGTGGCAGATCGCCGCCCGCCGAGATTCCAGGAGACGCACAATGAACGCCAAGCTTTTTGTCGCGCTTTCCCTCGTTCTCGCCAGCAGCGCCGCCATGGCCGCCGACCAGAACATCGCCGCCGTCGAGGTGCGTGCGGAAACAGCGAACACGCTGACCATTTCCTGCAGCAACCCCAGCCTGCCCAGCCCCGACGACGTCGCCCGGATACTCATCGTCAACGACAGCACCCAGACCAGCGCCCTGCGCCACAAGTTGATGTCGGCCGCCGGCGAAGCCTGCAAGGCCGGCGAAGCCAACATCGTGGTGACGCGCGGCGCCAACGGCAAATCGCTGAGCTGGGCGCCGGCAGCGGCGCGCTAAACGCGCCTCCCGCCTGACAAGGCGACGCGCCTGCGTTTTCTCTCAGCTTGCTGACAAACCGAAGAACCGGCGTGCAGTGGCCGTCGCCGCTGCCGCCGTATCGGCGACATCCTCGCCGCGATCCCTGGCCAGTTCCTCGACGATATGCCGCAGATACATCGGCTCGTTGCGCCGATGCGACGGCTGCGGACGCACACTGCGCGGCAGCAGATACGGTGCGTCGGTCTCGATCATCAGGCGATCGCTGGGAATGTCCTTCACCATCTCGCGCAGATGCAGACCACGACGTTCGTCGCACAGCCAGCCGGTGATGCCGATGTGGTAACCGGCATCGAGGCAGTCCTGCATTTCCTCGCGCGTACCGGTGAAGCAATGCACGACCGCCGCACCAATACGGCCGCTGAAATTTTTCATGATCGTCATGAAGTCCGCGTGCGCATCGCGCTGATGCAGAAACAGCGGCTTGCCGGTATCGACCGCGATCTGCAATTGCCGCTCGAACGCCCGTCGCTGCGCCGGCCGCGGCGAAAAATCGCGGTGATAATCCAGCCCGCATTCGCCGACCGCGACGACTTCCGGCGCGCGCTGCAGCTCGCGCAATTCGGCGTCGGCCTCGTCGGTGTATTCGACGGCGTGATGCGGATGCACGCCGGCCGTCGCATACAAAAATCCCGGCTGTGCGCGGGCGATTTCCAGCGCCTGCCGCGAGCCCTCGCGACTGGCGCCGGTCACCACCATCTGCACGACGCCAGCGGTGCGCGCACGCGCCAGCACGGCGTCGAAATCATGGGTGAAGCTTTCGTGGCCCAGGTTGGCGCCGATATCGATCAGGTCCATGCCGCCATGGTAGCCGAGCGCGTCAACGCGTTCGCCATCACGGCGTTATCGCCGCTGTGCCCATTGCCGGATCCACCCGATGCGCCCGATCCGACCGATTGCATTCCTGCTTGCGCTCGCCTTCGCCTTGGCCACCGTCTTTGCCGCGCAGGCACGCTCGCTTTACGACCTGGCCCCGATCACCACGGAAGTGCAGCGCCAGGTCCAGCTGTATTCGCTGCCTGGCGCGACGCTGCGCCTGGACACGCCCGGCAGTGTCGTCTACCAGCAGGACTTTGGCAGCTACACGCCGAGCACGCGCATCCCCATCGCCTCGGCGAGCAAATGGTTGTCGGCGCTGGTGATCGCGCGCCTGGTCGAGAAACACGAAATGGAATGGCAGGATCCGGTCGGCGCGTATTTCCCCGATGCGCCGCCGGCGACGCGCGCAATCACACTGCGGCAGTTGTTCTCGCATACCAGCGGCCTGCCCGGCAACGGCGATGCCCCCTGCCTGTCGCAGCGCACGGTCACGCTCGATACCTGCGCCAGGCAGATCCTGCAGATGCCGATGATCGCTGCGCCGGGCCAGGTGTTCGCCTATGGCGGCAATTCGATGCAGGTGGCCGGACGCATGGCCGAGATCGCCAGCGGCCGCAGCTGGGATCAATTGTTCGTCGATGAAATGGTCGTGCCGCTCGGTCTTACCGGTACCGATTACGCGACGGCATCGCTGCAACCGGGCTACGTCAGCACCAACAATCCGCGCATCGCCGGCGGCGTGCGCAGCACCGTCGCCGACTACGCGCGCGTGCTCGATATGCTGCTCGCCGGCGGTCTCGCACCCAGTGGTCGTTTTCTCGATTCGACGACGCTCGACTACATGGCGCTCGATCACAGCGCCGGCACCGTGATCGCCTACACGCCCTATCCGGAAAGCCTTGGCTACGGCATCGGGCAGTGGCGCGAGGCCGAAGACGCGCGCGGCGTCGCCTATCGCGTGTCGAGCCCGGGCGCTTACGGCACCTATCCCTTCGTCGACCGGCAACAAGGCGTCAGCGGCGTGTACCTCGTGCTCGGCGACCTGGGCAAGATGAAAAGCGACGAGATCGCGCTGATTCAGCTCTGCCTGCGGCAACTCGATTTCGTCCGCGGCACGCTACCGCCGCCGCAGATGTCGCCGGCAACGCAAATCACCGCACCGACTCCGGTCAAAAGCACGACCAGCGCGGCGCCCGCCACCAAAACGACGCGCGATACCACCCGACCCGCGCCACGCAAAATCTATTTCCTCGACGGCAGCCGCGGCGATCATTAGCCTTGCCGGGTGACGACACCCGACTTCCCCATCACTCCGCTGCTTCCCGAGCTGCTGCGCGCGCTGGCCACACAGCCGCGGCTTGTGCTCGAAGCGCCGCCCGGCGCCGGTAAGACCACGCAGGTGCCACTGGCGCTTCTTTCGGCGAGCTGGCGCGGCGATGGAAAAATATTGATACTCGAGCCACGTCGTGTCGCCGCGCGCGCCGCTGCCGGTTTCATGGCCAGGCAACTCGGTGAGGCCGTCGGTGACACCGTTGGTTATCGCATTCGTTTCGAGAACAAGGTCTCGGCGAAGACGCGCATCGAAGTCGTCACCGAAGGCATTCTCACCCGCCTGATCCAGGACGATCCCGAGCTCAGCGGCATCGCCGCGATCATCTTCGACGAATTCCACGAACGCCACCTTGCCGGCGACCTCGGCCTCGCACTCGCGCTCGACGTGCAGCAACAACTGCGCCCCGACCTGCGCCTGCTGGTGATGTCGGCGACGCTCGATGGCGAAAAACTCGCGCGCTTTCTCGATGCGCCACGGCTGACTTCGGCGGGCCGCAGCTTCCCGGTGACGACGGCGTACTACCCGGCGCGCCGCGACGAAAGCCTGCTGTTCCAGCTCAAGCGCTGCGTGCAGGAAGCGCTCGCCGATCATCCCGGTGATGTGCTGGTATTCCTGCCAGGGCAGCGCGAGATCGGCGACGCGCTGCGCCTGCTCGATTTCGACGGCGGCGCCGTCATCGCCATTCCCCTGCACGGCGAATTGCCGCTGGAAAAACAAAGCGAAGCCCTGTCGCCGGATCCGCAGGGTCGTCGTCGCGTGGTGCTCGCCACCAATGTCGCGGAGTCGAGCGTGACCTTGCCGGGCGTGCGCGTGGTGATCGATGCCGGCCTCGCACGCGAGCCGCGCTTCGATCCCAACAGCGGCTTCTCGCGCCTGGAAACCGTGGCTATTTCGCAGGCCTCGGCCGATCAGCGCGCCGGTCGCGCCGGTCGCGTCGCCGAAGGTTTCTGTTTCCGCCTGTGGCCGCAATCACAGCGCCTCGATGCCGCGCGCACGCCGGAAATCGCACAATCGGAATTGACCTCGCTGCGTCTGGAGCTCGCCGCCTGGGGCAGCGACGCGTTGCGCTTTCTCGATCCACCACCAACCGGCGCACTCGCTGCCGCCGATGATCTGCTGCAGCGTCTTGGCGCGATTGCCAGCGACCGTCGCATCACTTCCTTCGGCCGGCAGCTGCTTGCACTCGGCACACATCCGCGCCTGGCGGCGATGCTGCTGGCCGCGCGCGGCGACGACGAACGCGCGCTCGCCTGCGACCTCGCCGCGCTGATCGAAGCCCGCGACCCGCTCAAAGGTCCGCGCCGCGACGATTGGCAATCGCGCTGGCAGGCGCTCGCGGCATTCCGTCATCCGCCTCGTCGTGGCGGGCACGACCGTGATCACTCTCCGATCGACGCCAACAAGGGTGCGCTCGCCGCCATCGACCAAGCCGCCACACAATGGCGCCGTCGCCTGCGCTGCAATTCTTCTTCGCCGAACTCGATCCCCACACACCTGCTTGGCGATTTGTTGTTGCACGCATTTCCCGAACGCATCGCCCGCCAGCATCCAAGCGATCCGCGCCGCTACCAGCTCGCGAACGGCCGCATGGCGCGCCTGCTCGACGACAGCGCGCTGTATGGAGAACCCTGGATAGTCGTCAGCGAACTGCGTTTCGAAGCGAAGGATTCGCTGGTGCTGCGCGCGGCGCCGCTCGATGAGGCGCGACTGGAGGCGGATTTTCCCGAACGCTTCGTCGAGCGCGACTTCGTGCGCTGGGATGCGGACGCGCGCGCATTGATCGCGCGCCGCGAAAAACGCTTCGACAAAATCGTGCTGGCGAGCAAACCCGCCGGCCGCCCCGATCCCGCACTCGCCGCGCAGGCGCTTTGCGACGCCGTCGCCGAACTCGGTCTCGACGCCCTGCCGTGGACACCGGGCCTGCGCCAATTCATCGCGCGCGTGCTGTGCATTCGTACCTGG
>Ga0207983_1000009_pt1 | contig 33548 bp, 29 predicted proteins | sample SoimicmetaGmgHMB_FD_188341 | JGI IMG/M metagenome (GOLD analysis project Ga0207983, IMG submission 188341) | Soil and rhizosphere microbial communities from Laval, Canada - mgHMB (SPAdes) (version 2) | ecosystem: Environmental > Terrestrial > Soil > Agricultural land | place: Laval, Canada...
CGCGCTTGAGCGCGCGGATCACTTCGCGATAGTCGCTGGCCTTGATGTTCTTCTGCGCAGCGACCAGCGGCGCCAGTGCCTGCATGTTCGCACGCGTCTCCATGAATTCGAGCTGCGCGCGCTCGATCAGTACACGCGGATCGATGTCGATGCCGACGCGCTTGAGGCGATACGCGTACAGCTCCGGCGGCAGGCGGAAATCGCTGCGCGCCAGCGGCAAGACCTGCGCCTTTTCCCAGGCCGCGTAGTCGCTTAGCTGTTTGTCCAGCGCCGCGAGTGCCGGCCCAGCGCCCTCGATCTTGAATTCGGCGAACAGGTCGTGGATGCCCTTGAGATAGGTCGGCACGTTCGCGATCGATTGCTCGACGCGCGCCTTGAACGGCCCGATCAGGCCGGACTTCGCGCGGCTTTCGTTGAAGCGCGCCTTGGCCAGGTCGACCATCGGCGTGCTGCCGGGAAACAGGCCGGTGTAGCGTTGCAACAACTCCAACGATTTCGCCCGCCGACTCGCCGGCAACTGTTTGTCGAGCAGGCCCTGCAATCCGCCGAACTCCATCTGCGGCACGTCGTTCCAGTCGAGGTTGTACTTGTCGCCGAGGCGGGTGCCGACGATCTCGTCGTTGATCGAGCCGATCAGGATCTGCAGGTCCTGGCGGACGTTGGCATCTTTCTCACCAGCGAGACGCTGCTGCAATTCGTCGCGCGTCGCGGTCATCGCCGCGATGTAGCGCTCGCTGAGCTTGGGACCGAGATCGGTGGCGAGGCCGTCGTATTCGCTCAGACCGCTGGACGAGGCATCCTCGGGCCCGAACCGCGCCTGCGCTTCCAGCAGCAGACGGGTATTGGCGTTGCTGGCCGTAACCCAGGGCTTTTCAACCGGTGGCGCCGCTTGCGCGGCCACGCTGACCAGCAGGCCCAGACTCAGGATCAATCGTGTCGACATCGGCATGTCCTCGGGAAGGTGAGGCAGCTTGCGCTGCGCTGCAGGAAGGCGAAATGGGGCATTGGTCATGTTTGCGGCTGCCCCGTAGGAGCGATGGCGTTTTCAACGGCGAAGCCGGTCATCGCAACCAAGGCTGGCGAGGTGAACGTCAGGATGAGGCCACTGCCATCGACATATCCCTCGCATGCCGCGCAGTAGCGATTGCCATCGCTCCTACGGGGTAAGCCGATGCTCGAAATCCATCCAGACTTTGATTCGGTACAGCAGCTCAGCGCTGATCCTGTTTCGTCGGAACCGCCGCTGCGCCGAACAGGACTTTTTTCATCTCGTCGGTCATTTCAGTCTTGCGCCTGTATTGTTCGCCCAGCGCATAGGCGCGTTGCGTTGCCGGGCGCAACTTTATCGCCTCGTACCAGCGCAGCACATTCGGATACACGGCGAGATCGACGTGATGCCAGTCGTGCGCTGCGGCCCAGGGATAACAGGCAAGGTCGGCGATGCTCAGCGCGGCGCCGGCAATGAAATCGCGACCGGCCAGATGCGCGTCGAGCACCGCGTACAAACGCGCGGTCTCGCGCGTGTAGCGTTCGATCGCATACGGGATCTGTTCCGGCGCATAACGCGTGAAATGATGGTTCTGCCCGAGCATCGGTCCGAAGCCGGCCATCTGCCAGAACAACCATTCCAGCACCGTCTTCCGCCCGCGCAGATCGGCAGGCAGCAGCTGGCCGGTTTTCTCGGCGAGATAAAGCAGGATCGCGCCGGATTCGAACAGCGACAGCGGTGCGCCGCCATCGGCAGGCGCGTCATCGACGATCGCCGGCATGCGGCCGTTCGGCGCGATCGCGAGATAGTCGGGCTTGAATTGCTCGCCAACACCGATGTCGACCGGCGCGATGCGATACGGCATGCCGGTTTCTTCGAGGAAGAGCGTGATCTTGTGACCGTTGGGCGTGGGCCAGTAGTGGAGAGTGATCATGTCTAACCTCAGCGGTGGCTATCTCGACGCTTACCAGCTTGCGGAAATCGCAGTGACCGTCGAAGCGATCAGCTTGCGGAAATCGCGGCTTTTTGTTGAACCAATTTGCTTGCGGAAATCGCGGTTTTTGCAGGAGCGGCTTCAGCCGCGAAATTTCTGTCGGCAATGGCGAGTCGCGGCTGAAGCCGCTCCTACGGTTTTGCGCATCACGCGAGGTAGCCGCCATCGACGGTCAGCGTCGTGCCGGTGACGTAACTCGCGGCCGGGCTGGCGAGGAACAACACCGCCGGCGCGATTTCGTCGGGCTGCGCGGCGCGGCCGAGCGGAATCAGCTGCGTCATCATTGCCATGAGTTTCGGGTTACCGGTGACGGCGGATGCGAATTTTGTTTCGGTCAGGCCGGGCAGCACCGCATTGACACGGATGCCGGCGCTCGCCAGTTCCTTGGCGAAGGCTTCGGTCATATTGACGATGCCGGCCTTGGTCACCGAATAGATGCCTTGCCCGAATGCCGGACGCTTGGCGTTGACCGAAGCGATGTTGACGATCGCGCCGCCGCCCTTGCCTTTCATGCGCTTGGCGGCCTGCACCGTGCACCAGAAATAGCCGCGCAGATTTACTTCGACGGTTTTTTCGTAGCTGGCCAGGTCCATGTCGATCAGCGGACCGAAATACGGATTGGCAGCGGCGTTGTTGACCAGGATGTCGGCCGTCTTGCCCTCGGCGTCGAGTTGCGCGAACAGCGCTTCAATCGCCGCGGGATCGCCGACGTGCATCGCATGCGCTTCGGCGGAACCACCGGCGGCGCGGATTTTTCCGGCAACGGCTTCGCAGCCTTCGAGCTTGCGGCTGGTGCAGATCACATGGGCGCCGTGCGCGGCCAGCAGCAGGGCGATGCTCTCGCCGATGCCGCGCGAAGCGCCGCTCACGAGCGCGGTTTTCCCCGAAAGGCCAAATGTGTCTTCGGTCACACTATTTCTCCGAAAAAGCGGGCTAGACTCGACGGATTGCCAAGGCTTTGGAGCCTAGCACAGCCGTCTCGGGGGACAGGATGAGCAGTCAACGGCGGGTTTTGATCACCGGTGCCGGCAGCGGCCTGGGTCAGGCGCTCGCGCTACGTTATGCCCGCGCTGGCGCTCGCGTCGCCTGTGTCGATCTCGACAACGAGCGCGCCGAAATCACCCGCGCGATGTTGTCCGGCGGCGGCCATCTCGCCCTGGTCGCGAACGTCGGCAACGACGAGGCGATGGAGCAGATGCACGAAGCCGTGATGCGCGAATGGGGCGGTCTCGACGTACTGATCAACAACGCCGGCATCGCCTCGGGTGGCCCGATGGTCGAGACCACGATGAGCGAGTGGCGGCAACTGCTTGAAGTCGATCTGCTCAGCGTCGTGCGCGGCTGTCGCCTGTTCCTGCCCGGAATGATCGCCGCCGGCAGCGGCCAGATCATCAGCACCGCAAGCTTCGCCGGTCTCGCCGGTGCGCCCGGCATGATGACTTATGGCGTCTCCAAGGCCGGCGTAGTCGCGCTTTCCGAACAGCTGCGCGCGGAAGTGCACGACCAGGGCATCCGCGTCAGCGTGATCTGCCCGAGTTTCTTCCGCACCAATCTTTGCGACACGGCGATCGGCAGCGAGAAGGTGAAAAACCTCGCAGTGAAGTTGATGGACACCGCGCCCGATACCATCGACAGCGTCTCCGACAAGGTGTTCGCGGCGGCCGAGCGCGGTGAGTTCATGATCATCCCGACCCTGCGTGAGCCGATGCGCTGGCGCATGAAGCGCTGGTTCCCGGAGCTGTATTTCCGGCAGTTGCTGAAGATGGTCGCCGCGCGCGTGCGCGCGGCCTGAGCACGCATATGGACTGGCTGATCTACGGCGCCAATGGTTACACCGGCAAGATGATTGTCGAAGAGGCCGTACGCCGCGGCCTGCGTCCGGTGCTTGCCGGCCGCAATGCCGATGCACTGGAAACCCTCGGAAAGAAATACCGGCTGCCGGTGCGTGCGTTCGCGCTCGACAATCCCGCGGCGGTCCGCGCCGGCCTCAACGGCATCGGTCTGGTGCTGCATTGCGCCGGGCCGTTTTCGGCGACCAGCGCACCGATGCTCGAAGCCTGCCTCGATCTCAAGGCGCACTATCTCGACATCACCGGCGAGATCGATGTCTTCGCGCACTGTCATGCCCAGCATGCGCGCGCGCAAAAGAGCGGCATCGTGGTGCTGCCGGGCAGCGGCTTCGACGTGGTGCCAACCGATTGCCTGGCCGCGCAGCTCAAGCGCGAACTGCCCGATGCCGATTCGCTGGTGCTGGCGTTCGAAGCCGGCGGCGGCCCGAGTCCGGGCACCGCGCTGACCAGTGTCGAAGGCCTGGGAAAGGGTGGTCGTGCGCGCATCGATGGCGAGGTCAAGCGCGTGCCGCTGGCCTGGAAGACGCGTACGTTCGACAAGGACGGCGAGGCGCGTTTCGCGATGACCATTCCCTGGGGCGATGTCTACACTGCATTCGTCTCGACCGGCATCGCCAACATCGAAACCTATATGGGCGTGCCGCCGGCGACCGCGAAAAATCTGCGCCGCATCCGCTGGCTGGGGCCGCTGCTGGGCACGCGCCCGGTGCAGTCGTATCTGAAGAAAAAGGTCGCCAAGACCGTGCTCGGGCCGTCCGCGGAAAAACGTGCCGACAGCGGTACCGTGGTCTGGGGCGAAGTCCGCGATGCCGCCGGCAAGCAGGTCTTCGGCCAGTTGCGCACACCGAACGGCTACGAACTCACCGTCACCGCTTCGCTGGGCATCGCACAGCGCCTGCTCACCGGCGCGCGCCCCGAGGGCGGCTATTACACGCCATCGCTGTTGATGGGTGCGGACTATGTGCTGTCGCTGCCTGGCGTGACGGGCTCGGCCTTCGTCGCGAGCTGAGCGGTTTTGTAGGAGCGGCCTTGGCCGCGATTTGAACGGTTGCCGCGGCAATCATGGTCGCGGTCATGCCCGCTCCTACAAACAACCATCCTCGCTGGCGCCATCCCGTAAAATGGCCGGATGGATGTTTCCTATCTGCTCGATGATCTCAATGCCGCCCAGCGCGAGGCGGTTTCCGCGACCCCCGGCCACTACCTCGTGCTCGCAGGTGCGGGCTCGGGCAAGACGCGCGTGCTCACGCATCGCATCGGCTGGTTGAACCAGGTCGTCGGCGTGCCGGCGCACGGCATTCTCGCGGTCACCTTCACCAACAAAGCCGCAGCGGAAATGCGCGTCCGCGTCGATGCGCTGCTCAATGGCGGAATGCGCGGCATGTGGGTCGGCACCTTCCACGGCCTCGCGCATCGACTGCTGCGCCTGCACTGGCAGGAAGCCGGATTGCCGGAGTCATTCCAGGTGCTCGATGGCGACGATCAATTGCGCCTGATCAAGCGCATCGCCAACGATCTCGAACTCGACGATGGTCGTTTTCCACCACGGCAACTGGTGTGGTGGATCAACGCCCAGAAAGACGAAGGCCACCGCGCGAAACACATCCAGGTGCCGGGCGGCGACTTTTTCACCAAGACGATGCTGCGCGTCTATGAGGAATACGAACAGCGCTGTCAGCGCGCGGGCCTGGTGGATTTCGCCGAGATCCTGCTGCGCGCGCACGAGTTGTGGCTGGAGCATCCGGCCCTGCTGCAGCACTACCAGCAGCGCTTCCGGCAGATCCTGGTCGACGAATTCCAGGACACCAACAGCATCCAGTACGCCTTCATCCGCGTACTCGCCGGCGAGACCGGGCAAGTGTTCGTGGTCGGCGACGACGACCAGTCGATCTACGGCTGGCGCGGCGCAAAGGTCGAGAACATGCAGCGTTTCCTGCGCGATTACCCGAACGCAAGCACGATCAAGCTCGAGCAGAATTACCGCTCCAGCGGCAACATCCTCGCCGCCGCGAACGCGGTGATCGGCCACAACCCCGAGCGCCTCGGCAAGCAACTGTGGACAGCCGACGGCGAAGGCGAGCTGATCGATCTCTATGCCGCCTACAACGAAGTCGACGAAGCGCGCTTCGTGGTCGAGCGCATCCGCGCGCATGTCAGCGACGGCGGCCACGCTGCCGAATGCGCGATTCTTTACCGCAGCAATGCGCAATCGCGGGCGATGGAAGAGCAGTTGCAGATGACCGGCATGCCGTACCGCGTCTACGGCGGCCAGCGCTTCTTCGAACGCATGGAAATCAAGGACGCGATGGCGTATCTGCGTCTGGTCGCGAATCGCGACGATGATGCGGCATTCGAGCGCGCGGTGAACACGCCGACGCGCGGCATCGGCGATCGCACCCTGGACGAAGTACGCCGCGTTGCGCGCGCCAATGCGATTTCGCTATGGCGGGCAACGGAGCAGTTGGCCGATGGCAGCGCACTCGCCGGTCGCGCGCGCAACGCGATCAAGGGCTTTCTCGAACTGATCGCCGTGCTTGCGCAGGCAACGCCGACGCTGCCGTTGCACGAACAATTCGATCACGTGCTGGAACGCTCGGGCTTGCGCGCGCACTACACGGCCGAATCGAAAGGCCAGCTCGATTCGCGCACGGACAACCTCGATGAACTGGTATCGGTCGCGAGTCGCTTCGAGCGCCGCGACGACGAGGCCAGCGAGAGCATGAGCGAACTCGTCGCCTTCCTCGCCTACGCCGCGTTGGAAGCCGGCGAAGGTCAGGCCCAGGATGGCGAGGACGGCGTGCAGCTGATGACCCTGCACAGCGCGAAAGGCCTGGAGTTTCCGCTGGTGTTTCTGGTCGGGCTCGAAGAAGGTTTGTTCCCGAGCAACCGCTCCAGCGAAGAAAGCGGACGACTCGAAGAGGAACGCCGTCTCGCCTATGTCGGCCTGACCCGTGCACGCCAGAAGCTCACGCTCAGTTACGCCGAATCGCGGCGACTGCACGGCATGGAAATGATCGGCATGCCGTCGCGTTTCCTGCGGGAAATTCCCGCGGCGCTGCTGCATGAAGTGCGACCGAAGGTGAACGTCTCACGTCCCGGATTTTCACCCCGTTACGAAGAATCGCCTGCCGCTGGCGCCCTCCGTCTGGGCCAGCGCGTTCATCACGCGAGTTTCGGCAACGGCATCGTGATGGACAGCGAAGGCAGCGGCGCGCATGCGCGCGTGCAGGTCAATTTCGAGGATGCCGGCCCGAAGTGGCTGGTGCTCGCCTACGCGAATCTGGCGCCGGCGTAATTCGCGTACCGGACGAGCGCGAACTCGTCCGGTAGCGAGGCGCGATCATTTCTTGCCGATGCTCTCGACCACGCGGTCGAGATTGCTTTCCAGTGCCTGCTGCACCTTGGCTTCGGCATTGAGCGTGGTGTAGTCGATCTTCGAGCGGATGCCGGTACTCAGCGGACGACCGCCGCGACCGAATGGACGCACGCTGAGATACGCGGAGGTAAGGCTGGCGGTCTGGCCGTAGAAGCTGATGTCCTGGCTGCCGATGCCCTCGGCACGCACGCGGATGACCACGTCGGCACGGCCCGCGCTCTGCACGAGATGCAGGCCAGCGCCCGAGAGTTTTTCCTCGATCATCTGTTCGGCGGGAATGACCAGCGCGGGATCGCCCGAGCTTTGCACGATGAAGGTACGCGCACCGGTCAGGGCGGCGCCGGCGGCATCGTCGCGCAACTCGGCGCGCTCTTCGCCGCGCTGCGCCACGGCATCACGCAGCGGATGCGGACGCTCGCCGACCGGCGTTGCCGCGAGCGATGGCGTCATCGCGGCTGTCGCCGTGTTTCCGGTGCCTGGGGTTTGCGCCGTCGTCGTATTCGCCGCAGCGGTAGCATCCGTCACAGGCGGAACCGGTGGTGCGGGCACGGCCGGCGTGGCAGCCGATGTTGTCGCAGCGGTGGTCGCGGATGCGGTCGTTGCGGGCATCGCCGATGCCGCGCTGGTATCGACCACCGGTACCGGTGCGGTCGCGACGACATCGGGCGGCGTCGCGCTGGTGCCGAAAATCTTTCCGCGCAGTGCCCAGGCGCCGCCAGCCAGCAGCAGGAGCAACAGGCTCAACCCGGCCCACAATGGCGCGCGCGAAGGCCTCGCGGGCGGCGGCGATACCGAGGGCGGCTGGGTGATGCCGGGTTGGGTCTTGTTTTCAACCGCCGCCGTCGCAACTGCGGGCGCGACGGTGGGCGCACCCACCGAAGGCGGCGGCGTCGGTGCGCGCATGCCGATGCCGGGAGTGACCGGCGTGGCCATGCCGATCAAGGTGGCGGCCGGGCCGCTGGGAGCAGCGGTCTTGATGCTGAGCGGACCGCCGACGGAAACCAGCGGGTGCTTTTCCAGATCGGCGATCAGCTCATGCGTGCTCTGGTAGCGATCGGCGGGATCCTTGGCGAGCATCCTGGCGAGAATCGCCGCGACTTCCGGATCGACGGTGGAATTGATTTCACGCACATCGGGAATTTCCGACTGCACGACATCGAGCATCAGCTTGAGCGGGCTCTCGTCGGAGAACGGCGTGCGGCCGGTCAACGACTCGAACAGCACGATGCCGAGAGCGAAAATATCCGAGCGCTGGTCGACGGCCTTGCCCAGGCAGACTTCCGGCGAGAGATAGCCGGGCGTGCCGACGAATTCGCCGGTGCCGGTGAGCTTGCTGTTGAAATCGTGATTGGCGAGCGCGATGCCGAAATCGGCAATCTTCACCTGGCCGCGTTGGCTGAGCATCAGGTTGGCGGGCTTGATATCGCGATGGATCACGCCGCGGTCGTGGGCGACCGACAGGCCCTGCGCGGATTGATGCAGGATCTTGAGCGCGTCGCCGACGGTGAGGCGACCTTCGCGCTTGAGCAGCCCCGAAAGCGATTCGCCGTCCACGAACTCCATCACGAAGAACGGCTGCTCGTTTTCCTGGCCAATGAAATAGATCTGGATGATGTGCGGATCGTTGAGCGAGGCCATCGAGCGCGCCTCGCGCAGGAAGCGCTCGACCAGCAAAGCGTCGTGGGCCAGCGACGGCGCCAGCTCCTTGATCGCGACGTAGCGCGTCAACGCCGGCTCATAGCCTTTGTAAACCACGCCCATTCCGCCCCGACCCAGCTCGGCGACAATTTCGTAATGACCAACCCGCGTCTTCATGAACTGCATCCCTTCCCGTTGACCGCATGGTAGACCCGCGTTCCCTGCACGGGAAGCAAGGGCCGGAACCCCGCGAGTGGGCCGGAAAAGTGCTTCCGGCGACATGTGCTGTTACGCATTCGAATGCCCTGGACGGCCGTTTTCGCGACCTTTTTCCCACTGCGGCGTCGAAAAACCGGCCTTTGCCGCGACAGGAGAACGCGACCCTATCCAAATTTGTGACGCACGTCACAGAGTGTTTTATGGGGGATCCACCACTCCCGACCCGCCAGTCGAGCCGAAAAGAGTGCGGCTGAACTCATCGGAAGGCCGCTGAGTGTGCCGGCGGCGGCACGCACGCAACGCTCGCAACGCAAAGCAGCGCGAATATTCTCCTCAGCGCTGATAGACATCCGGCCGGTAGCGCTCCATGAAGCGCTCGGGTCGGCTTAACGGAGCGAAATCATGCTGCGCATAGAGCCCGTGCGCATCGGCGGTGGCGAGCAGGAAGCGGCGCAGGCCCTGCAGGTCAGGATGGGCATCGATCGCCCGCAGCATCGCCTTGCCCACGCCCACACCACGCGCGTCGGGCAGCACGAAAACATCGCAAAGATAGGCGAAGGTCGCGCGATCGCTGACCACACGCGAAAAGCCGACGAACTTCCCGTCCAGCAACGCACTGAAACACAGCGAGTTTGCGATCGCCGCTTCAACCACCGGACGCGGCACGCCACGGCACCAATACGAATCCTTGCTGAGGAAATCGTGCACGACGTCGATATCGATGTCGGCGGCATCGACGCTGATACGCAGAGCCGCAGTCATCGTCATCGCATTCGCTGTCATGGGCGTGATCGCTTCCTGGCGTCGGACCGAATCGGCGATGTTCCCGACGAGCCGGAAGCATCGCAAAAGCCGCCAGCCGCCTCAAGAGCCTTAGAATCCCGATATCGCCGCAACGAGCACCGCCATGACCCGCCTTGTCCTGATCGACGGCTCCTCCTATCTGTATCGCGCATTCCATGCGCTGCCGCCGCTGACTGCGCCTGACGGTTCGCCGACCGGCGCGCTGTTCGGCATCGTCAACATGCTGCGCGCAACGCTGAAGGAAAACCCCGACTACGCCGCTTTCGTCGTCGATGCTTCCGGTCCGACCTTCCGCGATGCGATGTATCCCGAGTACAAGGCGAATCGCCCGCCGATGCCCGACGATCTGCGCGCGCAGGTCGAGCCGATGATGAAGATCGTCGAGGCACTCGGCTTCCCCATCCTGCGCGTGGGCGGCGTTGAAGCCGACGATGTGATCGGTACGTTGGCGTTGCAGGCGCACGCCGAAAACATTCCAGTGATGATCTCGACCGGCGACAAGGATTTCGCGCAACTCGTGCGCCCGGGCATCACCCTGACCAACACGATGACCGGCAGCTTGTATGACGAGGCCAAGGTCTTCGAGAAGTTCGGCGTGCGCCCCGACCAGATCATCGATTACCTGTCGCTGATGGGCGATACCGTCGACAACGTGCCCGGTGTCGACAAATGCGGGCCGAAAACCGCCGCGAAATGGCTGGCCGAATACGGCACGCTGGCGGCGGTGATGGAGCATGCCGACAAGATCAGCGGCAAGATCGGCGAGAACCTGCGCGCGGCGCTGCCGCGTCTGCCGCTGAGCCGTGATCTGGTGACGATCAAGACCGACGTGCCACTCGATCTCACGCCAAAACAACTGAAACTTCGCGAGCGCGACCAGGTCGCGTTGCGTGAGCTGTTCACGCAATACGGATTTCACGCCGCGCTGCGCGAGCTCGATGGTGGCACAGCGACGGGCGGTGGCGCAGCGGCCGGCGGCAAGCCGAAGCCATCGTTCCAGGCCGCGACAACTTCAACGGAAGCCGAAACGCCGGATGCCGCGCTGTCGGTCAAGGGCGAGTATGAAACCATCCTTACGCTCGCGCAGCTCGATGCCTGGGTGGAAAAAATTCGCGATGCCGATTTGATTTCCTTCGACACCGAAACCGACGCGCTGGATCCGATGCGCGCGAATCTCGTTGGCATCAGTCTCTGTGTTCAAACCGGTCGCGCCGCCTACCTGCCGCTTGGCCATGATTTTCCCGGCGCGCCGACGCAGTTACCGATGGCTGAAGCGCTGGATGCGTTGCGGCCGATTCTCGAAGACGCCGGCAAGCGTAAGGTCGGTCAACACGGAAAATACGATCTGCATGTGCTGCGTCGCCACGGCATCGCCGTCCAGGGCTACGCCGAAGACACGATGCTGGAAAGCTTCATCTGGAACGCCGGCATCCAGCGTCACGACATGGATTCGCTGGCGACAAAATACCTGGGCTACACAACCATCCGCTACGAGGAAGTTGCCGGCAAGGGCGCCAAGCAGATCAAGTTCTCGCAGGTCGCTCTGGAAGAAGCGACAGCCTACGCGGCCGAGGATGCCGACATCACGTTGCGTCTGCACCAGGTGTTGTCGGCGAAACTGGCAAGCGTTCCGTCGCTGGAAAAAGTCTACCGTGAGATCGAGATGCCGCTGGTGCCGGTGCTCGAACGCATGGAAGCGACCGGCGTGATGATCGATGCGACGGAGTTGCGCCGGCAAAGCGTCGACCTGTCGCAGCGCATGCTGGTCGCGCAACAGCGCGCCACCGAACTGGCAGGCCGCACCTTCAATCTCGATTCGCCCAAGCAGATCGGCGCGTTGTTGTTCGATGAACTCAAACTCCCGGCGCTGGTGAAGACACCGACCGGCGCGCCCTCGACCAATGAAGAGGCGCTGGAAGCGATCGCCGACCAGCACGAATTGCCGCGCCTGATCCTCGACTACCGCGGTCTCGCAAAACTGCGCAGCACCTACACCGACAAATTGCCGGAGATGGTCAATGCTGTGACCGGTCGCGTGCACACCAGCTATCACCAGGCCGGCGCCGCCACCGGTCGCCTGAGCTCGAACGATCCGAACCTGCAGAACATTCCGATCCGTACCGAGGATGGGCGCCGCATCCGCCGGGCTTTCGTCGCACCTGCGGGGCGCAAGATCGTCGCCTGCGACTACTCGCAGATCGAGCTGCGAATCATGGCGCACCTGTCCGAAGATCCCGGTTTGTTGAAAGCCTTCGCAAGCGGCCAGGACGTACACCGCGCGACGGCGGCGGAGGTATTCGGCGCCACGCTGGAAACCGTCACCAGCGATCAGCGCCGCGCCGCCAAGGCGATCAATTTCGGGCTGATGTATGGCATGAGTGCCTTCGGGCTGGCGCGCCAGCTCGGCATCGGTCGTGGCGAGGCGCAGGATTACATCGCGCTTTATTTCGCCCGCTATCCCGGCGTGCGCGACTTCATGGAACGCGTGCGGCAACAGGCGCGCGCCGATGGTTTTGTCGAAACCGTATTTGGCCGCCGCCTGTATCTGGCCGAGATCCATTCTAAGAATCAGGGCCAGCGCGCCGGCGCCGAACGCGCGGCGATCAACGCGCCGATGCAAGGCACCGCCGCCGACATCATCAAGCGCGCGATGGTCCGCGTCGACGAATGGCTGCAGCCGCATTCAGCGCGCGCGCTGATGCTGATGCAGGTTCACGATGAACTGGTGTTCGAGGTCGACGGCGATTTCGTCGATACGCTATTGCCCGCGGTGCGATCGCGCATGGAGTCCGCGGCGCAATTGCGTGTGCCATTGGTCGTGGATGTCGGCGTCGGCGAAAATTGGGACGAAGCGCATTGATGAAACCGCCTACACCACGGCGCGCGTCTAGTCTCTAAACGCTGACTGAATCGCACGAAATCTTAACGATGCGATTCACGAACTTCTCATCGCGCGGGTGTTCATATGAGCCGCAACGGATGCAACGTCCGTTGTTGGATCAACTCCCTCCCCTGAGGTGATCCTGATGAAGCCGGCTTTCCCCAGCCCGCTTCAACCCCCGGGCCCCGCAAGCTTCCCCTGGCTTGCGGGGCTTTTTTATTGCCGCGATTTTTCCTGTCTGTAGAAGCGGCACGCGCCGCGATTTCTCCGTTGCGCGTCGCAAGCTGCAGAAATCGCGGCTTACGCCGCTCCTACGGGTCTGCGAGCCAATCGCGCGGCTGCAGATAGGCATCCAGTCGCGCCTCGGCGCTGCCGGGCTCGGGTTCGTAGCCGTATTCGAAGCGCACGCGCGGCGGCAGGCTCATCAGGATGCTTTCGGTACGGCCGCCGCTTTGCAGCCCGAACAAGGTGCCGCGATCCCAGACCAGGTTGAACTCGACGTAGCGACCGCGGCGGTAAAGCTGGAATTCGCGCTCGCGCTCGCCGAAGGGCGTGTTCCTGCGCTTCTCCACGATCGGCAGATAGGCATCGAGAAACCCGTTGCCGACGGCGCGCTGATAGGCGAAGCATTTTTCGAAATCGTCGCCGCTCAAATCATCGAAGAACAAGCCGCCGACTCCGCGCGCCTCGCCGCGATGCTTGAGAAAGAAATAACGATCGCACCAGGCCTTGTGCGCGGCGTAACGATCCTCGCCGAAAGGCCGGCAGAGATCGCGCGCCACCGTATGCCAGTGCCGCACATCGTCATCGAACGGATAGAAGGGCGTGAGATCGAAACCGCCACCGAACCACCAGATCGGCGCACGCCCCGGCGGCTGCGCTTCGAAATAGCGGACGTTGGCGTGACTGGTCGGCACGTACGGATTGCGCGGATGCATCACCAGCGATACACCGAGCGCGCGCCAGGGCGCGCCGGCAAGTTCGGGCCGATGCGCGGTCGCTGACGGTGGCAGCGTCGCCCCGCTGACGTCGGAAAAACCGACGCCGGCCTGCTCGAACACCGCGCCCTCCTTCATCACCCGTGAGCGGCCACCGCCGCCCTCGGCACGCTGCCACGTGTCCTCGACAAATTCGCCCTTACCATCGGCAGCGGTCAGTGCCGCGCAGAGGTGATCCTGCAGGTCGCGCAGGAAATCGTGGACGGACTGAAGTTGGCTCATGACGGGCTCGGCACCGGGCAGCGGAATGCCCGCGCATGATAGCCGCTGCCGCACTGGCTATAATCCCGGCAATCAATGACCAGTCCACCTGCCGCCAGCGCCCGCCTGCGCATCACCCACACCGACGACGGCGACGCCCTCATCCGCTTCGATTTCGGATCCGGCCCGGCCTCGCCCCTGCGCATTCCCTGCCCCGCCCTTGGCGCGTCCGGACTGCGCGAAACCTGGCATGGCGGCGAGATCACCGAATCGGCGGAAACCTGCGGCGCCGCTTGGGCGCATGGCGAGCACTACGCTCTGGTCGCGATCAGCGTCGAAGAGGTCGGGGGCGATGTCGAGCACGCCGCCGAACTCGCCTACGAGCGCCTGCTCACCTGCGTGCGGCCCTCGGCGCATCCGTTCCTGCTGCGCATCTGGAATTATTTCGGTGCGATCAACGACGGCGATGGTGATGGCGAACGTTATCGCCGTTTCTGCGTCGGCCGCGCGCGCGGTGTCGACGGCATGTTCAACGATCCGCCACCGGCCGCGACCGCGATCGGCGGCGATATCGACCCCGATGGCGCGGCGTGCGTGCAGGTCATCGCGCTATGCGCACGCGCGCCGGCGATCGCGCTGGAAAATCCGCGACAGACGCCGGCCTGGCGTTATCCGCGCGAATTCGGACCGGTCTCGCCGGGTTTCTCGCGTGGCGCTCTGCTCGATGCCGACACTGATCGTCCACGCCTGCTCGCCTCGGGCACGGCCAGCATCGTCGGCCATGTCTCGCAGCATGTCGGCAACGTCGCCGCGCAACTGCGCGAGAGCCTCGCCAACCTGGATTCGTTGCTTGCCGAGGGCGAGAAGAAGTGCGGCCGCGCGTTTCCGCTGGTCAATTGCGAAACGCTACGCGTCTATCTGCGCCATAGCGACGACCTGGTGCTCGCGCAGGCTGTCATTCGTGATTCGGGCATTCCTGCCGAGCAGGTGCTTTACCTGCGTGGCGACGTCTGTCGACGCGAGCTGGACGTGGAAATCGAAGGCGTGTTCGTCGCGGCGTGATGGCGTCGATGGCCATTTCGATTTCGATGGGTCTGAAAGCCCGACCATCACTATCCCTTCGATTTCATTGTCGTGAAGAAATCGCGGTCATGCCCGTTCCTGCGAAGCAAATCTTCAGTTCAACTCGACCCACACCGGCGCGTGATCGCTTGGACGATCCCAGGTGCGCGGCTCGCGATCGATCACCGCGCCGATGCAGCGCGACTTCAGCGCCTCGCTGATCAGCGCGAAATCGATGCGCAGTCCGAGATTGCGACGGAAGCCCGCGGCGCGGTAATCCCACCAGCTGAAATGCCCGCCCTCGCCGCTGTGCAGGCGGAAGCTGTCGTGCAGACCGAGATCGATCAAGCGGCTCAGTGCAGCGCGTTCGGCGGTCGAGGTCAGGATGCTGTCGTCGTTCCAGATGGCGGGGTCATGCACGTCGCGGTCATCGGGGGCGATGTTGAAATCGCCGAGCACCACGAGCTCGGGATGTGCCTTGATTTCCTGCGCCAGCCAGCCATGCACGGCATCCAGCCAGCGCAGTTTGTAGTCGTATTTCTCGGTGCCGATATCCTGGCCGTTGACCACGTACAGATCGACGATGCGGATGCCGGCGACGGTCGCGGCAATCACGCGTTTCTGTTCGTCCTCGAAGCCCGGAATGCCGATCTGCACCTCGGTCGCCGGCGTTCGGCTCAGGATTGCCACGCCGTTGTAGGTTTTCTGCCCTGAAAACACGCTGCGATAACCGAGCTCGGCGAGCGCACTGTCGGGAAAGCGGCTGTCCTCGAGCTTGGTTTCCTGCAACGCGACCACGTCGGGGGCGCGCAGTTTGAGCCATTCCTCGAGATGTGGCAGGCGCACGTTGAGCGAGTTGACGTTCCAGCTGGCGATCTTCATGGCAGGGCCCGACGATGACTTGCCGGCGAGTGTACCTGCGGCACCGGCCATGATCACGGGCTTCACCGCGACGCAGAACAAGGCAACAATGGCCGCCTGCACACCGAGGACCGTCGCACATGAACTGGATCGACCTGCGCAGCGACACCATCACCCGTCCGACCGCGACGATGTTGGCAGCAGGCACAAACGTGCCGGTCGGCGACGATGTCTTCGGCGAGGATCCCAGCGTCAACGCGCTGCAGGAACGTCTTGCGGATGAGCTTGGCTTCGCTGCCGGCCTGTTCGTCGCCAGTGGTACGCAATCGAACCTGCTCGCGCTGATCGCGCATTGCGAACGCGGCGACGAATACCTCGTCGGCAGCGAGGCGCATACCTTCAAGTTCGAAGGCGGCGGTGCGGCGGTGCTCGGTTCGATCCAGCCGCAGCCGATTCCGCAATCACCGGATGGCACGCTGCCATTGGATCTGGTCGCGAAGGCGGTGAAGCCGATAGGTGATCCGCACTTCGCACGTTCAAAACTGCTGGCGCTGGAAAACACTTGGGGCGGTCGTGTGCTGCCACGCAGCTATCTCGCCGAAGCGCGTGCGCTCGCGCACAGCAAAGGCCTGGCGATCCATCTCGACGGTGCGCGGCTGTTCAACGCGGCGGTCGCCGATGGCGTGCACGCGCGCGAGATCGCCCGGCATTTCGACAGTGTGTCGGTGTGTTTTTCGAAAGGGCTGGGCGCGCCGATCGGCTCGATGCTGCTCGGCGACGAAGCCCTGATCGCGAAAGCACGACGCTGGCGCAAGGTCGTCGGCGGCGGCTGGCGACAGGCCGGCGGACTCGCGGCGATGGCGAATCACGCGCTCGATCATCACGTCGCACGCCTCGCCGACGATCATCGTCGCGCCCGCGAACTCGCCGATGCCCTGCGCGAGCTTCCCGGTTTCAGCGTCGAAGGCCCGCATACCTGCATGGTGTTCGTCACGCCCGCTGCTGGGCGCATGCCGGCGCTGGACGCGCACCTGGCCGCGCAAGGCATTCGCGTTTTCCCCGGCGGTGCCAGCAAACGCCTGGTGCTGCATCTGGATATCGACGACGCCGGTCTGCAACGTGCGATCGCCGCGTTCCGCAGCTTTCCGGGTTGAAAATCAGATGATGCCGGGCTCCGGCTCGGGCTCGCGTGATTTGCCACGCGCCATCTCCGCACCGGCATCGCGCGGCAAGCGCCACATCAACCAGGCGGAACTTGCCGAGATCGCCGCGACAACGACGAAGGCGATCATGAAGTTCGTCGGCGCGGTGATGCGCGTGCCGGTGAAATCGCCGGCGAGCTGCAAAGCGTAACCGCCGATCGCCACGCCCAGACTCAGCGACAGCTGCTGCATCATGCCGGTCAGGCTGCTGGCGTGGCCCATGCGCGGCGATGCCACTTCTGCATAGCTGATCGCGTTGAGGCTGGTGAACTGCAGCGAGCGCAGGCAGCCGCCGAGCAACAGCACCGACATGATCAGCGGTGCCGGCGTGTCGGCGCGGAACAATCCGTACATCGCCAGCAATGCCGATGCGATCAGTGCGTTGATCGTCAGCACGCGCCGGAATCCCCAGCGCTGCAGGATGCGTGTAGCGATCGTCTTCATGAACATCGCGCCGACCGCGGACACGAAAGTCAGCAGGCCCGACTGCAATGGATTGAGTCCGAAACCCAGCTGCAGCATCAACGGCAACAGGAATGGCGTCGCGCCGATGCCGATCCGGAACAGGCTGCCGCCGACCACGCCGGCGCGAAATGTCGGCAGGCGAAACAAGTCGAGATCAAGCAGCGGATGCGGATGCCGGCGTGCATGCCATACATATCCGGCCAGCGCGCCGAGGCCGGCGCAGAGGCAGGCGACCGATAGCGGCGTCGACACCAGATGCCGGCCGAGCGTGGAAAATCCGAACAGCGTCATGCCCAGACCAAGCCCGGAATAGGCAAAACCCCGCCAGTCCAGCGGCGGTGGCGGCTCGCGCACATCGGGGATGAAGCGCCGGCCCAGCGCGATGCCGACCAAGCCCATCGGCAGATTGATCAGGAAGATCCAGCGCCAATCGAAATACGTAGTGATGAAACCGCCCAGCGGCGGCCCGACCATCGGGCCGACCAGCGCCGGAATCGTCAGGTAACTCATCACCTGCACCAGTTCCGATTTCGGCACGGTGCGCAGCAATACCAGTCGCCCGACCGGCACCATCATCGCGCCGCCGAGGCCTTGCAAAAATCGCGCGGCGACCATCTGCGCTAGCGTATTGCTGCCGGCGCAGGCGAGCGAGCCGAGCAGGAACACCGCGATCGCAACGGTGAAGATGTTGCGCGCGCCGAAACGGTCGGCGACCCAGCCACTGACCGGAATGAAGATCGCCAGGCTGATCAAATAGGTCGTCAACGCGAGCTTGAGTGCGATCGCCTCGACATGCAGATCGCTGGCGATCGCCGGCAGCGACGTCGCGATCACCGTCGAATCCATGTTCTCGATGAACAACGCGCAGGCGACGATCAACGGCAGCAGCATTTTCCGGCTCATCGCAGGCCTGCCACAAACCGGATCGGGGACATCAGCATCCGGCTAGCGTCGCCGATGCGGCTGCCACGATGCAAGGCGATTCGCGCCGCGCTTACGCCGCCAAGCCGTGACTGCGCAGCAAGGCCTCCGGCTCGGGCTCGCGACCTCGGAACGCGACGAAGCTCTCCAGCGCTGGTCGCGAGCCGCCGACGGCGAGGATTTCGCGACGATACCGCGCGCCGGTTTCGGCATCGAACACGCCGGCCTCCTCGAATGCTGCGAACGCATCGGCGCTGAGCACTTCCGCCCACAGATAGCTGTAGTAGCCAGCCGCATAGCCGCCGCTGAAGATGTGCGTGAATGCCTGCGGCGAACGATGCCAGGCCGGCGGCACGATCACCGCGACTTCGTCGCGGACTTGCGCGAGGATTTCCAGCGTACGCGGCCCGCGCGCGGCATCGAATTCCAGATGCAGGCGGAAATCGAACAGCGCGAATTCCAGCTGTCGCACCAGGAACAGGCCGGCGTGGAAATGCCGGGCCGCGAGCATCTTCTGATACAGCGCTTCCGGTAGGATTTCACCGCTCTGCCAGTGCCGCGCAAACGCATTGAGCGCCTCGCGCTGCCAGCCGTAGTTCTCCATGAACTGGCTGGGCAACTCGACCGCGTCCCACTCCACGCCATTGATGCCGCCGACGCTGGGCCAGCGCACGTCGGTCAGCAGGTGATGCAGGCCGTGACCGAACTCATGGAACAACGTAAGCACCTCGTTGTGCGTGAGCAAGGATGGCTTGCCGTCGCTCGTTGGCGGCCGCTCCTGCGCATCCTGCGCCCGCGGCACTTGCCCTTCCATGGGCGGCGAAAAGTTGCAGGTGAGAAACGCGACCGGCTTGCGCGCGTCCGTGCCCTCGCCCAGCGGTGTGCGGCAGATATCCATCCAGGCGCCGCCGCGCTTGCCGCTGCGCGCGTAGTGATCGAGATAGACGCCGGCACGCACGGAACCGTCGGCGTCGACGAGATCGAAGAACTGCACATCCGGATGCCAGACATCGACACCTGCGCGCTCGACCATGCGCACGCCGAATATTTTTTCCGTCAGCTCGAACAGGCCGGTCATCACCTGCGGCAAGGGGAAATACGGCTTGATGTCTTCCTCGGAAAAATCGAAACGGCGCTCGCGCAGTTTCTCGCTGGCGTAGGCCACGTCCCAGGGTTGCAGGTCGGCGATCGCGAGCTCACTGGCGGCGAAGGCGCGCAGACCGGCGAGTTCGCGTGCTGCGACCGGTCGCGCTTTCGCGGCGAGATCGTGCAGGAATTTCAGCACGCGCTCCGGCGTTCCGGCCATCTTGTCGACCAGCGAAAGATGCGCGCTCGAGGCGAAACCGAGCAGCTGTGCACTTTCGTGACGCAAAGCGAGGATCTGGCCGATGCGTGCGGAATTGTCGTACGCGTGGTCGCCAGGGCCCTGGTCGGAGGCGCGGGTGTTGTAGGCGGTGTAGATTTCCTCGCGCAACGCGCGATCATCGGCGAAAGTCAGGATCGCCTGCACCACAGGACCCTTGAGCGTCGCCAGCCAACCGTCGACGCGTTTGTCTTTGGCCGCATGTGCGAGCATCGAACGCACCGAATCCGACAATCCGGCGAGCTCGGCTTCGCTGACGGATCGCGTCCAGGCGTCGGTGGCATCGAGCACGGCTTCCTCGAAACCGGTCGCGACCTTGCTCAGTTCGTTCTGGATGTCACGGAAACGCGTGCGCGCCGGCTCTTCCAGCGCCACGCCGGCGAGACGGAAGCCGCGCAGGCTGTCCTCGACCAGAGTCTGCTGCGCGCGCTCGAGATTCGCGAACGCTGGCGCATTGCGCACCGCCTGCACCGCCTCGAACAACGCGTGATTCTGGCCCAGCGCGCTGCTGTGTTCGGTGATCTTTTCCAGCGCGGCCGAGTACGCCTCACGCAGGGCCGGTGAATCTTTCACGCCATGCAGATGCGATACCGGCGCGAACACGCGGCCGAGTTTTTCCTCGAGACTTTCCAGCGGCGCGACCAGCGCGGCGAAATCGCGCGCCCGCGCATCGGCGGTGAGGTCATCGACCGCGGCCTGATAGTCGGCGAGCACGGAGTCGATGGCGGGGAGGACCTGGTCGGGCGTGATTGCCGAAAAGGGTGGCAGCTCGCCATCGGCGAGCAAGGGGTTGGCGGTCGTGGTCATGCCCTCAAGATGGCGGGGAAGACATGGCTTTTCAAGCGCGACGATGCCCCTCAGTGCCCGCCAATCGCCGCGAGATCGAGCGGCTGGATGCTCATGACGCGACAGTGCACCTGCCCGGCGACGACATCACCGCTGCCGGCGCGCAATCGACCGCCAAAACCATCGAGAGCGAGCGTGCGCTGGAAATCCAGGCTCGTGCAGTTGTTGCGCAGGCGCAGCAGGTAGGCGGTATCCGGGCGCGTCCAGACCGCCACCAAGCCGTCGTCGACCTTCTCCCAGTTGTACAGAGTGACGAAACTGAATTCGGCGATCTCGGCGCCAGCGTGCTCGGTGTAGCGCGTCGCCGTCCGAGCGTCGCTGCGATGGCCGTTGCCGGCGCAGGCCGCCGCCAACAGGGACAGGCCAAGCATCGGAATCCATCGGATTTTCATTGCCGGCTCCATTGCGGTGGATGCGGCCGACGCGACGCCGGTGCAAAGCCGACGCGCGTCGAACCGTTTGGCGCGACATCATCAGGTCGCGCGGGTGCCGGGAATTTCCGCGACACCCGCGATGCGATCAGGCGTGCCGGTCGTGTTTCATCTTCACCAGGTCGATCGGCTGGATCGTGGTGATGCGGCAACGGACCTGGCCGATCACGACATCGTCGCTGCCAGCACGCAGCTTGCCGCTGATGCCGTCGACGCCGCCGATCTGCATCTTCACTTGGCTATCGAGCGCATCGCAGCGATTCTTCAGCGTCAACAGATAGGCCGTGCTCGGCTTGGTCCAGACCACGACCGACTTGTCGCCGGTGCGCTGCCAGTTGTAGAGATTGGTGTAGTTGACCACGCTGACTTCCGCGCCGGCGTAGTCGCGATAGTCCAGGTGCGCTTTGGCCTTGCCGGCCGGCGCGCCGAGGCAGGCGCTCGATGCGACGCAGAGGCTTAGAAACATCATCGTTCGGATTTTCATCGTCATCGTTCCTTGGTTGCTTTCGGGGGGACACACTGCAACACCGTCGACTCAACGGGTCAACCAGGCGACCGCGCGTCGGGCCAGGTCGCTGTAAGGCGCGTCGAACAGGAACATGCCGTTGAGTCGCGATTGGTACATCACCGGCATCGACTTGCTGAACGTCAGAAAGCCGGCATGGCCGTGGTAATGGCCCATGCCGCTAGCACCGACGCCGCCTACCGGCAACTCGTCCTGGCCGAACTGGATGATCACGTCGTTGACGCAGACGGTGCCGGCGCTGATGCGGTCGAGCGAACGTGCAAGCCGCGTCTTGTCGCGATCGAACGGATAGAACGCCAGCGGTTTGTCGCGCGCGAGGATGAAAGCGAGCGCCGCGTCGTGCGAGTCGTAGCTGATCACCGGCAGGACCGGGCCGAAAATTTCCTGCTGCATCGCCTGGCAATCCAACGGCGGATCGAGCAGCACGGTCGGCGGAACGATCTCAACGCCGGTCGGCAAGGTTTCGCCGGCAGGCAGATATTGCAGCACTTCCGTGCCGCGGGCACGCGCCTCGGCAATCCAGTCGCGCAGTCGCGTGGCCTGGCGCGAATTGACCACGGCGGTGTAGTCAGGATTGTCGGCCAGGGTCGGATAGCGGCGCGCGAAACTCGCCATCAGCGCGCTGACGAAGGCATCGCGTTTCGCACGCGGCACCAGTACGTAATCGGGCGCGACGCAGGTCTGGCCGGCGTTGAAACATTTGCCGAAGGCGATGCGGTCAGCGGCGTGCTCGACCGGATAGTCGGGTGCGATCAGCGTCGGCGATTTGCCGCCAAGTTCGAGCGTGACCGGCGTAAGGTTGGGCGCGGCCGCAGCCATGACATGGCGACCCACGGCGGTGGAGCCGGTGAACAGCAGATGGTCGAACGGCAATTGCGTGAATGCGGCGGCGAGATCGGCATCGCCCTGCACCAGCACGACCTGGTCGGGCGGAAAGACCTCGGCCAGCAGTCGCGCCATCAATGCACTGACTTTCGGCGTGAACTCGGACGGCTTGATCATCACGCGATTGCCCGCGGCGAGTGCGTTCACCATCGGCACCAATGCGAGCTGGAACGGATAATTCCACGGCGAAACGATGCCAACCACGCCCAGCGGCGCATAACGCATTTCCGCCCGCGCCGGCTTGAAGGTGAGGTTGACCGCACGTCGCGTCGGGCGCATCCAACGACGCAAGTGCTTGCGCGCATGCTTGATCTCGTCGAGCGTCACCATCACATCCGCGCCCAGGGTTTCCAGCGGCGCACGCCGGCCGAAATCTTCCGAGCAGGCCTGTACCAGTGCATCGCGATGCCGGCGCACGGCGAGCCCGAGACGATCCAGCGCTTCGCGGCGTTCGGCGTACGTGGAAATGTGCGCAAGCTGTGCGGCGCGCAGGCGCTCGAAGGAGGGGCGGAGGCTGTCGATGGGGCTGAACGGAGTATCCATGGCCGGAGTCTAGCGCGATGACCTCGTCGCGGCGTCAAAGCCGCGTCATCGGTTAGCCGATCGCTGCCGCGATTCATTCACTGGCCCGATTCCGTGGATTTTCGCCATTCGGGCGGTGCAGCAGGGATTGACCGGCGCTTCCCTGTTTACAATGCCGGCATGAATATCCGTCCCTTCGAAAATATCCTGCCCCGTCTCGGCGAACGCGTCTTCGTCGATCCCGCCGCGACCGTGATCGGCGATGTCGTGCTCGGCGACGATGTCTCGGTCTGGCCCGGCACCGTGATCCGCGGCGACGTCAACTACATCCGCATCGGTGCGCGCAGCAATATCCAGGACGGCACCATCATCCACGTCACCCACGACGGCCCGTACGGAAAACCCGGCGGCTTCGCCACGGTGATTGGTGCCGACGTCACCATCGGCCACGGCGCGATCGTGCATGCCTGCGTGATCGAAGACGCCTGCCTGATCGGCATGGGCAGCACAGTGCTCGATGGCGCGGTGGTGAAGACGAATGGTTTCGTCGGCGCCGGCGCAGTGATCCCGCCGGGCAAGATCGTCGGTAGCGGCGAGTTGTGGCTGGGCAATCCGGCCAAGTGCGTGCGCCGGCTCAGCGACAAGGAGATCGAGCAGCTTTATTATTCGGCGCAGCATTACGTGCGCCTGAAGGATCGCTACCTCGCGGCGTGATCGCCGCTATTCGGCTTCGGCGGCCTTGAGCCAATTGACGACGAAAGCGACGTAATCGAGATAATTGAGGTTGCCACGGTCGACGCCGAGCGCCTCGCATATTTTCGGCAGCGCCTGCGCGAATGCCTGGAAGCGCCGGCGGATGACCAGCTCACCGGGAATGTTTTCCCGCGTCGATGCCGTGCGCAACCAGTCGCGCAGGATGCCGATAACCTGATCCGGCGCATTGCGGTGGACGCGGATGTCCTGCCCGGCGATATCCGAAAGGAAGGCCTGGTAGCGATGCGGCTCGGCGTCGAGCACCAGCAGGCGTTTCTGGCGATTGCGCGTCTTGCCGAATTTCTTGCAGCCCAGATCCATGCCCAGCTCGAACGGCATGTTGAAGCGCGGCAAGCCGCTGTCGTGCTCGAGTCCGATGCGGGAAATGTCATGGACGCCGTAGCGACAGCCCTCGATCAACCGCGCCAGCTTCTCGACGCGGACATCGCCCGAGTCCGCTTCTTCCTTCGCGCAGCGCGGCACGAACCCGCAGGCCGACACCGTGAACACGATCACCTCGAACAACGGAAAATAAGCGGGATCGAACGGACAATTGATGAAGACGCTGTCTTCGTACGCGCGTTTCTTCGCCACGAACGATCAGCCGACGGAACGCTTGCGCGACGACTTGGTCTTGCCGTGCGCCTTGCTTTCCCCGAAAGCAAAACCGATATGGCCGCTGCCGCTGGCCGTATCCTCGATGCGCAACGGGCCAGACTTTTTCTCAAGCGGCGAACTGGCGCGGATCTCGCGAATGACCGCGCGCAGCTTCGCCGTGTCGATATTCCCGGAATATTTCCCGAGGCTCTTGATCACTACGGGATTGGTGGCCGGTTTCTTTTTCATGGCCTGATCGTACTCCAGACGCCGGGACCGGAAAATCACCGCCGCCGCGACAAAAATCAGCGCGCCGGTTCCGGTCGCGTCGCCGACTCCAGCGCGGTGAGATACGCCAGCGCCTGCGCGCGCGAATCACCGCACATATCCGGATGCGGGCGCAATTGCACGCAGACGACGGGGCGCTCCGGCTGGCCGAAGATCCGGCAGCGGTTGTCCTCACTCAGCTGAACGCAGCGCACTCCCGCCGGCTTGCCATTGGGCATGCCAGGAATCGGCGAACTGATCGACGGGGCGATGCAGCAGGCACCGCAACCGGCGCGGCAGGCGAAATCAGGGACGGGCATGTCCGTCAGACTAGCCGATCATCGCGCCCGTTCCGCTCAAAACCGCCGCCCGAAACCGGGGAATGCATCAATAAACCGGCTTTTGGTCTTGCACTGCAACACCCGGCTGGTGAAAAGTACCGGGTGCAATCCAGGGGAAATCCAGTGTCAGACATCAATAATCCCTATGCCGCGCCCGCGGCACAGGTGTTTCGTGCTGCATCCGTCTCCGGCCTGTCGCTGGCCGAGCGCGGCAGTCGCCTCGCCGCCGTCATCGTCGATTCGTTGATCACCTTTGCGCTCTACCTGCCACTGCTGATCGGCGTGCTCGTTTCCGATGGCAGGCAGGGCGATGCGCATGAAACTCCGGTGGCGCTGATCATCGGTGGCCTGATTTCCGTCGTCGGCGCGATCGCCCTGATCGTCTACACGGTGCAACTGGTGAGCCAACGTGGCCAGACCATCGGCAAGCGCGCGCTCGACATAAAGGTCGTCCGCGGCGATGACTCGCCGATCGGACTGGGCCGCAGCTTCTGGCTGCGCAACTTCGTTCCCGCCCTGATCGGTATCGTGCCCCTGCTCGGCCCGATGTTCTCCCTCGTCGATATCCTGATGATCTTCAGCGACGACCGCCGCTGCCTGCATGACCGCATCGCCGACACCAAGGTCGTCAAGAGCTGATGCCGACCGCTGCACCGCCGCTCGACACCTTGCGCGAAGTCGAAACACCGGAAGGCGTGGCGCTGACCTTGCGTGCCGCCGGCCCGGTGCCGCGGGCGCTGGCCTGGCTGATCGACTTCACGCTGCGGCTCGGCATTGTCTGGGTCGTGGCAATGATCACGACCCTGCTCGGCCATGCCGGCAATGGCGTGATGGCGGTGATCGTGTTCCTGGTCTACTGGGGTTATCCGATCGCGCTCGAGGTGTTGTTCAACGGCCAGACCTTGGGCAAGCGCGTGATGGGCCTGCGCGTGATCCGCGACAACGGCGCGCCGATCGGCTGGATCCCGTCGATCGTGCGCAACCTCATGCGTAGCGTCGACATGTTTCCGGCGATGTACGGTTTCGGCCTCGCCAGCTGCCTGATCGATCGTCACGCGCGCCGGCTCGGCGACATTGTCGCCGGCACCCTGGTCGTGCATGTCGATCCGCCGGAGCGCGTGCTGTATGCCCCCGAGGTTCCGCCGCTGCCGCTGCCAGTGCTGCTGTTGCGCGAAGAACAATCGGCGCTGGTCGCATTCGCCGAACGCGCGCCTTTGATCACCCGTGAGCGCCAGGAAGAACTCGCCAACCTGCTGGCACCGCTGACCGGCGCTGCCGGTTCGCTGGGCGTGCAGCGCTTGTTCGGCTACGCCAACGGCTTGCTGGGGCGGCGATGAAGCAGGAAGTTTTCATCGCCCGCCACGCCCAGGAATGGGCCACGCTCGAGCGCTGGCTGGACCGCTACGAGGGTTCGCGCCGCAGCAGCAAGTCGCGGCTCTCGCCTTCCGAAGACGGCCCCACCGAACTGGAATTCCCCGCGCGCTACCGTCGTCTTTGCCAGCAATTGGCGATCGCCAGCGGTCGCGGTTACAGCCCGCTGGTGGTCAATCGCCTGCAGGCGCTGATGGAACGCGGCCACGGCGTGATGTACCGGCCGCCAGCGCCGCGCTGGCGCACCGTCGCCGATTACGTGCTCGCGGGTTTTCCGCGACTGGTGCGCGCCAACGCGCGCTGCATGCTGCTGGCGGCACTGCTGCTGTATGTGCCGATGCTGTCGATGATCGGCGCGATGCAGGTGTATCCGGAACTCGCGCATGCGTTTTTCAGTCCGGCCGAACAGGCGCAGTTCGAGGAAATGTACGACCCGACCGCCGCGCATGTCGGCCGCGATCGCGAAGCCAGCGGCGACATGGAAATGTTCGGCCTGTACATCTGGAACAACGTCAGCATCGGCTTCCGCACGTTCGCCAGCGGCCTGGTTTTTGGCATCGGCGCGATCGTCGTGCTGGTGATGAATGGCGTGAGCATCGGTGCCGTCGCCGGACACCTGCAGGCGATCGGCTATGGCGCGCCGTTTTGGAAATTCGTGGTCGGACACTCGGCGTTCGAGCTCACCGCCGTCGTGATCTGCGGCGGCGCCGGCCTGCGCCTCGGACTTGCGCTGATCGCGCCCGGCCGCCAGACCCGCGGCCGCGCCCTGGTCGAGGCCGGTGTCGTCGGCGCGCAACTGGCGATGGGCGGATTCGCGATGCTGGTCTGCGCGGCGTTCATCGAAGCGTTCTGGTCGTCGAACGGCGCCTTGCCGGCAGTGGTGAAATACAGCGTCGGCGCCGTGTTGTGGTCGATCGTGTTGTTCTGGTTGTGGCGTGGCGGCCGGGGCGTGGTCGATGCGCATTGATTCGGTCCGCATCGCGCTGCGCCCGCGCATGCCCTGGGAAGCCATCGATCTCGGCCTGAGCCTGGTGCGCCAGCATGCTGGCGCGATCTGGGGGCCGTGGTTGCTGGTCAGCCTGCCAGTGCTGCTTGTGCTCAATGCGCTGGCCTGGTGGATCGATACGCCCTGGCTGGCACTGGTGCTGATGTGGTGGCTCAAGCCAGTGTTCGATCGCGTGCCGCTTTACGTGTTGTCGCGCGCGGTGTTCGGCCCGGCACCGGGCTGGCGCGAAACCCTGCGCGCACAGGCGAACTGGGGGTGGCGTGCGCTCTGGCCGACGCTGCTGTGGCGACGTCTGGATCCATTGCGCAGCCTGCACCTGCCGATCGATCAGCTCGAAGGCCTGCAGGGCGCGCGACGTTCGCAACGGCGCGGCGTGTTGCGCTCGGCGGTGTCCGGGCCTGCGCTCGTGCTCACCTTCATGCTGCTGTTGTTCGTGCTGGCGCTGTTCGCCTCGTTCTGGATGTTGGTGCTGATGTTCGTGCCCAGCGAATTGCTCAGCGATTCGGCCAAGGAGTTGTGGGAAACCTTCTTCGCCTCGCCGCCGACCTGGGCGTTGCTGGTCGGCAACGGCGTGTTGTGGTTGGCGGAAACCGCGGTGGAACCGTTCTATGTCGGCGGCGGATTCGGCCTGTATCTCAACCGCCGCATCCATATCGAGGCCTGGGATCTGGAACTCGGTTTCCGGCGCCTGATCGCGCGCCTGCGCGATGCCACGCAAGGCCTCGGCGTCGCGGCATTGCTGATGCTCTCGCTACTCGTATGCGTGGGCCTGCCGATGCCGGCAACGGCGGCAGTCGTACCCGCCAAGATCGCCGACAGCAAAACCGCCGCAGCGGAAAAAACTACGTCGGCGCGGTCGTATCAGCAGGTCTTCGGAGCGGAATATCGTGACGGCTCCGAAGCCTTCGGCAGCGCAGTGAAGAAGGGCTTCCAGGATCCGCTGCTCGGCGAGAACAAGACCGTGACGTCCTGGCAGCTCAAGAAGCGCTGGGAATTCAAGCCCGACAAGAGCGAACGCGAACCGCCCGCCTGGCTCAAGGGTCTGGGCGAAGTGTTCGGCATGATCGGCGAATACGGCCTGTGGCTGATCGTCGCGGTCATCGCGATCTTCATCCTGTTCAATCTGCCGCGCTGGTTCCCCTGGGTACGCGACAAATTCCAGCGCCAGAGTGTCGATCCGGTCAGCGAGCAACGCATCGAATTGCCGGTGAAGCTGCCCGACGATCTTCCCGCCGGCGTGCGCAAACTCTGGCGCGAAGGCCAGCGTCGCGAAGCCCTGGCCCTGCTCTATCGCGCCTGCGTGGTCGGCCTCGCGCAACGCCTCGGCGCGCCGCTGCCGCCCGGCACCACCGAGGCACAATGCCTGCGGCGCGCGCGCGGTCTCAACGACAACGACAGCGAGCAGCGCCTGCGCGACATCGTGCGCACCTGGCAGTACGCCGCGTACGCCGGCCGCTGGCCCAGCGACGACGAACTCGATGCCCTGCTCGGCGACTGGCCGCGACATTTCGGCGGTGCGCGATGAATCGCCGCCGCTGGCTGTTCCCTTTGCTGATCGTTGCCGTGATCGCAGTCGCCGTCACGGCCTTTCTGGTGCTGTTCGAGCAGGTGCCGCAGACGCTGCGTTCGCCGCCGACCGGCGCGGGCCGCTACAACCCGTTGTATGCGCTCGAGCGCAGCCTGGTCGCGCACGGCATCGACGCGCACTCGCATCGTCGGCTGGAACTGGCGGCGATGAAACTGCAGCCCGGCGACGGCTTGCTGCTTTACACCGATCCGCGCCTGCTCAGCCAAGCGCAGGCCGCGGCCGTACTCGCCTGGGTCGACAACGGCGGCCATCTGGTCGTCACCATGCCGCCCAATGACGGTGGCAAACCTGGCGCATTGCTCGAAGATATCGGCGTGAGCGCTTTCGGATACGACGAGGATGCCGGCGGACTTGCGTCTTCATCCTGCGAGTCGCTCACGATGAATCGAGGCGCATCCGCGCGGGACATGCTCTGCAGCGACAGCCGTTTTCTTCCGCCAAAAAATGGCGTGCTGGCGACCTGGGGCAACGACGAACGTGGCTATGCCTATGCCCGTTTTGCGCGCGGGCGCGGCAGCGTGGACGTACTGGCGGATCTCGATTTCCTCGACAGCGATCATCTAGATCGCGATCTCAACTGGCAACTTGCCTATCAGGTGCTCGCGCCGGCGTTTCCGAAAGGCCGACTGCATCTGGTCTACAACGCCGACGTGCCCTCGTTCTGGCGCATCGTGCTGGCGCATGGCTGGCAGGTTCTTCTCGGTCTCGCGTTGATGATCGCGACTTGGATCGCGATGCGCAGCCAACGTTTCGGGCCGCTGCAACCAGCGGCAGCGCCACCGCGACGCGCGCTGCTCGAACATGTGCAGGCCGCCGGCGAACACGCCTGGCGACGCGGTGCCGCGCGCGGCCTGCATGCCGCGCTGCGCGATGCGTTTCTCGCACGCCTGCGCCGTCGTGATCCGATGGCGATCGCGCTGCAGGGCGAAGCGCGCATCGACTACCTCGCGAAAAAACTCGATACCAGCACGCTGCGCGTGCGCAACGCGCTGGTGCCGCCACCGATCTTCCACGCCGAAAGTTTCCGCGAGGCCATGGCCACGCTCATCCAATTGGGACTCCGCATATGACCACCGATACTCCCGTCGCTTTCTTCACCGCCGCCGAACTCGGCGAACGCATCGCGGCGGTACGCGCTGAAGTCGAACAGGCTTTTGTCGGCCAACCCAAGGTGCTCGACCAGGTCTTGATGGCCTTGCTCGCCGGCGGCCACGTGCTGCTCGAAGGCGTGCCTGGGCTCGGCAAGACCTTGCTGGTACGCGCGCTCGCGGCAGCGATGGACTGTGGTTTCTCCCGTGTGCAGTTCACGCCCGATCTGATGCCCAGCGATGTCAGCGGCCATGCGGTCTACGATCCGAAAACCGAGAGCTTCAAGATCCGCCGCGGCCCGGTGTTCACCAATCTCCTGCTCGCCGACGAAATCAATCGCGCGCCGGCGAAAACCCAGGCGGCGTTGCTGGAAGTGATGCAGGAGCAGCAGGTCACCATCGAAGGAAAAAGCTTTCTGCTGTCGCCGCCGTTCATGGCGATCGCCACGCAGAACCCGGTCGAACAGGAAGGCACGTATCCGTTGCCGGAGGCGCAGCTCGACCGCTTCCTGGTGAAGGTACTGCTCGATTATCCGGACCTCGCCAACGAAGTGCGCATGGTCGCCGAGGTCAGCACCGGGCGCACGGCCACCGATTTCGATCTGTCCAAGGTCAAGCGCGTGCTCGGGCCTGCCGATATCGTCGCGATGCAACGCGGCACCGCCATGGTGACGATCGATGAGGCGGTGATCGACTACGCCGTGCGCATCGTGCGCGCCACGCGCGAATGGCCGGGGCTGGCGATGGGCGCGGGGCCGCGCGGCTCACTGGCGTTGGTGCGACTGGCGCGCGCGCAGGCAGTGATGGACGGCCGCGATTTCGTCACGCCCGACGACCTGCGCACGATCGCCAAACCCGGACTGCGGCATCGTCTCGCGCTGGCGCCGGAGCTGCAGATCGAAGGCCAGCGCGTCGATCAGGTGCTTGATGCGCTGCTCGCGAAAGTGGATGCGCCACGACGATGAGACCGGCGCCCGCCCTCGTCTGGGCGTTCCTGCTGCTGGCGCTGCTCGGCATTCCCGTCGCCTGGGGTTACCTGCCGATGGCGGCGTGGCTGATCAGCGGCGCGGCGTTGCTGGTGCTGGCTGTGCTCGATGGTTGGCAGTTGTTGTCGCGCGCGACGCCGCAGGTTGAGCGCGATCTGCCGGCGATCCTGCCGCTGGGTCCGGAACGCGAAGTGACACTGCGCCTGCGCAGTGATTCGCGCTTCGGCCAACGCGTGAGCGTGCACGACCTGCATCCGGGCGATTGGCCGGTGCGCGGCCTGCCGCGGGCGGTGAGCCTGCATCCGGGCAAGGAATCGGCGTTCACCTATCACGTGTTGCCGATGCGCCGCGGCGCTTTCGTCTTCGAGGGCTGTCATTTGCGTCTGTGGTCGGCGCTGCGCTTGTGGACGCGGCAACGCACCTTGCCGCTGCGTTCGCCGGTGAAGGTGTATCCGAATTTCGCGCCGCTGGCGAAGTACGCGCTGTTCAGTGCCGAACAGGCCTCGCGCATGGTCGGCGCGCATCTGCAGCGCCGCCGCGGCGACGGCACCGATTTCCACCAGATGCGCGAATACCGCGTCGGTGACAGCCTGCGTCAGATCGACTGGAAGGCGACCTCGCGCGCGCACCGGCTGATCTCGCGCGAGTACCAGGAAGAACGCAACCAGCAGGTCGTGCTGCTGCTCGACACCGGCCGGCGCATGCTCGCGCACGATGGTCGCATCGCCCATTTCGATCACGTGTTGAATGCCTCGCTGGTGTTGTCGTATCTCGCGTTGCGCCAGGGCGATGCCGTCGGCCTGATGGCGCACGGCGGCGCGGCGCGCTGGCTGCCGCCACAGCGCGGTCTGGGCACGATCGATGCGCTGATGGCGACGCTGTACGATCTCGAGGCGCAGCCGGTCGCCACCGACTATCTCGAGGCCGCGACCCGGCTCGCGCAGCGCCAGCGTCGCCGCGCACTGGTGATGCTGATCACCAACGGGCGCGACGAAGACATCGAAGACCTGCTCGCCGCCGTCAACCTGTTGCGCAAGAAACACCTGGTCTGCGTCGCCAGCCTGCGCGAACAGGCGCTGGACGAAACCCTGCAGCAGCCGGTGAACGATCTGTCCGGCGCGATCCGCGCCGGCGCTGTCGCCAACTATCTCGACGAACGCCGCCGCGCCCACGATGCGCTGCGCCAGCACGGCATCACCGTGCTCGACGTCACCTGCGCGGAGTTGCCGGCCGCGCTGGTCGAACGCTATCTCGCGATCAAGCGCCAGGGCCGCTTGTAGGTGTAGGTGTAGGTGTAGGCGTAGGCGTAGGCGTAGGCGTAGGAGCCAGCTTGCTGGCGATACCGGCGGGTCGCCAGCAAGCTGGCTCCTACGAATTATTTTTCGGGCGCGTCCTGCTTCTTTTCGGCGGTGGCCTTCACGTCGAACGTCACGCCTTCGAGGATCTTCAGCGTCGCGGCGAATTCCTCGGCGTTCGCGGCGCTGATCCAGACATGCGCGACGCCATCGCTTTCGCTCTCGCCGAAGCTGATCAAGGTATCGCGCGCGTAGGCGCCTTGCTTTTCGTCCGGCGAAGCGTTGTACCAGGTGACTTCATACGGGCCGATATGACTGGTCTCGGCCTTGTTCTTTTCTTCGTGCAGATAGCTCGGGTGCTGGCCGAGATACACGCCGAACACTTGCTGGTCGCCACGCATCGCACGGCAGACATCGAAATCGGGGCCTGTCGTGTGCTTCCAGGTCAGCCCGGATTTCGCCGGCAGGTGCGGACAGATCGCCGCGGCTTCATTGGCAGCGGCGCTGGGAGCCGCCGTCTTGGCGAAGGCGACGCCGGTGAGCGCGCAGAGGATCAACGCAACGGATAACGATATTTTTTTCATGGTCGTGATTCTCAGGGGCGCGAGGAAAGCAGTCGGAAGGTCATGCTGGTGATTCAGCGATGTGTGCGGAAATGATTGCGAAGGCGCGTGCGGAACGCACGATTACTCGTCGCGCACGTCATCCCCTCCTCCTTTGCCTGCAGGGAGGAGCTAGCCGGCCCGCGTGCAAGTCACTGCATCCGTTGTGGTCGCCTCGACCGGTTGCGTGACCAGGTGTTTGCCGGCTTCGAGCACTTTCTTCTTCGCCCAATTCTTGCGCTTCAGGCGGGCATTCGCATCTTCCTGGCCCATCGCCAGGGTGTAGTCGCGGCTGTCCGAGGAAATGAATTTCGCCGAATCGAAATGGATGTCGATGATGCCATCGGCCAATTTCCAACTGCCCTGCAGGCGCGTGCGCGTGGTCACCGACAGGCCGCCCTGGATCATCGTCGCGGTCGACAGCTCCGAGAACGAGCCGTCCTTCGCATATGCCGGCTCATCGACAATATTCACCGTCGTGTCCGGACCCTTGATCGAATACTGACCGCATTTCCATTGCCCGGCGATGTCGGCGGGTGCAACGGCGGCGCAACAGGGCGAGGCGATCGACGCCAGCGCAGCGGCAGCGAGAATTTTCCTGATCATGGGGATGCCGGCATG
>Ga0207983_1000010_pt1 | contig 32130 bp, 30 predicted proteins | sample SoimicmetaGmgHMB_FD_188341 | JGI IMG/M metagenome (GOLD analysis project Ga0207983, IMG submission 188341) | Soil and rhizosphere microbial communities from Laval, Canada - mgHMB (SPAdes) (version 2) | ecosystem: Environmental > Terrestrial > Soil > Agricultural land | place: Laval, Canada...
GGGAATCGGGAATCGGGAATCGGGAATCGGGAATCGGGAATCGGGAATCGGGAATCGGGAATCGGGAATCGGGAATCGGGAATCGGGAATCGGGAAAAGAACTTGCGTCACCCCCGCGAAGGCGGGGGTCCAGAGTCTTTGCGTGGATGAGCGAAAGACACTGGATGCCCGTCTGCGCGGGCATGACGGAAAATTTTCTTGGAATGGATGGGATCACTCATTCACCGACACCCGCTCGGCATTGTCGAAGCTGTCGGTGCCGGCGATCACCACATGGTCGCCCTGCTTGAGGCCGGAAAGGACTTCCACGGCGCTCACGCTGGTCGCGCCCAATTGCACCGGGCGGCGCACGGCGATGCCGCCGTCCATCACGTAGGCGGAGCGACCGCCGCCGTCCTCGACGAAAGAACCGCGCGGCAGCATCAGCACGTTCGGCTTTTCCTCGATCAGAATGCGGGCATTGACGCGCTGGCTCTGGCGCAGGCCATCGGGCTGCTTGCCGTCGAAGCGCACGCGCGCGAGCACCTGGTTTTTCACCACTTCCGGTGAGATCGCCGACAGCTTGCCGGTCGCGGTGAGCGTGCCGATGCTGACTTCCGCGGACATGCCCAGGCCGAGGTCGTCGGCGTAGCTCTCCGGAATTTCCAGTTCCACTTCCAGGCGCGACAGATCGACTACGGTCATCAGCGGCGCATTCGCCGGCACCACGGCGCGGTCGGCGACCGAGAGCGTGCCGATCACGCCATCGACCGGTGCGCGCACCGACAATTCGTCGACGCGGCGCTGGATGTTGGCCACGACCAGATGCTGACGCTGCAACTGGCTGAGTTTGGTCTTGAGCTCGAGGCCGACGTCCTGCACTTCCAGCCCCGAGGCCTGTGCAGCCTGCTTGCTGCGGATCTCGGCGCTTTTGAGTGCATCCTGCGCACGCAAGAATTCCACTTCCGCGATCGCGCCGGCTTTGTAGCCTTTTTCGGTGCGTTGCAGGATGCGCTGTGCGCCCAGGCGCGACACTTCCGCTTCGTCGGCATCGCGACGCGCGATCAGCTTCTGTTTCTCGGCAAGGATGCGCTGGCGCGCGACTTCGTCTTCAAGTTGTTCCAGGCTCGACTGTTCGCGCGCCAGTTCGTTGCTCAGGCTGGGCGAGTCGAGCACGGCGAGCACGTCGCCTTTCTTCACCGCATCGCCGGCGTGGATCTTCAGCGTCACCGTGCTTTCGGCCGGCGCATAAAGCGTCGGGCTGACCGCGGCGACGACACGGCCGTTGACCGACGCGTCGCGCACCAGCGTGCCGCGGCTGACTTCGGCGATGCGCAGGCGCGATGCATCGATCGAACGATCGCTGCCGCGCCAGGCGCTGACCAGCACGACGACGGCGACCAAGGCTACGGCGGCACCGGCGAACAGCCACAGGCGGCGCTTGTTGGCCTGGCCGGGTGGCGGGGCGATGACCTTGTCCTGGGCGGAGGTGTCGCGAATCATGCGGGCGGAATCCTTTTTGCCATGGCGGTGTCCAGGGTCTTTTCAGCAGGTTTCGTGCCAGCTCCAAGCTACTGAAAACAAAGAAAATGATTTGGCGGCCCGGACTGTCCGCGGTGTCCGCTGGGCGTCCGCGCGAAAGCTGCGGACGCGGCGCCGGCAGCGTCGTCCGCCGCCGCCGGGAGCGAATTTCAAATGCGCTAAAATCGCGCCCTGTCCCTCAAGGTTGACCAACACATGTGCGGAATCGTCGGGGCGATCGCCCAGCGGGATGTGGTTCCCTTTCTGGTCGATGGTCTCAAGCGCCTGGAATACCGCGGCTACGATTCCGCCGGCCTGGCGGTGCTCACCGATGAGTTGCGCCGCGTGCGCCGCACCGGTCGCGTCGCGGAAATGGAAGCGGCGGCGCAGAGCGAAGGCCTGCAGGGCCGCATCGGCATCGGCCACACGCGCTGGGCCACGCACGGCGGCGTCACCGAAGGCAATGCGCATCCGCACATCAGCGATGGCGAACTCGCGATCGTGCACAACGGCATCATCGAGAACCACGAAGAGCAGCGCGAGAAACTGCGCGCGCTCGGCTACCGCTTCGAATCGCAGACCGATACCGAAGTCATCGCCCACCTGATCCAGCACTACCTCAAGCTCGAAAGCGACCTGCTGCGCGCCACCCAGCGCGCCGTGCGCGAGTTGACAGGCGCCTATGCGATCGCCGTGGTCAGCAAGCGCGAGCCCAACCGTTTCATCGCCGCACGCATGGGCTGCCCGCTGCTGGTCGGCCTGGGCGAGGGCGAGAACTTCGTCGCGTCCGATGTCTCGGCGGTGATCTCGGCGACGCGCCGGGTGATCTTCCTTGAAGAAGGCGACGTCGCGGAAATCAGCCTCGACGGCGTGCGCGTGTTCGATCTCGCCGGTGCGCCGGTCGAGCGCGATGTGCATGTTTCCGATGTGTCGCTGGCGTCGATGGAGCTGGGCCCGTACAGCCACTTCATGCAGAAGGAAATCCACGAACAGCCGCGCGCGCTCGCCGACACCATCGAGCCGGTGATCGCCGAAGGTTTCTCGCCGGTGCTGTTCGGCGCCGATGCCGCGAAGCTTCTCGCCGATGTCGAAGGCGTGAAGATCCTCGCTTGCGGCACCAGTTATTACGCGGCGCTGACCGCGCAATACTGGCTCGAAGCCATCGCCGGTCTGCCGTGCACGGTGGAGATCGCCAGCGAATACCGCTATCGCACGGCGGTGGCAAACCCTAAACATCTGATCGTCACGATTTCGCAGTCCGGCGAAACCCTGGACACGATGGAGGCGCTGAAATACGCCAAGTCGCTGGGTCACACCAAGACGCTGTCGATCTGCAACGTGCAGGAAAGCGCGATCCCGCGCGCGAGCGCCATGGTGTTCTACACCCGCGCCGGCGCCGAGATCGGTGTTGCGTCGACCAAGGCTTTCACCACGCAGCTGGTCGCGTTGTTCGCGCTCACTGGCACGCTGGCGAAACTGCAGGGTCGTCTCGACGCGACGCGCGAAGCCGAATTCCTGGGAGCGCTGCGGCATCTGCCCGGCAGCGTGCAGCACGCGCTGAATCTCGAGCCGCAGATTGTCGCCTGGGCGGACAAGTTCACTCCGAAACAGCACGCGTTGTTTCTGGGCCGCGGCCTGCACTATCCGATCGCGCTCGAAGGCGCGCTCAAGCTCAAGGAAATCTCGTACATCCATGCCGAGGCCTATCCGGCTGGCGAACTCAAGCACGGGCCACTGGCCCTGGTCGATGCGCAGATGCCGGTGGTGGTGATCGCGCCGAACGACGCGCTGCTGGAAAAAGTGAAGTCGAACATGCAGGAAGTGCGCGCGCGCGGCGGCGAGCTGTTCGTATTCGCCGATGCCGACAGCCACTTCAGCGAATCCGAAGGCGTGCACGTGATCCGCACGCCGCGGCATGTCGGCCTGCTCAGCCCGGTCGTGCACGCGATCCCGGTGCAGTTGCTGGCGTACCACACCGCGCTCAAGCGCGGTACGGATGTCGACAAGCCGCGCAATCTCGCCAAATCGGTGACGGTGGAATAATTTCCAACCGGGAAATGCGATCACCGCTGTTCGGCATTCGCCAGTGACGGCGGAATAGCGGGACGAGAGCTGGCGAATGCTTCGACCGGTCTAAGGTCCCGCATCCTGTTTTTTGTATTGCCTGGCCAGTTGACTGCCGACCCTCAAGGAGTACGATCCGAGGCCCAACCTGCACCCGGAGGCTCGTCATGAGTATTTGGGAGATCAAGGGCGCCGAACTGGTCAATTGCAGCTGTGAATACGGCTGCAACTGTCAATTCAACGCACTGCCGGACAAAGGCCACTGCCACGCGGTGGCGGGCATCCAGATCGACGAAGGCCATCATGGCGAAACGCGGCTGGACGGGTTGCGGCTCGCGGCGATCTTCAAATGGCCTGGCCCGATTCACGAGGGCAATGGCGAAGCGATCGCGTTCGTCGATGCCAAGGCCGATGACAGGCAGCGCGAAGCGTTGCTGCGGATCATGACCGGACAGGACACCGATCCATTCGCGACGATGTTCGCTGTCTACGCCTCGACCGTGACCAAGATGCACGCGCCGGTGTTTACCGATATCGATCTCCAGCTCGACATCGACGGCCGCAAGGGTCGGGTTTTCGTCAAGGATTACATCGACACTGTCGGCGAGCCAATTCGCAACAAGGTCACCGGTGTCGAATCCCGCGCCCAGATCGTGTTGCCGGACGGGTTCGAATACGCGATTGCCGAGATCGGCAGTGCCTCGAGCCAGACCACGGGACCGGTCAAGGTATCCCTGACCAACACCTACGGACAGTTCGCGCGCCTGCACCTCAACAGTCATGGTGTTGTTCGCGCCTGAGTCGTGGCGATCTTGTCCGTGTCGGCACTCGAACGCCTGTTGAAACGCGACGGCGCGATCACTGTTGTCGGTCTGTTCGTCCTGTGGGTGTTGACCTGGACATACATCGTGGCCGGTGCTGGACTCGGCATGACGGCCTGGGAGATGACGCGGTTGGTGCTGCTGCCACAGCATGATGGCGCGGTCACGACGATGACGATGCCTGGGGCGGAGATGGCAGCTGCGATGACAGGGTGGAGCCCCGGATACTGGGCGCTGATCATCGGCATGTGGTGGACCATGATGGTCGCCATGATGATACCGAGCGCCGCGCCGACGATTTTCCTGTATGCCCGCGTGCATCAACACAACAGGGCACAGGGGCGGCTCGAGGCTGAGCATGCGTCGACTGCCGCGTTTGTCGCAGGTTACTTCCTGACATGGCTGCTGTTCTCGGTCGCTGCCGCGGTGCTGCAGCAGAGGCTGGAAAGTGCGGGGCTCATCTCGGCGATGGCGATGGGTTCGCAAGTGCGCTGGCTATCGGGCACCACGTTGATCGCGACGGGTCTGTATCAGCTGTCGCCACTGAAAAATTCCTGCCTGTCGCACTGTCGCGAACCGGCGCGGTTCCTCTCCCGGCATTGGCGACCAGGCGCCCTGGGCGCGTTGCGGATGGGCGTTGTCCATGGTGCCTACTGCATCGGTTGCTGCTGGATGCTGATGGCATTGCTGTTTGTCGGTGGCGTGATGAATCTGGTTTGGATTGCCGTGTTGTCCGCGTTGATACTGGCCGAGAAAGTCTTGGCGGCAGGCCCTTGGGTCGGACTCTGCGCAGGTGTCATGCTCGTTGCTTGGGGTGCGGTCCTTCTACTGCGTTAGAGGACAGTCGCGACGTGCGATACACGTATCGTGATCCTGTCGACAGGACTGGATCGAGAGTCCGTTGGCGGCCGCCGTCTTGACGCGGAACCTGCGGACAGGCGCGCGAAAGCCGGCATTTTCTGGCATTGATACCCATGTTGGACTATCTTTCCGGTCAATCCCCCGCTGGCATGCGCAAGGTCTGCAATGTCGCGGGAACTCATTGGGTATCCTCCAGAACGGACCAGACGATGCGCATCTGCGTCTACGCGGCATCGAGCGCGCAGGTCGCGCCGGAATTTCATGCGGCGGCGAATTCGCTCGGGAAACTCATCGCCGGCAGTGGTGCCACGCTGGTCTACGGCGGCGGCTCGCAGGGTTTGATGGGAGCGGTTGCCGATGGCGCGTTGTCGCAAGGCGGTACGGTGATCGGCATCCTGCCGAAATTCATGGCCGACCTCGAATGGGGCCACCCCGGCTTGACGCACCTCGATCTGGTCGAGGACATGCGCGAGCGCAAGCACAAATTGTTGAGTGGCTCCGATGCGGTAATCGCTCTGCCCGGCGGCTGCGGCACGCTGGAGGAATTGTTCGAGGCGATCACGCTCAAGCGTCTGGGCCTGTATTTCAATCCGATCGTGCTGCTCAACACGCGCAACTTCTACGCGCCGCTGCAGGCCTTCATGCAGCAGGTGATCGAAGAGAAGTTCATGAATAGCGAACACGCCGCGATGTGGTCGCTGGTCGATTCGGTCGAAGCGGTGTTGCCGACCATCCAAGCCACGCCGCGCTGGCGCGAAGACGCCCGCGACTACGCTGTCGTCAGGTAACGCGTAGTCGCGCATGCCTGATGCAGGCAGCGCGCTTAAACCCGACAGCGAGTGCGGGAAATCAAACGCCGCGCGTCGCGCCGGCAATCAGTCCTCGTGCCCACCCGCAGCGACCGGGTCATCGAATCCGAAATGCGCGTCCGGCATCGACGAGTCCTCGTGATCCGATTGCATGTGCGTGGTGGTGACCGCGCCGGCGGCCGGCTGCACCTTGCCGCGGCCCTTGGGCAGTTTCGCGATTTCTATTTCGGCGGCAGCGATCAGTTCGGCGCGGCGGGCATCGGGAATTTCCTGCCAGTGGCAGTCGAGGATCGCGCCTTCGAGTGCGTACAGCAGATTGAGGCTGGGCTTGAAGCCGGCGCGCTTGATGCGCACGAAGGTCGGCAATGCGCCGGCGTCCTTCAGCTCCGCCAGCGAGCGGATGCCGGTCTGGCGCAGCCAGGCCATGCTCTTGGGGCCGATGTTGCGCAGTTTTTCGGTGCTCACGTCAGTGACTCCAGAAAGATCGCGGCGACCGTTTCCAGGCCACGTTGGTCATCGTCATCGAAACGATCGAGGTTCGGGCTGTCGAGGTCAAAGACGCCGATCAGATCGTTGCCGCGATACAGCGGTACGACCAGTTCCGAGCGCGACGCGGAATCGCAGGGGATATGGCCGGGGAAGGCGTCGACATCGGCGACGCGCTGCGTCGTGCGGGTTGCCGCGGCTGTGCCGCAGACGCCCTTGCCCAACGCGATGCGCACGCAGGCGGGCATGCCCTGGAATGGGCCGACGACGAGTTCCTTGCCATCCCAGAAATAGAAGCCGACCCAGTTCAGATCGGGCAGCGCGTGATACACCAGCGCCGACAGGTTGGCGGCATTGGCGATGCGATCGGGCTCGCCCTGCAGCAGGCCGCGCGCCTGCGCGGCGAGTTGCGTGTATTGCTCGGGCTTGCTGCCGGAAAGGTTGCTGCTGGCGAACATCGGAGGCCCTCGAAACAGGGTGCCCAGTGTAGCAGCGCACCGCGCTGGAGCCTGCCGGCATCGGGCCTGCTAAAGTTCGCCGATGTCCAGCCGCCCCGATTCCGACCTGCCCCTGATGGCCGACGGCTTTCGCGAGCGCGGCGCGCAAGTGACGCGGCAGGAAGCTTTCGTCGACGCGGCATTCGCCTTCGCGCTGAGCCTGCTGGTGATTTCCGCGAACGAGATTCCGAAAAGCATCCCGGCCCTGCTGCTGGCGATGCGCGGCGTGCCGGCATTCGCGGGCTGCTTTTTGCAGGTCGCCTGGTTCTGGCATGCGCATGTGCGCTGGAGCCGGCGTTACGGCCTCGACGATGGTCGCAGCACCGTACTCAGCCTGTTGCTGGTGTTTCTGGTGCTGGTCTACGTGTATCCGTTGCGCATCCTGTTCGGTACTTTTTTTGCCTGGATCAGCCAGGGCTGGTTTCCGTGGCCGATCGCGCCGCTGCACAGCATCGGCGAATTGATGTCGATGTTCGTCGTCTACGGCGTGGCGTTCGCGACGCTGTCGCTGACGCTCGCCGCGCTCTATGCGCATGCGCTGCGGCAGCGGCAGGCATTGAATCTCTCCATCGATGAAGCGGCGCAGACGGCGGGCGTCGTGGTGGCCTGGCGGCTTTCCGCCGCTGTCGGCCTGTTGTCGATTCTGGCCGCATTGATAATTACATTGACGTTGCAACCGGGCGAGGGTGACTGGCGTCTGGGCCTGCCGGGCATGCTGTATTTCACTTTGCATTTTTCCGGGCTGGTGATTCGCCGCACGATCGCGAAAGCACGGCTGCAGTATCAGCAGGAGCTGTCGCCATGACGGCAGGCGGCGCGCGCGGACTGTTCGTCACCGGCACTGATACCGATGTCGGCAAGACCGTGGTCAGTGCCGCACTGCTGCATGCCTTGCGTAACCGCGGCCAGAAAGCCGTGGGCATGAAGCCGGTGGCGAGTGGCTGCTGGCTGGGCGAGCAGGGCTGGCGCAATGCCGATGCACTGGCGTTGCAGACCGCCAGCGATCCGCTGCCCGATTACGCACTGGTCAATCCTTTCGCGCTGCCCGATGCCACCGCGCCGCAGATCGCTGCGGCCAAGGCCGGCATCCGCATCGCGCTGCCGCCGATGCTCGATGCGTACCGGCAACTCGCCGAGCAGGCGGATGTGGTGCTGGTCGAAGGCGTTGGCGGCTGGCTGGCACCGTTGACGGCCGAGCTTGATCAGTCGGCGCTGGTCACGGCCATGGATCTCGAGGTGATACTCGTCGTCGGCCTGCGCATCGGCTGCATCAACCACGCGCGATTGAGCGAGCGCGCGATCCGTGCCGAGGGTTTCAAACTGACCGGCTGGATCGGCAATGCACTGAACAGCGAGCTCGATTTCGCCGCGCAATATTTCGATGCGCTGAGCGAGCAGCTCGAAAGCCCCTGCCTCGGTCGCCTGCCGTTCGCGCCGCATGCCAGCGCCGAACTGCGCGCGGCGCATCTGCAGATTCCGTTCTGAGCCACCCTTCACCGCGGGCGGGACTTTTGGCAGGGTGGGCCGAGGGTTTCGTGGGCTAAACTGACCGGTATAGTAAATCCCGTACTGCTCACTCTTCGTGTCGAGGTCGTTCTATGCGCCGGATCCTGCCGCTTGTTGCGATCGTTCCTCTTCTTCTCGCCGGCTGCGGTTCTTCCGCGCCAGGCGGCGCCGGTCCTCCCGGCGGCGGCATGCCGCCGACCCAGGTCGAAACCGCGCACGTGGAGGCGAGGGCCTTGCCCGAGCAGTTCGAGACCGTCGGCAGCCTGCGCGCTGACGAGGCCGCGGTAATCCGTCCCGAGGTCGCGGGCAAGATCGAGAAGATCCATTTCACTGAAGGCCAGCATGTCGCCGCCGGCGCCTTGTTGTTCACGCTCGATGGCTCGCTGACCCAGGCCGATCTCAACGAGGCCAACGCCAATCTCGAAAACAGCCGCCGCGCCAGCACGCGCGCCAACGATCTCGCCGGCAAGCAGCTGATCGCCAAATCCGACCAGGACAAGGCACGTGCTGCGCTTGGCGTCGACCAGGCGCGTGCGGCATCGGCGCGCACGCGCTTGGAAAAAACCCAGATTCGCGCGCCCTTTGATGGTGTGGTTGGCCTGCGCGAAACCAGCGTCGGCGATTACGTGACCGTCGGCCAGGCACTGGTCGATCTGGTGCGTATGAATCCGATGCAGGTCGATTTCCGCGTACCGGAAGTGCAGCTCGCGAAAATGAAAGTCGGGCAGAAGGTGGCGGTGAGCGTCGACGCCTACCCGGACGGCGATTTCCCCGGCGAGATCAGCGCGATCGCGCCGACCATCGATGCCGCCGGTCGCAGTGCCTCGTTGCGCGCACGCGTCGCCAATCCCGATCTCAAATTGCGTCCCGGATTGTTTGCGCGCGTGCAGGTGGTGCTGGGCACCAATCCGCAGGCGCTGCTCGTGCCCGAGGAGGCGATCTGGCCGAACGGCGAACAGAAAATGGTCTATCTGGTGAACGACGGCACCGCCAAGCTCGTCGCGGTCACGCTCGGTGCGCGTCAGCCCGGCTTTGTTGAAATCACCGGCGGATTGAAAGCCGGCGACGAGGTGGTGACGTCGGGCCAGCAGAAATTGTTCGACGGCGCCAAGGTTGCGCCGGTCACCGCCAAGCCGGCGACCACCGCCTCCACTGCCGCCGCCAACTGAGGACGGAAAGCCATGGTCCTCTCCGATCTGTCCATCCGCCGCCCGGTGCTGGCGGTGGTGTTGAACCTCGTGGTGCTGCTGGTCGGCTTCATCTGCTACACGCGCCTGCCGGTGCGCCTGATCCCGAACGTCGACGTGCCCGTGGTCACCGTCGCAACCGGTTATCCGGGCGCGAACGCGCAGGTGATCGAATCGCAGATCACCAAGCCGATCGAAGACGCGCTCTCGGGCATCGAGGGCATCGACTACATCCAATCGGTGAGCCGCGCCGAATCGAGTCAGGTGACGGTTTACTTCAATCTAAACCGTGATGCCGATGCCGCTGCTTCGGACGTGCGCGACCGCGTCGCGCAGGCGCGCGGCGCGTTGCCCGACGAGGCCAACGAACCGATCGTGCAGAAGCAGGAAGCCGATGCGCAGCCGATCATCTACCTGGCGTTTTCTTCCGACCGGCATTCGCTGATCGAGATCGCCGACGTCGCCACGCGCGTGGTCAAGGATCGCGTGCAGACGATTCCCGGCGTCGCGCAGGCGCAGGTTTACGGCAACCGTTACGCGATGCGCGTCTGGCTCAATCCCGAGCGTCTCGCCGGCGTCGGCCTCACTGCGGCCGATGTCGAAGCGGCGTTGCGCGCGCAGAACATCGAAATCCCGGCCGGCCGCGTCGAAAGCCAGCAGCGCGAATTCACCGTGCTCTCGGAAACCGACCTGAAGACGCCCGAGCAGTTCGCGCAGATCGTGCTCAAGGATTCTGGCGGCTACCTGGTGCGCCTGGGCGATGTCGCCAAGGTCGAACTCGGCGCCGACTCCTCGCGTTTCCGTGCACGCTACAACGGCATCAATGCGATCCCGCTCGGTATCGTCAAGCAGGCGGTGGCCAATCCGCTGGAAATTTCTGCCGCATTAAAACGCATGCTGCCCGAGATCACCCGCACGCTGCCGGCAGGCATGAAGGTCGAGATCGCCTACGACACCACGGTGTTCATCCAGAAATCGATCGACGAGGTCTACAAGACCGTTGGCGAGGCGGTGCTGCTGGTGGTGCTGGTGATCTTCCTCTTCCTGCGCAGCTGGCGCGCGGTACTGATCCCGATCGTCACGATCCCGGTGTCGCTGATCGGCGCATTCACGTTGATGTATGTCTTCGGTTTCACCATCAACACGTTGTCGCTGCTGGCGATGGTGCTGGCGATCGGCCTGGTGGTCGACGACGCGATCGTGATGCTGGAAAACATCTATCGCCATGTCGAGGAAGGCATGACGCCGTTCGAGGCGGCGCTCAAGGGCAGCAAGGAAATTGGGTTCGCGATCATCGCGATGACGCTGACGCTGTCGGCGGTGTACATGCCGTTCGTGTTTTCGACCGGACGCACCGGCAAGCTGTTCATCGAGTTCGCGCTTACGCTCGCCGGCGCCGTGCTGGTGTCGGGCTTCACCGCGCTGACGCTGTCGCCGATGATGGGCTCCAAACTGCTGCGCCATGAGACGCAGCATGGAAAGTTCTTCGAGTTCGGCGAGCGCGTGCTGCGCAGTCTCGACAGTGGCTACAAGCGCGCGTTGAAGGTCGCGCTCGGCCTGCGTTTTGCCATAGTGGTCGTGGCGGCGGTGCTGTTCGCTGGCATCTTCGGTCTGAAGATGCTGCTCAAGCCGGAGCTCGCGCCGCAGGAAGACCAGGGCCTGGTGATCGGTTTCGCGACGGCGCCGGAAGGCTCGACGATCGATTACACCGACAAGTACGGCAAGCAGATGGAATCGATCCTGATGGGCGTTCCGGAAAAGGATCGCGTATTCGAGATCGTCGGCTTCAACGGCGTCACTTCAGCGCTGGGCTTCGTCGGCCTCAAGGACTGGTCGCAGCGTGATCGCAGTGCCCAGGATGTCGCCGGCAGCCTGTTCCCGCAGTTCATGGGCATCACTGGTTTGACGGCTTTCCCGGTGACGCCGCCGGCCTTGGGCCAAGGCGGTTTCGGACAGCCGGTGAGTTTCGTCGTGCAGACCTCCGGCACCTGGGAAGATCTCGACGGCGTGGTCAAGAAACTGCTGGCCAAGATGGCCGAGAATCCGAAACTGACCAATCCCGACTCCGATCTCAAGCTCGACAAGCCGCAGCTGCGCGTTGACGTCAATCGCGACAAGATCGCCGCGATCGGCAGCAGCGTGACCACGGTCGGACGCACGTTGGAGACCATGCTGGGTGGACGCAATGTCACCCGCTTCAAGCGCGGTACCGAGCAATACGACGTGATCGTGCAGGTCGCCGATGACGCCCGGCGTACGCCGCAGAGCCTGGGCAACATGTTCGTGCGCGCCGGCGATGGTTCGATGGTGCAGATCGACAATCTCGCCACCGTGACCGAAACCGTCGCGGCCAAGGAACTCAACCACTTCAACAAACTGCGCGCCGCTACCATCAGTGCCGGCCTCACGCCGGATTATTCGCAGGGTCAGGCGTTGGCGTGGATGCAGAAAGCGTTGCAGGAAGTCGCGCCGAGCACGCAGTACGACCTCGGCGGGCAGTCGCGCGAGTTCCGCGCATCCTCCAGCGACTTCACGGTGATGCTGGTGCTCGCGCTGATCTTTATCTACCTGGTGCTGTCGGCGCAGTTCGAGAGCTTCATCGATCCGGTGGTGATCCTGATCTCGGTGCCGCTGGCGGTGTTCGGTGCGTTCAGCTGTTTGGTGCTGCTCAATCTCGGTGCCGGGTTGCATCCGTTCGGACACAGCCTGTGGCACATCACCGGCTCATGGAACATCTACACGCAGATCGGCGTGGTCACGCTGGTTGGCTTGATTTCCAAGCACGGCATCCTGATCGTGGAGTTCTCCAATCAGTTGCAGGAGCAGGGCCGCAGCAAGTTCGATGCGGTGGTGGAGGCGGCGACGCTGCGCCTGCGTCCGATCCTGATGACCACGGGCGCGATGGTGCTGGGCTCGATTCCGCTGGCGATCGCTTCCGGCGCGGGCGCGGAAGCGCGGCATCAGATCGGCTGGGTGATCGTCGGCGGCATGAGTTTCGGCACGCTGATGACCTTGTTCGTGGTGCCGGTGGTGTACCTGATGATCGCCCGCAACCACAGCGGCGATGCCGAGCGGCACGCGCTCACCGCGCATTGAAATCCGGGCGCCGAGTTACATCAGGCGCCGCGGTAACGACAGCCCGAGGTGCAGGTTTCGTGCACCACCACTTCGCTCAAGGCCGGCAGCAGCGGCTTGAGCTGATCCCAGATCCAGATCGACAGCATTTCACTGGTGGGGTTTTCCAGGCCGGGGATGTCGTTGAGATAGTGATGATCGAGGCGGTCGTAGATCGGCTGGAAGATTTTTTTCACGTCGCCGAAATCCATGATCCAACCGGTATGCGCATCCGGCGTACCGCCGACGTGGAGCTCCACCGCGAACGAATGCCCATGCAGGCGCGCGCATTTGTGTCCGGGCGGCACGTTCGGCAGGCGATGCGCCGCTTCGATGCGGAAGACCTTGAAGATATCCATGCCGACGACCCGCCTGAAATGAGGGCGATAGGTTAGCACCAAGGCTAACGCGGCCGCGATTCCGTGCTCATGGACGTGATGTGCGTGGAGAGCAAACGCGGCTGCGAATCCATGCACAGTCGGAGCCGTGTGCGGAGCGCACGCTACGGCAGATGACGTGCGCAGCGTGCGCTCCACGCACGACAGCATCTGCCTTCGATGCGCGTTAAGAAAACATTCGCTCCGGCAACGTTCGCCGATCGCGGTCGTGCAGGCCGCAATGCGCCTGCGGGCGGAATGCAGGAATGCACCGCGCGCAGGCTTCGTAAATGCTTGATTGCTGGTGATCCGAGCGTTGGCACGCATCGTGTAGATGCCTCCTGGGGCTCCCGCGATTGGAGCCCTCCCCCAAAAAGGAGATCACCATGCGCAATATCAACACCAGCAATCATGTCCGCGTCAGCCATGCCGCATTGTTGTCGATCGCGTTGAGCATCGTCGGCATGCCGATGATGGCGATGGCCCAGGATGTCACTGCTGCCGCGGCTGTCGACAACAAGACCACGGCTTATGAAGAGTCGGCGACGCCGGTGACCGATACCTGGATCACCACCAAGGTCAAGGCCGAGCTGCTCGCGAACGAAACCGTGAAAGGCCTCGACATCAATGTCAGTACCGTGAACGGCGTCGTCACCTTGGCGGGCGTACTCGATTCGAAGGCCCAGGTCGAGACGGCGATTTCCGTGACCAAGGGCATCAAGGGCGTGACGCGCGTCGACACCAAGGCGCTCAAGATCAAGCCGGCGAAGTAAGTAGCGGCTTTCCGAGCCCCTTCCCTTGGGAAGACCCAGGAGCGTTATGGCATTGCCAGAATTACGGCCGAGCCCTTGGTCAGCGAGTTCGAAAATTCGTTGAAGTAGTCATTTTCCAATCGGCGTAATTCCGAGCCGGGCCATGCTTGCATGGCCCGGTTTTTTTCTACGTCAACGAGGCAGAGCGCGCGCAGCCGTCATGCAAATGGCCCGGGCGTCGTGTCAGATCCGGCATATTGCCCGCCCGAGAATAACGACAGGCCCGATCCAGCGCACTCTTCATGCTGGCATGGGCATTGCAATCTACTTGGAAGCCCCTGCCTGCGCAGGCATTCCGATCCACAAAGGAGATGTCATGACCGTTTCCCTCGCCGACACGAAAACCGTGGCAAAGAAACTTCCGTTCGCGACGCGCAACGACATGAGCGAAGCGACGCGCAAGGAAGTCACCGCGGAATTGAACCAGACGCTGGCCGAATTGTTCGACCTGCAAAGCCAGGTCAAGCAGGCGCACTGGAATGTGAAAGGTCCGAACTTTTTCGGTCTGCACAAACTGTTCGACGAAATCGCCGGCACGCTCACCGGGCCGGTCGATACCGTTGCCGAACGTATCCTCACGCTTGGCGGCTTTGCCCGCGGCACCGTGCGCATGGCGGCGGCGGCGAGCTCGCTGAAAGATCTGCCCGGCGAATTCCGCGCCGAGGATATCGTCGGCGATATCGCCGATCGCGTCGCGCAGTGCGCCAAGCTGGTGCGCGTACGTATCAACAACACCGATGCTGCTGGCGACAAGGTCACCGCCGACGTGCTGACCGGGATTACCGCCACCCTCGACAAGGGTCTGTATTTCCTGGAGGCCTATCAGTTTCGCGGCCCGGCCAACCCGGTATGAGGGCCGAAGCTCATCGGGTCATGACATGCGGCCGGCTATAGTTGGTGCCAAGCTTGATGGCTCGGAGTCCATTTCTATGGTGAACCCGCAGGCAGTGCCGACCGGCCGCATTCTCGCCATCGATGACGACCGGGCGCTGCTGGAAAATTTCTCCGCCTGCCTGAGCAAGGAAGGCTATCGCGTAACGACCGCCGAGACCTTGCAGGAAGGTTTACGACTGGCGTCGTCACTGCCTTTCCACGCCTGTCTGCTCGATCGCAACATCGGTCAGGATTCCGGTCTCGAGGCGTTGCCGCGGCTGCGCGAACTGGCGCCGCTGATGCGCGTGATCGTGGTCACTGCGCATTCCGGCGTCAGCGATGCCGTTGCCGCGATCGCGCAGGGCGCCAGCGATTACCTGGTCAAGCCCTGTTCGCCCGAGCAGTTGAAGATCGCGGTGGCGCGTCAGGTCGATACCCGGCGCATGCTCGATCGCATCGATGCGCTGGAGCGCGATTCCGGCGGCGCGCGACCGCAGCTCAGCAGCAAGAATGCCGGGATGCAGGCGGCGATCGCGCTGGCGCTGCAGGTGGCGCGCACCGATGCCAACGTATTGCTGCTCGGCGACAGCGGCACCGGCAAGGGCATGCTGGCGCGTGCGATTCACGACGCCAGTCCGCGCGCCGAGGGTGCGCTGGTAACGGTGAATTGTCCTTCGCTATCGAGCGAGCTGCTGGAAAGCGAAATGTTCGGTCACGTCAAAGGCTCGTTCACCGGCGCCAGCCAGAACACCGTCGGCCGGGTGAGCCATGCTGACGGCGGCACGATCTTTCTCGACGAGGTCGGCGACTTTCCCTTGCCGCTGCAGCCGAAGCTGCTGCGTTTCATCCAGGACAAAGAGTACGAACGCGTCGGCGATCCGGTCACGCGCAAGGCCGATGCCCGCATCATCGCCGCGACCAATCACGATCTCGATGCGATGGTGAAGGAGGGGCGCTTCCGTCTGGACCTGCTGTATCGCCTCAATGTCATCAGCATCATGTTGCCGCCCTTGCGCGAGCGTCTGGAAGATATCGAAGATCTCGCGAATGCTTTCATCGGACGTTTCGCCGGTAACTATGGGCTGCCCGCGCGGGGACTTTCGGCGGCGGCGCTGGCGCGCATGCAGGTTTACGACTGGCCGGGCAACGTCCGCGAGTTGCAGAACATGATGGAGCGTGCGGTGATCCTGTGCCGGGAAGAGCAGATCGGCGTCGAGTTGTTGAGCTTTGGACGCAGCGACGCCGGCAAGGCCGAGGTCGTTGCGGGCACGCCGATGTCGCTGGACGCGCTCGAACGCCTGCATATCGAACGCGTGCTCGCCGGCAGCGAAAGTCTGGAGGCGGCAGCGCGCACGCTGGGCATCGATTCGTCCACGCTCTATCGCAAGCGCAAGGCCTACAACCTGTGATTGGCCATCGTCATCGCCATGAAAACTGACTCGCGTCCGTTGCTTGTGCACGGCAGTGCCTTTGCCGGGCCGGGCGCGTTGCTGAGCATGACGGCATGGATTATCGGCATCGTCGCGACGGCAGCAGGCATGGTCTGGCTGGCCGGCCCGGATCCGTGGCTCGCGGCCTTGCTCAAGCCGACCTGGATGCCGCCGGCCTGGCTGTTCGCGCCGGCGTGGACCGCGCAATACGTGCTGATGGTGATCGGTCTGTGGCTGGTGCACACGCAGCACGATGCCGACGTTGCCGCGCGGCACGGTGCGACGCGATTGTTTTTGCTGCAGCTGGCGTTGAATCTCGCTTGGGCGCCGTTGTTCTTCGGACTGCACCTGCCGTTGCTCGCGTTTTTCGACATCTTCTTGTTGTGGAGCGTGATCCTGTGGACGGCATTGGCGTTCGGCAAGATTCGCGCGCTGGCCGGATACCTGCTATTGCCTTGCCTGTTGCTGGTCTCGTTCGCGCTGATCCTCAACGGCACCATTTGGTTGATGAATACCTGATCGAGCAGGGCCGCGGGGCGGCGGCACGATCAATGACAGGGGCAGGCAGTTCGATGATGGGCAATCGCAGTTCGCAATTCCGGCGCCGCATCAACAATGGCTTGTTGGCGTTGGCCGTGGTGCTGATTCTGGCGACGTCCGCCGTTTCGGTGTGGTCGACCAATGCCCTGAGCAATTCCATCGATCTGGTCAACCACACCTATCAAGTCAAGGAGGCGATCAGCGAAGTGCGTCTGGTTTCTGCCGATTCTGAAACCTATGGCCTGCGTTACCTGGCCAGCAGCCGCTCGGACTACCTGCAGTTGTACCAGCAGCGCCTGCAACAGACCGATGATCTGCTGCTGCAGCTCAACGCCATGACCCATGACAATCCGGTAGAACAGGCGAGCGTCACCCGCCTGATCCTGTTGCAGGACCAGCGGCGGGCAAGGACGAAGACGATGCTGGCATTGAAACTCGATGCGCTGCGCTCGGGATCCAATCGCGAGATAGAGGAAAAGATCCGCGAAGGCAAGGGCGCGGAAGTCGCCGATGGCATCCGCTCGGTGCTGGCGCAGATGACCGCGGAAGAAGAGCGGCTGTTCAAGTTGCGCGCCGAGCAGCGCGACGTGCTGGTCAAGCAGACCAATGCCACCATGCTGATCGCCAATAGTCTGGCGCTGGTGGCCGGCGTGCTTGGCTTCATGGCGATCCGTCGCGCCCAGATCGATTCCGAGAACGCCTTGAGAAACGAGTTGCAGGCCGCGCAGGCGCGGCGCGCGAGCGAGGAAAAAAGCGCCTTCCTGGCGAATATGAGCCACGAGATCCGCACGCCAATGAATGCCATCTTCGGCTTCACGCAATTGCTGTCGGAATCGGTGACCGCGCCGCTGGAGCGCGACTGGGTGCAGGCGATCAAGAAGAGTGGACAGCTGCTTCTGAGCCTGATCAACGACGTGCTCGACTTGTCGAAGATCGAGGCGGGTAAGTTGCAGCTCAGTCAGCAGCCCACGGATTTGCCGCAACTCGTCGACGAGACCATCGAGCTGTTTTCGACCCAGGCCGCAGGCAAGGGCATCCAGCTCGATACGCAAATCGACAAGGACTCTCTCGTCACCGTGGTCGTGGATGCGCAGCGTCTGCGCCAGGTGCTGATGAATCTGGTCAGCAATGCGGTGAAATACACCGAGAGCGGCAGAGTGACGGTGCACCTGACGATGTCGCCATCGCTGGACCAGCGCTTCCGCGATCTCCGCCTCACCGTCGTCGATAGCGGCGTCGGTATCGCCGAGGACGAATTGAACCGGATCTTCGAGCCTTTTCATCAGGCAGATAGTCCCGATGGCAAAATCCGCCAAGGTACTGGTCTCGGATTGAGCATCACGCGCCGGCTGGTCGATCTGATGAATGGCTGCATCACCGTCGACAGCCGTCTCGGAAAAGGCACGACGGTGGTCATTGATGTCCCGCATCTTTCGATCTCCGACGTGCCCGTGGCTTCGCCGGCAGGCGGCGATGAAATGGTCGACTTCAATCGCCTGCAGCCGCTGAAGATCCTGGTGGTGGACGACATGATCTGGAACGCGGAAGTGGCGCGGGGCTATCTGCGCAAAAGCCATCACACGGTTTCCGTCGCCAGCGACGGTATCGAAGGTGTGGCGACGACGCGGGCCGGCCGGCCCGATGTCGTGCTGATGGATCTGCGCATGCCGCGCATGAACGGCTTCGAGGCGCGCGATGCGATCCGCGCCGATCCGGAGTTGCAGAAAATCGCGATCGTCGCCGTCACCGCCTCCAGCCTGGGCGACGAAGAGCAGACACTGCGCGCGAGTTTCGATGGCTACATCCGCAAGCCGTATACGCCGATCGATCTGTTCGCGACGCTGGAGGCGATCTTCGGTGCAACACCGCTCGCTGATCCCACGGAAGTCGCGCACGTGGATCTGACGGCGGCGCCGGGCAATGCCAACCCGGCGCTGCAGGCGCGCTGGCGGCATCTGCAGGGTGAGGCGCTGGTCGATCTGCGGCGCTCAATGCGCATGCGCGAGATCGCAGCATTCGCGATGGAGTTGCGCGTGCTTGGTTCGGAACTGGCTTGGCCGCGGCTGGTGGAACATGCCGGCGTGCTGGCAGCTGCCGTGCAGCGCTTCGATGTGGCCGCGGTGAAAGATCTTCTCGGCGAATTGGCCGGATGGCCGGAGGAATTGTTCGATGGCCGATGATCGCAGCAACAAGCCGCGCCCGACGCCGGTGATCCTGGTGGTCGATGACCAGGCCGCGAACGTCCGCGTGGTCGGGCAACTGCTCGCGCAGGCGGGATTTGAAGTGGTGCCGGCGATGAGTGGCCAGGAAGGGCTGGATCTCGCCCGCGCCGATCCGCCCGACCTGGTGCTGCTCGACATGCGCATGCCCGGCATGACCGGGTTCCAGGTATTGCAGGCTCTGCAGGACCCGCCGACGACGCAGGATATTCCGGTGATTTTCCTGACCGCTGATATCGAACGCGACAGCCTGACGCGCGCATTCGGCGCCGGTGCGGTCGACTACATCACCAAACCTTTCGTCGCCGAAGAGTTGCTGGTCCGGGTGCGCACGCATATCGAACTCAAGCAATCGCGTGATGCGCTGCGGCGCATTGCCGCGGAAAAGCAGCAGGTGGCGGAAACCGTCGCCCATGACCTGCGCAATTATTTCGCCAATATCCTGTTCGCCGCCGACATGCTGCGCGACACCGATTTGCCGGTGGCATCGCGGCTGCGCCTGATCGAGTCCATCCGCAGCTCCGGCGATTCCGGCGTATTGTTCCTGCAGGCGTTTCTCGACCAGCAAAGCGAGCAGGCGCACGGCACCTCGGTGGAGCCGCTGCCGGCGATCCTGCTGCTGCGCGAAACCTTCGATCTGCTCGAACGCCAGGCGCATGCGAAGAACATCGCCGTGCGCATTGACGTCGCCGAGGCGGTGATACTGCTTGGCCATCGCGCTGGCGCGACCCATGTACTGCAGAACCTGTTATCGAACGCGCTGAAGTATTCGCCGATCGGCAGCGAGGTCGTGTTGACGGCGTCGCGCACGGGCAAGCGCGGCCGATTGCTGGTTCTCGATCGCGGCCCCGGCATCTGCAAGGGCGATCAGCCGCGGCTGTTCCAGCGCTACGTCACCTTGTCGGCGCAACCGACCCAGGGCGAGTCGTCCACCGGATTGGGTCTGGCGCTGGCCAAGCAGCGGGCGCGCACCATGGGCGGCGATCTTTGGTATGACGATCGCGAAGGCGGCGGCTCCATTTTTACCTTCGAATTGCCGCTGGCCTGATCGGCATTCCGAAGGCAGAAAAAAAGCGCCGAATTCGGCGCTTTCTTTTTCCTGGCGATGGCCCTGTCGGCAGCGTCAGATCTTTTTGCGGCCGAACAGCAGCGAGGCGATGGCGAGAATCACGAAGACAATGAACAGGATTTTCGCGATGCCGGTGGCGGCGCCAGCGATGCCGCCGAAGCCCAGCACGGCGGCGATGATCGCGATCACGAAAAAGACAACGGCGTAATGCAGCATGGTGTGCTCCTGAAGTGATGACGGCGGGCCAAGGCATTCGGCCCTGGATAGTCGTCTACAAGGAACGTGCCAGAGGTGGGATAACCCGGAAACGGCGCCCGCACTCGTTGTCCGGTACGCGATGCGTGTTCGCTTGCCTGCAGACTGCACGACAGGATGGCGCGCTCGTGCAGATTGCGGCGATGCGCGGAAGCAACGCGCAATCGCCGATCTTCCAGCGATCGCCGCGCGTGTTTTTGCAATGCTGCAATTTGCCCGTTGCGCCGCCGCAGTCGGGCGATTTGCCACAAAACGTCCCGGGCTTTTCGCGAAATCGCTTGCTGCTCCGGTCATGCTGCTCATGGCATGGATCTTGATGCGTTCTTGCTGAGCGTCGTACTCATCGACGTCTTCATCCTTGTCCACCACGGAGTTGCCATGAAGAATTTCACTACTGCAATGCTCGCCCTGTCCTGTGCCTTGGCGCTTTCCGCCTGCAAGCACCAGGAAAACGCCGAAGAGACTCAGAAGGACGTCGCCGAGGCCAGTGCCGATGCCAATGCCGATGTCGCCGATGCTTCGCGCGATGCCGCCAACACGGCCGCCGACGCCGACAAGAAAGTTGCCGATGCGGCCAACGCCGGCGCCGACAAGGTCGCCGATGCCCAGGCTGGCGCGATGGACGCCAACGCCGACGCGAGTTACGACCTGGCCGTCGCCAAGGCCGATGGTGCGCTGAAAGTGGCGAAGGAATTGTGCGATGGCCTGCCAGTCACGCAGCAGGATGTCTGCAATACCAATGCTCACGCCGATCATGATGCGGCGATCGCGAATGCCAAGGCAGCCAAGGATTCCGCCGAGCACAGCGCGGAGGCAATGAAGAAATAGCGGCGAAACAACAAGTGTTGGCCGCGGCCCGATTGTCGGGGTCGCGGCCTTGACGGTTTGCGATCGAATACTCTCGTCGCGCATTTGGACTTTGCAGTTGCGCGTGCAACGCCGAAGCCGCGTCGACAGATCGACGAGGCGACGGCAACTCCCGTGCGCAGCAGAGACGAAAAAGCCTGCGGAAAATTGCGCGCAGGCTTTGGATATTCAATGTGTTTTTCTGGGAAGCAAGTTGGTGGCTATAGGTGGACTCGAACCACCGACCTCGGCATTATGAGTGCCACGCTCTAACCGGCTGAGCTACATAGCCACTGCTGGATTTCCCTCGTGGCAGCGTCAGCGCCGTGTACAAACCGGCGGAATTCCTTGCCACGCGCACCCGCGATGACTTGACGGGGGCGCGAATTTTCCCTTTACGGGCAGATCCTGTCAATGAAAATCGCCGCGCTTGTCCGCGCTGGCGCCTGTGTGGCAGGCTTGACCACAGTGAATTTGGAGTCCGTTTCGTGATCGATCCGGACGGTTATCGCCCCAATGTGGGCATCGTGCTCATGCGCACGGATGGTCGACTGTTCTGGGCCCGTCGGGTCAATCGGGACGGTTGGCAATTTCCGCAAGGCGGCATGAATACCGATGAGACCCCGCTGGAGGCCATGTACCGAGAGTTGCGGGAAGAAACCGGTCTGTTGCCCGAGCATGTGGAAGTGCTGGGAGCGACACCTGGCTGGCTGCGTTATCGCCTGCCGCGTCGCTGCGTGCGGCGTGGCAGTCGGCCGACCTGCATCGGCCAGAAGCAGGTCTGGTTCCTGCTCAAAATGACCTGCGCCGAATCCGATCTGCGCCTGGACCTGACCGACAAGCCGGAATTCGATGCCTGGCGTTGGGTCGATTTCTGGTATCCGGTCGAAAACGTGGTGCAGTTCAAGCGCGAGGTCTATATACGGGCGCTGCATCACTTGTCGTCTTTTGCGCGCATGATCGCCGGAGAAGAGGCTGTTCCGAACCAGAAGCTGCATATCGGGCCGGATTCTGGCGAGGCCGCGCGGTCCCGGCCGGTACGCTCGATCGGCTGATCCCCAGCGCGACAGAGCACCTGCTGGTTGACAGTCATTCTCATTTGCGGTGGAATGCGAACCGTTCTCATCCGAGTCCGGCCATGTACGTCTGCATTTGCCACGCTGTCACCGATCGCGAAATCCGCCGAGCTGCGGACGAGGGTTGCCGTGATCTGCACGAGCTGACCATGCGCACCGGTTGCGGCGCGAGCTGCGGCTCCTGTCGCGAGCAGGCCACGGAAATTCTTGCCGAAACCAAGCCGCTCGATCTGCCGGTCTTTTCCGTCGCCGCCTGAGCGCAGTCGGCGCGTCTCGAAATACAAGCGATTGTCGTTTCGCCTGCCCGCAACGGGCTGCGCTAGAGTGCAGCCCGGTTCCACCGGAGCACGAAAATGAAAGGCGACGCCAAGGTCATCGAACATCTCAACAAGTGCCTGTACAACGAGTTGATCGCGATCAACCAGTATTTCCTGCATGCCAAGATGTACAAGAACTGGGGCCTGAAGGAACTCGCCGAGCACGAGTGGAAGGAATCGATCGATGAGATGAAGCATGCCGATCGCCTGATCGAACGCATCCTCTTCCTCGACGGCCTGCCGAATCTGCAGAACCTCGGCAAATTGTTCATCGGCGAATCGCCGAAAGAAGCATTGGACTGCGACCTCAAGCTGGAATATCTGGCGGTGCCGGATCTCAAGGCAGCAATCGCCTACAGCGAACAAGTTGGCGATTACGTGTCACGCGATTTGTTTGCGGCGATCCTGGAATCGGAAGAAGAGCACATCGATTGGCTGGAAACGCAGTTGGGCCTGATTGCCCGCCTTGGTGAGCCGGCCTATCTGCAAACCAAGATCAGCTCCTGATACGAGCGAGCAATCGCGCAGAAAAAACCCGGCCTCGCGCCGGGTTTTTTTCGTCCGCATGTCCGCGATCAGGCGCTGGACGCGAGCAGATTTTGCAACGCGGTCTGCGCTTTGCGGAACTCGTTTTCCAGCATCAGCACCGCGACCGTAGGCCGCGGCAACGTACCGCCGCGCGCGCCGAGTTCGATCCGTTTGGCGACCGCCGACAACGCCAGCGCGCCGAGATTGGCGCTGGATGATTTCAGCGTGTGCGCAGGTGCGACGAGGCCGGCAAGATCGTTCGAAGCGGCGGCGGCTTCCAGCTTCTGGATATGGTTGGGCGCGTCTTCGAGGAAAAGTTTGACCAGGCTCAGATACTCCTCGCCCATGATCAGTTTCAATTCCTCGAGCACATCGAGCGCGAGTACGGGCGGCGGTGGCGTCGGCGGCGCCGCGGGCGCGGACGGCGAAGTTGGCGGCGGTATCGAAGACGCCTGCGGACCGGCGTTGCCCGATGGCGCCGGTCGCGGCGGCATGATCGGTGTTGGTGCGCTGGTCGGGCTGCGGGAAGCTTCGCTCGGTACTGGCGATATCGGCATCGGTCGCGCTATCGGTGCCGGCATCGGTGCGGCTGGACGAACAGGTGTTGCCGGTGCGGGCATCGGCGTCGGCATGCGAACGGGCGCTGGCGCGGCAAGCGGAGTCGACATCGGGATCGCTGTCGGCGTTGCGCGCGGTGGTGCGGCGGTCGGTGATGGCGTCGGCAACTCACGCGGCACAGCTGCTGGCGACGCGACCACCGCTGCCAGCGCGGACGAATCCGCTGCCGCCACTTTCGCGGCCGAGGCCACCGCCGCCGGCGAACGCTGCAACCAGCGCCCCAGTGAACTCTCCAACAGGCGGCGATCGACCGGCTTGGACAGGTAGTCGTCCATGCCCGCATCGAGGCATTTCTGGCGATCGCCGGCCATCGCGTTCGCGGTCATGGCGATGATCGGCAAGCGCGGCATGTTTTGCGCCGCTTCGTGCTGACGCCATTCGCGTGCGGCGCTGTAACCGTCCTTGACCGGCATCTGGCAGTCCATCAAGACCAGGTCGAGGCCGCCCATGACCATGCGTTCCAGCGCTTTCTCGCCATTGTCGGCGGTCTCGCAGGTCAGGCCGAGCATGCCGATCAGGCGTTGCGCAACCATCTGGTTGACCGGATTGTCCTCGACCAGAAGCACGCGGCCGCGCAATTTCGGTGCCGGTGTCGCGGCGGAGCCATCGGCGCCTTTGTCGTTGGCATCGACAGCTTGCGGCGCGGGCGCGGGGGCCGGTTCCGGGGCCGCATGCGCCGCCGATGGCAGCGCGAGGAAATTTCCGATCGCCGAGCGCAGTTCGGTATTGCCGATGCTGCGCGAAAGCATCAATGCCGGCACGCCCGCACTCAGCTCCGGCACCGCTGGTTCGCTGCCCTGCAGATAGACCACGCGCAGGTCTTCGAGGTCGGGCGTGCGGCGCAGATTGCGGTGCAGCGCGATCGCGGTGGCGCGCACGCTGCTGAGGTCGACGATCAGCAGATCGAAACTCCAGCTCGCGCCGCGGCTGACCGCGGTGCGCAGGCGCGTGAGTGCGTCCTGCGTGGTTTCGGCTTCGGTCAGCTGCGTGCCCCAGTCCGGTGTGGCCTGCTGGATTCGCTGACGCAGATTGCCGTCGGTGCTGAGCAGCATCACGCGCGCGCCGTTGAGGTCGATGCGCTGGTTCTGGATATCGCCCATCGCCTTGAGCAGGGGAATCTCGAACCAGAAGATCGAACCGCGGCCGGGTTCGGAATCCACGCCCATCTGGCCGCCCATCAGGTCGACGATGCGTTTGCAGATCACCAGGCCAAGGCCGGTGCCGCCATACAGCCGCGTGGTCGAAGCATCGGCCTGGCTGAAGGCGCGGAAGAGATTGTGCGAATTCTGCTTGGTGATGCCGATGCCGGTGTCGCGCACTTCGAAACGCAACTCGTGCTGCGTGCGCGTCTCGCCCTTGCGACTGACATGCAGCGCAACCGAGCCGCGCTCGGTGAACTTGATCGCATTGCTCACCAGGTTGGTGAGGATCTGGCGCAGGCGGGTCGGGTCGCCGCGCACCGGCAGGCGCACCGCGGCATCGAGCTGCAGGTTCAGGCGCAGGCCTTTGCCTTCCGCGGGTTTTTCCATCAGGTGGATCACCGAATCGATCAGTTCCCGCAGGTTGAAGCTGGTCGATTCGAGCTGCAGTTTGTTCGCTTCGAGCTTGGAGTAGTCGAGGATGTCGTCGACGATGCGCAGCATCTGCCGCGCCGAGGCATAGGCGGTGTGCAGAATGTCGTGCTGGTCGGGCGGCAGGCGCGAGCTCATCAGCAGATCGAGCATCGGGATGATGCCGTTGAGCGGTGTGCGGATCTCGTGGCTCATCGTCGCGAGGAATTCGCCCTTGGCCATCATCGCGGCCTCGGCCGCTTGTTTGGCGTCGGTGAGTTCGTGTTCCAGCTGGCGATGGATTTCCAGCTCCTGCTGCAACGCGCTCACTTCACGTTGTTGGTCGACGGTTTCCTGCGCGGCATGGCCGAGCGCGCGATTGCGCAGATGGAAAGCGCGCCAGAGCCCGGCGATGCCGGCTACGGCGAGCAGGGCCATGATCAGCGCGATGGTCGCCCAGACCGGATCGGATTTGAAATGCGCGAAAGCCGCTGCACCTGCCGCACCTGCTGCGCCGGCAATCGCCAGCCAGCGAACCAGCAGCGCGTCGTTGGGCTTGAACGTGTGCATTCAGAGCACCGCCTGGTTGAAGTCGAAATCCAGGTCGTTGTTCGCCTGCTGGACGAGATTGCCCTGGATGAAATCGATGCCGCTCATCCATAGCGTCGCTGCCGACTGCGCGTCTTCGACGCCATGGCCGATCACTTCCAGCCCGCGCCGGTGCGCACGGTCGATCAGGGTCTTGAGTTCGTCGCGCAACGACGAGGTCAGCGTGCCGGACGTGTATTTGCGCGCGAGCTTGACGAAGCCCAGCGGCAATTGCTCCAGCAATGCTTCGGCATCGGGGCCGGCCTCGAACTGGCTCAGGCAGAACTGCACGCCGTCCGAGACCATTTCATCGCAGAACTGGCGCACCGTCGCGGCATGCACGGCGGCATCTTCCAGGCGCAACTCGATCACCAGCGACGTGCCCGGGACATCGTGCGCGGCGAGTTCGGTTTTCAACCATGCCGCTTGGCCACCATCAGCCAGCGTCAGCGGAGACTGTGTGACGAACAGGCGCAGCGAACGACCCTCGGCACGACGGTCGCGGATCAGCGCGAGCGCCTGCATGGTGACCCAGCGATCGATCTCGACGATGAAGTCGGCGCGCTCGGCCATCGGGATGATTTCCGCCGCCGACAACAACCGGCCTTGGTTGTCGCGCATGCGCAGCAACACCTGGTATTGCGAATCGTCGCTGCCGGCGACTGCGACGACGGGTTGGTAAAGCAGTTCGAGATGATGGTGGGCGATGGCCTCGCCGATCTGCGCCAGCAACGCGGCTTCGCGCGCGGCTTCGGAAGACTTCGGCGGTTCGTAGCGACGGATGCCGCGCTCGTGCGTGCGCGCTTCGCGCGCGACTTTTTCCACCGCGTTGAGCAGTGGACCGGTTTCGCTGAAACCGTGGCGCAGCGCGCAAATGCCGACCGAAACCCGCAGGCGCAGCGGGTGCCCCTGCGCCTGGAACGGATGCTGGGCGAGCGCGCTGCGGATCTGTCCGGCAAGGGTGTCGAGCCCGGCATCATCGCGCGCGGCATCGTAGACAAGAAAGCTGCCGTCGCCGACGCGCGCAACCTGGCTGTCGCCAGCGGTAGTGGCGACTAGGCGGCTGGCATCGGCCAGCAGTTGCTCCAGCGCGGTCAGGCCCATGCGCTCGCGCAGCAGGCTCAGGCTTTCGATTTCCAGGAACAACACGCCGCCGGCGCTTTTGGCTTCCGTGCTGCCGAGGCGGGCGCGAACCTGCTCGAGCAGGTCGGCGCGATCGATCAGACCGGTCGTGACATCCTTGCCGCCGGTTTCGCGACGGCCGCGGCGCGTCTCCAGCGCGCGATGCCGACGCACGCGATTTTGCACGGCGGAAATCAGATGTCGCGGACGGATGGGTTTGGCGAGGAAATCATCGCCGCCGGCATCGATCGCATCGAACTGCCGGTCTTCGTCGCTTTCGCCGGACAGGAACACGATCGGCGTGTGCATGAAGGCTTCCTGCTCGCGGATCAGCGCGGTCAGCTCGATGCCGTTGGCCTCGGGCATGTTCAGATCCATCAGCACGAGATCGGGCTGGAACTGCTCGAGCGCCGGCATCACGCCGAAAGCCTCAAGCACGACCAGCGTGGACATGCCGGCGTTGCGCAGGATGCCTTCGGCAAACAAGGCCTGGCCGCGGTCGTCCTCGACGATCATCACGCGGAACGGATCCTCGCTACCGGGCTCAACCAACGTCTGCAGGCGCCGGATCACGTCATTGGCCGAGGCGGGATCAACGATCAGCGTGTCGACACCGGCGCGACGGGCCGAGAGACGTATGCCGATATCGTCGGCCTCGGCGATCGCTGCCAACAGCAGGCGTTTCGGACTGCGCAATCGCGCCTGGCGGATGGTTTCGCCGATGTTTTCGAGTTGCGCGCCGAAGCTCGCATCGACCAGCACCAGATCCGCGGGCAGGGCGCCGAGGAGTTCGGTGAGTTCGTCGGTGTCTTCGAGCAATTCGATTTCGACGCGCTGGCTTTCCAGGCGCTGGTCGAGTTCCAGCGACAGCGGGCCGTGGCTGGTGAGGTGATAGATGCGCAGACCGGCAGCCAGTACCGCCGGCGTGTTGTCGACCACGGGCGCGGGTGCCGGTATCGGTGCCCGGGCCGGAGTTGGCACAGGTGCAGGCGTAAACGCCGGCGTGACCACCAGCGCTGCAGGCGCGGTGATTTCGCCGGGGAGATGGCCATGGATCGGTGGCGGCGCGGCGTGGATCGGGCCATCGCCGAACACTTCTTCCTCGCTGTATTCGAATTCGTCGATGACCGGCTTCAGCGTCGGCGCGAAGGATTGCCGCGTCGGTGCGGGTGCCGGAGCGGCCGCTCGCAATGCCTGCGCTTCGGCTTCGGTGATCGCTGGCGGGGCATCGCTGTCCCAGCGTCGCCACCAAGTCAGCGGCGGCGATTCGGCACGATCGGAATTACCCAGTTGTCGTGGCGCGGTGTCGCGTACCGGTTCGGGCGCGCGCGGCACGATCGCGACGAGGCCGTCGACGAGGTTCCACATGCGCTCGCCGGCGGTCGGGTCCGGCAGCGCTTGGCCCGCGAGGGCTTCATCAAGCAGGTCGGCGAGGGTGCTGAGGCTTTCGCCGGCTTCGGCAAAACCGTGGCGGCTGCTGGCGACGCCGAGGCGGCGGGCATCGGCATGGATCAGGGCGAGGCCGTTGATATCCCAGCCCGATTGCAGGAAGCGTTGCAGCCGGCGTCCTATCACTTCCACGCGTCGCGGAAGATGACGCTGGAAAGCGAGTCGCAGTTCGGCGAGTTGAGACTCGTCGTCAAGATTCATCGCTTAGCCCCCTGATGGCCAAGGATTATGCCCCCTGCCGGAACCTGCTGTCAGGGTGCCATCCGTACCGGTGATCCACGGCTTCAACGTGCCCGCTACAGAGTCGGGGACAGGCCTCAACGCGTACCGACCAGCGCACCGATGCCACGCACCAGCTTGCGTGCGAGCCAAAACACCACGACCGATATCGACACCACCACGCCCAGAAACAGACTCAACGCCAGCCACGGATGGGCGAATACGAGGCTCAGGCTGCCCAGCGTGGCGGCATCCTCGGTTAGCGAAGCGGTCCAGTTGCTGACTGGCTCTGGCGAGGCGTTGATCAGCGCGCGCGTGCCGGTTTTCAGGCCGTGGGTAAGCAGCGCGGCGCCGGCGCCAGCGGCGAGCGCACCGGCGCTCAGGTGGCCATCGGGTGATAGCGTGGCGGCAGCGAGAAAGGCGCCGACGGGAATCCGCAGCACGGTCTGCAGCAGATCCCAGCCGGAATCGACGCCGGGAATCTTGTCGAAAGCGAATTCGATGACGGTCAGCGCGCCGGCGGTGCCCAGCACCCAGGGCGAGCTGGTCACCTGCAGGGCTGCCGGCAATTCCACCCAGCCCAGCAAACCGGCGATGCCGATGCCAAAGACGGTGAGGTAGGCGCGCACGCCGGACAGCGCGGCCAGGGCGATGCCCAGAGCGAACAGGTGGGCTTCGGTCATGACGGCGGGCTCCCGGGCGCCTGGATGGCGGGTCTGTGGGAAATATAGCCCCGTTTTGTCTGCACTCAAGCTGAGCCGGAGCGCCGTTTCCAGCCGCCGTCCGGCGGGGTTTTCTTTATTGCCGGCCCCCCGCCCGGTATCCTGCCCGCCATGAGCTCCCCCGGCCCAGATCCGCACCGCTTCGTCATCGTTCCGCATCGTCCCTACCAGCGCGGCTGGTGGGTGCTGATCGCGGTGCTGTGGCCGCTGACTGTGGCCGCCGCCTGGTATCTCGCATCACATTCGGCCGCGCCCTCGCTGGCCGCGGCGCGCAGCCAGCTCAGTGCCAACAGCGATCGCCTCGACAGCGAGCAGGCCGCCGTCAAGGACCTGCGCCAGCAAGTGGCGACGCTGCGCCGCTCCGATCAGATCAGCCGCAATGCCAATGTCGAGCTGCAATCGAACCTGTCCGAGCGCGAGGAAGAAGTTTCCGGCCTGCGCGCCGACGTTGATTTCTACGAGCGCCTAGTCGGCTCGACCGGCCAGCGCCATGGCCTCAATGCCCACGAGGCGGTGTTTTCGCCCGAAGCCGGCGGCACCTGGCATTACACCGTCACCCTGACCCAGAACATCAATCGTGGCGCGATCACCAAGGGCCAGATGCAGCTCGCGGTCGAGGGTGTGCGCGGTGGCAAGATGACCTCGGTCAAATGGGCCGATCTGTTGCAGAAGCCCGGCGCCCCCGGCCAGGCTTTTTCATTCCGTTATTTCCAGCAGCTCGAAGGCAGCGTGATCCTGCCTCCGGGATTTACCCCCCAACGCGTCCGCGTGCTGCTCAACGCCGACGGCAACAACGTGGACCAGCCGTTTGCCTGGTCCGCCAAGAAGACAGGAGAGTGAGATGTTCGGTGGCAAGGAAAAAGGTTCGCGCAATGGCACCAATACCGTGGAAACGCTGATCGGCCCGCGGGTCGTGATCCGCGGCGACATCATCTTCTCCGGCGGCCTGTACGTCGAAGGCCGCATCATCGGCAAGGTCTTTGCCGAAGACGGCGCCGCTGCGGTGTTGACCGTGGCTGCGCAGGGCGTGATCGAAGGCGAAGTGCGCACGCCGATCGCGGTGATCGCCGGCCAGCTCAACGGCGAAGTGCACGCGTCCGAGCGCATCGAACTGGCTGCCAATGCCCGCGTCAACGGCAACATCCACTACAAGGTGGTGGAAATGGCTGCCGGCGCGATGATCACCGGTCGTCTGATCCATGCCGAAGCGCAGGGGCTGCATATCGCCGACAAGGCCGAGCCCGAGGCGGCGTAAGCCGTCTCCGCGCTTGAATAGTTAGCGCAACGGGCCCATCTGGAAATCATGGAAAACCTGCCGACCTACCAGACGCTGGACGCACCGCTCGATTTCACTGCGGCGGCGGCGGCCAAGGTATCCGCGCTGATCGCCGAGGAAGGCAATCCGGCGCTCAAGCTGCGCGTCTACATCAGTGGCGGCGGTTGTTCGGGCTTCCAATACGGTTTCGAGTTCGACGAGCAGCAGTCCGAGGACGACCTCGCCCTGCAACGCGACGGCGTCACCCTACTCGTCGACCCGCTCAGCCTGCAATACCTGATGGGCGCGGCGGTGGATTACCGCGAAAGCCTGCAAGGCGCGCAATTCGTGATCCGCAACCCGAACGCGAAATCCACCTGCGGTTGCGGTAGCAGCTTCTCGGTGTGACGCCGGCCGAGCGCCAATACGCGTTCCAGCACGCCGGCCTGGACCGCGCCGAACATCTGCGCGAGGACGCCGCTGCCCTCGATGGACTCTGGCCGACCGCCACGCTGCTGATCCTCGACGACGACGGCAACGCCTATTTCGCCGGCAGCGAAGACGCACCGGAATTCCTGGCTGGCGCAGCGACATTTTCGCAGCGTCCCGATGCCGCGAGTTTTCTCGGGCTCGATGACGCCGGCGACGCCTGGTTCGTCGTGCCGACGCAAAACGTGCGCGAATTGCCCGCGCAAAAACTCGACCTGCGCAATGCCGGCGTGCGCTGGCAGGCACTGCCTGCGGCGGCGTTCGCGCAGGCCCGCGCCCTGGTGCACTGGCAGCAGCGCAGCCGTTTCTGCGGTGCCTGCGGTGGTGCGTTGATGCTCGAACGCGCTGGCTTCTGCGCGCGTTGCGATGGCTGCGGCCTGGAACATTACCCGCGCACCGATCCGGCGATCATCGTTGCGGTCAGCGATGGCGAGCGCCTGCTGCTCGGTCGCCAGGCGAGCTGGCCGGAGAAGCGCTGGTCGGTGCTGGCGGGGTTTCTCGAGCCGGGCGAATCGCTGGAGCAAACCGTGGTGCGCGAAGTGATGGAAGAAGCCGGTGTGCGTGTGCACGCCTGTGAATACGTCGCCTCGCAGCCGTGGCCGTTTCCGGCGGCGCTGATGCTGGGTTTTCGCGCGCAGGCGCTGCCGCAGCCGGCGCAGGCCGGTGCCGAACTCGAGCAGGCGCGCTGGTTCAGCGCCGCCGAGTTGCGTGCCGAAGTCGCCGCGCACGAGGTATTGCTGTCGCCACGCCTGTCGATCTCGCGCTTCCTGATCGACGACTGGTTGGCGCGGCATTCCTGAGCCTCGCCGCGGCCGGCGATGAACGCCTCGCTCTCCTGGCTGATCTTGAAGGCCTCCGGCGTCGCGCCGAGAATCTGCCAGTTATCCGGATCGAAACCGCCCTGCAAGTGACAGGTATGTGCGGCGGCCTT
>Ga0207983_1000011_pt1 | contig 31781 bp, 24 predicted proteins | sample SoimicmetaGmgHMB_FD_188341 | JGI IMG/M metagenome (GOLD analysis project Ga0207983, IMG submission 188341) | Soil and rhizosphere microbial communities from Laval, Canada - mgHMB (SPAdes) (version 2) | ecosystem: Environmental > Terrestrial > Soil > Agricultural land | place: Laval, Canada...
CTGCAGCGGAATCGGCCGTGGCCAGATAGTCGCGCCACAGCGCGGCCGGAGTCGCATCCTGGACATCCGCCGCCGCGGCGACTTTATCGCCGGCGCAGGCGTTCATCGTCGTCACTGCCAGGGCAAATCCGCAAAGCCATTTCACTGTCGTCGACATCCGCATTCCCTTGCCGTTGCTTGAACTCATTTCGCCGAGCCCTGCTCGATCACACCACGCAGCAGGCTCTTCAGGCGCTCGTCGCGATCCTCCTTGTGCAGCGCATCGGGCATCTGCACGTACAGGCGGCGACCGAGGCTATCGCTGACCTTGCGCATCTGCCGCAGATACGCGTCGAGCTGGTCGGCCGGCACGTAGTCGCTGAGCACCTTCATGTCGTGGTGGACGATCACGGTCTGGCCGACGTGCTTGATCTGGCGCAGATACTGGAAGGATGGATTCTTCTCGACGACATCGGCATCGGTGCCCGACGACGACCAGCCCGGCGGCAATTCCAGGCGGATTTCGTGCGAGATCGTCTCCGGCCGCGACAAGGACAGCGGCGCCGTACGCGACATGGATTTCGGCAGCGCTGCGGCTGCGGCCAGGCCTTCGGCATAAACCTCGATCACGCGCGAGGCGCCGTCGCCGTCTTCCCAGGCTTCCTTGAGGCGATAGTGTTCGCTCATGCGCAGGACGTTGGCGTTCTCGTCGTCGACGGTCGCAGCCGGCTCGACGACATCGAGCGCGCCATGGCGTTTGCGGTAGTAATCGGAATAGCTGCGCGACACTTCCGCGATGCCTTCGGACTTGATGTCGCGACGCATGCGATCGGCGAGTCTGCCGTGAAATTCGCTGTCGATGCGCAGATCGATCGTCTTGCCGTCGGCACTGGGGATGTAGCGCTCGACAATGCTCTTGCCGTTGCTTACGCCCTTGGGCGCGAGCACCGGCTCCAGCGCGGTCACGCCCTCGGCGATCGGCAGGGCCAGACCGTAATCGAACAGATCGAGCTGGCGCGGATCACCGCGCTGCTGCGTCGCGGTGGCATCGAACCAGAACGTGTCCTGGGCGATTTTCACGCGCACGATCACGTGATTGAACACCGAGGCAGCGGGGGTGTAGTCGCCGATGCCGCGGCCCGTGGTCGTCGATACCAGCGCAGGATCGGCCTCATAGCCAAGACGGCGCAATACCACCGCGGTGAGATACGCCTTGTCCTTGCAATCGCCCCAGCGTCGCGTCCAGGTTTCCGCCGGTGCGGTCGGCCGATGCGAACTCGCGCCCATCTCGATGCCGAAATAGCGCACTTCTTCCTGCATCGCGGTCAGCACCGTCATCGCGCGCCGATACGGATCGGCGATCTTCGCCCAGGTGGCGATACGTGCTTCGAGTTCGGGCGGCAGCGCCGGCTTGTCCGGATACAGCGGTCGCGCCCACGCAGCGACATCGGCCCAGCTGCGTTTCTGCGCAACCTGCACCATCGGCAGCGGGTCGTACCAGTTGGGGAAATCGTCTTCCGATTGCACGCCGGCGATGCCATGCGCGTGCACCGACGCTTCCAATGCGTCGGCAAGCCTGGTCACCGTCAGCGCTGGCGCGCCTTTGCCGGAATGAGTGCTGATCTCGGCATCGCGCGGATACAGCACGCGGAAATAATGATCGAGCACCGGATCGATCCAGGCCAGGTGACTGCTGTCCTCGATGTTGCCGCCGAGAATCGGATTGACGCCCTTGATCGAGAAGCTCACGCGGATCAGGTCGCCGGGGCGGACGTCGTCGAGCACGATCAACGCCGTGACTTGGCCATCGGAAAGATCCTGCTCGAAACCGGACTCGCGCCGCACCAGCGAGATAGCTTCGGGGTCGAGGCGATTGAGCCAGTGACCGTCGCGACGGATTTCCGCGCGATGGATGGTCAGCTGCTGGAACTGCGGACTGAAGCCGATCTTGAACTTGCCGGCTTCACCGACCAGTTCCGGCGACACCGGCTCGTAGACATGATCGGAATAGGCGATGTCCTGGCCGGGGCGGCGATCGATCTGCTCGTCATGCAACCAGTAGCGCCAGCGCTCGCCCTTGCTGCCGGGCGCATTCGCGTCCCAGGCCGCCGGCACCGTGCGCACCTGCACGAAGGCCGCCGGTGCCGCCACCGTGAATTTGAACTCGCCGCGGTCGTACTGTTTTTCCGGCGGTGTTGTCTGCGCGAATGCAGCAGCGGAGAAAAACGAAAGGGTGAGAACCAGCAACAGCATTAACCGACGCATCAGTTGTCCTTGCTCAGAGGGATCGTGCTTTCAACGCAGTAACCGCCGGCAATTCCTTGCCTTCGCAGAACTCCAGAAACGCACCGCCGCCGGTGGAAATGTAGCTGATCCCAGCCTCGACGCCGTATTTGTCCACGGCGGCCAGCGTATCGCCGCCGCCAGCGATGGAAAACGCCGGCGAAGCCGCGATCGCCTTCGCCAGCACTTGCGTACCCTTGCCGAAAGCGTCGAACTCGAACACGCCGACCGGACCATTCCAGATCACGCTGCCGGCGGACTGGATCATCGCGGCGTAGCGCGCGCTGGTCTGCGGACCGATATCGAGGATCAGGTCGTCGGCGCCGACGTCGGCGACCAGCTTCACCGTCGCGGGCGAATCAGCGGCGAAAGCCGTAGCCACCACCACGTCGACCGGAATCGGAATATCGGCGCCGCGCGCTTTCGCGTCGGCCATGATTTTCTTCGCGGTGGCGATCAGGTCGTGCTCGCACAGGGACTTGCCGACCGGATAACCCATCGCCGCGATGAAGGTATTGGCAATGCCGCCGCCGACGATCAACTGGTCGACCTTGCCAACCAGGTTGGCCAGCAGTTCGAGCTTGGTCGACACCTTGGAACCGGCGACGATCGCGAGCAACGGCCGCGCAGGATTTTCCAGCGCTTTCGCCAGCGCGTCGAGTTCGGCCATCAGCAGCGGGCCACCGCAGGCGATGTTGGCGAAACGGATCGCGCCGTGCGTGGATGCCTGCGCGCGATGCGCGGTGCCGAAGGCGTCCATGCAATAGATATCGCAGAGCGCGGCGTATTTTTTCGACAGCGCTTCGTCGTCTTTTGCCTCGCCGACGTTCATGCGGCAATTTTCCAGCAGCACGATCTGGCCCGGCGCGACGTCGACGCCATCGATCCAGTCGCGGATCAGCGGCACGTCACGGCCCAGCAACTGCGACAGGCGCGCGGCGACAGGCGCCAGCGAATCCTCCTGCGTCCACACGCCCTCTTTCGGTCGGCCAAGATGCGAGGTCACCATCAGCGCCGCGCCTCTTTCCAGCGCCAGTTTGATTGTTGGCAAGGCCGCGGTGATGCGCTGCTCGGAAGTGATCACGCCGTCCTTGACCGGCACGTTGAGATCTTCGCGGATCAGTACGCGCTTGCCGGCGAGATCGAGATCGGAGAGGCGGAGGATGGACATGGCGGCTCCTGCAGTGGTGCGAAACGGCGGAAAGAAGGGCCGCATCCCGCGCGGCCAGGGCGCAATTGTCGCCTGCGCCCGGCCCCACCGCCAAACCGGGCGCGACAGGCCTGTGGGACAATCGCGGCATGAGCGAAACCGCAACCTACTCCGTGCCCGTGCTGGAAAGCGCCCGCCTGCGCCTGCGGCCATATCGCGACGGCGACGTCGAGGCGATGTTCGCGCTGTATTCCGACCCGCGGGTGATGCGCTACTGGAGCTTCCCGGCCTGGACCGAGCGCAGCCAGGCCGAGCAATACCTGGCGCGGGCCTGGGCGGCGATGGAGGCCGGCGAAATCTTTCCCTGGGCGATCGCCGATGCCGCTTCCGACACATTGATCGGCGCGCTGACCTTTTTCTCTCTGCATCGCGAACAGAGGCGCCTGGAGATCGGCTACAGCCTGTCGCCCGATTTCCAGGGCCGCGGCATAGCCACTGAAGCCCTGCGTTGCGCGATCGGCTTCGCCTTCGACACCGTCGGCCTGGTGCGCATCGAAGCCGACATCGACCCACGCAACGAAGCTTCCGCGCGCCTGCTCGAACGCATCGGCTTCGTCCGCGAAGGCCTGTTGCGCAAACGCTGGCGCGTCAACGGCGAAGTCTGCGACACGGCCTTCTACGGCCTGTTGCCCGAAGACTACGTGCGCGCATGAGCCCTCTTTCGTCGACGCGGCTTGCTGAAGCGCTCGCGGCCCTGCGCGGCGGCGAAGTGATCGGCCTGCCCACCGAAACGGTTTATGGACTCGCCGCCGATGCCGCGAACGCCGAGGCGGTGAAAAAAATCTTCGCGCTCAAGGGACGCCCCGCCGACCATCCACTGATCGTGCATATCGCCAGCAGCGATGCTTTGCCGCAATGGGCACGCGTCGTTCCGGAGGCTGCATGGAAATTGGCGCAGGCTTTCTGGCCGGGCCCGTTGACCATGATCCTGCGCAAGCAGGCGAGCGTTCCCGATGTCGTCACTGGTGGCCAGGACACCGTCGGCCTGCGCTGCCCGGCGCATCCGATCGCCCTGCAGCTGCTGCGGGAGTTCGCCGGTGGCCTCGCGGCGCCGTCGGCCAACCGTTTCGGCCGCATCAGCCCGACCACCGCGGCGCATGTGCGCGATGAATTCGGCGCTGGCGTTCCCATCGTGCTCGACGGTGGCGATTGCGAGGTCGGCATCGAAAGCACGATCGTCGATTTGTCCGGCGATGTGCCGCGCATCCTGCGCCCGGGAATGATTTCGCAAGAACAGATCGAAACAGTGATCGGTGCGGTCGCCGTCGGTGGCGATCACGCCAGCCCACGCGCCTCCGGCACGCTGGACGCGCACTACGCGCCGCGCACGCCGATGTTGATGCTGGCGCGGACCGCGCTGCTGGCCGAGGCGCAGCAACAGCGCGCGCTCGGCAAACGCGTCGCCGTACTGATGTTCGATGCGCTCGTCGACGACAACGAAGGTATCGTGCTTCCGGGCCATCCCGACGCCGTTGCACATGGGCTTTATGCGGCGCTGCGAACGCTGGATGCGATGGCTGCGAACATCCTGTTGGTCGAGCGCCCACCGGAAGGCATCGCCTGGCTGGCGGTGAACGATCGCCTGCGCCGCGCCGCGGTCGGTGCCGGACCGGACGACGACGCACCGTGATCCCGGCACGAACCGCAATTCGGCCTCGGCGGCAGTAGCCTGTGTATCGACGCGCCACAGCGCGTGGTCGCGTTCGGCCTGGTGTATTTTTCATTGCTGGCCGCGCGTCCAGTGTTTTTGCCTGCCCAACGGAAATGATGACCGCACCGCCATGACGAACCCAGCGCCGAACACATCGAATCTGAGCGGCGAAATTGCCGCCGAGATAATGCGGGCTTTCGTCAGGGATCACGCCACACCAGTCACGGGCCTCGACCCTTTTCTCATCGGCATCATTTTCCTGATCCTGGCAATGATCGCCTTCCTGCTCGAATATTCGTTGCAGTCGACGCGGCGAGCCGCGCCGATGTCTCGCGGCAGCGCGTCGATCTGGCTGCTGTGCTTCGCGTCTTTTTCCACGGCCATTTTCTGGCACCTGTATCCGTTGCTTTCCAGTGGCCTGGTCAAATGCAACCGCCGCCTTCCTTGCCACCCGCAATTCTTTTTCGATTCGCAAGGCCATTTCCATACGCCGTTCGAGCACCTGATCGTGCTGAAGTTCGATCCGCTGGCATTTTGGCTGAACGTGCTACCCGGGTTTGCGCTGGCATCGCTCGGCCTGATCGCCGTTTTTTCCTGCCTGCGGTCGCTGCTTGCACGACGCAGGCGGGCCTGACTGATCGTACTCAAACGAGGCGGATGAAAATCCGCTGTTTCGCTACCTCGGCCGTCGTGAACGAGCTACAGTCTTGCCGTCGTAGCCAGCTCCAGGCGCTCACGCCCAGTCACGAACAAGGAGATCGAAAATGTTCAAGCCATTCGTATCGCTGGCTTTCGCGCTGTTGTTCGCGCAAGGCGCTTTCGCCGGCGAAACCCCGATCCGGGAATTTCCATTGCCCGGCCACGGCGCGCTGGCGATCGCCGTACCCGATGCCTGGCAGGTCGACGTCGAGCAGCCCGGCAACGATCTTCCGCCGACGTTGAAATTCACCGCGAAAACCGGCCCCGCATTTGAGTTCTACCTCACGCCGCTCTGGCCGATGGATGGCAAGGCGCCGCCACTGGACGCAGCCAGCCTGCACAAGCAAGTCGCCGATGCCGCGGAGACCTTGAAGCCGCAGTCCGTGGAAAAAACCATCGAAACAAAAAGCCTCAAGGGCGCGGGTGCCGTCGGCTACTATTTTTCCGCGACCGATCGCGCACCGAAACCCGGCGAGTACAAATACGTGACCCAAGGCATCCTGCCAGTCGGCGAACTGGCGACCACCTTTACGATACTCAGCAACGATGGTTCGGAAGCAGTCGTGAAAACCGCGCTGCTGCTATTGCGCGGCGCGACGCAGAAGAAAACCGCGACGCCCTGACGATCCGCGGCGCGACGGTCGCCGCCAGCGATCGTTCGTCGTAGCCACATGCCGCAAGAGGATTCCGCGATGAGAGCCTCCGTCTTCGTAGGCACCAGTCTCGACGGTTTCATGGCCCGCCGCGACGGCGCGCTGGATTTCCTGCCGCCAGGCGGAGGCGAACCGCATGGCTACGAGGAATTCATGGCGACGGTCGATGCCCTCGTCATCGGCCGAAACACCTACGAAATCGTGTTGGCCTTCGACCCCTGGCCTTATGGCGACAAGCCTGTGGTCGTACTGAGCACGCACGATCTCGCGCCTGCGCCGCAGGGTGCCGTCGTATCGCATATGTCGGGAGAGCCAGCGGCTATCGTCGCGCAGCTCGCCGCACGCGGCATCGGCCATATCTACGTCGACGGCGGCATCACCATCCAGCGCTTCCTGCGCGCCGGCCTGATCCAGCGCCTGATCGTCACCCGCGTGCCGGTGCTGATCGGCGACGGCATTCCGTTGTTCGGTGCGCTGCCGCAGGACATCGCGCTCAAGCACATCGCAACCCACCAATACAAAAGCGGCCTGGTGCAGAGCGAATACGAAATCATCGTCGCAGCAACGACGCGGGCCTAGCCATGTCCGCGCCCGTCATCCGCATCGTCACCTACATCGCCTCGACACCGGAAAAAGTCTGGGCCGCACTCACCGATCCGGACATCACGCAGCAGTACTGGTTTGACACACGCATGGAATCGGACTGGTGCGTCGGCTCGAAAGTGCTGTGGCGGCGCAAAGGCGAGATCACCGATGAACAAACCATTCTCGCGATCGATCCACCGCGCTCGCTGAGCTATTCCTTCCATCCCGTGTTCGGCGAGTTCCGCGATGAAGCACCGTCACGCGCGAGCTTTTCCATCGCCGACAACGGTCAGGTCGTGCGCGTGACGATGACCCATGACCACTTCGCCCCCGAGAGCAAGGTCTATCCCGCCTGCTGCATCGGCTGGCCGATGATTCTCAGCAATCTGAAGACGCTGCTGGAAACAGGAAGGCCGCTGGCGGATCTGGAATTTGTGGCGGAGTAACCGGAGTCGTTTGGAGTTGTCGCGTTCATCGCAAAAATTTTCTCAACGCTGACGCAAAAAAATCCCGTGCTGCCGTCCGGGGAAGGTCGACAGCACGGGAACGAGGGTAGCTTCCGGCAGCGGCGGGGTACGTGGCCCCGTCGTCTGCTTTGCAGCGGTATCAGAAGTCGTACTGGATCATGAAGCGGGCCGAGCGCGGTGCCTGGAAAGATGCAGGCGTTTTGTAGGTCGAGGACGTGAGCGGGTTGCCGACGCCGTCTTCGCCGGCCTCGCTCACTGCCGTCACCGCGTGTTCGTTGAACACGTTGAAGACGTCGAACTTGAGCGTGACATGGCCATCGGCGAACGCCGGCTTCCACGCCACGTTCAAATCCAGGTTGCGCGACCACGGCGTCCTGCCGGCGGTGCCGCGCTGGACGATGCTGCTTCCGTTGTCGGACGAACCCGCAGCGGGCGCACCGGAATCGCAGGAGAAATAGCTGTTGGCGTAGCCGACCGGATCGTCGCTGTAGATGCCGATGCAATTGATCGGACGTCCCGATTGCACCAGCAGGCTGGCGCCGACCGACCACTCGTCGTTGATCTCGTAGTTGCCGAACAGCTTGAAGCTGTGGCGACGATCGTTGGGCAGGAAACCTTCCGAGCCGATCATCAGTTCCGGATAGTCGAAGTCCTGTGTGGTGCCGGTATCGGCCTGGCCGATGTCCGACTTCACGCCGCCTTCGGTGTTGCCGTAACTCTGCGACCAGGTATACGACGCCTGCAGGAAGAACTTGTCCCAGTTGCCCTCGGCGAAAAACTCCAGAGCCTTGTAGTTGCGCTTGGCTTTCGGGCCGGCCTTGGCGGCCGGAATGGTGACCAGCTCGAGCTTGCCGTCGGCGTTGACGTCCGAGTAAGCGACGATATCGCTGCCGGGGTTGTAGAGCTTGCAGAACGGATGCGCGGGATTGAGCGGATCGTAGTCGGTGTGCCCCGGCGTTTCCCAGCCGGGATTTTCCGCGGCCCAGTCGGCGACGGCGCGATCGTCGCACTGGTCGTCGATCGCGGTTTTCAGATCACGATAGATGCCGCGCACGCCACCGGAGATGTGTTCGGTGAGCTGCGCCTGGAAGCCGAGGATGTATTCGTCCTGGTACATCGGCTTGAGGTTCTGCGAAGCGATCGTGCGCGGATCCTTGGCGACGCCGAACTCGTTGTTGAGATAGCAGATGCCGATGTAGCCGGGCGGGCCGCAGACCGGATTCGGCGCCGGCGTGAGGCCGATCGGTGCGCCGGTCACCGGATCGACGCCGGTGTAGCGGAAGCGTTCCTGGCTGAAGATCGACTTGCTCGCCCCGCGGATCGCCACGGTCGCGGTCAGCGGCAACGCATAACGACCGGCATTGCCGAACACCTTGAATTTCTGGTCGCCATTCACGTCCCAGGAAAATCCGAAACGCGGGCCGAACTGGTTGTCGATCTTGACGAAACTCTGGCCGTCGCCGTTCTTGTTGTCGAAACTGTCCCAACGCAGGCCGCCGTAGGCAAGGAAATTGTCGGTGATCTGCCAGCGGTCCTCGAGGTAGAACGCCTTCGAATCCACTTCCACATCGGCACCGGTCTGGAAGATGCCGCGACGCACGCGCAGGCTGGCCGGCGCAGCCGGATTGCCCGAATAGCGCCACTGCACGCCGCCTTCCTGGCTCTGCCCGGCGAAGCTGCGGAAGCGGTCGCCGTCGTAGCCGAAACGCAGCAGGTGATCGCCCAACGTCCACTCGGCGTCGATGCGGAACTGGTCGCGCTGATCCTGCGCCTTGACGCTGCCGAGCAGGCCGATGAAACCGCAGCCCTTGATGCGCGGCACCGCGCCAGTGCTCACGCCAACGCGGATGTCGGCGATGATCGGGCAGCCCGCGACCGGACCACCGACATTGCCCTGGTATTCCTCGCGCACGCCGCCGGCGGTGACGCCGTAGTTGGCGCGGCTGCTTTTTCCATGGCCGTAGAGCGCGGTCAGGGTGAAGTTGTCGCTGAGATAGCCGGTGTACTTGAGCGCGTAGCTGTCGCCGCCGGCCTTGTTGAAGATCGTGCCGAGCAGCGCGCCGCGGCCGAGGTTGCTGGTGCCGGGCACGGTTTCAAAAACGCGCGTGTCGGTTTTCGTGCTGTCGGAGAACGCGGTCAGTTCCAGCAGATGGCTGTCGCTGATGTTCCAGTCGAGTTTCACCAGCCAGTTCGGCGACTTGTTCGCGGCCGACGTGTTCGTGGTCAGGTTGCCTACGCCGAAGGTTTCCGCGCCGTTGTTGCGACCGTACTGCAGCAGTGCGTAGGCAAACAGGCGGTCCTGCACCAGCGCGCCGCTGGCCCAGATCGACGCGGTGGTGTTGCTGCCGCCATCGTCCTTGCTGTTGTCGATCAGCAAGGAGCTGGTGTCGGTCGCGCCGGTGGCGACATTGAAACCGCCAGCGCTGTAGATGTTCGGGTCGCTGCCGCGCAGGGAATTTGGCGTGATGAAAATATTGCCGCCAGCGTGGAAGTCGTTGCTGCCGCGCTTGGTGACCAGGTTGATCACGCCGCCGGTGGAACGACCAAACTCGGCGCCGTAGCCGCCGGTCTTGACCTGCTGCTCGGCGATCGCTTCGAACGGGATCTGGCCGAAATTGAGATTCTGGAACGCGTTGGTGATGTTGAAGCCGTTGACGAAATACGCGTTCTCGGCGACGGATGAGCCGCCGAACGAAGCGAGGTTGCCGAACGCGGCGTCGCCGCGCACCGTGCCCGGCGCCAGCAACGCGACCGCGGTGATGTTGCGACCCACCGGAATCTTGGCGATCTGTTCGGCGGTCAGGATGGTGGTGGACTCGACCGAGGACACGTCGATGGCATTGATCACGCCGTTGCCGGAAACGGTAACGGCGCCGATGTTGGTCGCCTGCGCGGTGCCGCCAATGGTGACGTTGACGTCGCGCGTCTGACCATTGGTGGTGACCTTGTACGTGCCGGTCGGCAACGAGCCGATGCGATAGCTGCCACTGCTATCGGCGGTGATTTCGCGCTTGAAACCATTCGCGGAATTTTCGATGGTGACGGTCGCGCCGGCCTGGGTCGTACCGGCGATGGAACCGGTGGAGTTCGACTGCGCGCAGACGCCGCCTGCGAAACACATGCCGAGCGCGAGCGCCAGACTGCTCTTGCGCAGTCGTGTCGTGCGGATGATCCTGTTCATCTTCTTGTTCTCTCCCCTGAAGTTGTTGTGATGTCGTGCTGTCGTTGCGGCGGCCACGAAAAGACGGGCCTGCAGCAGCAACCTCATCCTCGCGCCGGGGCTGGGCAAGGGTTTTGGGACGAATCGCTTCTGTCGCGGGACGAACCGCGCGAAACGCTATTGCAGCGTGTGGGCGCGGACGTTAGCTTGGTCGCATGCAACGCAAGACCGCGACCCTGTGCCTGGTGATCTTCGTCTGGTGGACCCTCAACGGGCTCGCCACCGGCGCGGAATGGATGACGATGCTCGATGCCGCCGGCCACCAGGTGAGCTGGAGCAAGGCGATGCCGGCGAGCGTGATTGGCGCTTGGGGCTGGATGCCGCTGACCCTCGGCCTGGTCTGGCTGGTCCGGCGATACCCGGTCGAGCACGGCCGCATCGCCCGCGCGCTGGCGATTCAGGCAGCGGCGGTGGCGTTGATCGTGGTGCTGCGTGCGATCTACATCTACGGCCTCGATGGCTGGCTGCACTGGTACGACGCGCCGCCGACGTTTTCCGAAGTGCTGCTGCAAAGCGTCTGGAACAACCTGTTCCAAGCCTGGCTGATCATCGGCGTGGCGCATGCGTTGTTGCTGAGCGAGCGCGTGCGCGAACGCGAACGCCAGACCATCACGCTGCAGTCGCAACTCGCCGATGCGCGCCTGAGTGCGCTGGCTTCGCAGCTCAATCCGCATTTCCTGTTCAATGCGCTCAACTCGATCGCCGAACTCGTGCACCGCGATGCCGACGCCGCCGACCGCATGATCGTCGGCCTGAGTGCGCTGCTGCGCAGCAGCCTGGAAAAAGCTGGCACGCAGGTGGTCGCGCTGCAGGAAGAACTGCGCCTGCTCGGCTACTACCTCGACATTGAAAAAATCCGCCTCGGCGATCGTCTGCACGTCGACTGGTCGGTGGCGCCGGACACGCTCGCCGCGTTGGTGCCGCCGCTGCTGCTGCAGCCGCTGGTGGAAAATTCCGTACGCCACGGCATCAGCCGGCGCGTGACGCCGGGGCGGATCGTGATCAGCGCCCGCCGCGAAATGCATCAGCTCGTGCTGGAAGTGCTCGACGACGGCGGCGATGTCGGCATCCGCACCAGCGGCAACGGCGTCGGTCTCGCGACCACGCGCGCGCGCCTGGAATGCCTGTATGGCGATGCCTTCGGTCTCGAATTGATCCAGGCCGCGCAGGCCGGCACGATCGCACGCCTGACCCTGCCCTTCCATGCCCTCGAGGCCGCCGCCTGATGCTGCCGATACGCGCCCTGGTTGCCGATGACGAGCCACTGGCACGCGCACGCCTGATGCGCCTGCTCGGGCAGTTCCCGGACATCGAAGTGGTCGCCGACTGCGCCAACGGCGGCGAAGCGATCGCGGCGATGCGCGAACAGAAGCCGGACATCGCCTTCCTCGACATCCAGATGCCGGACATGGACGGCTTCGACGTGCTCGATTCGCTGCCCGCAGCCCATCATCCGCAAGTGGTCTTCGTCACCGCGCATTCCGAACACGCGGTGCGCGCGTTCGAAGCGCGCGCGGTCGATTACCTGCTCAAGCCGGTGTCGGGCGAACGTCTGCGTCAGGCAGTCGAGCGCGTGCGCCAGCGCGCACCACAGAATCAGGCAGCGCTTCCGGGCGATGGCGAGAGCGGCCTGCGCAGCTATCCCGCACGCATCGCGGTGCCGGTGGGCCTGCGCATTCAACTGGTGCCGGTGGACGAAATCGATTTCGTCAGCGCGCACGCGAATTACGTCGAGCTGCATCTTGGCGCGCGCACGCTGGTGTTGCGCGCGACCATGACGCAACTGGAAGCGCGCCTGGATCCCACACGTTTCCTGCGCGTGCATCGTTCGCGCATGGTCCGTCTCGACGGTATCGTCGACGTAGAGACCAGTGCCTCCGGGCAATTCCTGCTGCGACTGAAATCGGGCACGCGCGTCGCGTCCGGACGCAGCTATCACCCGCGGCTACGGATCGCGCTCGGGCTCGTCGCCGGCGAGTGAGGCAACGACAAACCTGCATCATTCCGGCGGCAGGCGCAGTTCGGTGATCAGGAAGTCGCTCTTCTTGCCTGGTTCGTCGGGATTGCGCACGAACACCAGCTTGTTTTCCCGCCACAGAACCGTGGGATGGAAATCATCCTTGCCGGTGTTGACGCAGGGGCCGAGGTCCCGCGCCGGTGTGAACTTGCCATCGCGCAGGCGGCTGACGTAGATATCGCCCCAGCCGATGCCATCCGGGCGATTGAGGCCAACGAACAACAGGGTTTTCCCGTCCGGGGAAATTTCCGGATTGAACTCCCAGAAATCCTTCGTGTTCACGCCGCTACCGAGTTTTTCCGGCGCGGCGAAACTACCGTCGCGCTGTCGCCTGCTGCGCCAGACATCGAAACCGCCATCGCGATCGCTGCCGAAATAAAGGTTGCCCTGCCGATCCATGCTCGGATACAGCTCTTCCTTGCCGCTGTTGACCGCGCCGGCCAGATGCATCGGTTCGCTCCAGCCGTCGGCCGTACGCCGCATCATCCATAGATCGAAATCCTTGCGCGCAACGCCGTCGACCGGGCGCATCGAGGAAAACAGGAAAGTCGAACCGTCCGGTGACACGTAGGCATCGTTGTCGGCGTATTTCCCCGAGAACGAGGCGGTCCGCGCGCGCGACCAGCCTTTCGGGCCCAGCGTTGAAGTGACGATCACGCCCTGCGGAATCGTCGGCAGGAAATCGTCACTGATATGCCAATACGCGGTCTTGCGCGACGGCGTGAAACTCAGCCGCCACTCGTAGTGCGCCTCGCTGGAAAACACACCGGGACGATAGACCGCGACCGTTGGACAGGCTGGCGGCGCCGCGATCGCGACCGATGCGCCCAGAAGCGAAGACAGCAGCACGAACGAAGACAGCGCGCGCTGCGCCGGGGATTGCGTGGAATTCATCCTGACCGCCAAGTCGATGGGTTGGTCGCTGAAGCTGCAGTCGGGCCACGAATGCGTCAAGCGCGCCGGGATCAACGCGGAGAATCCGGGGACGAAGGTGGGCGGTGTTCGGGAATGAAGGTCGTCGCCGACGATGAGAACCTGTCGATCGCGCGCGGATAACCCATCGCAAACCCGACGCGATTCGCAACGTCGAAATCATCGCGCAAAGAAAAAGCCCGGCCGAAGCCGGGCTTTCACGCATCGCGAAAAAGAATTTACTTCGCTGCCATCAGCGCCAGCGTCATGTCGAGCATGCGATTGGAGAAGCCCCATTCGTTGTCGTACCAGCTCAGCACCTTGACCATCGTGCCCTGCATGACGCGCGTCTGGGTGGAGTCGTAGACCGACGACAGGGGGTTGTGGTTGAAGTCGATCGACACCAGTGGCTTGGTGTTGTAGCCGAGCACGCCCTTGAGCGAGCCTTCGCTGGCTTCCTTGATGATCGCGTCGATCTCGTCCTTGGTCGTCGCGCGCTTGGCGACGAAGGTCAGGTCGACGACCGAGACGTTGATCGTCGGCACGCGCATCGAGAAACCGTCGAGCTTGCCATTGAGGTCCGGCAGCACCAGGCCGACGGCCGCGGCGGCGCCGGTTTTGGTCGGAATCTGCGACATCGTTGCACTGCGGGCGCGGCGCAGGTCCGAGTGATAGACGTCGGTGAGCACCTGGTCATTGGTGTAGGCGTGAATCGTGGTCAACAGACCGTGTTCGATGCCGAGCTTCTCGTGCAAGGCCTTGGCCAGCGGAGCGACGCAATTGGTGGTGCAGGACGCGTTGGAAATGACGGTGTGCGAGGCCTTCAGGTCGTGATGGTTGACGCCGTAGACGAAGGTGCCGTCCACATCCTTGTCGCCGGGTGCGGAGATGATGACTTTCTTGGCGCCGCCGGCGATGTGTGCGCTGGCCTTGGCCTTGGAAGTGAACAGGCCGGTGCATTCGAGCACCACGTCGACTTCGTGCGCGCCCCATGGAATTTCGGCTGGATTGCGCACCGCGTACACCTTGATGCGGTCGCCGTTGACGATCAGGTCGCCACCCTCGGCCGACACCGTGCCCGGGAACTTGCCGTGGGCGGTGTCGTACTGAGTCAGGTGTGCGTTGGTCTCGGCATCGCCCAGGTCGTTGATGGCGACAACCTGGATCTCGTGCGTGCGGTTGGACTCGTACAGCGCACGGAGGACATTGCGGCCGATACGGCCATAGCCGTTGATCGCGACCTTGATCGCCATATTTAGCTCCTGGAAAGAATGCGAGAATGCGTCAGAACGCCTATTTTATCGCCTTGACCCAGCCCGCGACACCCCTCTGGAAGCCGCTATGTCCTTGATTCGTGCCTGTCTCGCCATTCTTGCCCTGCTGATCGTCTCCGCCCCGGCCATGGCCTGGGGTCCGCAGGGGCACCGGATCGTCGGCGATCTCGCCGAACGCCAGCTCACGCCCGCCGCGCATGCCGAAGTCCAGCGCCTGCTCGCCGGCGAAGCGGAGCCGACCCTCGCCGGCGTCGCCAACTGGGCCGACGAAATGCGCACGGCCGATCCGGACCGCTTCAAGAAGACCAGCCGCTGGCATTACGTGAATTTTCCGCACGGCGATTGCGGCTTCGTGCCGCCGCGCGATTGCCCGGATGGCAACTGCGTGATCGCGGCGATCAACCGCAACTTCCTCGCGCTCGCCGATCACAGTCGCCCCGATGCCGAACGCCGCGACGCGCTCAAGTTCCTCGTGCATTTCATCGGCGACGTGCACCAGCCGCTGCACGCCGGTTACGACGACGATCGTGGCGGCAACGATTTTCAGATCAACATCGACGGCGAAGGCTGGAACCTGCACAGCATCTGGGATTCCATGATCATCAAGAAGCGCGGCCTCGATCCGGTGGCCTATGCGCAGTTGCTCAGCAAGCAATCGCCGCTGCCCAGCGACCCCACCCGTTTCTCCGATCGTCCCGCGGTGGATTGGGCGGTCGAATCGTGCAAGATCGTGCACGACGGCAACCTCTATCCGGCCAAGCACGTGCTCAAGGACGATTATCTCAACGCAAATCGTCCGCTGGTCGAGCAGCGTCTGCGCCGGGCCGGCAGCCGCCTTGCCGCGATGATCAATTACGCGCTGGCTCCGACGGCGAAATAATCGGCCGATGCGCACGCCCGCTGTCCACGCGCAACATCACGCCGGCAGCGGCACATGGACGTATGTCGTCGCCGATGCCGACAGCGGCGACGCGCTGATCATCGACCCCGTGCTCGACTACGACGCCGCGTCCGGGCGCACCGGCACGGCATCGGCGCAGCATCTGCTCGAGGTGGTCGCCAGCAACGGCTACCGCGTCGGCTGGATTCTGGAAACGCATGCGCATGCCGACCATCTGTCCGCAGCCGCGTGGCTGAAATCGCAGCTCGGCGCACGCACCGCGATCGGCGTCGGCATCGGGCGCGTGCAGGCGCATTTCAAATCGCTGTTCAACCTAGGCGCGGATTTCGCCAGCGATGGTTCGCAGTTCGATCGCCTTTTCGCCGACGATGAGGAATTCCAGCTCGGTGGCATCGCCGCACGCGTGATCGCCGTGCCGGGCCATACCGAAGACAGCATCGCCTATCTGATCGGCGACGCTCTGTTTCCGGGCGACAGCCTGTTCCTGCCCGACGCCGGCACGGCACGCTGCGATTTTCCCGGCGGCGATGCCGCGACGCTGTATCGCTCGATCCAGCGCCTGTTCGCGTTGCCCGATACGACGCGCGTGTTCGTCTGCCATGACTACGCACCCGGTGGCCGCGAGCTGCGTTGCGAGACCACGATCGGGCAACAGAAGGCCGACAACATCCATGTCGGCGGCGAACGCGGCGAAGGCGAATTCGTCGCGTTGCGCAGCGCACGCGATGCCACGCTGGCGGTGCCGGCGCTGCTGCTGCCCGCGGTGCAGGTCAATATCCGCGCCGGCGAATTGCCGCCGCCCGAGGGCGACGGCGAACGCTATCTCAAGATTCCGGTGAATCGTCTCTGACGCTTTTTTGGCAACGATTTCACCATGCGATACTGGCTGTGCCCGACTCCCCCGACCAACCTGAAGGCAGACCGTGACGCTGACCCGACTCGATGAGGCTGTCGCCGCCCTGCTCGCCTACACCGGCAAGGACATCGTGCTGGCGGCGCCGCTGGGCCTGGGCAAACCGCATCGGCTGATTAACGCGCTTTACCGGCATGTCACCGCGGACAGCACGTACACGCTAGGCATCCACACCGCGTTGTCGCTGACGCCGCCGAAAGCGGCGCCCGGATTGGAACGACGCTTTCTGGCGCCGTTCGCCGCGCGGCATTTCGGCGAGGATTTCGAAGCGCTCGATTACGCCGTCGCACAAAAGAAAGACGCGCTACCGGCGAACATCCACGTCGAGGAGTTCTATCTGCAATCGGGCTCGCTGCTTGGCTCGCAGCAGGCGCAGCGCAGCTACACCAGCCTCAACTACACGCACGTCGCGCGCGCTGTGGCCGGACGCGGCGTCAACGTGATCGCACACAAGGTTGCGCGCGAGCCCGGTGGCACGCGCCTGAGCCTGAGCTGCAATCCTGACCTGACTTTCGATCTGCTTGATGAAATCGCCAGACGCGGGTTGCCAAAGCCATTTCTTATCGCAGAGATCGATCCCGCGCTTCCGTGGATCGGCGGCACCGCGGCGGTCGCGGAAGATTTCTTCGACGCCGTGCTGGAGATTCCCGGCCCTGCGCCGCAATTGTTCGCGTTGCCGCGCGCCGCGGTCAGCGACGCCGAATTCGCGATCGGACTGTATGCCAGTGCCTTGGTGAAGGATGGCGGCACGCTGCAGATCGGCATCGGGTCGTTGTCGGACGCGCTCTGCCATGCGCTCGCATTGCGCCATCAACGCAACGCCGACTATCTGCGTTTGCTCGCAGCGCTTTCACCCGGTCTGGCCGACAGCACACTGGTGCGCGAGTTCGGCGGCACCGCGCCGTTCGCGCAAGGCCTGTACGGCGCCAGCGAAATGGTCAACGACGGTTTCATGCATTTGTACGAGGCCGGCATCCTGAAGCGCCGCGTGCTCGACGATGTTGAAGCGATGCGGCGCCTCAACGCCGATGCCGCGACCGCCGAAGATCTGGCCCGGCTGGAAGCCGAAGGCCACTGGCTCGATGGCGGTTTCTATCTTGGCTCGCACGATCTGTATCGCTGGTTGCGCGAACTGCCCGAGTCGGCGCGACGCGGCGTCGGCATGACGCGCATCTCGCATATCAACGAACTCTACGGCGGCAACGAAACACTGGAGCGCTTGCAGCGCCGCGACGCGCGCTTCTTCAACACCTGCATGATGATGTCCGTACTCGGCGCCGCGACGTCCGATGCGCTGGAGAACGGTCCGGTCGTTTCCGGCGTCGGCGGCCAATACAACTTCGTGGCGATGGCGCAGGCGCTGCATGATGGCCGCAGTGTGTTGCTGTTCCGCGCGCTGCGCGAGAATCGCGACGGCCACATGTCTTCCAACGTGCTGTGGAATTACGGCCACACCACCATCCCGCGCCACCTGCGCGATATCGCGATCACCGAATACGGCATCGCCGACCTGCGCGATGCCTCGGACGAAGACTGCGTGCGGCGCATGCTGGCGATCGCCGATGCGCGTTTCCAGGCCGGGCTGATCCAGCATGCCAAAGCCGGCTTGAAACTCGCGAGCGACTATTCGCCGCCGATCAGCCATGCGCGCAATTCGGACACGACGCTGGCGCAGACGCTGCGTTCATTCCGCGACGAAGGTCTGCTGCCTGACTATCCGCTGGGCAGCGACTTCACCGCGGTCGAACAACGCCTGGTGAAGGCGTTGGGCTGGTTGAAGTCGACGACGAATACGCGCGGCGGAAAAGTACGGGCGGTATTGCAGGCATTGGCAGCGGGCAAAGGCGACGATGCCGAGGCGATGCAGCGCATGGGGCTGGGCGCGCCCAAGGGCGCGGCTGAATGGCTGGAGGCACGGCTGCTGGCGTTGGCGTTACAAAAAACTGCTTCGTAGGAGCGGACTTGGTCGCGATCCGCCAATCTCGCCGAAATCTCTCTGGCGTATCCGTACACATCCGGTGCGCCCTGAGAAATTCGTCTCAGCGGGATGAAGAGCTTTTGACCTTTGCGTCGTCACATCGGAATGTCCGAGCGTCGCCGGGGTCGATGGGGCGTGAACGTGAGCAGGCCAGGGATGGCCTGCGACGGTGAGTCAGTACAGGATGTGCTGACCGAACCGGCACGGATCACCCTCGTCGGCCCCGGTGGCGCGAGTGCGGAAACGAGATTTCGCGCCAGACCTGCGAGCAAGCAATGGCGGGAGCGGCGCGGCTTACGCCGCTCCTACGACGTGGTCTCAGCGCTGCGCTTTTGCCGCCGCGACCACGGCTTCGACGGTGATGCCGAAATATTTGTACAGCGCGTCGATCGGTGCGGAGGCGCCGAAGCTGTCGATACCGATCACCGCGCCGTCGATGCCGACGTACTTGCGCCAGAAATCGGTAACGCCCGCTTCGACGGCGACGCGTTTGCGGCAGGCCGATGGCAGCACCGACTCGCGCCACTCAGCCGGCTGGCGATCGAAGCGATTGCTCGACGGCATCGAAACCACGCGCGCAGCGATGCCTTCATCGGCGAGTTGCCGCGCCGCCTGCATCGCCAGCTCCACTTCCGAGCCGGTGCCGATCAGGATCACGTCGAACTTGCCGCCAGCGGGTTCGTGCAACACATAACCGCCGCGGGCGATGTCGGCCAGCTGCGCATCGCTGCGCGCCTGGTGCGCGAGATTCTGCCGGCTGAAGATCAGGCAGGTCGGGCCGTCGCGACGCTCGATGCCGCGCTGCCACGCCACCGCCGATTCCACGGCATCGCAGGGACGCCAGAGTTCGTTGTTGGGGATGTAGCGCAGCGCGGCGAGATGTTCGACCGGCTGGTGTGTGGGGCCGTCTTCGCCGAGGCCGATCGAGTCGTGCGTGAACACATGCACGACGTTCGCCGGGATCAACGCCGACATCCGCAGCGCGTTGCGCGAATAATCCGAGAACACCAGGAAGGTCGCATCGTATGGCAGGAAGCCGCCGTGCAGGGCGAGGCCGTTGCTGATCGCGCTCATGCCGAACTCGCGCACGCCGTAGTAAACGTAGTTGGCGTTGGCGTCGCTGGACGTCACCGACTTGCTGCCTTTCCATAGCGTCAGGTTGGAATGCGCGAGATCGGCGGAGCCGCCGATCAGCTCCGGCAGATGCGGGGCAAACGTCTCGATCGCCATCTGCGAGGCCTTGCGCGATGCGACCACCGGGCCTTCGGCCTGCAGCTTGGCGATATATGTTTTGGCGATATCGGCGAAATCCGCGGGCAGCTCGCCGTGCGAACGACGCACGAGTTCGTCGGCTTCGGCCGGATAATGCGCGGCATAAGCATCGAACTGGCGGTTCCATTCTTCCTCGCGCACCAGGCCGGTATTGCCGGCACGCCAGCCATCGGAAATTTCCTGCGGAATTTCGAACGGCGCATACGGCCAGTTCAATTGCGCACGCGCGGCGGCGACTTCGTCCTTGCCCAGCGGTGCGCCATGCGCCGATTCCTTGCCCTGCTTGTTGGGCGCGCCGAAACCGATCACCGTGCGGCAGCAGATCAGCGTCGGGCGACTCGTCTCGGCCTGCGCGGTCTTGATCGCCTGCGCGATCTCGACCGGATCGTGGCCGTCGACTTTGCGGATCACCTGCCAGCCGTAGGCCTCGAAGCGCGCGGCGGTATCGTCGGTAAACCAGCCGTCGGTGTTGCCGTCGATGGAAATCTTGTTGTCGTCCCAGAAGCAGATCAGCTTGCCCAGGCCCCAGGTGCCGGCCAGCGAAGCGACTTCGTGCGAGATGCCTTCCATGAGGCAGCCATCGCCAAGGAAGACCCAGGTGTGGTGATCGACGATGGCGTGTTCGGGGCGATTGAAGCGCTGCGCCAACAATTTTTCCGCGAGCGCGAAACCGACGGCATTGGCGAGACCCTGGCCCAGTGGGCCGGTGGTGGTTTCGACGCCGGGTGTTTCATGGCGTTCGGGATGGCCGGCGGTTTTCGAATGCAGCTGACGGAAATTGCGGATCTCTTCGATCGGCAGGTCGTAGCCCGACAGATGCAGCAGCGCGTACTGCAGCATCGAGCCATGGCCGTTGGAGAGCACGAAGCGATCGCGATTGAACCACTTCGGATTGTTCGGGTTGTGGCGCAGGAAATCGTTCCAGAGCACCTCGGCGATGTCGGCCATGCCCATCGGCATGCCGGGATGGCCGCACTTGGCCTGCTCGACGGCGTCGACGGCGAGGAAGCGGATGGCGTTGGCTAGGTCGCGGCGGCTGGGCGTCGGCATGGCGGGCGGTGCTCGGAGTGGGAGTCGAGGCGCCCGGTGACCTGGGCGGCCTATTTTCCCTGATGCCGGCCCGGCTGTCGCGCTTGTTAGCGCCGCGCCGGAGTGTTAGCCGAGGACCGCGGTTTCGTCGTCGCGCGTGCGGTGCGAGACGACCACGGCCGTAGCCAGGTCGCCAGTGACATTCAGCGCGGTCCGGCACATGTCCAGGAAGGTGTTGACGCCAAGAATGATCGCGATACCGGCGGGATCGAGACCAATGATGCCGCAGATCATCGCGATCACCGGCAGGGAGCCCGACGGAATGCCGGCGGTGCCGATGCCGCCAAGGATGCACAGGCACAAGACCATGATCTGCTGCGTCAGCGGCAGATGCAGTCCTGCGACCTGGGCAAGAAACAGCACGGTGACGCCCTCGAACAGCGCGGTGCCGTGATGGTTTGCCGAAGCGCCAACAGTGAGCACGAAGCGCGACACCTTGCGCGGCAGGTTGAGGTTTTCTTCGGCCACGCGCAGCGTCACTGGCAGCGTCGCCGCGGAGGACGCGGTCGCGAACGCAGTCAGGACGGCCTCCTGACTGCCGCGGAAGAACGTCAACGGCGACATCCCGCCCATTGTCCGCACCCACAGCGGCAGCACCACGAACATGTGCAGGCCCAGCGCGAGCAGCACGGTGAGCACGAAGAAGAACAGGCCCTTGAACGCTTCGATGCCCAAGGTCGCGCCAAGCGTGAACATGAAACAGGCGACCGCATACGGGGCGAGCTTGATCACCATGCCGATCAGCTTCATGCAGACTTCGAACAGGCCCTGCAGCATCTGCTTGAACGCCGCCGTCGCCGGGCTCGGCGTCATGACCAGACCGATGCCGAACATCAGCGCGAAGAAAACCACGCCAAGTTTCTGTTTGTCGTCCACCGCTGCGGCGATCACGTTGTGCGGCACGATGTTGATCAGCAGCTCGATGAAATTCAGCTCATGACCTTTGCTGGCGATGTCGCTGGCCTTGCTCGCGTACTGCGCCATCGCCTGTGCGACCAGTTGCGGATCGAGGTGATGACCCGGCTGCACCAGGTTGACCATGAGCAGACCGATCGCGACGGCGATGCCGGTAACGACGGCCGTGTAACTCAGCGTTTTCCAGCCGAGCCGGCCGAGGCTGGCGATATCGCCGAGTTCCGCCACGCCCAGCACCAGCGCCGAGAACATCAACGGCACCACCAGCATGAACAGCAAATTGAGAAAGATCTGCCCGAACGGTTTGGCGAAGTAGGTAGTGAAGCCGGTGACCAGCGTCGCATCCTGCAGCTGCAGCGTGTTGATCAGCAGGCCGATCGCGCCACCGAGCACGAAACCGAGCAACACCTTGATGTGCAGGGGCAGGCCTTTCGAAGGCGGCGTTGCGGCGGCGGGCTGGGTCATTTTCTGCTCCGGAATCAGGGCGCGATGACTGGCGCCGGGGGAATCGCGTCGATTGATTGAAGTGCGGTGGAGCGCCCGATTGCCGCCGGGATTCCACTCAATTTATTTTGCCGTCTTTGCGATTGAGCCTGCCCGATCGGCACGAAGCATGTCGCGGCTGACGTCGCTCCTGCGGCTTCGACCGCTGATCCGGGTTACATCCTGGTCTGGCGAAAACCTCGGCGAGCATACACCAGCCTCGCGTTGTCGCCGCCGGAATGGCCTCAACGAGCCGCCAGCAATTCGTCCAGTGTCTGCGGCTTGCCGATCAGGTAACCCTGGCCGTAGTCGCAGCCCAACACTCGCAATGCCGAGAGCATTTCCTCGGTCTCGATGCCTTCGACCACGATGTCGGCGCCCAGCGCCTTGGCCATGCGCACGATCGCCTCGACGATCGCCATCGCGCGCGGATCGGTGAGCATGACGCGCGAGAATGCCTGGTCGACCTTCAGCGTATCGAACGCCAGATGGTGCAGATGCGCGAGGTGCGAGTAACCGGTGCCGAAGTCATCCAGCGCGACCTGGATGCCGTGGCGGTGGCAGAGATCGATGACGCCGGCGACCACGACGTAGTCAAGCGCCTGGCTTTCGGTGATCTCGACCTTGAGACTGCCGCGCGGCAGGCCGGCGGCATCGACGCGCGCGACGATGCGCTCGATCAGACCCGGATGCCCGAGCTGACGCGCGGAAACGTTGACGGCGATGAACGGCTTGGGATCGGCGCCGGAGGCGATGAGACGGCTCACGGCCTTGCAGGCGGTATCGAACACGTATTCGCCGATCGGCACGATCAGCGAGGTTTCCTCGGCCAGCGCGACGAATTCCATCGGCGACACCGGTCCGCGTTCCGGATGCGTCCAGCGCACCAGCGCCTCGTAGCCGGCGATCTTTCCGCTGGCGACGTGCAGCAGCGGCTGATAGCGGACGTCGAGACCATCGCTGGCGAGCGCTTCCCGCAAATGCGTCTCGAGACGGATTTTTCCGATGCCGAGTTGTTCGGAGGGCGTATCGTCGCCGTGCACCTCTTCCCTGCCCTGCATCGCCGCCAACGCGCCGCGATAGCGCTTGAGCTGGCCCTCAAGCAGGGAGCGGATGATCGGGTCCGTCTTCGAGAAGCGCTCGGTGATCTGCGCACGATCGATAGGAAACAGCATGCAGTCGCTGATCGCGATCGCCGTGGCGGTGCGTGGCGCGTCATCGATCACGGCCATTTCGCCGAGCAGATCGCCAGAGGTGAGATGACTGAGGACTATCCGTCGACCGCGCTGCACGGTACTGATCTCGACCTCGCCAACCTCGATCAGGAACGCGGTCGTGGGCGAATCGCCCTCGGAAAAGATGCGTTCACCGGCGCTGAAATGGATACGCAACGAACTCACGGAACCTTGCCCATCGAAGTCGCGACCTGAAAAAACACAGGGCCGCGAATGCGGCCCCGTGGAAAAACGTTTTTCATGACCGGATCAGTGATGCGGCACTGCCAAGACGCGCGGCGTGACGAAAATCAGGAGCTCGGCCTTGCTGTGCGACTTACCCTTCTTGCGGAACATGTTGCCAAGGAAGGGAACGTCGCCAAGCCATGGCACCTTGGTCACGTCGTCGCGGTTCTTGAACTCGTAGACACCACCGATGACCACGGTCTGACCATTGTCGACCAGCACCGCGGTGCTGATTTCACGCTTGGTCAGCGACGGCACGCCACCGGAATTGGTGTTGACGAAGCTCTTCACGTCGTCCTTCTTCAGTGCCAGCACCAGGTAGACGCGGCCATCCTGAGTGATGGTCGGGGTCACCTTGAGCTCGAGCAGCGCTTCCTTGAAGGCGACGGTCTGCTGCGAAACGCCCTGCGCAACCGTGGTCGTCACATAACCGATTTCATCGCCCTGGCGGATGATCGCCTCGCGCTGATTGCTGGTGATGACGCGCGGATTGGAGATGATCTCGCCACGGCCTTCGGTTTCGAGCGCGGAGAATTCCAGATCGAGCAGGCTGCTGGCACGCAGCAGCGAGAACGCGATCGAACCGGCGGCGTTGGGAACCGCGAGGTTGGTCAGGAAGCCATCGGTGATCTTCGGGATCTTCGTGCCAGTCGTATCGTTGGCAGCGTCGGCGAAGGAATTGATGGTGGCCTGGTTGGCCTCGATGCTGCCGCTGACGTTGGAGATCGAATTTCTGTTGAGGTCCGGGTTGCTCACGCCAAACCGTGCGCCCAGATCGCGGGCAAAGGTTTCGTCGGCGATGACCACTCGGGCTTCGATCAGCACCTGGTCAACCGGGCGGTCGAGCGTCTTGAGCAGATCCTTGATTTCCTGGATCTTCTTCGGGATATCGATCACCAGCAACGTATTGGTGCGGTTGTCGAAGCTGACGCTGCCGCGCGGGGACAGGAAACCGCGGGACAGTGCCTGGCCACCCGCGCCGCCGCCACCGGAGCCCTGCTTGCTGTTTTCTGTCAGCAGCTTGGCGATGTCTTCGGCGTTGCCGTAGTTGATGGCGATGTATTCGCTGACCAGCTCCTGGCGGGTTTCGATGGCGATGCGCGCGTCTTCACGCGCCTGCTCGAAGTCGGACAGCTCTTTCTGCGGGGCAACCCAGACGACGTTGCCGTCACGGCGCTTGTCCAGCGAACGGGCGCGCAGGACGATTTCCAGCGCCTGGTCCCAAGGAACATTGATCAGACGCAGGGTCACGTTGCCCTGCACCGTGTCGGAAGCAACGATGTTGAGGTTGGACTCTTCGGCGATCAGCTGCAGGACCGTACGCACCGGCACATCCTGGAAGTTGAACGTTACCGGCTTGCCGGCGTAACGCTGCGTGCCGCCAGCCGAATTCACCGCACCAGCCGCACGTCCGGCAGCACCGATGACGCTGCCGCGTTTCGGGGAAATTTCCAGCACGTATTCGTTGCCGGTCTGGTAGGCCATCGTCTCGTAGCTGCCGTTGGTGTTGATCACCAAGCGAGCGCTACCGGCGTTGGCTTTGGGCTCGACGCTCTGTACCGGAGTTGCAAAGTCGGTGACATCGAGACGGCGACGAAGATTTTCCGGGATCTGCGCATTGCTGACGTCGACCACGATCTGGTTGCCCTCGGCGTGCATGTCTGCCGCTGCGCCCTCACCGTTGAACTTGAGGATGATGCGGCCGGAACCATTGTCGCCACGCTTGAAGTCGATGTTGGAAACGGCGATCGAACTGGCAACGCGCTTGCCCGGGTCAGCCTTGTTGGCCATCGCGGCGCTGGCGGTGCCCTGGACGCTGCCGGCATCGACCGTCATTACCAGCAAGTTGCCGGAGCTGCGTGTCGTGTAGCCGGCGGGACGGAACAGATCGACCACGACCCGGGTACGTCCGCCTGCCTCAGCGGCGGAGACTGCCGAAGTGGCACCGCTGCCGATGGCGATCCGACGCGTGCTCAAGCCATTGCTGGTGTTGGGCAAGTCGATCGCAATGCGCGGCGGACTATCCGTCGTGAATGCCTGGACCTCCCCGACCGGGTTGGCGAACTGCAGGGTGATGTCGACTTTGCCCCCTGGCGCCGCGGCATAGCGCACGTCCTGCAGGACGTTGTCTGCCAATGCGGCACTGCTGACTAGCAGAAGCCCCAAGGTCAGCGCTCTCAATCCGAGGGCGTGCATGATGCCCCTGCTTTCGCCGATCTGTTTCATTGCGGTCATCGTGCTATCCCCCAATCAATTGTCTTCAAGGGCAATCTTGGCCTGGCGTTCAAGCCAGCCGCCTGCCCCGTCCGGTACCAGTTCGACCATCTCGATGCGATCCTCGTAGATCGCAGTGATACGGCCGTCGCTCTGCCCCAGGTAGTTGCCCGGCCTTACTCGGTACGTCACCTTGTCGGGTGCCATGACCAAGCCGACGAGCGCTTGACCGGAACCAATGGTTCCCACCATGTTCAAGCTGTCGAGCGGGTACGCCTCGAGGGATTCCTTGCGCCGGTCCGGATCGGGACGCAGGCCATTGCCAGCGTTCTTGTCGGGGATCGGGGCGCTGAATGGATCGCGCATGCCCTGGGCGTTGTATTCAAATGTCTCGAACTGCTTCATGACCGGCAGTGGGTCGAGCGGCGGTGCCGGGCGTGCCTTCACTTCCGCGACCCAGGCTTCCAGGTCTTTCGAGCTGCGGGTGCAGCCGGTCAATGCGATGCATGCACAGGCGAGCAGCAGCGAGTTCCGGGCAACGGATTTGAGCCGTGATTTCGTCATGTCACTTAGCTCCCCCGGTTGCGGGCGTAGGCGCGGGTGCCGGAGCAGCCGCAGCAGGTGCGCCGCCAGCTGCCGCTTTCGCGGCCGCTTCCTGTTCTGCCACTTCTGCATCGTCGAGGTAACGGTAGGTTTTCACCGTACCCGACAACTCCAGCGTGTCGTTGGCGCCGCCGCGCGGCTTCAGCGATATGTCGTGCATGGTCATGATGACCACGCGTGGCAGCGAAGCCACGCCGCTCACGAAAGCGCCGAACTGGTGATAGGTACCCACCATGCGCAGCGTGATCGGCTTCTCGGCGTAGAACTCCTTGTTGGTCTCGGCGCCGGGCTGGAACAACTCGTTGTTGATGCCACTAGCCAGCGCGGTCTGGGACACGTCGACGATCAGGTCGGGCATCTCGTTCTTGCTGGGCAGTTGACGCAGCATCTGCTGCAGCATCAGTTCCATCTGCGCGAGCTGCTGCTTGAGCGGTTCGAGGTTCGCGGCACGGCCTTGCTTGCCTTGGAACTCATCGCGCAGCTGTACTTCATGTGCTTCCAGACCTTCGAGCTCGGTCCGTTTGTCGGCAACGAAGAAGTACCAGCAGACGCCGATGATCACCAGCCCCAACAGGGTGCAGGCGGCAATCTTGATAGCGAACGGCCACGAAGCTGGGTTGCTCGTGTCGAGAGTGCGTAGATCGACTTTCTTGCTCACGGGGATCCTCCCGGGGCAGGCGCGGCCGGGGCGGGCTTCGCAGCCGCTCCGCCAGGCGCGGTGGGTGTCGGTGTCGGAGTCATCGCCGGAGCAGAGGGCACCGAAGCCGGCACTGTCGCAGGCGCAGGCTTCGCCGCCGATGCGGATGCAGCGGGAGCTCCTGCAGCGGCAGCATCAGGTGTCGTACCTGCCGCAGCCGCATTCGCGGCATCCGGCGTGGTCAGGACCACTTTCAGGGAGAAGTTGTAGGGAAGCCCCTTGTCCGTACCCTTGGCTTCGATCACCGTCAGATCGGGCTGAGTCATCCAGCCGGAGGCCTGCAGGTTGCGCATGTAGGTACTGACGCGAGCATTTGATTGCGCATAGCCTTCCAGCGTGAGCTGGTCGCCGTTTTGCTGGATCGTGTTGAGACGCAGGCCATCGGGAATCGTGCGGACGAGTTCGTCAAACAGATGCACCATCTGCGAACGACTCGACTGCAACTGCTCGATGACTTCCTTGCGCTTGAGCAGTCGCGCCTTCTTCTTGTCGAGTTCGGCGATCTCGGCGATCTGCTTGTCTACTTCGGTGATCTGGTTCTGAAGATAGGTGTTGCGGTTGTTCTGACCTTCGACCTGGCCGCTGTAGTAGAAAACGATCAGGACGCTGATCATCGCTGCAACCAAGGCTGCAAAGCCCAGCAGGGTGTAGAACTCCTGCAACCGCGCTTTCCGGCGCTCTGCGCGCCATGGCAATAGATTGATTCTGGCCATCAGTCGAAGCTCCTCAGGGCCAGGCCACACGCAATCATCAGCGCGGGCGCATCCTGGGCCAGCGCATGGGCCTGGACGCGAGGTCCGAGCGCCATGTTGGCCAGTGGGTTGGCGATGACAGTCGGTACGCCGATCTGCTCTTCCACCAGGTTGGCGATGCCGGCGATCGACGCGCAGCCGCCCGCAAGAACCACCTGATCGACGCGGTTGAAATCGCTGCCGGCGTAGAAGAACTGCAGCAAACGGCTTACCTGCTGGACAAGCGCTTCCTTGAACGGCTCGAGCACTTCGACTTCGTAGCTTTCCGGCAAACCGCCCTGGCGCTTGGCGGCACCGGCTTCGTCGTAGCTCAGGCCATAGCGGCGCATGACTTCGTCGGTGAGCTGCTTGCCGCCGAAGACCTGCTCGCGCGTGTAGATGCTGCGCTGACTGCGCAGCACATTCAGCGTGGTCATGGTGGCGCCGATGTCGACCAGCGCGACGATCGCATCGCGCGGCACCGACAACTGGTCAGCGACCAGCTTGAAGGCGTTTTCCATCGCGAAAGCTTCGACGTCGATCACCTTGGCGGTGATCCCGCCAAGCTCGAGCGCCGACTGGCGGATCTCGACGTTCTCGGCGCGCGACGCGGCCAGAAGCACCTGGACCATGTCGGTATTGTTGGGTACCGGCCCGAGGATCTCGAAGTCGAGACTGACTTCGTCGATCGGGTACGGGATGTAGTTGGAGGCTTCGAGCTGAACCTGGTCTTCCATCGAGTCATCGTCCAGATCGCCCTGCATGGGGATGATCTTGGTGATGACCGCGGAGCCGGAGACCGCCGCCGCCGCGTGCTTGGCGCGGGTGCCGGAGCGGGCAACGGCGCGTTTTATCGCCTCGCCAACCGCCTCGACCTCGACGATGTTCTTCTCCACCACCGCATTGGGCGGCAGGGGTTCGACGGCGTAATGCTCGACGCGATAGCGTCCGCCGCTCTCAGTGAGCTGAAGCAGCTTGACGGCGGTGGAACTGATGTCCACGCCGACCAGCGGTGTCTTGGTATTTCCGAAAAGACCCACGGTTTCTCCCCTTGCCACGGGCGCTTACACGCTATTCGTGCGCCGTTACATTAATAACGAAATTTTCCGAAATGGCAATGCCCCCCCACCAAATCGGTCGGGAGACCCCCTGCCGCACCCCCGATTCCGCCCGTCCACCCCGCTGTCTACGCAGTTTTCACGCCTGTCCGGCCGCATCACCGCCGACCTGCCCTCGTTCTATACTCTGCGCCCCGCCCGATGTAAACGCCGGAGAGGCCCTGGATGGCCCGTATCACCCGTTGGTTGCGACGCCTGGCACTGCTCGGTGCGGTGCTTTTTCTGTTGGCGGTTTTGGCCGCCGGAGCCCTTTATTTGCTGATCGCACCGCGTATTCCCGACATCGAGGAATTACGTCATGTGGCGCTGCAAGTTCCGCTCAGCGTCTACAGCCGCGATGAAAAACTGATCGCCCAATTCGGCGAAACCCGCCGCTATCCAGCCAAGATCGACCAGATCCCGCTGCACGTGAAGCAGGCTTTCATCGCGATCGAGGACGCTCGCTTTTATCAACACCAAGGCCTTGATTACAAAGGAATTGGTCGGGCAGTCTGGCTGTTGGCCACGACCAGCAACACCCGCGTCCCCGGCGGCAGCACGATCACCCAGCAGGTGGCGCGCAATTTCTTCCTCAGCACCGAGTACAGCTACAGCCGCAAGCTCATGGAAATGGCACTGGCGCTGAAGATGGAGCGCGAGCTGACCAAGGATCAGATCCTCGAGCTGTACTTGAACAAGATTTTCTTCGGCAATCGCGCTTATGGCGTGGCCGCGGCAGCCGAGTATTACTACGGCAAAAAGCTCGATCAGCTGACCCTGGCCGAGACCGCATCGCTGGCTGCGCTGCCCAAGTTCCCATCCAGCGGCAATCCGATCATCAACCCGGAACGTGCGCTGCAACGTCGCGATTACGTCCTGCAACGCATGCAGGAAGTGGGCTTCATCACCGCCGCCGAGCGTCAGGCCGCGCAGGCCGAACCCAGTCACGCCAGTCCGCACGAGCCCAAGGTCGAGATGGACGCGCCGTATCTGGCCGAGATGGTTCGCCGCAGCATGCAAGAGCGCTACGGCGACGAATCCGAAACCAGCGGTTTCCGCGTCTACACCACGGTTTCCAGCGTCGACCAGCTCGCCGCCGCCACCGCCGTGCGCAACGGTCTGATCGAGTACGACCGCCGTCATGGCTGGCGTGCGCCGGAAGCCCACTTGGAAGTCGGCGCCGATGAAGATGCGGTCGCGTTGCGTTCACGCCTGAAGATTTATCCGTACGTCGCCGGCATGCCAGTGGCGATTGTTTCCGCTATTGCCGGCGACTCCGCGATTGTAGTCACCGCGGCTGCCGAGCCGATCACGCTCGATCCGGCTGCGAGCCGCTGGACCGGACGCAGCCCGGCCGCCTTGCTCAAGCGCGGCGATGTCGTGCGTTTGCTGGTCACCGAAAAGCCCGGCGTCTTCGAACTCGCGCAATTGCCCAAGGCCGAAGCCGCGCTTGTGTCGATCGCGCCGGAAGACGGTGCCCTGCGCGCCATCATCGGCGGCCTGAGTTATTCGCGCAGCAAATTCAACCGCGCCACGCAGGCGCAGCGCCAGCCGGGATCGAGCTTCAAACCCTACGTCTACTCGGCGGCATTCGAGCGCGGCTACACGCCGGCGAGCATCGTCCTGGACGCGCCGGTGGTGTTCAAAGATCGCGCCGGCCATGTCTGGCGTCCGCAGAACGACAACGCCACCTTCGCCGGCCCGATGCGCTTGCGCGAAGCGATGGTGCAATCGCGCAATCTCGTCTCGGTGCGTCTGCTCGATGCCATCGGCGTCGATTTCGCGCGCAAATACATCACGCAATTCGGCTTCAAGATCGAAAGCTTGCCGGCGAATCTTTCTATGTCGCTGGGTACGGCCTCGCTCACGCCGATTTCGATGGCACGCGGCTATTCGGTATTCGCCAATGGCGGCTATCTGATCGACCCATATTTCATCAGCAGGATCGTCGATCGCAACGGCGTCACCATCGCTTTCACGCATGCGCCGCGCGCCTGCCGCGCCTGCGCAGAACGGCTGGCGCGCGAAGAACGCACGGCGGTGGTGGTCGATGGTTTCGACCTCAGCGCCGCCGGGCCGACCAGCACGAACCCGGCACCGCAAACCGCGAAATTCGACCCCACGTTCGTCGGCCCGTCGACACTGGCGCTGGCGCCGCGCGCGATCGACGAACGCACCGCGTTTCTGGCCTCGTCGCTGATGCGCGACGTGGTGTTGCGCGGCACCGCAACGGCCGCCAAGGTGCTCAATCGCGCCGACATCGGCGGCAAGACCGGCTCCACCAACGATCACCGCGACGCCTGGTTCTCCGGCTTCGGCGGCGGCCTGGTGACCACGGTCTGGGTGGGCAACGACGACTTCTCGTCGCTCGGCTATCGCGAATACGGCGGCAAGGCGGCGTTGCCGATCTGGATTCGCTACATGGGCGAGGCGATCAAGGATGCGCCCTTGAACGACTTCACGCCGCCCCACGGCATC
>Ga0207983_1000012_pt1 | contig 30370 bp, 29 predicted proteins | sample SoimicmetaGmgHMB_FD_188341 | JGI IMG/M metagenome (GOLD analysis project Ga0207983, IMG submission 188341) | Soil and rhizosphere microbial communities from Laval, Canada - mgHMB (SPAdes) (version 2) | ecosystem: Environmental > Terrestrial > Soil > Agricultural land | place: Laval, Canada...
ATGGCCGCTGGGATTATTGATCACCACGACCATGGCGAATTTCGGATGGTCGAGCGGCACGATGCCGGCGAACAGCGAAACGTGCTTGTTGAGATAGCCGCCGCCGCTGGAAATGCGCGAGGTGCCGGTCTTGCCGGCGACGTGGTAACCGGTGACCGCGGCTTTCGGTGCCGAACCCTGCGGCGTGATCACGCTCTCAAGCATGGTCAGCACCTGCTTGGCGATGCGCGGATCCATCACCTGCCGGCCCTGGCCAGCGCCGCCCTTGATGAAAGTCGGCGGCATCAGGTGCCCGCCATTGGCCATCGCGGCATACGCCTGCGCGAGTTGCAGCGGCGTCACCGAAACACCGTAGCCGTAGGCGACGCGCGTCTTGTAAACCATGCTCCAGGCGCTTTCGGGCGCGAGCACGCCGGAGGACTCTCCGGGAAAGCCCGAGCCGGTGCTCTGACCGAACCCGAAGCGGTGCAGCACGTTGTAGAAATGTTCGTCGCTCATACCCAGCGACAATTTCGCCGCGGCGATGTTCGAGGATTTCTGCAACAGCCCGGTCAGCGTCACCACGCCATGGTTGGTGGTGTCGCGGATCGGATAGCCGCCGAGTTCGATGATGCCCGGGTTGGTGTCGATGGTGATGTTCGGATCGACACCGTTTTCAAGCGCTGCCATCACCGTCATCGATTTCATCGTCGAGCCCGGCTCGATCACGTCGGTAACGGCACGGTTGCGATGCGTGCCGGGTTCGGCGGCATCGCGCGAGTTCGGGTTGTACGACGGCTGGTTGACCATCGCGAGGATTTCGCCGGTCGGGATGTCGAGCACGACGACCGAGCCGCTGGATGCGCCGTTACTGATCAGCGCGGCTTTCAGTTCGCGATACGCGAGGTACTGAATGCGGCGATCTATCGACAGCGTGATGTCCTTGCCCGGCTGCGCGGCCTTGACCAGGTCGACGTTCTCGACGATGCGGCCGCGACGATCGCGGATAACGCGCTGCGCGCCGGGTTTTCCGGTAAGCCAATCGTTGAACGCCAGCTCGACGCCTTCCTGACCCTGATCGTCGATGTTGGTGAAGCCGAGCACGTGCGCCATCACCTCGCCGTGCGGATAAAAGCGCCGGAACTCGCGCTGCGAATACACGCCGGGAATGCCGCGCGCGACCACCGCCTGGGCATCATCGGGATTGATGTGCCGGCGCAGGAACACGAACTCCTTGTCCGAACGCTGCGCGATGCGCTGCGTCAGCATGTCCTGCGGAATGCCCAGCGCCTTGGCGAGCTCCGGCAGACGCTCGGGATGCTGCAGCAATTCCTTGGGATTGGCCCAGACCGATTCCACCGGCGTCGATACAGCCAGCGGCTCGCCGTTGCGATCCATGATCATGCCGCGCGAGGTCGCGATCGGCACTTCGCGCAGGAAGCGGGCATCGCCTTCGTGCTGGTAGAAGTCCTTGTTGAACAACTGCATCTGCGCCGCGCGGCCGACCAGCACTACACCGCAGCAGCCGAGCACCGCTGCCAGCACTTTCAAGCGGACATTGAGATTGTAGGGGCGGGCGCGCGTCTTCATGGCGTCAGCACCACCACGTCCTTGTCCTGCGGAAAGGACATGCCGAGGCGCTCGGTCGCGACCTGCTCGATGCGATTGGTTTCCGACCACGTTGCCTGCTCGAGCTGCAGGCGGCTGAATTCGATATTGAGCTCGTCGCGACCGCGCTCGAGCCGGGTCAGTTCGACATAGGCCTGGCGATGCTGTTGGCGCGAATAGACGATGGCGATCGCGCTGGCGAGCACCGCGGCGATCAGCACGACGAGGATGAAGATGCGCACGCTCACGCGGGCCGCTCCTGCGCATCCTGCGCCCGCGGCACTTGCACATCCATGTGCGGCGCTATCTTCTCGGCGACGCGCAGCACCGCGCTGCGCGAACGCGGGTTGCGCGAAATTTCCTCGTAATCGGCACGCGTTGCGCCGGCGATATCGATCAGCGAGGCGGTGAATTCCTGCTCGACCGGGAAGCGGCGATTGCCTGCCGGCGCTTTTGCGTGGGCAAGAATGAAGCGCTTGACGATGCGATCTTCCAGCGAGTGGAAGCTGATCACCGCGAGGCGACCGCCGGGCTTGAGGCAGGCATGCGCTGCAGCGAGGCCCTTTTCCAGGTCCTCGAGTTCGCGATTGATGAAGATGCGGATCGCCTGGAAGCTGCGCGTCGCAGGATGGATCTTGCCGTCGCCGCGGCCGACCACGCTGGCGATCAGCTCGGCCAGTTGCGCGGTGCGCGTGATTGCGGCTTCCTCACGACGCGAGACGATGGTGCGGGCGATGCGACGGCTGAGCTTTTCCTCGCCGTAGATCCACAACACGTCGGCGATTTCGCGGTCGTCGGCGCGCGCCAGCCAGGCGGCGGCGCTTTCGCCAGCCTCGGGATCCATGCGCATGTCCAGCGGGCCGTCGTTGCGAAAACTGAAGCCGCGCTCGGCAACATCGAGCTGCGGAGAAGAGACGCCGAGGTCAAACAGCACGCCATCCAGGCCCTCGGCGGTTTCGCTCCAATTCGCCAATTCCGCGAACGAACCCCGGCGCACGGCAACGCGCGCATCGTCACCGAACAGTTCGGCAGCGGCGGCGATCGCTTCGGGGTCCTTGTCCATCAACAACAGCCTTCCTGCCGGCCCGAGCCGGTCGAGCACGCCGCGCGCGTGACCGCCGCGGCCGAATGTGCCATCCAGATACCTGCCATCCCTGAGCACGCGCAGGGCATCCATCACCTGCGTCCACATCACCGGAAGATGGCTGGGTGTCTGCGTCTCCACAGAGGTCCCGGCCGTCACCGCTTACAGCCTCAGATCGAGCATGTCGTCGCTGATCTCGTCTTCGGCAATCGTCTGACGGATCTGCGCGAGGTGGGCTTGCTCGCTCCACAACTCGAATTTGTTGCCCATGCCCAGCAGCACCGCTTTCTTCTCGATCGCGGCGGCGTTGCGATGGCTTGGCGGAACCAGGATGCGACCGCTGCCATCGGGCTCGACCGCCGTCGCGGCGCCGACCAGTTTCAGCTGCAGGTTGCGGTGCACTTTTTTTGCGTTCGGCAGGGCATTGACCTGGTCGCGGACTTTTTCCCAGCCCGATTCCGGGTACAGCCATAGGCAGCCGGATTCGTAGGGGTTGTAGGTAATGACCAGGCGGTTGCCGCAGGCGCGCGCAACAAGGTCGCGATAGGCGGTAGGAATCGCCAATCGGCCCTTGTCATCGATCGTGATCGCGGTCTCGCCCTGAAACATGCCCACCAAACCCCACAAAAAACCCGAAATTCCCTCGGAAGCCCACGTTAGTCCTGACCCCAAGGGCTGTCAAGGATAAAAACAAGGGAAATTCACTAGAGGAATCAAGACCTTGCAGCGAACTTGAGAGTCTTGTTTAAGAAGCGTTCGGGAAGTGTTGTTTCGCATGGATTTGATGTGGCGACATGCGTCTTTTATCGCCCTGCTCCGAAACAGGAGAAACCTCGGGCCCGGGAGTCGCCGGCAGGCTTGAACACCTCGGACTGCGCGGGTCAAGCGCGTCGGGCGTTCTCGATCACTGCTGTAGGAGCGAGCCGGCTCGCGACATACCCAGATTTGCCGGAAATCTCCGTATCGCAGCCACCTCGTCATAGCAAACGGAGGTCTTTTCCAGGTATCCGCGCTCCCGAAACCGCCGGCACGACGATGTCGGCGGCAGTGCCGCGGGTGCCGCGAGAAGTTTCTGCACGGACGCATAGATACGACGACACAGGCAACCACTGGTCGCCCGGAATCCGGGATTTCGATTGTGTTGTGCAGGAAGAGTGCTGGAAAGACAGAAAGTGGCGGAGCCGGTCGTTAAGCCGGGTTCTGTCGTGGACAACCATTCCTCTCGGCCCTGCCTCGCGGCAAGGCTCAAGCAGCGCACCCGGGGACGGGTCGAGCCAACCCATAGTCCCCCTATTTGGCCTTGCTCCGGATGGGGTTTACCGTGCCATGCGGCGTTAGCCCCGCACGCGGTGGGCTCTTACCCCACCGTTTCACCCTTACCACGCACCCTTGCGGGCCGTTCGGCGGTCTGTTCTCTGTTGCACTGGCCGTCAGCTCGCGCTGCCCAGGCGTTACCTGGCACCCTGCTCTATGGAGCCCGGACTTTCCTCGGCGCGATCAAGTCGCGACGCGGTTGTCTTGACCGACTCCGCCGGCGCGGATTGTCGCATGTTGCAAACGCGCAGCGCATCGTCCGGCCTGACATTTCAGGGACGACGCCTGAACCGGCCAACTCAGAACTCCAGGACCTGCGTTCGTCCACAAAGAACAATGACTTTGTCGAACTCATGCTCGAACGACCAATTACAAGCTTCATCGGGCGCATGAAAATTAGAGGATGCTGGCCAAAGATCCGCAACCATGAGCAACCAAAGCTCATTGCAGTGTTCCCTGTATGCCGGAATCTTGCGCTGTTTCTTTGCGATCAGCTCATGAACCGATTCCCGTTCAAGCCGCTTTGTCTCGCTACAAACCGATCCTGACCAAGTCGTGACTCCGTCAGCTTTCGCGTTCCAGATCGTGACCGCAAAGAGCCATGGCGGATGGCCCTTGGAGCCATCGGAAGCATACGAAATGAATGTCTCCGAGCTAGAAGGACGATTGTTCGCTACGAAGCCTGCCAGCTCACTCGCGAACTCGCCCGGAATCACCTTGGCGTTGTCCAGAAAGGTCGCTATCACAAAGACACTGTAGCCAGCACTGTCCTCGTGAATGGCTTTCGCCCTCTGAATCATGTCCTCTCGTGCTTGCTCGACTTGCCTTTCACTAAAACCATTCTCGGCAAGCCCACTTAGCAAGCGCGTATGCTCAATTCCAACAATACCCCGCTCACATTTGAAGAAGAGGTCCGGCGCCGGCGGACACTGTGGCGAATAACTCCTGGGGGGCAGAAGGTCGGGGCGCAAGGCACTAAGAATCCCTGCGTGGAACATAGCGATCTCCGCATCGCTAGCTCTTCTCATACAACGCCTTCCTCGGCGCCCCGCTCAGCTCCGCGGCGAGTTTCGCGGCCTGCGACGGCTTCAGATATTCAACCAGTTTCGTGTACAGGCGCTGCCCTTCGATCAAGGCCGCATCGGCATCGTCTTCGCAGCCGCGCACGATCAGCACGAACTCGCCCTTGCGCTGATTTTCGTCGGCGGCGACGCGTTCGGCGATCGCGCCCAGGGTATCGCCGAGCACCGTTTCGAAAAGCTTGGTCAGCTCGCGCGCCAGAACTGCTTCGCGTGCGCCACCGAACATCGCGACCAGATCCGTCAATGATTCCTCGATGCGATGCGAACTTTCGTAGAACACCAGCGTGCGCGGCTCGCGCGCGAGGGCAGCAAGACGCTCACGACGGCCTGACGCTTTCGCCGGCAGGAATCCTTCGAAACAGAAACGATCGCTGGGAATCCCCGCCACCGACAGCGCGGCGATCGCCGCGCACGCGCCAGGCACTGGACTGACCGCGAAACCCGCAGCACGCACCGCACGCACGAAGCGATAGCCCGGGTCGGAAACCAACGGCGTCCCGGCATCGGAAACGAGCGCGAGACTCTCCCCTCCGCGAAGCCGCTCGACGAGTTTCCAGGCCACTTCCTCTTCGTTGTGGTCATGCAGCGCAATCAGCGGCTTTTCCATGCCAAACGCCGACAACAGCTGGCGGGTATGACGGGTGTCTTCGGCGCAGATCGCGTTAACGCCGGCCAGGACCTCGCGGGCGCGGGTGGTGAGGTCGGCCAGGTTGCCGATCGGCGTGGCCACCACGTACAGCGTGCCCGCTTTTGTCGCTGCCATGGCGGCCATCCCCGGTTGAACATCGAGTCGAACGGTTATCATCTTAGCGGCTCTCGCCCCCGGAACCGACCCATGCGCCAACGATTGCTGCCCGTGTTGCTGATCCCGTTGCTGATGACCGCCTGCGCGACCGTCAGCACGATGCCCGCCGATTCGATGCAAGAGCAGGCCGCGAGCAGCCTGCTGGCGTCGGGAAAATTCCGCGAGGCGGCGACCGCTTACGAACAATTCGCTGCCACTGCGCGCGCACCGGCACGCGATCGCGCGCTGGTCCATGCCGCCGATGCCTGGGAACGCGCCGGCGACCACAATGCCGCGCGCCAGGCGCTGGCGCAGTCGAATAGGCACAAGCTCAACGGCGACGATGCCTTCCTGCACGATCTGCTCAGCGCGCAATTCCTGATCGGCGATGGCCACGGTCGCGAAGCATTGGCCTTGCTCAACCAGAATGCCGACAACGTGCCCAAGGCCGATGTCATGCGTTGGCGCAGTTTGCGCGCACGCAGCTTCGAGGCCGCCGGGCAACCGTTCGATGTCGCTGACGAATACGCGTGGATGCTGTCGTCGCTGACCAGCAAGGAACGCTCCGCCAGCGCGCGCAATATCGATCGCCTGCTCGCCGGCATCGACAGCAACACGCTTTCGGGCAAGAGCGCCATGCTCGCCGGCAGTGATCCGCTATATCCGTTCGCCGCGCGCGAGTTGAGCAAGCGCGGCCTGCCGCTGCCGCATCCGGTCGACCGCGCGGCGCAGGTGCGTACGCAGGCGTTCCCGCCGGCCGACAGCGATGGCTATCGCCCGCCCGCGCAACTCGCGGTGCTGCTGCCTTCTACCGGTTCGCTGGCCACCGCCGGCGCCGGCGTGCGCGACGGCATTCTTGCCGGCTACTACAGCGAAACCCGACGTCGTCCGACCATCAAGTTTTACGATACCAACGGCACCGCCGCCGGCGCGCAGAAAGCCGCGGCGCAGGCCGCTGCCGACGGTGCACAACTTATCCTCGGCCCGCTGACCCGCGACGAAGTCAACGCGGTGTTCACACAGGGCGGATTGGGCATTCCGACCATCGCCCTCAATCGTGGCCAGAATTCGCCGCCTGCCGGCAGCGCGAGTTTCGCGCTTTCGCCCGATGACGAAGGCCTGTTCGCGGCCGACCGCCTCGCCAATCGCGGGCAGCTGAAAGTGTTGGTGTTCAGTCAGCACGACGACAGCGGGCAGCGCGCGTTGTCGGCATTCCGCGATCAGCTGCGTGCGCGCGGCGGTGAAGTCGTCGGTGAAATCACCGTCGATGACGCGACCAGCAATATCGATGCGCAACTGCAGCCCTTGCTTGCCACTGCACCGACCGCGGTGCTGATGGTGCTCAAGGCGCCGCAGGCGCGACTGGCGGCGGCGAAACTCAAGACGACCGCGCTGGCGGCGTTGCCGCGCCTGTCGACCTCGCTGATCCTCAATGGCGGCAATGCGCGATTGGACGGCGAACTCGACGGCATCGAATTTCCGGAACTGCCCTGGCTGCTCGGTCAGCGCAGCGAATTGCCCGATGCCGACACGATGGCCAGCAGCCTGCCCAGCGCTCACGGTCCGGCGCAGCGCCTGTTCGCTTTCGGCATGGACGCCTGGAAGCTTGCCGCCTATCTCGATCGCTTCAGCAACGACGCCGGCTACAGCGTGCACGGTGCCACCGGCGAGTTACGCCTCGACAGCTTCGGCGTGATCCAGCGCGACCCGAGCTGGGCCGTACTCAGCGGTGGCCACGCGCACGCGGCGGTCGATTCGCACTGATCGCGCATGCCGCGCCCGCGAACTGACACCCAGGCGTCGGGCGCCGCCGCCGAAGATGCCGCCTGCACGCTGCTGCAATCGCGCGGACTGGTTCTACTGGCGCGCAACGTGCGTTCTCCGTTCGGTGAGCTCGACTTGGTGATGCGCGAGGACGCGACGATCGTGTTCGTCGAAGTCCGCCTGCGCCGGAACGCGAATTTCGGTGGCGCCGCGATGTCGATCGACGCCGGCAAGCGACGCAGGATCGCGCTCGCGGCGCAGGCCTGGTTGTCGGCCAATCCCGCCTGGCGAAAATCATCCTGCCGCTTCGACGTAATCGCAGCAACGACAAACGCCGACGCCTTGAATTGCGAATGGATCCCCGCCGCCTTCACGCTCGACGATATCGGCTAGCGACCATGCCCATCGACAGGACCAGCCCGGTCGCGATCGTGCCCGCTCCTGCGGGCGAGGCTAGAATCGCGCCATGAGCACCCTGCCCGCCACCGTCGTCGATGAACTGCGTCGCGTGCTGGGCGACGACGGCTTGCTGACCGATTCCTCCGAATGCCTGGCCTACGCCTACGACAATTCGCGTCGCCAGGCGCTGCCCGATGCCGTCGCGCTACCGACCACGCGCGAACAGGTTCTCGCGCTGGTCGCGTTGTGTCGGCAACAGCGGATCGCGATCACTGCGCGCGGCCGTGGCACCAATACCACCGGCGCCAGCGTGCCGATCGCCGGCGGTCTTGTCGTCAGCTTCGAGCGCATGAATCGCATCCTCGCGATCCGCCCCGGCGATCGCGTCGCCGTGGTCGAACCCGGCGTATTGAATGGCGATCTGCAAAAGGCTTTGCAGACGCACGGCTTGTTCTGGCCGCCGGATCCGACCAGCGCGCCTTACTGCAGCATCGGCGGCAATCTCGCCTGCAATGCCGGTGGTCCGCGCGCGGTGAAATACGGCGCCACCCGCGACAACGTGCTCGCGCTCACCGCCGTCACCGGCAGCGGCGATCTCGTGCATTTCGGAGCGGCAGTCACCAAGAGCGCGAGCGGCTACGACCTGTCGCGCCTGCTGATCGGTTCCGAAGGCACGCTTGCCTTGATCGTCGAAGCGACGCTGAAACTCACACCGATCGCGCCGCAGCGGCGCGCACTGCGCGCCTTGTATCGCGACACCGCCAGCGCCGCCGCTGCCGTTGCGCGATTGATGGCGCAGCCGGTGACGCCATCGATGCTCGAATTCATGGACGGCGAATGCGTCCGCCTCGCTCGCGAAGTTGGCGGCGCGGATATTCCCGCGGCCGGCGCCCTGCTGATGATCGAAGCCGATGGCGACGACGCAACGCTCGCCGCGGCGATCGAAGCTCTGCGTATTGCCGCGCAGGGCGATGGCTGTCTTGCTGTCGATACCGCCCCCGACGAAGCTGCGCGGGAAAAACTCTGGGCCGCGCGCAAGGCCTTGTCGCCAGCCTTGCGTACGATCGCCGCCGGCAAGATCAACGAGGATGTGGTGGTGCCGGTCTCGCAGATTCCCGCGCTGGTCGACCGCGTGACCGCGATCGCCTCGAGCCATAACCTGCGCATCGTCTGCTTCGGTCATGCCGGCAACGGCAACCTGCACATCAACATCCTTTTCGACCCCGCCGATGCCGGCGAGGCTGCACGCGCCGAGGCTGCCTTGCCGGAAATATTCGCCGTCGTGATCGCGCTCGGCGGACAATTGTCCGGCGAGCACGGCATCGGTCTGGCGAAACGCGATTTCATGTCGCGCGCTTTCGACGCCGCCACCCTCGCGGCGATGCGTGCGATCAAACAGGCCTTCGATCCCGACGGCCTGCTCAATCCGGGAAAAGTACTGCCGCCATGAACTCGACGCCGATGTCGCGGGTCTTGCCGATCCTGTTGACTCTGTTGCTGCTGCCACTGTCGGCATGCGCGCAGGAAAAGCCCGCCACGCATGTATTGATCGTGGGCAACAGCCTGGTCTACACCAACAATCTGGCGGGGTTGTTCAACAGCCTCGCCGCTGCGCAGCCACAGCCGCAGGCGCAGGACCTGCGCGCCGACATGCTGGTCGCGGCCGGCGGCAGCCTCGCCGAGCGTCGCGACGACGGTGGCGTCGCGCGCGCGATCGACAGCGGACGCTGGCAAGTGCTGGTGTTGCAGGAACGCGGCGGCGTCCTCGCCTGCCTCGACAATCCCAAGCAACGCGAGGAAAACGACTGCCGCGGCAGCGTCAACGCGCATCGCGCGCTGGCGGCGCTGGCAAAAAAGCGCGGAATGCGCGTGATCCTGCTCGGCACCTGGGGTCCCGACGCGATCTGGCAGGGGCAGCTGAGCCGCGGTGTGCGCAGACTCGCCGCGAAGATCGACGCAGAGGCAGTCGACGCCGGACCAGTGCTGCGCGACTACGCCAGCGATCACCCGACGCCGGCGATGTTCCAGGACGACATCCTGCATCCGACACTCGATGGCTCACTGATCCTTGCCGGCCTGCTGTATCGACAGGTATCAGGCCACGTCGCCATGGCGCGCGCGCTGCAGATCGACGCGCCGCTGTATCCGGTCCGCATCCGCCCCGACGGCACGCGCCTGACCTCGGAACAAACCGATTTGCCCGGCGAACGCGGCACGAAGATCACAGCCGAACGACTCGAGCCACTGCTGCTGGTGACGGGCGCGGTCGAAGACAAAAAATGATTGCCGCGGAACCCGCCGTTCAGCCCAGCCAGTAAGCCAAGCCCTGCAGCAACAACAGCGCGTACAGGCCCGCCAGCACATCGTCGAACATCACGCCGAAACCGCCGTGCAGCCGGCGATCGGCAAGACCGACCGGCCAGGGTTTCCAGATGTCGAACAGGCGGAACAGCGCGAAGCCGGCCAGCATCCACCACAGACCGGCCGGCGCGAGCAGCAAGGCGATCCATTGCCCGATGAATTCATCCCAGACCACGACCCCGGGGTCGGCGATCTTCGTCCTGGCGATCACCCAATTCGAGGCCCACACGCCGATCGCAAAACCGGCCGCGATCCCGACCAATGCCATCGGCAACGACAGATGCCGCAGCCACAGCCACCACGGAATCAGCGCCGCGAGCGAACCACAGGTACCGGCCGCGCGCGGCGCCAGCCCTACGCCGAAACCACTGGCGATCCAGCCCGCAGGATGGGTGAGTACGACGCGCGTGGGCTGCGGCTCGCTCATGCGTCTTTCGCCGGGAAGTGATCGAAGCCGGCGACGGGCACCACGAAATCGGTTCCTTCCAGCGTGAACAATTGCAGGCCGGCATCGGCGCGAATGCGGCCGATGACCGTGGCGGTGGTATCGCAGGCCGCCATCTCCTGCTCGATCGCGAAGGCATCGGCCGGTGCGGCGGTGAAGCACAGTTCGTAGTCGTCGCCGCCAGCGAGTTGCAGTCGCCAACGTTCGTGTTCGTCGGCGAAATGTTCGGCGAGCGGACGCGAAGTCGGCAGGCGACCGAGATCGATCTCGGCGCCGACGCCACTTTGCTCGAGGACATGACCGAGATCGGCGACCAGACCGTCGCTGAGATCGATCGCCGCATGCGCAATGCCGCGCAAGGCCAGTGCGGCATCGATGCGCGGCGTCGGACGGTCGAGGCGATGGCGCAATTTCGCCGACATCAGTCCGCCACGCCGCCATTGCGCGAGACCACCGGCGGCATCGCCCAGTGTGCCGGTCACCCAGACATCGTCACCGGCTTTCGCGCCGCTGCGGCGCAGTGCCGCATCGCGCGCCACGAATCCGTGCGCGGTGATCGTGATCGACAACGGGCCGCGCGTGGTATCGCCGCCGATCAGGGCGACATCGTGTTGCGCGGCGAGTTCGAGGAAGCCGTCGAGAAACGCGTCGAGCCAATCGCCGTCGGCCTCCGGCAGGCTCAGCGCGAGCGCGACCCAGGCAGGCTGCGCGGCCATCGCGGCGAGGTCGCTGAGGTTGACTGCCAGCGCTTTCCAACCGACGTCGGCGGCAGCGGTGTCGGCAGGGAAATGCACGTCGGCGATCAGCGTATCGGTGCTGACCACAAGATCCTGGCCTTCGGGTACGCGCAGCACGGCTGCGTCGTCGCCGATCCCGAGGATCACGTCGGCGCGCGTGCCGGCCCGCTGCCGGATGCGATCGATCAGCGCGAATTCGGACATGTCATTCGCTGATCCGTGGGAGCGGGCGTGATCGCGATTTCTCCAATCTGCGTCGCAGCGGCATCGCGGTCATGACCGCTCCTAGGAGGCTTAGCGGCGCGAGGCCTGGATTTCCGTAGCGCGCCATTCCGTGGCCGCGTGGTCGAGCACGCCGTTGACGTAGGTGTGGCCGTGATCGGCGCCGAAACGCTTGGTGGTTTCGATCGCCTCGTTGATCACCACGCGATACGGAATATCCGGGCGATACAACAATTCGAAGGTGGCGATGCGCAGCACGGCGCGCTCGATCGGGTCGACCTGGGCGATGCTGCGGTCGATGAACTTCGACAATTTCGCGTCGAGTTCTTCGGTCTTGCCGGCGACGCCACGTACCAGCGCTTCGAAATATTCGAGATCGGCGATTTCCATGTCCTGCTCGAGACGGAACTGGTCGATCACCGCGTCGATCGCCGAATGCGACATCTGCCAGGCATACAAGGCTTGCAGGGCGCGGCGGCGGGCGCGCGAACGCGCGGCGGGATCGATGCCATCGGTACGTACCGGCTTCATGCGGGCGACTCGCTCAATTGATGCAACAGGTGGGCCATTTCCATCGCAGCCAGCGCGGCTTCCTCGCCCTTGTTGCCGTGGTTGCCGCCGGCACGCGCTTCGGCGTGGGCATGATCCTCGACCGCAAGCACGCCGTTGGCGACCGGCAGGCGATAGTCGAGCGAAACGCGCATCAGACCGCGCGCGCATTCGTCGGCAACGTGTTCGTAATGACGGGTCTCGCCGCGCACCACGCAGCCCAGCGCGATGATCGCGGCGTAACGACCGCTGGCACCGAGTTCGGCGGCCGCGGTCGGCAATTCCCAGGCGCCCGGCACGCGAATCACGTCGACGTGTTCGGCATCAGTGCCGTTGTCGACCAAGGCGCGCTTGGCGCCGTCCACCAGCACCTCGGTGATGCGCGGATTCCAGCGGCTGGCCAGGATGGCGTAACGGCTGCCTGGCAGCGGGCGGAGGTCGCCTTCGAATCGGGACATGGTCGGGCTTGTGGTCGGCGGGGCTGCAGTTTAGCGCGTGGCGGCGGTCGGGACGTATTCCACGACCTCGAGGCCGTAACCCGCGAGCCCGACCTGACGCCGCGGCGTGCCCAGCACCTTGAGCTGCTTGAGGCCGAGATCGGCGAGGATCTGCGCGCCGGCACCATTGCGCCGCCATTCGGTGAGCTTGGGCGCAGCGACGGCATCGCGTTCGGTGATGCGCTCGAGCAAGGCCTCCGGCGACACCGGCTCCGACAACACCACAACCACGCCGCAACCGGCCTGCGCGACCTGCGCGATGGCATCGCTGGCGCTGATGCCCAGATCCGGGCGCTGCCAGGACAAAACGTCCGACAGCGGATTTTTCACATGCACGCGCACCAGCGTCGGCACGTCCGGCAAGGGCGTGCCGCGCACCAGCGCGAAATGCAGTTCGCGGCTGAGCCGGTCGCGATAGCTGAGCAATTTGAATGGGCCGTGCGCGGTGTCGATGTCGCGCTCGTCGACGCGGTCGACGGTGTGTTCGGTTTCCAGGCGATGACGGATCAGGTCCTCGATCGAGCCGATTTTCAAACCGTGCTCGTTCGCGAATGCCTCGAGCTGCGGACGCCGCGCCATGCTGCCGTCGACATTGAGGATTTCGACCAGCACGCCGGCCGGCTCCAGCCCTGCAAGCAGCGCGAGATCGCAGGCAGCTTCGGTGTGGCCGGTGCGCGTGAGCACGCCGCCAGGCTGCGCCATCAACGGAAAGATGTGGCCGGGCTGAGTAAGATCTGCGGGCTTCGCATCCGGACGCACCGCCGTGCGCACGGTATGCGCGCGATCGTAGGCGGAGATGCCGGTGGTCACGCCTTCGGCGGCCTCGATGCTGACGGTGAAATTGGTCTGGTACGGCGAGTTGTTGTCGCTGACCATCAGCGGCAGGCTCAGCTGCCGGCAACGTTCGCGCGTCAGCGAAAGGCAGACCAGGCCGCGCGCATGCGTGACCATGAAATTGATGTCGGTGGGCCGCACGAGCTCGGCGGCCATGATCAGGTCGCCCTCGTTCTCGCGGTCTTCGTCATCGACGATCACGACCATGCGGCCGGCGCGGATGTCTTCGAGAATGTCGGGGATGCTGGCGAAGGGCATGGCGGAGTTCTTCTATGTTTTGCTTCGTTTATATCGTCATCCCCGCGCAGACGGGGATCCAGTGACTTCGATTCTTTCTATCAACGAAACCAGGAGAGACCCTGGATTGACCGACTTGCGTCGTTGAAAAACACTTCCGCCTGCGCGGGAATGACGGGAATTGTGTATTCGCGTCCTGATTGGCTTTACACGCTAACTCCGATCAAACGTCTGCAGCCGCTCCACATAACGCGCCAGCAGATCTACTTCCAGGTTCACCGCCTCGCCCACCGCCGACTGCGCGAACGCAGTGTTGGCGACGGTGTGCGGAACCAGGTTCACCTCGAAGCCGGCATCGTCGGCGGCATTCACCGTCAGGCTCACGCCATCGACGCAGATCGAGCCCTTCACCGCGATATAGCGCAGCAGCTCCGGCGCCGCGACGAAACGCCAGCGTTGCGAGCGGCCATCGTCCCAGATGCGCTCGACGCGACCGAGGCCATCGACATGACCGGCGACCAGATGCCCGCCCAGACGCGTGGTCGGCAACAACGCACGCTCCAGGTTGACCGGTTCGCCGGCGGCAAGCGCGCCGAGCGTGGTCAGCGCCAGCGTTTCGTTGGAAACATCCGCACTGAAATGCCTCGCATCGAATTCCACCACGGTCAGACAGACGCCGGATACCGCGATGCTTTCGCCAAGCTGCACGTCGGCCATCGGCAAACCAGCAACGGCGATGCGCAGCCGCAGGTCGCCACCGCGTTCCTGCGTACTTTCGATATGGCCGACGGCCTGGATCAATCCGGTGAACATGGAAAAACTTCTCTTGCGCACGAATATGAAAAACCCAGCGTCATCCCGGCGCAAGCCGGGACCCATGTTGATTTTCCTGATGGACCACAATGGGTCCCGGCTTGCGCCGGGATGACGGGGATCCATTTTTTGGCGGCGCGATACACGACCATCACCGCGCCCTCATTGGCCGCAACAACAACCGCAGATCCACACCGACCTGGCGCGAATCGATCACGGTCAGGCCGAGACGATCGGACATCGTCGAGACGTCGAGGCCGCCCAGCAACGGCCGACCGCGATCGCCGAGCAGCACCGGCGCGACATAAAGCAGCAATTCGTCGACAAGTCCTGCGGTGAACAGAGCGCCGGCCAGTGTCGCGCCGGCCTCGACCTGCAATTCGTTGATGCCGCGCTGGCCTAGCTGCGCAAGCATCGCGCCGAGATCGAGCCGGCCGTTCGGGCGCGGCACCGAGTACGCGGCGATTTCGTCGCCGTAGTCGGGAACGATGTCGACCGCATTGACCGCAAGCGTCGGCGCCGAATCATCGAACACGCGCGCCGTCGTCGCCACGCGTGCGCGGCTGTCGAGCACCACGCGCAGCGGTGCGATGAACTCTTCACCGGCAGGAAGGCGCGCGGTCAGCATCGGATCATCAGCGAGCACGGTACCGCTGGCGGTGAGGATGGCGGCGCTGCGTGCGCGCCAGCGCTGCACATCGGCGCGCGCGGCCTCGGAAGTGATCCATTTCGATTCGCCGCTGGCGAGCGCGGTACGGCCATCGAGACTCATCGCCAGCTTGATGCGCACCCAGGGCCGACCGCGTTCGATGCGCGAAAAAAAACCGCGATTGAGTTCGCGCGCCGCCGCTTCCATCAGGCCGATATCGACGATAACGCCGGAAGCCGTGAGTTTGCGGAAGCCTTCGCCCGATACCTGCACATACGGATCACGCGATGCGGCGACCACGCGGGTGACGCCGGCCGCGACCAACGCGTTCGCGCAAGGCGGCGTGCGGCCCTGATGCGCGCAGGGTTCGAGGGTGACGTAAGCGGTGGCACCCATCGCGGCGGCACCGGCGTTGAGCAAGGCATGCGCTTCGGCATGCGCTTCGCCGGCACGCATATGCCAGCCTTCGCCAACGATGCGTTCGCCCTGCGCGATCACGCAGCCGACCATGGGATTGGGCTTGGTGGTGAACGCGCCGCGCTCGGCCAATTGCAGCGCGCGCGCCATCATCGCGTGATCGTTGGCGGTGAACTCGCTCATTCGGCGGCAGCGAGCACGGGCACCAGGCTCATGATCGCGACAGCGTGGCCGTTCAACTGCGCCTGTTCGATCGTCTGCCAACCCAACTGCGTGTAGAAATCCTCATGCCCGGGCGTGAACAACAGCAGGCGCGGGACATCGTTCAACGCCGCGAGATGCGCGGCAGCTTCGACCAGCGCCTGGCCCAGACCCTGCCCACGCGCTTCCGGATCGACGTAAAGACTAGCCAGCCAAGGGCCGCCGCGATCGCGTAGTTCCGCCGCGTCCTCGTGTACCACGCTCACCGAACCGAGCAAGGTGTCGCCATCGAGCAGGACCAACGTCGTCGGCAAACTGCGGCGAGTGGCGTGATCGGCAAGCTCGGCGGTCGCGATCTTGAGCGTCCAGTCGGAATACAGATGCTGCCATTCGCCGTGATGCCAGGCCGCGAGCGTCGCGATCTTGTCGCGGTGATTCTCGAGATAATCGATGCGCACGATCAGCGCTTCTTGCCGGCGATCGCGTCATCGACCAGCGGCAACTGCCCGGTCGCCATGCCCGGCAGGTCGCGCTCGAGGCGTTCGATTTCCTCGCGGAAATCGGCAACGTCCTCGAACTTGCGGTACACCGAGGCGAAACGCACGTACGCGACCTGGTCGAGCTTGCGCAATTCGTCCATCACGAATTCGCCGACCTTGCGCGAGGGCAGCTCGCGCTCGCCGGTCATGCGCAGCGCATGGATGACGCCGCGCACCGCGACATCGACCTGCTCGGCGGAAACCGGACGCTTCTGCAGCGCACGATCGAAACTGGTGCGCAACTTGCGCTCATCGAACGCCTCGCGGCGACCGTCGCTCTTGATCAACGACGGCAGCTTGAGTTCGGCGGTCTCGAAGGTATTGAAACGCTCGCCACAAGCTTCGCATTCGCGGCGCCGGCGAATCGTCGTGCCGTCTTCCGAAACACGGGAGTCGATCACGCGGGTGTCTTGGTGCTGGCAGAAGGGGCAGTGCATTTATGGGAGACGTATATGAGGAGACGTGAGAGGGGAGACGGGAGACGGGAAATACAGGGGCGCGAGCAATGGCTGATATTTGCCGGGCGCAATCGCGCAAGCGAAGCGAGAGAGCGTTTCCGTCTCTCGTCTCCCCTCTCCCATTTCCCAGCCCTCAGCCATACACCGGAAACTGCTTGCACTGCAGCGTCACATTGCCGCGCACGCCAGCGATCACGCGATCGTCGGCGGGGGCATCGAGCACGTCGCAGATCCAGTTGGCGAGGGCGACGCAGTCGGGTTCCTTGTAACCGCGTGTGGTCACCGCCGGCGTGCCGATGCGCAGGCCCGAAGTCACAAACGGCGAGCGCGGGTCGTTGGGCACGGCATTCTTGTTGACGGTGATATGCGCCTTGCCAAGCGCGGCCTCCGCATCCTTGCCGCTGACGTCGCGACCGATCAGGTCGATCAGCATCAAGTGGTTTTCGGTGCCGCCGGAAACGATCTTGTAGCCGCGCGCCATGATCGCTTTCGCCATCGCCTGCGCGTTCTTCACAACCTGCGCCTGGTAATCCTTGAACGACGGTTCCAGCGCTTCCTTGAACGCAACGGCCTTGGCGGCGATCACATGCATCAGCGGGCCGCCCTGGATGCCGGGGAAAACGATGCTCTGCAGTTTCTTGGTCAATTCCTCGGTCGCGCCTTTGGCGACGATGATGCCGCCGCGCGGACCGCGCAGCGTCTTGTGCGTTGTGGAGGTGACCACGTGCGCGTGTTCGATCGGGCTCGGATAGACACCGGCGGCGATCAGGCCGGCGACGTGCGCCATGTCGACGAAGAAGATCGCGCCAACCTTGTCGGCGATCGTGCGCATGCGCGCCCAATCCACCACCTGCGAATACGCGCTGAAACCGCCGATCAGCATCTTCGGCTTGTGTTCGTCGGCGAGACGTTCGACTTCGTTGTAATCGATAATGCCGTCGGCGTCGACGCCGTACTGCACGGCGTTGAACAACTTGCCGCTGATGTTGACCTTGGCGCCATGGGTGAGGTGGCCGCCGTGCGCCAGGCTCATGCCGAGGATGGTGTCGCCCGGCTGCAGCAACGCAAGGAACACCGCCTGGTTTGCCTGCGAACCCGAATGCGGTTGCACGTTCGCGTAGTCCGCGCCGAACAACTGCTTGACCCGCTCGATCGCCAGCGCCTCGGCGATGTCGACGTATTCGCAACCGCCGTAATAGCGCTTGCCCGGATAACCTTCGGCGTACTTGTTGGTGAGTACGCTGCCCTGGGCCTCGAGTACGCGCGGGCTGGCGTAGTTTTCCGAAGCGATCAGCTCGACGTGATCCTCCTGGCGCTGACGTTCGGATTCGATGGCCTGGGCCAAGGCGTCGTCATAACCGGCAATGCGCATGTCACGGGGGAACATTCGAACCTCGGGCGGGGGCGGAGAAGGCCGAAATTGTAGCCCCGGCGCGGGTTTAGGGCCACCTCAGGGTGGCGTCGACGGCGGCCTTGCGGGATAATCGCCGGCTTGTCGCCACCCTCGCACCGGCCCCGCCTTGGGCCGCGTCCGTGCGCGAAATCCTGTCGAGGAAGCCCCCATGCAATACATCTACACCATGATCGGCGTGTCCAAGGTCGTGCCGCCGAAGCGCGAGATCATCAAGGACATCTCGCTGAGCTTCTATCCGGGCGCGAAGATCGGCCTGCTTGGCCTCAACGGCGCCGGCAAATCGACCGTGCTGCGGATCATGGCGGGCGTGGACACCGACTATCTGGGCGAAGCGCGTCCGCAGCCCGGCATCAAGATCGGCTACCTCGAGCAGGAACCCCGTCTCAATCCCGAGCACACCGTGCGCGAGGCCGTCGAAGAAGGCGTCGGCGACCTGCTGCACGCCCAGGCCCTGCTCGATGCGGTCTACGCCGCCTATGCCGAAGAAGGCGCGGATTTCGACAAGCTCGCCGCCGAACAGCAGCGCCTGGAAGCCATTCTCGCCACCGGCGACGCCGACACGCTGGAGCTGCAGCTGGAAATCGCCGCCGATGCGCTGCGCATCCCGCCGTGGGACGCCAAGATCGGTCCGCTGTCGGGCGGTGAAAAGCGCCGCGTCGCGCTATGCCGCCTGTTGCTGTCGAAGCCCGACATGCTGCTGCTCGACGAACCGACCAACCATCTCGACGCCGAATCGGTGGAGTGGCTGGAGCAGTTCCTCACGCGCTTCCCGGGCACCGTCGTCGCGGTCACGCATGATCGCTACTTCCTCGACAACGCCGCCGAGTGGATCCTCGAACTCGATCGCGGCCGCGGCATTCCATGGAAGGGCAACTATTCCGACTGGCTGCAGCAGAAGAGCGAACGCCTGAAGCTGGAAGAATCGCAGGAAAAATCCCGGCAGAAGGCGCTGGCCAAGGAACTCGAATGGGTCCGCCAGAATGCCAAGGGCGGCCGCTCGAAAGGCAAGGCGCGCCTGGCCCGCTTCGAGGAATTGAACTCGACCGACTACCAGAAGCGCAACGAGACCAACGAGATTTTCATTCCGCCGGGCGAGCGCCTGGGCGACAAAGTCATCGAGTTCAAGAATGTCACCAAGAGTTTCGGCGACCGCCTGCTGATCGACGACCTGAGCATCCAGATTCCGCCGGGCGCGATCGTCGGCATCATCGGCCCGAACGGCGCCGGCAAGTCGACGTTCTTCAAGATGATCACCGGCCTCGAGAAGCCCGATTCGGGCGAGGTCAACATCGGCCACACCGTGAAGATGGCCTACGTCGACCAGAGCCGCGACAAGCTCGAAGGCAACAAGAACGTCTGGCAGGAAGTTTCCGGTGGCTCGGACATCCTCACCATCGGCAAGGTCGAGATCCAGTCGCGTGCCTACCTCGGCCGCTTCAACTTCAAGGGCAGCGACCAGCAGAAGCTCGTCGGCACGTTGTCGGGTGGTGAACGCGGCCGTTTGCACCTCGCCAAGACCCTGCTGCAGGGCGGCAACGTGCTGCTGCTCGACGAACCCTCCAACGACCTCGACATCGAAACCCTGCGCGCGCTCGAAGACGCGTTGCTGGAATTCCCCGGCTGTGTGATGGTGATCTCGCATGACCGCTGGTTCCTCGACCGCATCGCCACGCACATCCTCGCCTTCGAAGGCGATTCGCACGTGGAATTCTTCCCGGGCAACTACCGCGAATACGAAGAAGACAAGCGCCGCCGCCTCGGCGAAGAAGGCGCGAAGCCGCATCGTCTGCGTTACAAGGCGCTTAAATGATTCGCCCTGCCGCGCTTTGGCGCGGCAGACACGCCTTGTAGGAGCGACGCGAGTCGCGATTGTTTTCGGTCGCGACTCGCGTCGCTCCTACTAGGCAGGTTACCGTTCCATCGGAGCACGCAATGATTTTCATGCAGGCCCTTCGCAACCGCTGGTCCACCGCCAACTCCCTCGTCTGCGTCGGCCTCGACCCGGAGCCGGCGAAGTTCCCGGCGCATCTGCGCGGCGCGCCCGATGCGGTGTTCGAATTCAACCGCGCGATCATCGATGCCACTGCCGATCTCGTCTGCTGCTTCAAACCGCAGATCGCGCATTTCGCCGCGCTGCGCGCCGAGGATGCGCTGGAGAAATTGATCGCGCACATCCACGAAAACCATCCGGGCATCCCGGTGATTCTCGATGCCAAGCGCGGCGATATTGGCAGCACGGCAGCCAACTACGTGATCGAAGCGTTTGATCGCTACCGCGCCGATGCCGTCACCGTGAACCCGTATCTCGGCCGCGACTCCGTGCAGCCCTTCCTCGATCGCGCCGACAAGGGTGTGATCGTCCTGTGTCGCACCTCCAACCCCGGCGCCGGCGACCTGCAGGACCTGAATGTCGATGGCCGTCCGCTCTACCAGCACGTCGCGGAAAAAGTCGCGCGCGAATGGAACGGCCATGGCAATTGCGCCCTCGTCGTCGGCGCGACCTGGCCGCAGCAGTTGCGCGAAGTGCGCGACATCGTCGGCGACCTGCCCCTGCTCGTGCCCGGTGTCGGCGCCCAGGGTGGCGATGTAGAACAAATGGTGGCGAATGCAAAAACCAGCGACGGCCACGGCCTGATGATCAGCTCGTCGAGGGCGATCCTCTATGCCGGTGATGGCGAAAATTTCGCGGCCGCCGCCCGCACAGCGACGCTGGATCTGCGCGACAGCATCAACCGCTATCGCTGAAGCAGGCGCTTGATCGCGATGCGCGCCATCACCACGAAGCAATGCGCCCACAGACCCAGCCACAGCAGTGGGCGGATGTTCGGCGGCGTCCGTGCATCCTCGAACTTCAGGAAATAGCGCCAGGCACTGCGGTGCTTCTGCCACTCGACCCAGTACGGCCGCGCGCGGCTGGATACGCCGCGCACATGCGTCACGCTGACGTCGTTGGCGATGAGCACGTCGTAACCGGCGGCGCGCACGCGCCGGCACAAGTCGAGATCCTCGACGTGCAGTAGATAACCATCGTCGAAACCGCCGAGCTGCACGAACAGGCCCGACGGCATCAGCATCAACGCACCGGAAATCGCTTCGACCACCTGCAGGTCCACGGCCGGATCGCGCCCCAGATAAAGGTCATCGCGTTGCCCGCGTTGCCGGTACAACTCCAGCAGGGACAGATCGCGGCGACGCGCGGCGGGGTCGAACACGCCGTCTTCGTCATGCAGATCGACGCCGAGCAGACCGGCACCGGCATGCGCACGCGCGTGCGTCAGCAGTTTGTCGAAGGTGTCGACGTCGACGTAGGCGTCGGGGTTGACGAAAGCGACCCAGGTCGTACCCAGCGCGCTCGCGCCCTGGTTGCAGGCTTCGGCAAACCCGCGGTTGTGCGTGTTGCGCACCACGCGCACGCGGCCGTCGCGCATCGACAGCCACGCGACCTTCTCGGCGGTGCTGTCGGCCGAGGCATTGTCGACCACGACGATGCGCGCCACATGCGTCGCCGCAAGCAAGCGTTCCAGGCATTCGTTGATGGTGTCGGCGGAGTGGTAGGTGACCACCACCACACCGACTTCGACCGCCTTGCTCACGCCGGGTCTCCGCGCTCGAGTCGCGCGATCTGCGCGCGCAGCTCGGCGATGGTTTCGCGCGATGCCATCGCTTCGCGGGTCACGGCGAAATAGTCCGCGTATACCGATTCGGCGGCGTCGCCGTACAGCGAAATCGCCGGCAATTCGGGCAGGCATCCGGCCCGGTTCGTGCACACCGCGAGGTAGTACATCGGCGGATAGACGAGGCCTGCGCGCAACTCGCCGGCATCGTCCGTGCAATGGCTCTCGCCGCTGCCCTGCCCGTCCACGCGCCACAACGCCGACTGGAACAGGAGCTTCTGCGCATACAGTTCGCGCTGGGCGAAACGCGGCGCCAGCAGCGCCTCGAATTGCTCGCGATACAGCTCGCGCACATGGTGTTCGTTCACTACGCCGGTGGCGTCGCTGTAGTTGCGCTTGTCCGGCGTCGACAGCAGCAGCAATCCACCCGGCGCGAGCAGACGCGCGAAGCCATCGAGCAGGCGCTCCTGTGCCTGCACATGCTCCAGGGTTTCGAAACTCACGATCAGATCGAAACTGGCATCGGCGAGATGATCGAGCACCGTGACGTCGGCCTGCTCGAAATGCAGGTTCGCCGCAGCGCCGTATCGGGCGCGCGCGTGTTCGATCGCGGTGATGTCGATGTCGACACCAAGCACGGAGCCTGCTGTGCGCGCCAGCAAGGCGCTGCCGAAGCCTTCGCCACTCGCAGCATCGAGCACGCGCCGGCCATTCGCGAACGTGCTGGCGAAAGCATAGCGATGCCAATGCTCGTAGGCGATCTCGCGTACGCATTCGGGCGTGAAGCGTTCGCCGGTGAAGGGCAGGATGGCATCGCTCATGGCCGCCTCAACTGAAAAGATCGCGTTGCGGGCCGGCGTGGTCGAGCTGCAGCAGACGCTCGGCCAGGCGCTCGCGCAGCGGACGCAGCGGATCATCAAGGATGAAGCGCGCGATCAGCTCATGGTAATCCGGCCAGCGCGCCACCAGCTTTTGCAGGTTGTCGCCGCCCGGCGCCTGCCCCAGCGGACCGAACGAGGCCTGCCCGGCATGCACCACGTAGGCGCCATCGCACATCACGTTGCGCCAGCCCATCGCGGCGGCACGACGACAGAAATCGTTCTCCTCGCCGTAGCCTTTGCCGAACGTGGCGACGTCGAAACCGCCGAGCTGACGCAGGGCCGCACGGCGCAGATACATGCAAAAACCAATCGCAGTCGGCAGATCGGGATAGCTCAGCGGCGACTGGCTTGCGGCAGCCTCGGCGATGCGCTCGGGATCGTCGGGTATCGGATTGTTTTCCACGAAGCGCGGGAACGAACAGATCTCGGCATTGTTCGACCACGGCGTGACCGTCGCGATGCGCGCATCGCTGGCGGCGCAACGCGCCAGCTGCTGCAGCCAGCCAGAAGTGGTGAGCGTGTCGGAGTTAAGCAGCACGACGTCGTCGTCGCCGGCTTCCGCGAACGCGGCGTTGCAGTTGGCCGGGAAACCGAGATTTTCTTCGCGGCGCAGGTAGCGCGCGCCGAGACCGCTGCGTTCGCACCAGCCGCGTGCCAGCGCTTCGATTTTCGGATCGGTGGAGGCATCGTCGACGATCAGCACCGTCGCCTGCGCAGGCAGGGTTTTCGCCAGCGAGGCAAGGCAGGCATCGAGCGCATCGAGGGCGTTGAACACCGGCACGATCACCGTCGGCAGGCGCGCGCTCATGCGGCGTCGTCCGGCCCGAGCCAGCGATGCGGCAGGCGGGCGATGCCGAGTTCGCGGGTCGCACCGTGCACGATCAGCGCGCGCCGGCAGGTGCAGTAAAGACGCAGACCGGTGGCGTCGAGCACGTGCGTTTTGAGGTGGTAGCTGCCGGGCAGCAGCGGCAGATGATCGAACTGCAGGCGGAAGCGATAACGACCGCCGCCCAGCGCCTCGCCGCGCACCTGTTCCATTTCCGAACTCACGCCGTACACGGCCACTTCGTCGTCGCGCGCGATGCCGCACATCAGCACCGGCTCGGTATCGTCCGGTGCGCGCAGCAGGACTTCGTGCAACAGCGAATCGCCCTGTTCGATATGCGTATCCGGCGTCGCCATCGGCGGATGCCCGCTGATGCTTTCGATCACATAGCCGCCGTTCTCGACCGGCGCGACCGTGGCCGCGTCGGCGCGGCCGATCCGGCTCTCGTGCCAGGCGACATAGTTCTGGGTGACGCCGAAGACATCGCCATGCTCGCGGATTCGGCCCTCGTGCAACCACATCGCCTGCCGGCAGAGTTTCTGCACGTGGTACATGCTGTGCGACACCAGCAGCAAGGTGCCGCCGCCCGCGAGGTAATCGTCGATCCAGCGCGTGCATTTGCGCTGGAAGCCTTCGTCGCCAACGCTGAGCACTTCGTCGGTGATCAGCAACGCCGGCCGCACCGCCGCGATCACCGCGAAGCCCAGGCGCACGACCATGCCGGTCGAATAATGCTTCACCGGCTCGTCGATGTACTCGCCGATGTCGGCAAAGGCCTCGATTTCCGGCAGTTTCTGCGCCAGCGCCGCTTCGTCCAGGCCATACAGCGCGGCGGCCATGCGCACGTTCTCGCGACCGGAATATTCGGGATGGAACCCGGCGCCGAGTTCGAGCAGGGCGCCAACGCTGCCGCGGGTTTCGATGCTGCCCGCGCTCGCCGTCAACACGCCGGTGATGAGCTTGAGCAAGGTCGACTTACCGGCGCCGTTTTCGCCGATGATGCCGAGCGACTGCCCCGGATGAACTTCGAAGCTGATGCCATCGAGAACGACGACATGGCGGCGCGGCGCCCGCCCGCGCAACAGGTCCCAGAGCGCGTGCGCGCGATCGCCGCGATGGCCGAGCACCGGGTAGCGTTTGCACAGGCCATCGACGCGGACCAGCGGCGCACTCACAGAAAATCCTCGAGATGCGCACGCGTGCGCGTGGCCAGCCAGGAACCAAGTGCGATCACCAGCAGCGCGACCACCGCCGACATCGCCAGCGCCTGCCAGTCGACCTCGCGTCCGAGCAGGCCGTGCCGGATCGCCTCGATCGGCGCCGTCATCGGATTGAAGGCGAGCGCGTGCTGCGCTACCAGCGGCAATTGCTCGCGTTCGTAGAAAATCGGTGTGATGAAAAAACCCAGCGACAGCAACTGACCAATCGCCGCGGCGACATCGCGCAGGAAAACCTGCAGCACCGCCAGCACGCGCGACACGCCCAGCGCGAACAATCCGATCACCGCCATGCCGGCGAACATCGCCGGCACACCAGCCGGCGCCAGCTTCACGCCGAACAGCAGCACCACGACGATCACCAGCGCGAAACCGGCGAGATCGACGAACACGCTGGCGGCGACGCGGGCGAGGATGTACAGCGAATGCGGAATCGCGATTTTCCCGATCAGGGCGGCGTTGTCGACCAGCGCGGTCACGCTGCGCGCGACCGCATTCGCGAAAACGCCCCAGGGATAAAGCGCCAGCGCAAGGAAGACACCGTAAGGCGCGCTGGTCTGAGCGCGTGCGGGCAACAGGCTGCCGAACACCCAGGCCAGCACCGCGAGCTGCAGCAACGGCAGCACCAGGTACCAGCCGCCGCCGAGCAAGGTGTTTCGATAGCGCTCGCCCAATTCGCGACGCAGCAGTTCGCGGAACACGAAGCGATGGGCAAGGTTGGTCGTCATCACCAGGAGTTCGTCGCAGTCAGGGCGCCGGTCGGGCTTGGCGCATAGTTTGCCTCATCGTGTCGACCTCTTCGCTGCGTCCGACGCAGCGATGGCACGACACCGGCGGCGCTGGCCCGGCAGCATTGCCGAGCCGGGGCAGCGCTCACTTCTTCTTCGGAGCGCTGCCGGGTTTGCGCAACGGATCAAGGCCGCGGAAACGCTCGCCGTATTCGTCGGTAAGCTTGCGCGCCTCCGAGGGATCGTGGATCACCGTTGGCGTGATCAGCACGACGACTTCGGCGCGGTTCTCACCGCGTTCCTTGGCACCGAACAGCGCACCGACGTAAGGCAGGCGGCTCAAGCCGGGAAGGCCCGAGGAGCCATTCTTGTTGGAGCTCTGGATCAGGCCGGCGATCATCACCGTCTCGCCGGTGCGCACCGCGACTTCGGTATGCAGCTTGCGATTGTCGACGCTGACGTTGCCGCCGATCACCGGGCCGGTATCGGAAATCGAACTCACGTCCTGGGTGATCTCGAGAAAGACCATGCCGTTGGAACTGATCCGCGGCTTGACCTTGAGGCTGACACCGGTCTGGCGGAACTGCACCTGGCTGTAGGTATCGTCGTTGTTTGTGTTGCCGTTGTTGTTGATGATGGTGCTGGCAACGGGGATCTGCGTGCCGGAATTGAAATCGGCCTCGACGTTGTTGCGCACCAGCACCGACGGCGCGGACAGGATGCGCGTGTTGCTGACCGAATCGAGCGTGCTGATGATCGCCTGCGCATTCGGCCCGAGGAAGGTGAAGGTGCCGGTGCCATCGGGCTTGACGCTGCTGCCGGAGTTGTCCCAGAAGCTCGTGGCCTTGGTGAAGGCCTGATCGCCGGCGGAAACCAGATTGCCGAAGAACCAGCTGACGCCGTACTTGAGCTGGTCGTTGAGTTTCACCTCGACCACCTGCGCCTCGATGTGCACCTGCAGCGGCATCGTATCCAGGCGCTCGATCGCGCGACGAATCGATTCCCATTGCGCGGGATTGGTGCGGATCAGCAACGAGTTGCTTTCCTCGACGGCGCTGATGCCAACCTCGCTGCCGCCGATGCTCAACGTCTGATTGCTGTTACCGCCGCTGCCGCCGGATTTGCCACCGGCATAATCGCCGCCGCCAGCAATGCCCGTGTTGCCGTTGCCGCTGCTGCCGATGTCAGCGCCTTTCGCCGCCGGCATGTCGGTGGTGCGTACTTCCACCGGATCCAGACCAGGCATCAGCGACGCGCCTTTCTTCGAACTGTTCTGCTGGCCACTCTGGCCGAACACACTGCCGAGCTGGTCGGCGAGATCGGCAGCCTTCACGTACTGGACTTCATAGACGTACAGGCGCGCGCCATCGCCGCCGGTGTCGAGGCGCTCGATGAAGGATTCGACTTCGCGCAGGTAACTGGCCTGCGTGGTGATCACCATCACCGCGTTCTGCCCTTCCAGCGGCATGAAGCGGAACATGCCCGACATCGGCGTCTTGCCGCTTTCGCCGAATACTTTGTCGAGCGAGGTGACGACCTTGCCGGCTTCGGCCGATTGCAACGGATACACACCGATCGACATGCCGGCGAGCCAGTCGACGTCGAAGATCTCGATCGTGCGCAGATAGTTCTGCAACTCGGCGCGGGTGCCGCCGATCACCAGCAGGTTGCGGGTGTTGTCGACCTGCACGATGCCGTGATCGCGCGCATACGGCTTGAGCAGTTTCTCCATCTCGGTCGCCGAGATGTACTTGAGTGGCACGGCGCGCAATTCGTAGCCGCGGGCATTGGCGGCCGATCCGGTGCGCGGCGACAGGTTGCCGGGCACGGCCTGGTCGGCCGGCACGATGTTGGCGCGGCCATCGCTCCAGACCAGACGCGCGTTGTTCCAGCCCAGTACCATTTCCAGCAGCGACAAGGCCTGCGAGGAATCGACCGGGCGCGGCGTCGACAGCGTGACGGTGCCTTGCACGCCTGGCGCGATCACGTAATTTTGCTGCAGAAGATCGCCGAGAATCGCCTTGACCACCGCCTGCAGCGATTCGCCTTCGAAATTGAACGTGGCCTGCCCCGTCGAACCAAAGGTCGGCGGCGGCGACGCGGCGACGCGCTGGTTGATCAGCTGACCATTGCCGGCGCGCACCTGTGGCGATGACGCCTTGTGCGGCGCTTCACCAAGTTCGGTGGTTGGCGTAATCACCTTGCCGTTGACGACTACCGGCGCCTGCGCCGGATCGCTGGCAGCGGCGTTGCTGGGCATCGGCGTGTCGTTGCGTTCCATGCGCGGCGGTGTGGCCGTGGCGCAGGCTGTGAGGCCGCTGATCAGGGCGAGCAGGAAAAAAGGACGGAGCGCGAGAGTCATCGTGTCACTTTACCTTGTTGTCGGCGGCGGCACGGAGGGCCTCGGCGCGCGCGGATGCGCGGCGGGCCTCGATGCGGGCGCGGATGGCTTCGATCTGTTGTTCCTGGGTCATCGCCGCCCCGGTAGGCGGATTGGCGGCAGGCGGCGCAGTGGCCGGTGCAGGCGCGACGACGATGGGTGGTGGTTCGTAGTTCGGCGAAGAGGTGTTGATGCCGGCATCGGGGCGCGATGGTGCAGGCGTTGCCGGTGGCGTATTCGCGATCGGCGTGGGCGCAGCACCGCTCTTGCCGTCGAAGACACGCAAGGCCAATTCTTTCGCGCCACCGGGACCGGCGAACACCGCGCGCCGCGGCTCCAGCGTCTGCAGGCTCCAGTTGGTACCGGCGACCGCTTCGCCCAGTTTCACGCGACGACTGCTGCCATCGCTCATCGTGAGGATCGCGAGTTTCACCTGCGGCGTAATCATCACGCTGCTCAGGATCGCATCGAAGGCGGCCGAGGCATCGTCGCCGGCGCTGGCGAGAATGGGTGCGGGTTTGCGGTCGGACAGCAGCAGCGGACGCGCGCCGACTTCGAGATAGTCGCTCAACGGACCGAGGCCGGATTCGCTGCGCGTGAGCTTCACCGCCGGGATCGCTTCCGGCGCGAGATCGCTCGGTGCCGGCGCGATGCGGCCGCCGAGCCCGGCAATCGTCAGGCCGAGCAACAACAATGCCCAGGCGCAGACAGTACCCAGCAACAACGTCGAAGGCCGCAATGATTCAAGCACGCGGCACCCCGGCGACAGGCGTGGCGACTTTCAGATAGCCGTAAAGATCGAAGGCGACATCGAGCGCGCCGTCCGGCGCGGCACCCGCGCTGAGATAACTGCGCCGCGAGAGTAATTCCATGTTGTCGATGAACAGCTGCGGGCTGCCGCTTTCCAACTCGTGCATCACCGCGGTGAGCTCGCTCATGCCGCAGCGCAGACGCACCTGCACGACTACGCGCGGGAATGCTTCCTTGGCCGCCGATTCCGACGGCGTGCGCGCGGTGATCTGGCAGGCGGCGGGATTGGCGCTGGCGCGGCCGACTACTTGTTCGAGGCGTTGCACGAGTCCGGCGCTGGCGAGTTCGCGATTGCCTTCGGGCAGAAAGCCGGGATTGCTGGCTTCGAACTGCCGCACCTGCGCCATCCGCTGTTCGATCTGCGGACGTTGCGCCGCTTCGTTGCGCAGGCTCGCTTCCTGTTCGCGCAGGTCGGTGATTTCATCGCCCATCGCCAGCATCGGCGCAGCGAACCACCAGTGCACGAGCACCAGGTAGGCGACCAGGACCACCGCCGCGATGCCAGCGAGGATGCGCCAACGCTCAGGGATTCTTGCGGGCTTTTGCATCCGCGGCCTCCTGTGGCGAACCAACGACCGTGGCGGTCATGGTGAAAAGTTCGCGGCCCGTGGCCGGGTCAGACTGCACCGCACCGGCCAGCGCCGGCGTGCGCAGCAAGGGCGAGGCCTGCAGCAACGCGACCAATGCCGCCGCCTGCTGGCTCTTGCCGATCAGCACGACATGGCCTTCGTTGACGGAAAGTTTTTCCAGCGCGGTGTTGTCGGGGATGCGTCGGGTCAGGTCGGCCAGCAGCGCGAGCATCGTCGGCTGCTGGGCACGTTGGCGCGCCAGGAAATTCGCCGCACGCGTCGAGTTGTCCAGCGTGTTGCGCAACTTGCGCACCTCGCGCGCCTGCACGTTGGCGGCAGCGACGCGGGCGTTGAGTTCTTCGAGGGCGATGCGCCGATTGCCCAGCGCCAGCCACATCGCCAGCAACAGCGCGATCACGATCACCGCGCCGAGCAGCAGGTTGATGCGCACTGCGCGATCGACGCGCGCGGTGCGCTGCGTCGCCGGCAACAGATTGACGCCGAGCCGGCCGCCATCGGCGTCGCGGACATCGATGCCAGCCAGGCCCTGGTTCATCGGTCCGAGCGCAGCGAGCGCGGTTTCGATCCGCTGGTTGGGAATGACCACCAGCTCCACACGCAGTTGCTTGTTCGCGGCATCGCGCGACAACACCCGCGCTTCGTAGCTGACCTGGTCAGGGGAAAACGGCGTCTGCCGGTCGATCTCGTGCAGCAGCACATCGCGCAGCCGGGTTTCCGCCGAGGTCGGCAGCGTCAGGCTGCGCCGCAACACCTGACCCGGCGCGACCAGCAGCCAGCGCGGCACCGCACCGGCGCTGCTGTCGAGACGCTGACGCAGAGTTTCCAGCAACTCCGGATTGTCGGTGGGCAGGCAGCCGAGCAACTGCGGGCTGCCGTCGACACTGGCATGCAGGCGTAATTCGTCGCCCTCCACCTGCAGCAACAGGCTGCGTTGCTG
>Ga0207983_1000013_pt1 | contig 29950 bp, 23 predicted proteins | sample SoimicmetaGmgHMB_FD_188341 | JGI IMG/M metagenome (GOLD analysis project Ga0207983, IMG submission 188341) | Soil and rhizosphere microbial communities from Laval, Canada - mgHMB (SPAdes) (version 2) | ecosystem: Environmental > Terrestrial > Soil > Agricultural land | place: Laval, Canada...
ATCGAGCTGGTGCGCTTCGACATGTCGGAATACATGGAATCGCATTCGGTCAGTCGCCTGATCGGTGCGCCCCCGGGTTACGTCGGTTTCGACCAGGGCGGCCTTCTGACCGAGAAGATCGTCAAGACGCCGCATTGCGTGCTGTTGCTCGACGAAATCGAGAAAGCGCATCCAGATGTGTTCAACATCCTGCTGCAGATCATGGACCGCGGCATCCTCACCGATACCAATGGTCGCGAGGCCAATTTCCGCAACGTCGTGCTGGTGATGACCACCAATGCCGGCGCGCAGCAAGCGGCACGCCGCACTATGGGTTTTGTCGAACAGAACCATTCGACCGACGCGATGGAAGTGATCCGCAAAGGCTTCACGCCGGAGTTCCGCAATCGCCTGGACGCGATCATCCAATTCCAGGGCTTGGGCTTCGAACACATCCTGCGCGTGGTCGACAAGTTCCTGATTGAGCTCGAGGCGCAGTTGCACGACAAGCACGTCAGCCTGTCGGCGTCGCCGGAAGCCCGGCAGTGGCTGGCCGAACATGGTTTCGATCCGCTGATGGGCGCGCGTCCGATGGCGCGTCTGTTGCAGGACAAGATCAAACGCCCGCTCGCGGACGAATTGCTGTTCGGCAAGCTGATCAATGGCGGTCGCGTCAGCGTCGACGTGCGTGATGGCGAGCTGGTCGTGGACTCGCAGGCCGAACCGGAAAAGTTGCTGCCGGCGACGGTCGAATAATCCTGCGCAGCGTCGCGATGGGCAAACAAAAAACGGCGGCCCTGAGGCCGCCGTTTTCAATTCTGATGCCGCTTATTTCATTCGGTAGGTGATCCGACCCTTGGTGAGGTCGTAAGGCGTCATTTCCACCTTGACCTTGTCACCCGTCAGGATGCGGATGTAGTTCTTGCGCATACGGCCCGAAATATGGGCAGTGATGACATGGCCGTTCTCGAGCTTCACGCGGAACACGGTGTTCGGCAGCGTTTCGAGGATCGTGCCTTCGAATTCGATGGAATCGTCTTTGGACATGCGTCGCTTTAAGGATGGGCTTGCGCCACGAAAGTCGCGAATGATGCCACGTCCCGAGCCCACAAGCAAAAAATCTTTCAATCCAAAGGCTTAGAAGAGCTCGCTGGCAGCCATCACGCCAACGCGTTCGCTCCATGAGCCGGCCGGGGCAGGTTCATTCGCCAACCTCCCGACCTCGGACACGAAGCTTGCCCGCGGCATCAACCGGCTGCCCAGCGAGCGTGTATGCGCATTTTCTACCTGGGCATCGATCCACGGCCAACCCCAGCCGCACAGCAGTTTCGCCAATCCCGCCAACGCTATTTTCGAGCCGCCGGATTCGCTGCTGAACATGCTTTCGCCGAAAAACATCCGGCCGATCGCCAGCCCGTAGATGCCACCGACCAGGCGGTCGCCGGCGAATACCTCGATGCTGTGGGCATGGCCCAGCCGGTGCATTTCGCGATAGGCCGCGAACATGTCGTCGGTGATCCAGGTGCCGTCCTGGCCGGGGCGTGGCGTGTCCGCGCAGGCAGCGATCACTTCCGCAAACGCTGTGTCGGCACGCAAGGTCCAGTCGCAATGACGCATCTGCCGGCGAAATTTCGACGACAGATGTACGCCATCCGTGGCGAAGACATTGCGCGGATCCGGTGACCACCACAGGATCGGCTGGCCTTCGGAATACCAAGGGAAAATGCCGTGCCGATAGGCGTTGAGAAGACGCGCCGGACTGAGGTCGCCGCCAGTGGCAAGCAACCCGTCTGGCTCGACCAATGCGCGTTCCGTCGCCGGAAAAGGCGAGTCCGGATCAGCGCTTAGCAGGGGTATCGGCGATCGCGGCACGGAAGGGGCTGTGTTCGAGGACGACCTCACGATAACGCAGACTCGCGGCCCGTTCTTCGTCGCACCAGGGGCGCAGCGCCTCAGAGAATTGTCCGTCGGCGACGAAGTGGCGGCTGTGGGTGAGTACCGGCATGAAGCCGCGGGCGATCTTGTGCTCGCCCTGCGCGCCGGGCTCGAACACGCGCAGGCCTTCGCGCAGACAATAGTCGATGCCCTGGTAGTAGCAGGTCTCGAAATGCAGGCCGGGCAGAGTTTCCGACGCGCCCCAATAGCGCCCGTAAAGGGTATCGCCACCGCGAAGGCAGAGCGCGCCAGCGATCGTCTGCGCATCGCGCTGCGCCAGGATCAGCAACAATTGCCTTGGCATCGTCCGGGCGAGATGCCGGAAAAAGTCCAGGCTCAGCGCCGGATGATTGCCTTTTTCGCTCTGGGTCATGCAGTAGAACGCGTGCATGTCGATGAGGTCATCGTCGCGGGCTTCGTCGCCATGGACGATACGGAAGCTGATGCCGGCACGCCGTACCTGTTCGCGTTCGGCGCGCAGGTTCTTGCGCTTCTTGCTGATGAAGGCCGCGAGGAAATCGTCGAAATCGCGCCAACCCGCTTCGTTGCGCCAATGGAATTGAACGTCGCTGCGTTCGAGCCAATCCTTGTCGAACACGCCGAGTTCGCCCGCAGGCAGAAAATTAGCGTGCAGCGATGACCAGCATTGCTGGCGCATGTGTTCCTGCATCGCGAGCAAGAGACCTCGTCGGGCGTTCGCATCGCGCGCAAGAAGACGCGGCCCGGTCACGGGCGAGTAGGGCGCGGCGATCAGCCATTTCGGGTAGTAGTCGATGCCGTAGCGTGCATAGGCATGCGCCCAGGCGTGGTCGAAGACGAATTCGCCGTGCGAGTTGAATTTCAGATAGCCCGGCGCGGCCGCGACGAGTTCATCGCCTTCATACAATGCCGCGTGTTGCGGCTGCCAGCCCCACTGTTCGCGCAGGCACTGGTGTCGTTCCAGCCCATCGAGGAAGGCATGACTGATGAAAGGGTTGCTGCCGTCGTGCAGCGAATCCCACGCGCTGGCGGGGATTTCGTCGAGAGAATCGTACAGGCGCAGAGCTGGCATCAGGGCAGATTAGCGCAGGCTCAGGAGTGCGCGGTGTTGCTGGCGTTGAAATGCCGAACTCATGATGTCGCGAGCAACCGTCCATGGTGTTTGGCGCCGGCCCAGGCATCCCTGCCTGGGCGTTCGTGACCACGCGAACTGCCATTCAAGGCAGTTCGCATGCGTGGTCACTCACCCTTGTCGAGGAATTTCTCGGCGTCCAGTGCTGCCATGCAGCCGAAACCGGCAGAGGTAATCGCTTGGCGGTACACCTGGTCGGCGACATCGCCGGCGGCGAACACGCCAGGAACGCTGGTGGCGGTGGCGCCGCCATCGGTGCCCGACTTGATCTGCAGGTAGCCGTTTTTCATTTCGAGCTGGCCTTCGAACAGCGAGGTGTTCGGCGTGTGGCCGATCGCGACGAAGAAACCCTGCAAGGCGATTTCGCGGGTGGTGTCGTTGCTGACGTGGCGGATGCGCATGCCGGTGACGCCGGAATCATCGCCCAGCACTTCGTCGACGCCGTGATCCCAGATCAGTTCGATCTTGCCGGCCTGGGCCTTGGCAAACAATTTGTCCTGCAAAATTTTCTCCGCGCGCAACTTGTCGCGACGATGCACGAGGTAGACCTTCTTGGCGATGTTGGCCAGATACAGCGCTTCCTCGACCGCGGTATTGCCGCCGCCGATCACCGCCACTTCCTGGTCGCGGAAGAAGAAACCGTCGCAGGTCGCGCAGGCCGACACACCCTTGCCCATGAATTTCTGTTCGGATTCGATGCCCAGGTATTTCGCGCTGGCGCCGGTCGCGATGACCAGCGCATCGGCGGTGTACTCGCCGCTATCGCCGGTGAGATGGAAAGGGCGGCGCGACAGGTCGGCGGAATGGATGTGATCGAAGATGATCTCGGTCTCGAAGCGCTCGGCGTGCGCCTGCATGCGCGTCATCAGGTCCGGGCCCATCAGGCCGTGGGCATCGCCCGGCCAGTTGTCGACCTCGGTCGTGGTCATCAGCTGGCCGCCCTGCTGCAGGCCCGTGATCATCACCGGCTTGAGATTGGCGCGCGCGGCATAAACCGCAGCGGTATAGCCGGCCGGGCCGGAACCGAGGATCAGGAGATGGCAATGCTTGGGAGCGGTCATGGGTGGCCGGGAAAGAATGAAGAGGAGGACATCGCGCGAATGCCACGATGGACACCGCAAGCTTGGGGTTGGCGACCCGCTAAATCAAGGCAGGAAATCCCGCAGCGTCTATGCTAAGCGCCGCGCCGGGATGGGAAGTGGTGCGGGTTTTACGGTATAACTTCGCCCTGTAAACAAGCGGCTATGCCCATTACCTGAGGCTGATTCTTACGGTGGCTCGATCTCCCGATAAAACCGCGGTCGTCGGTGACGAGCGCCGTCAGAAACTCTGGCGCGAGCTGGCCCTGGTGGCCACCGCGCCATTGCTGCTTTATCTGCTGGCGAGCTTGGCCAGTTATTCGCCCGATGATCCGGGCTGGTCGCGCACCGGCAGCATCGTCGGCGCCCGTCACAACATCGGTGGCCTGGCAGGCGCCTATATCGCCGATCTCGGTTTCTGGTTTTTCGGCTACGTCGCCTACACGCTGCCCGTCGTGCTTGGCGGCATCGCCTGGATAGCGCTGTTCGGCCTCGATTCGGATGGCGACGGCCGCGTCGATTTTGGCCCCGCGCTGCGTCTGATCGGCATCGTCGGTTTCCTCGTCAGTGCCACCGGCCTGCTGCATCTGATCGGCGGTGCGGCGCCGAACCTTCCCGCCGAATCCGGCGGCATTCTCGGCCAGGTCGGCGGCCGTTCGATGTACAGCGTGTTCGGCGGCATGGGCGGCAACCTGTTCCTGTTCGCCGTGCTGATGATGTCGGTGACCTTGGCGACGGGCCTGAGCTGGTTCGCGCTGATGGATTGGTTGGGCGGCCTGGTGCTGAAAGGCGTCGCGCGTTTTTCCGAGAAAAAACAGGAAGCTGCCGAGTGGCAGCGTACGCGTGCGTTGCGCGAAGAGCGCGAGGAAGTGCGCAAGGTCGACACGGTCAAGCGCGCCAAGCGCGAGCCGGTGCATATCGAACCGCCGGCGAAATCGGTGATCGAAAAAAGCGAACGCGCGCAGCGCGAGCAGCAGATCCCGCTGTTCAATGTTGGCGGCGACGATTCGCTGCCACCGTTGTCGTTGCTCGACGATCCCAAGCCGCAGCCCAAGGGCTATTCCGAGGAAACCCTGGAAACCCTGTCGCGCCAGATCGAATTCAAGCTCAAGGATTTCCGCATCGAAGTGCAGGTCGTTGGCGCCTATCCGGGCCCGGTGATCACGCGTTTCGAAATGGATCCGGCGCCCGGCGTCAAAGGCAGTCAGGTCAATTCGCTGGACAAGGACATCGCCCGCGGCCTGTCGGTGAAATCGGTGCGCGTGGTCGACGTCATTCCGGGCAAGTCGGTCATCGGCCTGGAAATCCCCAACGTCAATCGCGAGATGATCTATCTCAGCGAGTTGCTGCGTTCGAAGGAATACGACAAGTCGGCGAGCCCGTTGACGATCGCGCTGGGCAAGGACATCGGCGGCCGCCCGATCGTCGCCGACCTCGCGCGCATGCCGCATCTTCTCGTTGCCGGCACCACCGGTTCGGGCAAGTCGGTGGGCGTCAACGCGATGGTGCTTAGCTTGCTGTACAAGGCCAGCGCGAAAGACGTGCGCATGCTGATGATCGACCCGAAAATGCTCGAGCTTTCGGTCTATCAAGGCATTCCGCACCTGCTGGCGCCGGTGGTCACCGACATGAGGGAGGCCGCGAACGGCCTGCGCTGGTGCGTCGCGGAAATGGAGCGGCGCTACAAGGTGATGTCGGCGGTGGGCGTGCGTAACCTCGCGGGCTTCAATCGCAAGGTCAAGGATGCCCAGGACGCCGGCCAGCCCTTGATGGACCCGCTGTTCCGACCGAATCCCGACCTCGGCGAAGCGCCGCGTCCGCTGGAGGAATTGCCGTACATCGTTGTCTTCATCGACGAATTCGCCGACATGATGATGATCGTCGGCAAGAAGGTCGAAGAACTCATCGCGCGTCTCGCGCAGAAGGCGCGTGCCGCTGGCATCCACCTGATCTTGGCGACGCAGCGGCCATCCGTCGACGTCATCACCGGTTTGATCAAGGCCAATATTCCGACGCGCATCGCCTTCCAGGTATCGAGCAAGATCGATTCGCGCACGATTCTCGACCAGTCCGGTGCCGAGACACTGCTTGGCCACGGCGACATGCTGTATCTGCCGCCCGGTACGGCGATGCCCGAGCGCGTGCACGGCGCCTTCGTTTCCGATGAAGAAGTGCATCGTGTGGTCGAGCATCTCAAGCAGCACGGCGGCGGCACCGACTATGTCACCGGTGTGCTCGACGAGGTGCAGACGATGGGCGACGGCGTGGTCGTCGGCGCGACCGGGCTGCCGGAGTCGGGCGGTGGTGGTGGCGACGAATCCGATCCGCTGTACGACGAAGCGGTGAAGATCGTTACCGAAACCCGCCGCGCTTCGATCTCCGGCGTGCAACGCCGACTCAAGATCGGCTACAACCGCGCCGCCCGCCTGATCGAGGCGATGGAAGCCGCCGGCGTGGTTACGCCACCCGAACACAACGGCGACCGCAGTGTGCTGGCGCCACCGCCGCCGCGCAATTGATGGATGCTGCTGTCGTAGGAGCCAGCTTGCTGGCGACAGGTCTCGCGCAAACAGATAGCTTGCCAGCAAGCTGACTCCTGCACGGTAACGGTTTTCGTTCAGGCGGCTTTCGGCACTCTCTGCGCAACAACTCCATCGGGCATCGAATGAATATCGCGATCAAATCCCTGTTGTGGCTCTCGCTGCTGTCGGTCGCTGCCATCGCGCACGCCCCCGGCCGCGAACAGCTCACTGCTTTCACGAAGAACCTCAAGGGCCTCGACGCCGCGTTCGAGCAACACGTCTACGATTCCAACGGCCACGAAACCCAGAAGAGCACGGGCACGGTCAAGCTCTCCGCGCCACGGCTGTTTCGCTGGGAAGTGACCAAGCCCGACCGCCAGCTGATCGTCGCCGATGGTGACCACATCTGGATTTTCGATCCTGATCTCGAACAGGTGACGGTGCGCAAACAGAGTTTCGAGGAGCAGGGCAGCCCGCTGACGGTGCTCATCGATCCGACCGAGCTCGACCGTCAGTTCAAGACAGGCGAGGGCGGTCGCGCAGGTGGGTTGGAATGGCTGATCCTCACGCCGAAAAAAGCAGACGATGCGCCGTTCCAGCAGGCGAAACTGGGATTCGGACCCAAGGGTCTGGTGCGCATGGAGTTCAACGATGCCCTGGGCCAGCGCACGGTGATCGGTTTCTCGAACTGGCGCCGCAATCCCGCTTTCGCAGCGGGCACGTTCAAGTTCACGCCACCGAAAGGCGCGGATGTGGTCGGCGACATGGACGACGGCGCGGAAGTCACACCGCTGAAGGAATAACCGACAGCGCAGGAGCGGTCATGACCACGATTATTTCTTGCCGAAACTTGAGGCAATCGCAGTCGTGCCCGCTCCCACGGGAAGCAATCGCGGTCACGCCTGTGCACACGGCAGCGGCTAGAATGCCCAGGTGCGAAAATCCCGGCCCGCCAGCGAATCCCTGTTCCAGCCGCCTGCGGCGCTGAAGCCGCTTGCCGAGCGCATGCGTCCGGCGACGCTGGACGAAATGGTCGGCCAGCGCCGACTGCTTGCACCGGGCTCGGCGCTGCGGCGTGCAGTCGAGTCCGGGCATGTCCATTCGATGATCCTCTGGGGGCCGCCCGGCTGCGGCAAGACCACGCTGGCGCTGTTGCTCGCGAAATATTCAGAAGCCGAATTCCGGGCGATTTCGGCAGTTCTCTCAGGGCTTCCGGAAGTGCGCCTGGTGCTTGCCGAAGCGGAGGGTCGCTTCAACGAAGGTCGTCGCACCGTTCTCTTCGTCGACGAAGTGCACCGCTTCAACAAGGCGCAGCAGGATGCCTTCCTGCCGCATATCGAGCGCGGCTCCATCCTCTTCGTCGGCGCCACCACCGAGAACCCGAGTTTCGAACTCAACTCCGCGCTGCTTTCGCGCTGCCGTGTGCACGTGCTTGAAGCGGTTTCCGTCGAAGACATCGTCGAAGCGCTGAAGCGTGCGCTTGCCGATCCGGAGCGCGGATTGGGCGAGCAGAATCTGCGAATCTCCGAAGAAAACCTGCGCCTGATCGCGCAGGCCGCCGACGGCGATGTCCGCCGCGGACTGGCGTTGCTGGAAATCGCCGCGGAGTTGGCGGTCGACGAAGACAACGAAATCACCGCGACGACGCTCACGCAGGTGCTGGCTGATCGCACGCGCCGCTTCGACAAGCAGGGTGAACAGTTCTACGATCAGATCTCGGCGTTGCATAAATCCGTGCGCAACTCCAATCCCGACGCCGCGCTTTACTGGTTCGCGCGCATGCTCGATGGCGGCTGCGATCCGATCTATCTCGCACGGCGCCTGACGCGCATGGCGGTCGAGGATGTCGGCCTGGCAGATCCGCGTGCGCAGCAGATGGCGATCGAGGCCTGGGATGCGTATGACCGCCTCGGTAGCCCGGAGGGCGATTTGGCGTTGGCGCAACTGGTGATCTATCTGGCGAGTTGCGCGAAATCGAATGCGGCTTATGCGGCATTCAACGCCGCGAAGAGCGACGTCCGCGAATTCGGCACGCAGGACGTGCCGATGCATTTCCGCAATGCACCGACCAAGTTGATGAAGGAACTCGGCTACGGCAGCGGCTACCAGTACGACCACGACAGTCCCGACGGAATCGCGCTCGACCAGACCGGCTTCCCGGACGCGATGGGTGAGCGCACGTATTACCAGCCGATCGAGCGCGGACTCGAGATCAAGCTCAAGGAAAAACTCGACAAACTGCGCAGTGCGCGGATCGCCGCGCGGGCGCAGAAAAAATCGTAGGCAGCTTTCCGAAAGCCAGGAGCCGAATTCATGAATCTGTGGTGGCAGCAATTTTTTCTGGTGATGGCTGGCGGATCGCTGGGTGCGGCGGGACGCTTCCTGATTGGCGGCTGGATGACGCGGCACGTCGGCAATGGCTTCCCCTGGGGCACGCTGGCTGCCAATTTCATCGGTGCATTTGTCGCCGGTTTCCTGTTGATCTGGCTGGAAGGCCGTGGCCCGAATGGGTTGCTTTGGCGCGCTTTCCTGATGGTCGGATTGCTGGGCGGGCTGACGACGTTTTCCGCGCTGATGCTGGAAGCGCTGATCTCAGCACGCAGTTCGCATTTCGATGTGATGCTGAGCTACCTGGGCGTGTCGCTGTTCGGTGGGCTCGGCCTGGTCTGGCTTGGAGCGCGGCTGGGCGAATTCCTGCGCGGCTGACGTCATTGCTTGCGCGTGGTGGCGCCTCGGCTTAGCCTCCATCCACCACTCGGGGAGGAGGCGGCAAATGCGTGTATTGATCGCGGGACTGTTGGGCGGCATCGTGTTTTTCATGTGGGGCGCCGTGGCGCACATGGTCCTGCCGATCGGGCAGATGGGCATGAAGGAACCGACCGATCAGAAAGCGACGCTCGCAGCGATCGCGCCCTCGACCTCCGGTGCGGGTGTTTACATGTATCCGAGCCTGCCGCCGGAAAAAATGAACGACAAAGCGGCTGTCGCTGCTTTTGCGGCAGAGAACAAAGGCAGCCCGTTCGCATTCGTGATCTACGCGCCTGAAGGCAATTCGGCGACCGCGGACATGTCGCCGAATCTGATCAAGCAGATCGCGGGCGACACATTCTCGGCGCTGATCGTGGCTTTCGTGCTCACACTCGCTGCGTTCGGCTTCGGCAAGCGCGTGCTGATCGCGGCGGTGCTGGGCCTGTTTTCCTGGCTGACGGTCAGCGTGCCCTACTGGAACTGGTATCTGTTTCCGCTCGATTTCACCTTGGGCAATCTGCTTGAACAGGTGGTTGGCTGGGCGATCTCCGGCGTCGTGATGGCGTGGTGGCTGGGACGAAAAGGCGGCTGAAGCCGGAACCCGTCGAAACCGCAGCCTCCACGGTGTGCTCCGGGCGACAAATGCCCGAATATTCGTTGCGATAACAGCCGGGACGCGGCGATAATTCCACGTCCCGTTTCATTTCTGGAATGCCCGAATGCTAGACCCCGTCCTCTTGCGTGCCCATCTGGCCGAGACCGCCGCCCGTTTGAAAGCCAGTCGCGGTTTCGATCTCGATGTCGTGGCGTTGGAAAGACTGGAGTCCGAACGCAAGCAGCTTCAGGCGCGCACGCAGGAATTGCAGAACCTGCGCAACACGCACTCCAAGGCGATCGGCCAGGCCAAGGCCAAGGGCGAAGATGTCGCCGCGCTGATGGCGGAGGTGGCCGGGCTCGCCGATGAATTGAAGACATCGGAAATTCGGCTCGAAGTGCTGCGCGGTGAACTCGACGCGATCGCGCTGGGCATTCCGAACATTCCGCACGAATCGGTGCCGGTCGGCCGCGACGAGCATGACAACAAGGAATTGAAAAAGGTCGGCACGCCGCGCGTGTTCGATTTCGAGGTCAAGGATCATGTCGCGCTTGGCGAGCACCAGGGTTGGTTGGATGCCGAAGCCGGCGCCAAGCTTTCCGGTTCGCGCTTCACCGTCATTCGCGGCCAACTGGCACGACTGCATCGCGCGCTCGCTCAGTTCATGCTCGATCTGCATACCGGCGAACACGGTTACACCGAGGTCAATACACCGCTGCTGGTCAACGCCGAAAGCATGACGGGCACGGGTCAGCTGCCGAAGTTCGAGGAAGATCTTTTCAGCACGACGGTCGGTGAGACGAAGCGCTATCTGATTCCGACATCGGAGGTGTCGCTGACCAATCTCGTCCGCGACGAAATCGTCGACGACGCGCACATGCCGATACTGCTTACCGCACACACGCCCTGCTTCCGCGCCGAAGCCGGCAGTTACGGCAAGGATGTGCGTGGCCTGATCCGCCAGCACCAGTTCGAGAAAGTCGAGTTGGTAGCGATCGCCCGCCCGGACGAGAGTTACCAAGTGCACGAGAACATGACGCGGCACGCCGAAACCGTGCTGGAAAAACTCGACCTGCCATACCGTCGCCTGCTGTTGTGCACCGGCGACATGGGCTTTGGCGCGACCAAGACGCATGACCTGGAAGTGTGGCTGCCGGGTCAGAACAGTTACCGCGAAATCAGCTCGATCTCCAACTGCGAAGCATTCCAGGCGCGACGCATGCAGGCGCGCTGGCGCAATCCGACGACCGGCAAACCCGAACCGGTGCATACGCTCAACGGTTCCGGTGTCGCGGTGGGGCGTGCTTTGGTCGCGGTGATGGAGAATTACCAGAACGCCGACGGCTCGATCACCGTGCCGGACGTGTTGCGTCCCTACATGGGTGGCCTGGACCGGATCGCATGAAAACGCCCGATCTCAATGATCTGCAGTTTTTCGCCGTCGTCGTCGAACATGGTGGCTACGCAGCGGCGGAACGCGCGTTGGGCATTCCGAAATCGCGCTTGAGCCGGCGCATCACCCAACTCGAAACCGACCTCGGCGTGCGCCTGCTGCAGCGTTCGACGCGGCGCTTCGCCGTCACCGATGTCGGCCAGAGCGTCTATCGCCACGCGCAGAGCATGTTGTCGGAAGCGCAGGCGGCACGCGAGGCGGTCGATCGCGTCAGCGCCGAGCCGCGCGGCATGATCAAGGTCAGCTGTCCGGTGGCCCTCTCGCAGGAAACCCTGGCGCAGATGCTGCCGGAATTTCTGCGTCTGTTTCCGCAGGTGCGCCTGCAGTTGCATGTCAGCAACCGGCGCGTGGACGTGATCCAGGAAGGTTTTGACGTCGCACTGCGTGTGCGCACGCAACTGCTGGATGACGGCGAGCTGGTGATGCGTCGCTTCGGCGACATCCACGAGATGCTCGTTGCCAGCCCCGCCTATCTGGACCGCGTCGGCCGCCCGCAATCGCCGACCGATCTCGCGGTACACAGCACCTTGTCGATGAGCGACGACGAAGCGCGGCAGCGCTGGTCGCTGCACGGGCCGAACGGCGAGATTGAGCGCGTGGATATCCAGCCCAACCTGATGGCGCACGATTTTCCGCTGCTGATGGCGGCGGCGCGCGATGGTCTCGGTATTGCGTTGCTGCCCGAGATGACTTGCGCCGATGCCGTGCGGCGCGGCGAACTCGAGCCGGTGATGCGCGAATGGCATCTGCCGATGGGCATTTGCCACGCGGTGTTCCCGTCCCGCCGCGGCCTGCTGCCGGCCGTACGCGTATTCATCGATTTCCTCGCCGAGCGCCTGCCGGGTGTGATCGAGGCGAATCGCCTGAAGTGTTCGGATTTCAAATCGAAGAAATAGTGGCATGCTTGTCGCCGTGGCATCCCTTTCCTGAAATCAGATCGAGGTCGCAGCCCATGTCCCGTTTTCTTTCGATAGCACTGGTTTCCTTCGCAGCTCTGGCAACGGCGGCACCGGCCGTCGCGCGTCCGATCACCAACGGCATCTCCGGCGAGGAGATGGTCAAGATCCTTCAGGAGGCCGGTTATCGCGCGACGCTGAGCAAGGATGACGAAGGCGACCCGCTGATCAAGAGTGCAGTGGCCGGCAAGGATTTCAACGTCGTCATGTACGGGTGTGAAAACGGGCGCTGCAAATCCTTCCAGTTCCTGGCCGGTTTCGATCTCGACAAGGGCAGCACGGCGGAAGTGATGAACGACTGGAACCGAAATCGTCGTTTCGCGTCGGCCTATCTTGATGACGAGAACGACCCGTTCCTGCAGATGGATCTCGACGTGGAAAAGGGCTCGAGCACCGAGCAGGTCGCGATGTATCTCGAAACCTGGGAAACGGTGGTCGGGCTGTTTTCGAGCAAGATCGGCTTCAAGTAAGGGCTGAGGGGAGGGCTCCGATCGCTGGCGCGTTCCTGCTGATTTGCGATAATTCACGGATCGTTTGCCAGGGCGTTGAATTGCCGACGCAAAACAACGGAGAGATGGCCGAGTGGTTTATAAGGCAGCAGTCTTGAGTGAATCGTCTGGAACGATTCACGACGGCCGCAGGCCGGCCCCGCAGGGGCGCAGGGCAGGAAGCCCGGCGCAAAACTGCCGACGCAAAACAACGGAGAGATGGCCGAGTGGTTTAAGGCAGCAGTCTTGAAAACTGCCGTGGTAGTAATACCACCGTGGGTTCGAATCCCACTCTCTCCGCCAATGATTCCCCGCCGGAAAGCAATCAGGAGCCCTTCTTCGGAAGGGCTCTTTTTTTGCGTCCTATCCCATCGATTGCAGGCCTGCCCTCATCCCGATGTTGCGGAGCAATTCGGGAAACTCCTACCCTAGATTGCGAAAGTTCACCTTGCCGTTTCCTGACACTGGCCTTTAGTCTCGCCTTCAGGGGAAGCCATATAGGGAATGTCTGATGATCAAGGTCTTTTTGCTTGATGACCACGCCTTGGTGCGGACTGGCTACCGCCTGATCCTGCAGCAGGAGATGGATATCGAGGTCGTTGGCGAAGCGGGCAGCGGCGAAGAAGGCCTGCCGATGATCCGCAAGCTGCGGCCGGACGTCGTGATCTGCGATCTGCACATGCCAGGCGTCAGTGGACTGGATGTCACCGAACGCCTGGTCCGCGGCGGGATCGCCAAAGTGGTTATCGTGTCGGTGCAGGAAGACGGCCCCATGCCCAAGCGCCTGCTCGATGCCGGCGCCCATGCCTATCTTGGCAAAGGCTGCGACGCGAGCGAGCTGGTCCGGGCCATCCGGGAAACGGCGCGGGGCCGGCGTTACCTGAGTACCGAGATCGCGCAGAAACTGGCGCTTTGCGGGCCTGCGGCTTCGCCTTTCGATCTGTTGTCGCCGCGCGAGCTGGAGATATCGATGCTGTTCTGCCAGGGCATGCGCGCCGAGGACATCGCGCGTCGCCTCAGCCTGAGCGGCAAAACGGTGGCTACGCACAAATACCGTTTGTTCGAGAAGCTCGGCATCAAGGACACGGTGGCATTGGCGCGGATGGCGACGCAGCACGGCGTCACCGATCCGGCCTATTCGGTTTGAATGCCTTTTGGGCGCGGCCTGGGCACGGTGATTGTCTCGCCCATCCGAACTTTCTGGGTTGCGGATTCTGGTGACGACCCAAGCACCGGACACGCTCGTCGCGCTGCGGCACTGCATTCCAAGCAGTTCAGTTCAAGATGTGGATAGTCGGATACTGATCAAACAAGCCTGCTTGGCGAAATCTGATCAAAAAGGCCTGAGCAAAAAGAAAGGCACCCAAGGGTGCCTTTCTTGTTCCTGCGGTACTCGTGCGCATGATGAGCCGCCGAGCTCGCCTGGGTTACCTCGAGGACGCGTCGTGCTCGTCCTTGGCGCTATCCTCGCTCGGCGGCGACATTGCGGCGGGCTCGTCATCCAGCGGTGAAACCGCTTCCGTTGCCGGTGTGGTCTCCACTTTGACCGTGATCGCTACCGGCGCCGGGGCGCTGGCTTGAGCCGGTGCCGGCGTGGGGACGCTGGCTTGCGCGATCGGATGGTTCCATCGGTCCTCAGGGGAAGCCATTGGCGCGACCGGTTTCACTACGTCGACGCTCGTCGGAGTTGCCATTACCGGTTTCGGCTGTATCGGCGTGACCGGCGTAGCGATGATCGTTGCCGAGGTCGCCGGGGCAACAGCGAGGGTCGGAGCGACCGTCAGCGGTGCAGCCGACGTGGTAATTGGAGCTGCGACAGGCGCTGCGATATCCGCGACTCGCACGGGTTCGATCGGGGTCGGCAGCGAAACCGGCGTCGCGACGGAGATCGGCGCGGGGACGGGAGTCTCGGCAACGACCTCACGTTCGATCTTCGCTTCCACAACAGGCGGGGCGGCGACGGGTGCCGCCACTGGCGCGACGGCGGCAGGTACCGCAATCACGGGGGCGGACTCATGCACGACAACCGGAGTCGCCACTGCGATCGGCGTCGGCGCGGTCGGCATCGGCAGATCGGGGCCGAGATCATCGAAATCCGATTCCGACGCCGTCACCGGCAGGCTGGAAACGAACGTTGGTGCCTGACGTTCAGCGCGGGCGGGATGCATCTGCGAGCCCTGATCATCGCCTTCGTCATGCTCGTCGCCAGGCTCTTCCTCGTCGAAATCGATTTCGGACTGCGAATGCGGCGTGGCATTCGGATCATTGGCGGCGCCACCTTCCTGGCGACGACGGCGACGGCCGCCGCGGCGACCACGACGGCGACGCGCACCTTCAGCGCCGGCGGCTTCGCCGCCATCGGCTGCCGGCGTGGTGCCGGCATTCGCTTGCGTGTTCGCATCGCCGGCGACTGCAGGCGCAGTTGCGGCTTCATCGATCGGCGCAGCAATCGTTTCGCCGGCACCGGGTTCACCCTGGCGGCCGGCATCACGCGCGGCACGACGTTCGGCTTCGCGCTTGATGTTTTCCTGACGCTGCTGTTCGCGGCGCTCGGCTTCCTTGCGTTGCTGCTCTTCGCGACGCTGTTGCTGCTCGATCTTGCGCTGTTCGTCGAGACGGATCTGCTCTTCGCTGCGCTCGGGCTTCGGGCCCTGCGGCTTGTTCTGGTTCGGGTTCTGATTCTGATTCTGATTCTGGCCTTGGCCCTGCTGCCTGCCGCCCTGTCCGGGTTGATTGCCCTGCTTGGGCTGCTGGTTTTGTTGCGGACGATTGCCGCCAGCCTGCGGGCCACGACCACCCGGATTCTGGCCGCGATCACGTGCCGGACGCTCGCCGCGTTCGCGGCGCGGCTCGTTGCGACCGCCACTGCGTTCGCCACGATCATTGCGCGCCGGCGGCGCCGACGCAGCGGTGCTTTCGCCGCCGAAGAAAGCCTTCATGCGTGCGAACAGTCCGGGTTTCGCGGCGGCTGCGGTAACGACGGCGACAGCAGGGGCTGCCACGACCGGCGACAAGTCCTCGCGGACCTCGCGCGTCGGTGCCGGCTGGGTCGGACGTACATGTGTCACGGCCGGCATGTCCGGCACGTTGAGATGCGCCTTGGTCAGCGAATGCGTTTCCAGCTTGCGCGGTGTGGTGCGGTGATAGCTGGGCTTGGTGGTTTCTTCACCGAGGTCGCCTTCGCGGATGCGCGAGACGTTGAAGTGCGGTGTTTCCAACTGCTCGTCGGCGACGATGATGATCGGCGCTTCATGGCGCTGCTCGATCTCGAGCAGGGCGCGGCGTTTTTCGTTGAGCAGATAGTTGGCGATTTCCGACGGGGCCTGCACCAGCACCTGTCCGGTGTTTTCTTTCATCGCATGCTCTTCGGCCAGGCGCAGGATCGACAGCGACAGCGACTCGACGCTGCGCATGCGGCCGTGGCCGTCGCAACGCGGGCAGATGATCTGGCTCGATTCGCCGAGGCTGGGACGCAGACGCTGACGCGACATCTCCAGCAGGCCGAAACGCGAGATCTTGCCGATCTGCACGCGGGCGCGATCATGGCGCAAGGCCTGCTGCAGGCGATCCTCGACCTGGCGCTGGTGCTTGCCCGAACCCATGTCGATGAAATCGATGACGACCAGGCCGCCGAGATCGCGCAGACGCATCTGGCGGGCCACTTCTTCGGCCGCTTCGAGGTTGGTGTTGAACGCGGTCTCTTCGATGTCGCTGCCCTTGGTGGCGCGCGAGGAGTTGACGTCGATTGCGGTCAGCGCTTCGGTCTGGTCGACGACGATCGAGCCGCCGGACGGCAAGCGAACCTGGCGTTCGTACGCGCCCTCGATCTGCGACTCGATCTGGAAGCGATTGAACAGCGGGATATCGTCGGTGTAGTGCTTGAGCTTGCGCAGGTTCTGCGGCATCACCGACTGCATGAAGTCTTTGGCTTCTTCGTACATCTGCGGCGTGTCGACCAGGATCTCGCCGACGTCGGCACGCAGGTAGTCGCGCAGGGCGCGGATGATCAGACGCGATTCCTGGTAGATCAGAAACGAGGCCGGCTTGCCCAGCGCGGCGTCGGTGATCGATTTCCAGACCTGAAGGAGGTAGTCCAGATCCCATTGCAGCTCTTCGGCATCGCGGCCGACGCCAGCGGTGCGGATGATCACGCCCATGTCTTCGGGAATGGTCAGCGCGTCCATGGCTTCTTTCAGGGCCTGGCGGTCGTCGCCCTCGATGCGGCGCGAGACGCCGCCGGCAGTCGGCGAGTTCGGCATCAGCACCATGTAGCGGCCGGCCAGCGAGATGAACGTGGTCAGGGCCGCGCCCTTGTTGCCGCGTTCTTCCTTGTCGACCTGGACAACGACTTCCTGGCCTTCGCGCAGGATTTCCTTGAGACCGGCCTTGTCGGGGTTCACGCCCGGGATGAAGTAGTCCCGGGAGATTTCCTTGAGCGGCAGGAAGCCGTGGCGTTCGCCGCCGTATTCGACGAAGGCGGCTTCAAGGGAGGGTTCGAGCCGGACGATGCGGCCCTTGTAGATGTTCGACTTCTTCTGTTCTTTCGACGGCTGTTCGATGTCGATGTCGTACAGGTTCTGGCCATCCACGATGGCAACACGCAGCTCTTCAGCCTGCGTGGCATTGATCAGCATCCGCTTCATTGTCAGTGTCCTCACGCGCTCAACCGCGAGGAACGCCGGGGTCCGCGCCCATCTAACTCGACTCGAAGCGCAGGCGCATTCGAGTCGCGGCAGGAACTTCCAGCGCTACAAAAACCGAAGGCGTACCCACGGGAGCGCTTTATCATTTGTTTCGTTAGGGGTCCCGGACGACGCCGAGCGTCTTCCGGATCTTCCCGAACCTCAGGTCCGGGGCGATATCCGTCCGCCTTCGAGACCGGCTAACATGGTCACCCCCGGGGGGTGTGGTAGCGGCCTGTCGGGATTCACTTACCAGAGGCTTTCGGCCCACTCGCCAGTGAAATCAGGACGTTATCTCGCGTAATTATTGTATCAGATAGGGCGGTCATGGCGGCAAATGAAGTCTCAGGCGGCGTGAAACAGGTGCGCGTGCCGGAGGATCGGGATGGCCAGCGTCTGGACAATTTTCTGCTCGGCCAGCTCAAAGGCGCGCCCCGTAGCCTTATCTACAAGCTGGTACGCAGCGGCCAGGTCCGTATCAATGGCAAGCGTGCCAAGCCGGACTCCCGCGTCTCGGGCGGAGACGAGATCCGGATTCCGCCGGTCAGGCTGGAGGCCCCTGGCGAAGTCCGCACCCCGCCCAAGTCCATGCTCGATCGCCTCGCCGCCAGCATCGTGTTCGAGGACAAGGCGCTTTTCGCGCTGAACAAGCCCAGCGGCATCGCCGTCCACGGCGGCAGTGGCCTGAGCTTCGGGGTGATCGAGGCGCTGCGCGCCCTGCGTCCCGACGAGACCATGGAGCTGGTGCATCGGCTCGATCGCGACACCTCGGGCGTGCTCGTCATCGCCAAGAAGCGCGCCGCCTTGCTGGAATTGCAGGCATTGCTGCGCGAGGGCGACGACGAGGAGGCGCCGAACAAGCGCTACCTCACCTTGCTGGTCGGCAAGATGCCGCAGGGCACGATGACCGTCGAGGCGCCGCTGATGAAATCGGTGTTGCAGGGCGGCGAGCGCATGGTGCGCGTCGATCCGGCCGGCAAGGCCTCGGTCAGCCATTTCAAACTGCTCGAGCGTCGCGCCGGCCACAGCTTTTGCGAGGTCCGGATCGAGACCGGCCGCACGCACCAGATCCGAGTCCATGCCGCCCATTTGGGACATCCCGTCGCTGGCGACGAAAAATATGGCGATCGCGAAGCCAACAAGCGTCTCGCCGAACAGGCCGGGCTCAAGCGTCTTTTTCTGCACGCGGCATCGATGGAGTTCGCGCTCGAGGGCGGCGCCAAACCTTATGTGATCAACGCGCCGCTGGCGGATGATTTGAAGGCAGTGCTGGATCGGCTGTGACGGTCGTCGTGCGTGCGGCGCACGCTAAGCGATGTTCCTCGATCTTTGCGGGCATCGAAACGGTCGCGGGTGGAATGCAGGCTACGTCAATTGGTCGATTTTCGCGGCGCAGATGAAATCGTTGAGGCTGAGTCCGCCGACATCATGGGTGGAGAAGCGCACCACCGCACGGTTGTAGTGCACGCCCAGATCGGGATGGTGATCTTCGCGATGGGCGATGAAGGCCAATGCATTCACGAAGGCCATCGTCCGGTAGTAGTCGCCGAAATTGAAGGTCTTGCCGATCGCCTTGCCGTCCTCGAGCAATTCCCAGCCGGCGAGGGCACCGAGGTAGCCGCGCACCTTGTCGATCGGCAGCAGGTTATCGGCGCCGCGCAGTGATGTGCAATGACGGGAGGCGAGTTCGGAAAGGATGGACATGGCGTTGCCTCGGGTTGAAATCGGAGGGTTGTGGCCGTATTGATCGTATTCGCGGAATCGCAGGCGATCAGCACGGGCGACGGCGAACTTTACTTCAGCTCACGGAACTTTACCGGCCTATCCCGTAAAATATCGCCATGATCAATATCTCCGATTCCGCCCAGACCTATTTCCGTCACCTGCTCGGCACCCAGGGCGGCGATGCCATCGGTATCCGTGTCACCGCCGTACACCCGGGCACGCCACGCGCCGATGCGCGACTGGAATTTTGCGAGAACGGAGACCTGCTTGGCGACGAGTGGTCGCTCGATTGCGAGGGTTTCACGCTGTTCGTGGACGCCCCCAGCGTTCCTTTCCTCGATGGCGCCGAGATCGATTACGCCAGCCAGGGCACGAGCAGCCAGCTCACTATCCGAGCACCGCGCATCAAGGGCGAGGCGCCCAAGGGCGATGCTTCGCTGATCGAGCGTGTGCAGTGGTTGCTGGAAACCGAAGTCAATCCGCAACTCGAATCGCACAAGGGCAAGGTCTCGCTTGAGGAAATCACCAGCGATGGCGTGGTGCGCCTGCGTTTCGGCGGTGGCTGCCACGGCTGCGGCATGGCCGATGTCACGCTCAAGCAGGGCATCGAGAAAACCTTGATGGCGCGCATTCCGGAAATCACCGCGGTGCGCGACGCCACCGATCACTCCACGGGTGCTGCGCCCTACATCGCGCGCTGAACTTTCATTGCCCAGGCGCCCCTAACGGCGACCTGATCACTGCGAAGCCTCATGCCCGACGCCCCCGTCGCAATATCGGAAACCGCCTGGCATCCGCATTCGCTGGCGAGCACGGCGCCGGTATTCGACAAGCGCGCGGGCCGCTTTCTATTCGCCGCCCTGGTCGCCATCCACATCGGTGCGATCTTCTGGATTTTGCGCGCGCCGGCCATCGAGTCGGATCGTGCCAGCAACGACGATGCGATCGAAATCAGTTTCGTCTCTCCGGAACCGGTGCCAGCGGCAACAAAAGCTCTTTCTGATGCAAAGCCAGCGGCCAATGCTGCGGTCGTGATCCGGATGTCGAAGCAGGCACAGATCGCGAACGGACAGCCGCATCGAATCGCCACAATAAGCGCTGCCGCGGCGTCGCAAAAATCGCCTCTGCAACTTTATGCTGCCGACGGACGCGTGAGACTTCCGGAAAGCTTGATGACCGAACTCGCCAAGGTCGACAGCGACGAACGCGTGTTCGACTACCAGGTTCCAGGGCTGGCGAAAGCCGGAAAATTTTTTGATCGACCGCCGGCGTTGACTTACGAAAGCACGCGTTTCGACCAGTATTGGCGGCCTGATCAGGACTTACTGACCGAGTTGCTCAGCCGTGCGGTCGAGAAAGCCAGCAAGGAAATCCGCATTCCCGTCCCCGGCCACCCCGGCGAAAAAATCGTCTGCCATGTTTCCCTTCTTGCCCTGGGTGGTGCCTGTGGCGTCGCGCACAACGACGATGGCTACGTATTCAAGGACGACGATCCAGCGACATTGAACGAGGCCGAGAGCAAACAATGCAAGGCGTGGTGGGATCGGATCGTTGATGCAAAAAGCCAGGAAACCTGGCGCAAGACCCGTGCGCTTTACGACGCGGAATGCAGGAAGCCGCTGGAGCGCAAGAAAGCATTGCCGCCAGGGCGCTGACCATCAGCGAGGGATGCGCCGAAGAAAATTCGTCGGTGTAAATACATCGGCACAGAAAAAAGGCCCCGATGATCGGGGCCTTTTCCTTCGATGAATAATCGCGGTGACAATCAGCGCGTGTGACCGCTCAGGTCATGGATTTGCGGGTCAAGCGAACCGAAATACACGGTGAGGTCGGCGATATCCTGTTCGGTGAGGTCCTTGGCCTGACCACCCATGATCAGGTTCTTGCGCTTGCCCGACTTGTAATCGTGCAAGGCCTTGGCGAGGTAATCCGGGTACTGGCCACCGATGACCGGCGGCGGATTCATCTTGTCGGCCGTTGGGTGGCTGCCGTCGGCGCCATGGCAGGCGGTGCATGCCTGGGCCTTGATCTTGCCCTTGGCGATGTCGCCGGTGGCGCCGGCCAGGGCGGACGCGCTGAAGGCGAGGGCGAGGGAAACGGTGGCGATGCGGATCAGGATCATGGGTCGGTTCCGTTACTTCTTGATCGGCTTCAGGCTGGACAGGTACGCCGCGATATTGGCGATGTCCTGGTCGGAAAAGCTCTGCGCCTGCGCCGTCATGGTGGGGTGGTTGCGCTCGCCTTTCTTGTATTCGGTCAACGCCGCGACCAGATACTGCTCGCTCTGGCCGCCGATCTTGGGCACGCGGTAGTTCGGGTAGGCGTTCTTGTATTCCGCGATGCCGTGGCAGCCGGTGCAGGTGTAGGCCAGCTGTTTGCCGACTTTGGCATCACCCTTGGCGAAGGCGGGGGCAGCGGCGGTAGCCAGAGCCAGGAGGGCGGTGGTCAGCAACACTCGTTTTTTCATTGGGATTCCGGCGGAAGGGTCGGCGGAGACGATCAGGCAAAAATTATAGCCTGCGCCGCCGGAGCCAGACAGGGGGTGGTGTGTCGTCGACGCAGAGGCGTACCGAATCAGCACATACAGACTTTCGGCACATATCGATCAGCAGGCACATGCGTTACTGTTCTATGCAACTACAACACCTGCGAGAGTAAGACCTGATGAGCGCGTCCTCCGATACCCGCCGACTGCCCGTTTTGATGCGTACCGGCGCCGTCGCCCTGGTCGTTGCCGGCCTCGCTCTCGGAGGGTGCAAGGGATCTGCGGGCGGCGATGCCGAAGCAGCGTCGGGCAAGAAAGACGAGGCGGCGAAAGTCGACAAGGACGGCAAGCCGATCGAAAAAGTCGAGGCGGTGCCGGTGGAAGTCGCCAAGGCGGCGCGCAAGCCGATCTCCGCGAGTTATTCGGGCACGGCCAATCTCGAAGCACCCGGCGAGGCACAGGTCGTCGCGAAAACTTCGGGCGTGATGGTGCAACTGCTTGCCGAGGAAGGCGATCAGGTCAAGGCCGGGCAAGTGCTCGCGCGCATCGACGGCGACAAGGTGCGGCTCGAAGCCGAGCGCGAACTCGCGACCGTGCACAAGCTCGAAAACAACTACCGTCGCTCGCAAGGGCTGGCCGCGCAGAAACTGGTCAGCGCCGAGTCCAGCGACCAGATCCGTTATGACCTCGAATCCGCGCGCGCCAGTTACGAGCTCGCCAAGCTCGAACTCTCCTACACCAACATCACCGCCCCGATCAGCGGCGTGGTCGCGCAGCGCATGGTCAAGCCGGGCAATCTGATCAACCTCAATGCGCCGGTGTTCCGCATCGTCAACAACGCGCATCTCGAAGGCGTGCTCAACGCGCCCGAGCGCGAAATGAATCGCCTCAAGGCCGGCCTGCCGCTGCGCATGGTCGTCGATGCCGTGCCGGGCAAGGTGTTCGAAGGCCGCGTCGACCGCATCAGCCCGGTGATGGATTCGGGCAGCGGCACGTTTCGTGTCGTCTGCGCATTCGACAACGCGCCGGAGTTGCGTCCGGGCATGTTCGGCCGCATCGAGGTCGTCTATGACCAGCGCCAGGATGCGTTGACCGTGCCGCGCATCGCGCTGCTCGAGGATGAGGGCGAGCCCGCCGTTTACGTCGTGCGCAACAACAAGGCGAAGAAAGTCGTCGTGCAGCTGGGCTACACCAATGGCGAGCTCGCGGAAATCCGCAGCGGTCTTGTCGAAGGCGACCAGGTCGTTACCGCCGGCAAGGTCGCGATCCGCGATGGCAGCGACGTGCAGATCATCACCCTCGGCAGTCAGCCGGCCGCCAAGGTCGTGGCCGAGACTGCCGCCAAATGAATCTCGTCGAATTCGCGACACGACGGCGCGTGACCGTCTTCATGATCACGCTGACCTTCGTTATCTTCGGCGTCATCGCGCTGTTCAATCTCAAGGTCAACCTGCTGCCCGACCTGAGTTATCCGACGCTGACGGTGCGCACCGAATACACGGGCGCCGCGCCGTCGGAAGTCGAGACGCTGCTCAGCGAGCCGATCGAGGAAGCCGTCGGTGTCGTCAAGAACCTGCGCAAGCTGCAATCGATTTCGCGTACAGGCCAGAGCGACGTCGTGCTCGAGTTCGCCTGGGGCACTGACATGGACCAGGCCAGCCTCGAAGTGCGCGACAAACTCGATGTGCTGCGCCTGCCGCTGGAAGCCAAGGCGCCGGTGTTGCTGCGCTTCAACCCGTCCACCGAGCCGGTGATGCGCCTCGTGCTGACCACGCCGAAGGACAACGCCGGTAGTGACCAGGCTGAGTTGATGCGTCTGCGTCGCTACGCCGACGACGAACTCAAGAAGCGCCTGGAGCCGGTCGATGGCGTCGCCGCGGTCAAGGTCGCCGGCGGTCTCGAGGACGAGGTGCAGGTGCAGGTCGATGCCGATCGTCTTGCGCAGCTCAATCTGCCGGCAAGTCTGGTGATCGATCGCCTCAAGCAGGAAAACGTCAACATTTCCGGCGGCCGCATCGAAGAAGGCAGCGAACGCTACCTTGTGCGCACCGTCAACCAGTTCAGCAGCCTGGACCAGATGCGCGAGCTGCTGATCACTTCGCTCAACGGCGTGCCGGTGCGACTCAAGGATGTCGCCACGGTCGTGCAGGGTTACAAGGAACGCGAGGCGGTGATCCGTCTCGCCGGTCGTGAAGCGGTCGAATTGGCGATCTACAAGGAAGGCGATGCCAACACCGTCGCTGTAGCCAATGCCGTGCGTCATGCACTCGCGACTTTGCAAAGCCATGCCAGCGCCGGCCTGGCCAAGACGGCGCCATCCAAACCCGGCGAATACCTGATCGACGGCATTCCGGTGCGCACCATCGAGGATCAATCCAAGTTCATCAAGAACGCCTTGTCGGAAGTGCAATTCGAGGCGCTGGTCGGCGGTTTCCTGTCGATCCTGATCATCTTCTTCTTCCTGCGTGACGGCTGGAGCACCTTCGTCATCGGCTTGTCGTTGCCGGTATCGATCATCGCCACGTTCTTCTTCATGGACCGGCTCGGCCTGAGCCTCAACGTCATGTCCCTCGCAGGTCTCGCGCTGGCGACAGGCATGGTGGTCGACGATTCCATCGTCGTGCTCGAAAGCATCGCCAAGGCACGCGAGCGTGGCCTCGGCATCCTGCAGGCTGCGGTCGTCGGCACGCGCGAAGTCAGCATGGCGGTGGTCGCTTCGACGCTGACCACGGTGGCCGTGTTTTTCCCGCTCGTGTTCGTCCAGGGTGTCGCCGGGCAGTTGTTCAAGGATCAGGCGCTGACGGTTTCGATCGCGTTGATGATCTCGTTGGTCGTGTCGCTGACATTGATCCCGATGCTGTCGTCGATCCGCGACAAGGCGCCGCTGGCTTTCAAGAAGGAAGATCCGCATCCGCCCTGGCAGCCGACCAACAAAGCCGGGCGCGTCGCCGCCGGAGCGGGCCGAGGCGTAATTCGCGGATTCGCCGGCAGCGCGTTCGGGCTCAGCTGGCTGTTCATCGGCATCGCCCGCGGCCTGGCCAATACCGTCGGCGTCTGGCTCGCACGCTTGGGCGAATTCATCCTGATTCCCTACGAGCGCGCCGCGAAGTTCTATCACGGCATCCTGCCGAAGGCACTGGATCGACCCTGGCCCATTCTCGCCTGCGCGACAGCGGCCTTTGTCATCGCGATGTTCGTCGCGACCACGCTTGGCACCGATCTGATTCCGCAATTGGCGCAGGATCGTTTCGAGATGACTGCGAAACTGCCGCCAGGCACGCAGCTCAACGAGACCGATGCGCTGGTGCGCGCGGTGCAGTTGGCCCACGACGGTGACAAGGACATCGAAGCGCTGTATGGCGTCAGTGGCACTGGCACACGCCTGGACGCCAATCCGACCGAGTCCGGCGAGAACGTCGCCAAGCTCAGCGTCGTGCTCGGCGAGCATTACAGCAAGCAGACCGAGGCCCAGGTCACCGAGCGCATGCGCAAGACCATGGCGCAGTATCCGGATGTCGGTGTGAAGTTTGGTCGTCCGCAGCTTTTCAGTTTCTCGACGCCGCTGGAAATCGAATTGCGCGGCCAGGATCTGGAGTCGTTGTCGCGCGCCGGCCGCAAGCTCGCCGAACTGATGCAGGGCTCGGCGCATTTCGCCGACGTCAAATCCTCGGTGGAGCAGGGCTTCCCGGAAGTGCAGATCCGTTTCGACCAGCAACGTGCGGCGGCGCTCGGCCTGACCTCGCGGCAGATCGCCGACCAGGTCGTGCGCCAGGTGCGCGGCGAAGTCGCGACGCGTTACAGCTTCCGCGACCGCAAGATCGACGTGCTGGTGCGCGGCCGCGAAAGCGATCGCGCTTCCGTCGACGATATCCGCCGCATCATCGTCAATCCGCAGAGCGATCGTCCGGTGACGCTGGCCGCGGTCGCCGACGTGGTTGAAACCACCGGGCCGAGCGAAATCCATCGCGCCGACCAGACGCGCGTCGCCGTGGTGTCGTCCAACCTGCGCGGCATCGATCTCGGCACCGCCGTGGCCGAGGTGCGCAAACTGGTCAAGGACAATCCGCTGGGCGCCGATATCCACCTCGGTTTCGGCGGCCAGAGCGAGGAATTGGACAGCTCGATCCAGTCGTTGATGTTCGCCTTCGGCCTGGCGATTTTCCTGGTCTACCTGGTGATGGCTTCGCAGTTCGAATCGCTGCTGCATCCGTTCGTGATCATGTTCTCGGTGCCATTGGCGATCGTCGGCGCGGTCGCAGCCCTGTGGCTGTCGAACTCGCCGGTGTCGGTGGTGGTGTTCATCGGCCTGATCCTGCTGGTCGGCATCGTGGTGAAAAACGCCATCGTGCTGATCGACAAGGTCAACCAGTTGCGCGAGGAAGGTGTGGCCAAGCGCGACGCCATCTGCCGCGGCGCGGAATCGCGCCTGCGCCCGATCATCATGACGACGCTGACCACGCTGTTCGGTTTCGCGCCGCTGGCGTTCTTCGGCGGCGACGGTGCGGAAGTACGCGCGCCGATGGCGATCACGGTGATCGGCGGCCTGAGCGTGTCGACGATCCTGACCCTGGTCGTGATCCCGATCATGTACAACCTGCTCGATCGCAAGTCCGACGCGTTCTATCGCGAACGCGCCAAGCCGATCGATCTTTCCGCACCGATGGAAGGCTTGCACGGATGACGCTCGCCGAACTCAGCCTGCGCCGGCCAGTGACGGCGGTGATGTTTTTCGTCTCGATGGTGGCGATTGGACTGATCGCCTCGTTCCGCCTGCCACTGGAGCAGTTTCCGGAAGTCAACATCCCGTTCGTGGTGGTGAATTTTCCGTATCCGAGTTCGACGCCGCAGGAGGTTGAACGCAGCATCACCCGCCCGGCCGAGGAAGCGCTGGCGACCTTGCCCGGCATCGCCTCGATCAATTCGACCAGCCGCGCCGACGGTGCCGATATCCAGTTGGAATTCTCCGACTGGAACCGCGACATCAACATCGCCTCCAGCGAAGCCCGCGACCGTATCGATGCGATCCGTTCGGATCTTCCCGAGGACATGCAGCGTTATTTCGTCGAGAATTTTTCGCTGACCGATCAGCCGATGATCCGGATCCGCTTCTCGAGCAATCGTGATCTGGTCAAGGAATACGAATTGCTGGAGACCGAGGTCAAGCGTCGCATCGAGCGCGTGCCCGGCGTTGCCCGCGTGGAGATTTCCGGCGCCTCGCCATCAGAAGTCGAAATTTCGATCGACCCGGCACGCCTGGGCGCGCACAACATCAGCCTCAACCAGCTCGCGGCCAAGCTGCAGGCGGTGAATTTCTCGGTCTCCGCCGGCGAAATCAACGAAGGCCAACGCCGTCTGCGCGTGCAGCCGATCGGCGAGATCAAGGACCTCGGGCAGCTGCGCGATCTGGTGCTCAACGAGCAGGGGCTGAAACTTTCCGACATCGCCGAGGTGCATCTCAAGCCGCAGCACGAAACCTTCGGGCGGCGACTCGATGGTCGCCCGGCGGTCGGTCTGGACATCTATCGCGAGCAATCCTCCAATCTGGTCAACGTCGCGCGCGACGCGATGGCTGCAGTGGAAGAGGTGAAGAAATCGCCTGCGCTGGAAGGCATCCAGATGGTGGTCTTCGACAACCAGGCCGACAACGTCACCGATTCGATCAAGGAACTGGTCAAGGCCGGCTTGATCGGCTCGCTGCTGTCGATGATGGTGCTGTTCTATTTCCTGCGGCATTGGCCGAGCACGCTGATGGTCACGCTGGCGATCCCGATCTGCATCATCATGACGCTGGGCGCGATGTATTTCTTCGGTATCACCCTCAACATCCTGTCGATGATGGGCCTGTTGCTGGCGGTAGGCATGCTGGTCGACAACGCCGTGGTGGTGGTCGAAAGCATCTACCAGTTCCGGGAAAAATTTCCCGCGGATCCGGTGCGTTGCGCGATCGAGGGTACGCGTAGCGTGCAGATGGCGATCAGCGCCGGCACGCTGACCAGCATCATCGTGTTCCTGCCAAATCTTTTCGGTGGCACCAACAAGATCAGCATCTTCCTCGGCCAGGTCGCGTTGACGATCACCATCGCGCTGCTGTGTTCGTGGCTGGTTGCGGTGAGCCTGATTCCGATGATCAGCGCGCGCCTGAAAACGCCACCGGCCGTTGGCGCCGCGCATGGTTTTGTGCCGGCATTGAGCCGGCGTTACGGCAGCCTGCTGCGCTGGTCGCTGGAACATCGTGGCAAGGCCTTGCTCGGGATTTTTCTGATCATCGGGATCAGCCTGGTGCCGGCGTTCTTCACCAAGTTCGACATGTTTCCGAACGAGGCCGGCAAGGAAATGGGCTTGTACGTCGACTGGAAGGGCGCCTACAGCCTCGAACAGATGTCCGATGAGATGGCCAAGGTCGAGCAGCACCTGGAGGCGAATCGCAAGCGCTACCACCTCAAGCAGATATACGTGGTGTTCGCCGAACAGGGCTGGGGCGGCATCCGCCTGACGCTGGACGACGACGCCAAGGATCCGGAAGCGATCCAGGAATTGATGCGCAAGGAAATGCCCAAGCTCGCGCGCGCCGAGATCGGTTTCCAGGGCGGCGGCAACAACGGCGGCGATGGCAAGGAAATTACCTTCTACGTCAATGGCGATTCCACCGAGACGCTGGGCAAGCTCGCCGACGGCATGGTGCCGCTGCTGGCCAACAACAAGAAGCTGCGCGACGTGCGCGTCAACTCCGGCGACGAGAACAGCGAGATCCAGGTGACGGTCAACCGCGAGCGCGCGGCGATCTACGGTTTCAGTGCGCAGGAAGTGGCGCAGTACATCGGCATCGCGCTGCGCGGCGCGCCGTTGCGGGAGTTTCGCCGCGGCAATACCGAAGTGCCGATGACGGTGCGATTCGCCGGCGCGGAAAAATTTCGCGTGGAAGATCTCTCCGATCTCAGCCTGCGCCGCAACGACGGCAGTACGGTGCCGCTGATGTCGGTGGTGGATGTGAAGCTGCGTCGCGGCTCATCGCAGATTTCCCGTCAGGATCGGCGTACCTCGCAAGCGCTGGTAGCCAACGTCGCCGATGGCGCGACCAAGGACGATGCGCGCAAGGCGGTCGAGGAAGTGATGAACGCCGCGCAGTTCCCGCCGGGTTACGGTTGGAGCTGGGGCCAGACCTTCCAGGAAGACGACCAGGCCGGCGCACAGATGGGCCGCAACATGCTGATCGCGATCTTCATGATCCTGGTAGTGATGGCGGCGCTGTTCGAATCGCTGTTGTTCCCGATGGCGATCCTGAGCAGCATCGTGTTTTCGTGGCTGGGCGTGTTCTGGATCTTCGCGCTGACCGGCACCGAGTTTTCGATCATGGCGCTGATCGGCATGCTGGTGTTGATGGGCGTGGTGGTGAACAACGGCATCGTGATGGTGGAGCACATCAACGTGTTGCGCCGGAACGGCATGAGCCGCACCGACGCGCTGGTCACCGGCAGCAAGGAGCGTCTGCGCCCGATCCTGATGACCATGGGCACGACGATTCTGGGCATGTTGCCGCTGTGTTTTGCCGGTGCCGATGTCGGTGGCGACGGCCCACCGTATTACCCGATGGCGCGTGCGGTGGCTGGCGGTCTGGCGTTCTCGACGATCGTCAGCCTCCTATTCCTGCCGACGATCTACGCGATGCTCGACGATCTCGGCGCCAATGGTGCCTTGCCCGGCAATGATCAGCGGATCGTCGTAGGGTGGCACCAGCACGGCGGCGCGTTCGTCGGCGAGACCGCGCGCGATCGCCGCGCGGTCTTCGCGGCCGCGATCATAGAGCACGACCTCGGCGCCGAGCGCCGCGGTTCGCTCGCGTTTGGCGCGCGGCGCATCGGACGGCATCACGATGACCGCGGGCATCCCAAGGAGCTTCGCCGCCGCCGCTACGCCTTGCGCGTGATTGCCGGATGAAAAAGCCACCACGCCGCCGGCGCGCTGCTCGTTCGCGAGCGCGGAGAGCTTGTTGTAGGCGCCGCGGAACTTGAACGAGCCGGTGCGCTGCAAAGTCTCGGCCTTGAGGAAGATGCGACCGCCGGTGAGCGCGTCGAGCGTCGGCGAGGATATCAGAGGGGTATGCAGGGCAACGCCGTTGAGCCGCGCCGCGGCCGTGTCGACATCGGCGGAGGTTGGCAGGGTGGTTGTTTTGTCGGGCGCCGCCATGTCGGCAA
>Ga0207983_1000014_pt1 | contig 29239 bp, 29 predicted proteins | sample SoimicmetaGmgHMB_FD_188341 | JGI IMG/M metagenome (GOLD analysis project Ga0207983, IMG submission 188341) | Soil and rhizosphere microbial communities from Laval, Canada - mgHMB (SPAdes) (version 2) | ecosystem: Environmental > Terrestrial > Soil > Agricultural land | place: Laval, Canada...
TCGCCCTGCCCGAACGCAACGCCCGGCCGGTATCGCGCGAGCTGATCTACACCGGCCTCACCCGTTGCCGGCAAGCCGTCACTCTCTGGGCCAGCGAAGCCACACTGCGCGAAGGCATCGCGCGCCAGGCGCAACGCTGGAGTGGTCTCGCAGCGCGCCTGCGCGCGTCGGAGACGTGACGGAAGTCGCAGCAGGAGCGTCGCCGCGATTTCCGGATATCGCCTATGCTTCCTCCATCCATACCGGAGCCCTTATGCGCCTGATTTTCTGCATCGCCTTGCTCGCACTCGCGCCGATCACGCTGGCCAAGCGCCCGACGGCGGATACCAGCAAACAATTCATCGACAAGAGCGTTGTCAGCTATCCGAAAGTCGTCGGCGACTACACCTTGCACGATGAAAGCTATGACCCCTCGCGGCTAGCCGACGGCGTTTCGCTGGCTTATGCCTTCAAGGATGTGACGGCGCATCTGCAATTCAATATCTATATCTACCCATTGGGCCGGGCGAGCGAGGCCGATGCCCTGACCGGTGCGATGCAGGAGGTCGAAGCGGCGATCCGGGACATGGAGAAACAACAGGTCTACGCCAATGTGCAATTCGACGATATCGGCGATTTTTCGGTGCCGGCGCCGCGCTCGTTTCTCGACAAGGATGACATCGAACAGAAAGCCAAGGCGGGCCCGAAAGACGACGCAGCCGCGACGACGACGGCCGCTGCGCCCGTCGTCGAAGCCGACAAGAATTCACCGGATTTTCTCAAGGATCTGATTCCGGCGACCACGCTGGTCGGGCGTAAACGCCCGCTCCGCTTCATGCACAACGGGCAGGCGATGCGTTCGCTGGCCTATGTTTTCTACAGCCAGCTGTTCCTGATCAAGGTGCGCGCATCGGTGGCCGCCGCCGACATGCCGGCGGACGCATTCGTTGCCCGCGTCGACCGCGCCGTGCAGGATCTGGTGCCGAAAATGGCCGTGCACAATTTCGGCAAGTGCGGAACGATGATGATCTCTTTCCCCGCTGGCACGGGCGACAAGAAGAAGGACGATGAAGCGAACGCCCGCGAACTCTTCCGGGAAATGGGCCGCATCGGCCGCGAGAACTGCAGCAACAGCGGCCCTGATGAACCCGCGCCGGAAGGCCGCGAACAACAGGTCATCGTCTTTCCTGCGGACACCTGGAAATAACCTCGTGAGCCAACCGCGCACAAAAAAGGGCCGGCATTGCCGGCCCTTTTTCTTGCGTGCGGATTACTCAAACAGCAATGATCAATAGAACAGGTCGATCAGCAGATCGCGTACCAGGCCGCTTCTGGTCGAAACCAGATAGACGTCGCGGTCGACACGAACCCAGCGGTAGCCGTACGGCGGGGGTGGCAGCCGGTAGGCGCGATAGTCGACGTAGTAATCGCGGACGTAATACCCCGGCGGCAGGCGGTTGCCGACATTCCAGCGGCCCGGGTGGTAACCGCGCGGCTGCACATAGACGACTCTGGCCTTGTAGTGCTTTTTCGCATGGTAGTGGTCTTCGAAACGGCCATTGCCGTTGCCGCCGCGATTGTCGTGACCGTAGCCGTGGTCGTCGCCCCGGTCGTTGTGTCCCTGGTCGTGCCAACCCTGATCGTTCTGGCCGGCGTGGCCATGGTTCTGCTTGTGGTCCTTGTCCTTGTCTTTGGCAAAGACCGGCGTGGCGATCATGGCGGTAGCGAACAGCAACGCGGAAGAAAGAGCGATGATCTTTTTCATGTGATTCCTCGGTGGGATTCAAGCCCGGGGCGAGGATGCCGCCGGCCGGATGAATCCCCGGAAAATCAGTCGCCGCGCCCTCACGCAGGGCTCACGCGAGTGATCAGGTTTGCCTCGGCAGAAACTACACCCGAGCTCATATGCTCGCGTTGATCGGAAACGAGTCCCAGCCAAGGCCGGACCCATGACCTCCCGCCCTTGCGCGCCGTCGCCGATGCGCTAAGGTCGCCGTTCCCAACGACCCGACCCTTGAATCAGGAGCCCCATGATGAAGCCCTCGCTGCTCAGCCTGAGCCTCGCTCTCGCCTTGTCCGCGCCGCTGGCGCAGGCCGCCAAACCCGCACACGCACCGACTTTCGGCGCGTTCGGCGTCGACCTCAGTGCCCGCGACACTTCGGTCAAGCCCGGCGATGACTTCAATCGCTACGCCAACGGCCATTGGCTCGATACGTATCAGCTCAAGGATTACGAAACGCGCTTCGGTTCGTTCAACGCGCTCAGCGACGAGGCCGAGGCGCAGAGTCGCGACATCATCGAAGCACTGGGCAAGCGCAACGACATCGCGCCGGGCAGCAACGCGCAGAAAGTGCGCGATTTCTACGCCAGCTACATGAATACCGCCGCGCGCGATGCCGCCGGCATCGCACCACTCAAGCCACTGCTCGACAAGATCGCGCTGATCGATTCCAAGGCCGCGCTGGTCGCCGCGTTCGGCGACGCCGATGTCGATGGCACCGCGTCGCCGGTGGGCATGGGCGTGAGCCTGGATCGCAAGAATCCCGATCGCTACCTGGTTGGCGTCGGCGTCGGCGGCCTCGGCCTGCCGGACAAGGACTACTACCTCAATCCCGATCCGCGCTTCGTCGCCATCCGCGCCGCGTATGTCGAACACATCCAGCGCATGCTCGGCTTCGCCGGCATCAGCAATGGCAAGGCGCGCGCCGAAGCGGTGCTGGCGCTGGAAACCGCGCTCGCCAAGCCGCAGTGGGATCGCGCGCAGCTGCGCGACCGCGACAAAACCTACAACCTGACCAAGTTCGCCGATCTCGACACGCTGTACCCGGGGTACGGCTGGGCCGCGCATGCGAAAGAGCAGGGCCTGGGCTCGCCCGAGGAAGTGAACGTCAGCACGCCGAGCGCGATCGGCCCGGTACTGGCGGTAATCAACGACACGCCGCTCAACGTCTGGCGCGATTACCTCACCTTCAACGCCGTCGACAATCACGCCGGACTGCTGAGCAAAGAAATCGACGACGCTTCGTTCGCGTTCAACGGCACCGTGCTCAACGGCCAGAAGACGCAGCGCGAACAATGGAAGCGCGGCGTGACGCTGGTCGGTGGTTCTGGCGGCCTCGGCGATGCGGTTGGCGAAATTTACGTCGCCGAACATTTCACGCCGGAAGCGAAAGCAGCGATGGACCAGCTGGTCGCGAACCTGCGCGTCGCGCTGCGGCAGAACCTGGGCAAGCTTGACTGGATGGGCGATGCCACCAAGGCCGAGGCCTATCACAAGCTCGATACGTTCCGCCCGAAGATCGGTTACACCACGAAGTGGCGCGACTACAGCAAGGTCAGCATCGTGCCCGACAACCTGATCGCCAACACGATGGCGATGCGCAAGTACTACGCCGACGACCAGAACGCGCGCCTGGGCACCAAGCCTGATCGCGACGAATGGTTCATGACGCCGCAGACGGTGAATGCCTACTACAACGCGACCTTCAACGAGATCGTGTTTCCGGCCGCGATCCTGCAGGCGCCGTTCTTCGATCTCAACGCCGACCCGGCGGTGAACTACGGCGCGATCGGCGCGGTGATCGGCCACGAAATGGGCCACGGCTTCGACGACCAGGGCAGCAAATCCGACTTCGCCGGCATCCAGCGCAACTGGTGGACCGACGAAGACCGCAAGCGTTTCGACGTGAAGGTGAAAGCCCTGGGCGCGCAATTCAACAGCTTCTGCCCGCTGCCCAACACCTGCGTCAACGGTGCGCTGACGATGGGTGAAAACATCGGTGACCTCGGTGGCCTGTCGATGGCCTACACGGCTTATCACCTGAGCCTGAAAGGAAAAGCCGCGCCCGTCATCAATGGCCTCACCGGCGACCAGCGCTTCTTCCTCGCTTTCGCGCAGATCTGGAAAGGCAAGTACCGCGACGAAGCCCTGGTGAACCTCATCAAGTCCAACCCGCATTCGCCGCCGCAGTACCGCCTCAACGGACCGGTAAGCAACTTCGACGCTTGGTACACCGCGTTCGGCGTCAAGCCGGGCGACAAGATGTATTTGAAGCCGGAAGATCGCGTGCGGATCTGGTGATCGGTTTTTGCTGATTGCGAAATGGAAACGGCCGCCGCGAGGTGGCCGTTTTCTTTTGCGGAGAAAGTACCCGCTGGGCGGCGAAGACCAATGCGTCAACGCGTGCCGCGGTGTCTCCTGGTTGCTGCGACAGGCCTCAGAGCAACGCAAGCAGGCGGCCTTGGGTGTAGCTCCTGCTGAGGCAGGCTTTGTCGCGGCTTAAGCCGCTCCTACGGGGGAACGGGTTGCGATTTGCCATCGCTCCTACGGGCTGCGCGCGCGCAGCATCGCGTCGGCGTATTCGTAGGCGGAGCGGGCCATGCCGTCGACATCGAGGCGGGCGATGCCGGGTTGGCGGGGAGCGATGATCAGGGCGTTGATGATGTGGCCAGCGAACTGGTCGCGCAGGATATCGGTGCTGGTTGCGGTCGGCGCTGCGATGGGAGTGACGGCGGACATGAAGAACCTCGGCGTTGGATGAGCCGCGTCCGGTCGGCGACGGGAGCGTCGAAACGCCGGCGGCGGGAGCCGGGGCGAGGCGCGGTGATGCAGGGTGCGCCTATTGGTGTGAATGCGGGGAGTTATTTGTCGGTCGGCCGTAGGAGCGGGCATGACCATGTTTGCCGCGGCAGAAACTACACCCAAGCTCATTGGCTTGCGTTGATCAGACCTCAGCAGGAACTACACCCAAGGTCATGTGCTTGCGTTGATCGAATGCGTGTTCGTATCCGGCGATCTGATGCGGTCGCGGCTCGCGCCGCTCCTACAAAGGCGAAGCACCGCAATCTGATGCGGTCGCGGCCAAGGCCGCTCCTACGGAATCGCGGCGTGGTCATGCCGCCGTCGCGCAATCAATTCTGGCCGTGGCACTTCTTGTATTTCTTGCCGCTGCCGCAGGGGCAGAGGTCGTTGCGGTCGGGACCGTCGGCGCGCTTTGCCGGCGTGCGCGGGGTGAGCTGTTCGATGCGGTGGACGTAGAGGTCGGCGAGCATGCCGGGGAGGCTGGCGACGATCTCGACGCGCTCGCGGTAGGTCACAGGCGTCGCGGCTTCCTGCGGATTGTCGGAGGTGATTTCGCCGGTGCCGAGTTGTTCGAGCAGCGCGAAGATCTCGTCGATCCAGTCTTCCTTGTCCAGCCACGTATCCCAGTCATCGCTGCGCAATTCGACGCCGCGGAAAAAACCGAAGGCCCAGTCGCGGCCGACATCGAGATCGTCTTTCTGTTCGGCCATCGGATCTTCCGGAAGCCACAGCAGCGGCGAGAGATGATCGGGCAGATCCTCGCCCTGGCGCGCGCGCGCGGTGACGCCGTTGAGATGGCCGCTCAGCAGCATCGCTACTTCCTCGGCCTCGGCGGGCGATTCCCAACGCGGCGGCTTTGGGCCCCAGACCGCGGGCTGCCATTCGCTGGCGGGAATGTCGCCAGGGCTGACGACGATCGCCGACAGATAGCCATCAAGCGCTTCGAGGTTGAAACCCTGGAACGGCGCGGCGCGCTGATCAAGAAGATCGGCGAGGCGCTCGATCTGGTCGTCGGAAAGATAGGGCGGCGGTGTCATGGCGATCTCCGGCGAAGGCATGGCGGCATCGTAGCGCAGCGGCGCGGCCGCCGATCATATGCACAAGCGGCCGAATCAAGTCGCGCTCATGCGCGCTCCTACGGGCTAGGCGAGGGCGTTGAACTCGGCATCGGTGAGGGCGATGAAGGCCCAGAACGGGCGCTTGCTGCGCGCCCAGTCGCGGCTGCTGGCCTGCAGCACTTCCATCGCGGTCTTGAATTCAGCGAGGGCATGCAGGCGCAGGCGTTCGCTGTTTTCCAGCAACAGCACCAGGCCTTCACTGTCGGGCTTGCGCAGATCGCCGAGCGCGTCGGCGAGGGCGTCCCAGTTATTGCCGAAATGCGCAGGAAAATTCAACGCAAGTGCGAGCCGGCGCAGCAGGTCGGCCTTGTCGGCGCAGTCGCGCAGATCGACACGCAGGCAGGGGAAACGATTGATCGCCGCGGCTTCGAGCAATTCGTCGACGTCGTCGTCGGGCAGGAAATACACGCCGGCGTCATCGAGCTGGGTCAGCAGGCCATCGAACCAGAGCACGCTCATCGGGCGGCCTCGATCTTGCGAAAGGTTTCGTAGTGATCGTCGGTGTACCAGAAATCGCCGGGCGGCTCGCCGCCGGCGATGATGCGGCGCGCACCGCGGTTGTGCGCACCAGGCGTGGGCACGGTGTATTCATGGTAGTAGCCGCGCGGTTGTTTCGGCAGGCGTTTTTCGAAATTGCCGAATACCACGCCGTCGCGATCGTAGGGAAACGGGCCGCCGCTGGCGATCAGTTTCAAGGTGGTGCGGGCTTCGGCAGGAAGGCCGTCCGACGCGCTGTTGTTGTCGTTATTGTCGTCGCCGACGGAATCATTGTGCCGTGCCGAAGGCGCGGAGTTTGCCGAGGATAGCGGCGGCGATGTCGCCGGCCGCGAGGCGCTGCTGCCTGTTGCCGGCGTCGTGATCGATGTGGCCGCGCGATGCGTCCAGAACTGCCAGCCCAGCACCAGCACTATCGCCAGGATCAGCCATCGATTGCGGGTCATGACGTGCGCCAGCGGGAAGGTGGCGGCAAGGATACGGTATTCGGGTTTCGTAGGAGCGGCCTTGGCCGCGACCGTCTGGCGGTACCGCGATCTGATCTGGTCGCGACCAGGGTCGCTCCTACGAAAAGCTTTTTATTTTCTCGGGGTGAGGATGTCGCCGAGACGGTCGGGGGTGCCGGCGATGCGCTCGAGGTGCGGGTACTTGAGGCCGTCGCGGTAGTCGATCGTCACCGTGTCGATGTGGTCGAGGTTGTTGACCAGCAGCACGATCGGCGCGCCGGTCTTCTTCGCGGCGGTGATCGCTTTCTTGAGGCCGTCGGTAGTCGCGGTCATGCCGTTGACGGCGGTGATCGTCATCGACGAAGCGAGGCCGGCCTTGAACGCGGGGCTGTCCCAGAGCACATCGCCAATGCGCATGTCCTTGCTGGAAACACTGAGGCCAATCGAATAGGTGAAGTCGGCGGACTTGCGTTCGCGCTCCGACGCTTCCGCGACGCTGCTGGGTTTGTCGGTGTAGACGAGCTTCCAACCGCCACGCGCAAGACCGGCAAGCGGTGCGCCCGGGCCGTGGCCATCGAGGCGTTCGCGCAGGAAGCTCGCCCAGTCGTTCGGCTGCACGGCATTCAAGGCCGCGACGACATCGTCGAAGGTATAGGTCAGGCGTTCGACGCGGCCATTCTCGGCGCCGAAGAACGTGCGCGCGAAATCATCGAGCGAACGCTTGCCGCCGCTCTTCTCGCGAATAAGCGTGTCGGCGTCCAGCCAGATCAGCTGGCCTTCCGAATAATAGTCCTCGCTGCGCTGCCAGCTGCGCCAGCCCTGGCTGCCGCGATGCGTGATGATCGGTTGCATGGTGGTGTCTTCGAGGTCGCGCCAGGCGCGGCCTTCGCGCTTGTCGTAAGCGGCGGCGACGAGTGCGATCGAATCGCGCACCTGTTCGGCGCTGAGCAGGCCCGAACGCGAGGACAGCACGTAGCCCCAATACTGCGTCTGCCCTTCGTAGACCCAGAGCAGGCTGTCCTGCATGCGCACATTGAAATTGGGCGTGGCGAGATCGGCGCCGCGGCGGAACTTGCCGTTCCAGGAATGCGTGTACTCGTGCGGCAACAGGTCGTTGCCGAGATATTTTTTCGGATCGGTGAGGTAGTCGGTGTCGGCGCTGTTTTCGCTGGACTGGTGATGCTCAAGACCGATGCCGCCGAAACGGTCGGACAGCGCGAGCAGGAAATCGTAATGCGCGTAATGCTGCGAGCCGTACAACTTGTACGCCTGCTGCACCAGCTCGCGGTGCTTGGCGAGGATCTCGGGCTTGATGTCGAGATCCTCCGCATCGTCGGCGACCACGTTCAGATGCACCGGAATTTTCGCGCCCGGGTCGAGATCGAAACGCTGGAAATATTTTCCGGCGAACAGCGGCGAATCCACCAGGGTGTCGAGCGAAACGGTCTTGAACTCGGTGCGCGCGCCAGCTTGCGATGCGACTTCCAGCGCGCTGCCGAACTTCCAGCCATCGGGTAGTTTCAGGCTCGCTTGGAACGGAATCTGCTTCGCGTAGTAACCGGCGGGATAAAGCACGACGGCATTCCATTGCACGCCGACGATTTCCGGCGTCACCGTGACACGGCCCTGGGCGCGATCGAGCGGCGACAGGAACTGGAAATCGACGGCGAGCTTGTCGACGCCGGCCGGCACCTGCACGCGGATCGTGTAGACATCGAGCGGATCGCGCTTCCATTGCAGGCGCTGACCGTTGCCGGTGATCACCAGGCCGGCGAGCTGATCGATCGGGCCGGAGGGCGAATGATTGCCCGGCAACCATTCCGGATAGTGCAGAGAAACCAATCCGGCGCTGACCGGAATTTCTTCATGCACACGAAAAATGCGTCGGCTCAGATCGCTGGCATCGACCGTGAGCGTGACCGTGCCCGGATAGGGTTGATCGACCGGCGCGATGCTTTGCGCATGCGCGACCGGCAATAGCGACAGGGCAGAAACGATGGCGAGCGACAGGCAACGGGACGGCAGCATCGGCGGGACCTCGGTGCGAAGAGAGGGGCCGATTGTTGCATGCGAAATTCGCCGCGCGCGCGGGTCGCTGCATGAGTTTGTGTGGTGCATCGCAGAGCCATGACTTATGGCCTATGCCGATTCGCAGGAGCGGGCATGACGATACTTTCGCAGGAGCGACCTTGGTCGCGATTTATTCGCATTGCGATACGGCTGAGTTTCTGACCACGCAAGCACACGACCTTGGGTTTGGTTCCTGCTGATGCAGGCTTGAGCAAGTCGCGACCAAGGTCGCTCCTACGGGAAGAGCTCACCCTGCGGCGTCGGTTTTCGCGGCGGCTGGAAACTGCTGGTGTCGAGCGCAATGCCGCCGCGACCGCGGATGCCATGTGCGCGCGAGGCGGCGAGAAAGCGCGTACGGATCAGATCGGCGAACACACCCTCGCCTTTCATGCGCGTGCCGAAGCGGGCGTCGTTGTCCTTGCCGCCACGCATCTGCCGGATCAGGCTCAGCACGTGCTCGGCGCGTTCGGGATAGTGCTGCTGCAGCCATTCCTCCCACAACTGCTTGAGTTCGTACGGCAGGCGGATCACGGTGTAGCCGGCGATTTTCGCGCCGGCTGCGGCGGCGCGTTCGAGGATGTTTTCCAGATGGTTGTCGGTGAGCGCCGGAATGATCGGCGCGACCATCACGCCGCAGGGCACGCCGGCGGCATTGAGCGCGGCGACCGCAGCAATGCGCCGGTGTGGCGCGCTCGCGCGCGGCTCCAGGCGCGACGACAGTTTGTTGTCCAGCGAGGTGATCGAGACGAACGCCTGCACGAGATCGTGCTTCGCCATCTCCGCGAGCAGGTCGAGGTCGCGCTCGATCAGCGCGTTCTTGGTGATGATGGTGCACGGGTGCCTTGTTTCCAGCAGCACCTCGAGGATCTCGCGGGTGATGCGGTAACGGCGCTCGATGGGTTGATAGGGGTCGGTGTTGGCGCCGAGATTGATTGGCCGGCAGACGTAACCGGGCTTGGCCAGCTCGACACGCAATTGTTCGGCAGCGTTGGTCTTGGCGTAGAGCTTCGTCTCGAAATCCAGGCCCGGCGACAGGTTGAGATAGGCATGCGTCGGCCGCGCATAGCAGTAGGCGCAGCCATGCTCGCAACCGCGATAGGCGTTGATCGATTGATCGAAAGGCACGTCCGGCGATTGGTTCGTGCTGATGATGCTGCGCGCGCGCTCGATCGTGACTTCGGTGCGCGGCGGCGCGAGCGGCTCGCCATCGGCATACCAGCCGTCGTCGAAATCCACGCGTGTGGTCAGCTCGAAGCGGCCCTCGGGATTGCTGGCGCTGCCACGGCCTTTGATGCGGGCCGGCTTGGAGTCGGATTCGGACATGACGGCAGGATCGATGCTGTGCGTCGCGGCGTTTGAGACTGGCGATGATCGGTGTTCTGCGGCTGAAGCGGGTTAATCTTTCGCGATGAAATCCTCCGGAAAGTCGCCCCCGCCCTGCCCCTGCGGCAATGCGCTCGCCTACGCTGATTGTTGTGCGCGCTGGCATCGTGGCGCGCCGGCACCGGATGCCGAGACGCTGATGCGCTCGCGCTACAGCGCCTATGTGCTGGGCTTGGGCGACTACCTGCTCGCGACCTGGCACCCGGACACGCGGCCCGCGCTTGCGACATTGGCGCTGGACACGAAGACGACGTGGCTGGGCCTGGAGGTGCGACGGCATGCGCGCGAAAACGACAACACCGTGACCGTGGAGTTCGTCGCGCGCTATCGCATCGGTGGCGACAGCGCGGTGCGATTGCACGAGGTCAGTCGCTTCCTGCGCGAGGATGGGCGCTGGTTCTATCTCGATGGTGAATTCGTGACGCCGTAGGAGCGGCGTGAGCCGCGATTCTTTCAAGTTGTGGCGCCATCGATTGGCAAATCGCGGTCATGACCGCTCCTGCGAATCAGTGTCATCCCATGCGCGCAACACTGCATCGTGCCGCCGGGGCTTGGGCCGTGCCCGCCGCATGCCCAGTTCAGGGGTCTGTCCAAGGAGATTCGCCATGACCCGCACTGACCGCCTGTTCCAGCCGCTGCCGCATGCCGCGCTCACGCTCAACAACCGCATCGCGATGGCGCCGATGACGCGCTCGCGCGCGCTCGGCAATGTTCCCAATGACGTGATGCGCGATTACTACGCGCAGCGCGCCGATGCCGGCCTGATCATCACCGAAGGCACCTCGCCTTCGCCCGATGGTCTCGGCTATGCGCGCATCCCGGGCCTGTTCAACGACACGCAGGCAGCCGGTTGGCAGAAGATCGCCGATGCCGTGCATGCGCGCGGCGCCAAACTCGTGGTGCAGTTGATGCACACCGGTCGCGTCGGTCATTCGCTCAATCTGCCGGAAGGCGCGCAGTTGATCGCACCCTCGGCGATGGCGGCGGCCGGCCAGATGTGGACCGACAGCGCCGGCATGCAATCGCATCCCGTGCCAAAAGCGATGGACGGCGACGACATCGCGCGCGTCCGCGGCGACTATGTGCATGCGGCGCAGCTGGCGATCGGCGCCGGCCTCGATGGTGTGGAAATCCACGCCGCGAACGGTTACTTGCCCGGGCAATTCCTGAATCCGAAGAGCAACGTCCGCAGTGACGGCTATGGCGGTTCGGCGGAAAACCGCCGTCGCTTCCTGCTTGAGCTCATCGACGACAGCATCGCGGCGATTGGTCGCGACCGCGTCGGTGTGCGCGTGTCGCCGTTCAATCCGTTCAACGATCTCGCCGCGAATTACGAAGGCGAAGAAGAGGAATTCCTCGCGCTCGTCGCCGAACTTTCCAAGCGTCGCATCGGTTACCTGCACCTGATCGCGACACCGGGCGCGGTGCCAGCGGCATTTGTGCGCAGGGTTCGCGCGGCCTTCGAGGGCGTGTTGATCCTTGCCGGCGACTACGACCGCGACCGCGCCGAAACCGATCTCGCGGCCGGCCTCGCCGATGTGATCGCGTTTGGTCGGCCATTCCTCGGCAACCCGGATCTCGCGCGGCGTTTGCGCGAGGACGCGCCTTTGTCGGCCTTCGATCCGGCGACGCTGTATACGCCGGGCGCGGCGGGATATTCCGATTATCCGGCGCTGGCCGAGGCGGTCGCTGCTTCGTAAGCCGTAGGGGCGCTCATGAGCGCGATTTGCTTCGGCTGTATCGCAACTGGAGAAAATCGCGGTCGTGCGCGCTCCTGCGTGGGGAGTGCCACACCACCACACCCGCGCGTACGGCTTGCGCGCATGCCGATAACCGCACACCCTATTGACTTGTGGCAGTGTCGATCGCGATCGCGGATCGACACACTGCGCCACTTTCGTGAATGAGGATATCCATGAGCGCCTCTCCTGCGCCCCTGTCCTGGCTGTTGCGCGCCGGCCTGCTGGTCTTGCTTTCGCTCGGACTGAACGGCACGGTCGACGCCACCGACAAGCCCGATCTCGCCCGCCTCTACGCCAACAGCGTGGAGAATCCCGATCAGCCGCCGGTGATTCTGATTCCGGGCCTGATGGGCTCGACGCTGATCGATGCCAAGACCGGCAAACAGATCTGGCCCGGTGGCTTGAGCACGCTCGCGTTCAGCGATTATCGCGACCTGACGAAAATGGACAGCAGCGATGGCGGAGGCCTGGTCGCCGGCGATCTTTTCTACGGCATCGCCGGCGTCGACTTCTATGAGGCATTGCTCGACAGTCTCGAGAAGGTCGGGCAGTTCCATCGCGGCGTCCCCGGGCAACCGGCCGGCACTGGCAACGCGCGCCGGCACTACTACGTGTTCACTTACGACTGGCGCAAGGACAACACCGAATCGGTGCGCGAACTGCATGCGCTGATCGAACAGATCCGCGTCGACTACCACGACCCGAAACTGCGCGTGGACATCATCGCGCACAGCAACGGTGGCCTGATCGCCAACTACTACCTGCGCTACGGGCCGCGCGACGTGCTCGAGGACAAGCAGTTCACGCCCTGGCACGAAGGCGACCAGCGCATCCGCCGCCTGATCATGCTCGGCACGCCCAACCTCGGCTCGGTCAAAAGCGTCGAGCGCCTGATGTATGGCATGCGCTTGGCCGTGCGCACGGTGCCGGTGGAAGTGATGGCGACGCTGGTGACGCCGTTCGAGGCATTGCCGCATCCGATGGTCAAATCGATCGTCGATACCGACGGCAATCCGCTCGACATCGATATCTACGACCCGGCGATGTGGCAGGCGCGGCATTGGTCGGTGTACTCGCCGGAAGTGATCGCGCGCGTGCGCGCCGCCAGCACCACGCCCGAGGCCGGCGACAAATCCGTGGCGGACCTGCAGGCGACATTCGTGCATAACCTGCATCGCGCGCGGCGTTTCCAACTGGCCTTGACCGCCCCGGTTCCGGCCAGCACCGTCGATATCGCTACCTTCGGCGGCGATTGCCGCATGACCGCGGCGCGGGCGATGCTGGTCGAGGATCCGGCGGGATCGAAGTTGGTGTTTCGACCCGCAGAAACCGCACCGAGCCGGATCGGCGAACCGGGCAAGAAACACGACGGTCACCGCAGCGTCGACCGCATCGACTACGAACGCCTGCTCGCCGATCCCGGCGACGGGCTGGTGACGCGCAGCTCGCAGGTAGGCCGCCTACCCGGTGCGCACGCGACTGCGTCTGCGGATTTCCAGCCGCTGCCGATCGCGCAGACCTTTTTTCTCTGTGAAACCCACGAGCGCCTGACCGCCAACCCGTATTTCCAGAACAACCTGCTGTATTTCCTGCTCACGCCCTGAGCCGGGGCAGGCCGTCGGCGCCGGCGCAATCGGCACTACAATGCCGGCATGAAGGATTTACGCAATCTGCTGATCGACTGCCGGATCGAGCTGCGCAAAGCGCAACGCGACTTCCACAAGACCGAGCTCTGCGATCGCCTGGACGCTGGCATCCAAGCACTGGCCGGTGTCCGTGCCGCTGAAACCGCCGCTGGCGAAACGCCGGAGCCTGTGGAGGAAGCCGCCCCCGTCGGCAGCGAGCGCGCACAGACCGCCAACCAGGTGGCGCTGGCCTGGCAGGCCGCGGCCCGCGATCTCAAGTTCAGCGATCTGCCGCTGTACGAGACGCTGAGCAAGAAGGTCATGGCCAAGCTAGGCACCAAGACGCTGGTCGACCAGACCACCGAGTTGCACGACATGGAAAAAGCCATGGCCGAGCTCAAGGAGCAGCGCATTACCGACGAGCGCAAGCGCCTGTCGGTGATGGCGCAACGCGACACCTTGCTCGGCGCGCTCGCGACGGCGGTGCCGCAGTTGCAGGATGGCGGCGATCCGGTCGCGGTCGCGCTGGCGCGCCTGGATCTGCTGAAAAACCAGAGCGTGAAAGCCGTGGCTGCCGGCGCGCCGATGGTCGAGCCGGAAAGCCACGTCCCGACAACGCATATCCTGCAGGCTGTCGCCAGCGGCGGCCGCGCCCTGACCCGCGACCAGCGCGAATGGTGCGTCGGCGAAGCGATGGTGAGCTCGGGCTTCCAGTACACGCCGGTGGAATTGATCGAGAAAGGCGACGGCTATCTCGCGCAGCTGATTCTCGACTCCCGGAAACCGTAGGAGCGGGCATGGCCAAGTTTGCCGCGGCAGAAACTACACCCAAGCTCATAGGCTTGCGTTGATCAGGCTTCAACAGAAACCGCACCCAAGGCCGCGTGCTCGCGTTGACCAGAAGCTGATTCGCGCGATGATGCAGATTGCCGTATCGAAAAGGAGTTGCCCATGCGCCGCCTGTTGCCGATTCTGATGTTGCTGGTCGTCGTGTTGCTTGCCGCCTGTACGTTCCGGCCCAGCGAAGATGCGATGAGCAAGGCGATCACCGCGCATGTCGGCGCTGCCGAGGCCTATCCGATGCAGTTCATGGTCGCGGAAAATTTCCGCTTCCGCGACATCAAACGCGTTACCGACGACAAGCGCACGCTGTACGCCGCGCATGCCGACTTCGATTTCGCCTATACCGCCGACGGCGCCACCATCGTCGCCGCGCTCAAGAGCGAAGAACGCGCTACACAGGAAAAGGAAAAGCGCCGCGCTGATTCGCTGCTGGAAAAAATCACCCTCGCCGCCGCGGCTGCCCTGTCGCGCCACGGCACCGAGCAACGCTTCGATTCGGTGAAGATCGGCGATAAGGATTCCTACCAGGGCGAGTTCACCTTCGCGCGTAATGACGATGGCAGCTGGCGGGTGGAGAGCGCCGATTACCACTGAGTCGCCCGCTGCTGCGAAAACGCGCACGGTATTGATCCCGTTGCCGCGCCGCGATTTCGACCCCAGTGAAGTCGCGGTGCCCTGGCAGATGCTGCGCGCGGCGGGAATGCACGTGGTGTTCGCGACGCCGGATGGCGCTGCGGCCAGCGCCGACGACCTGATGCTCACGGGCGAAGGTCTCGACCCCTGGGGTTGGATTCCCGGCCTGAAAAAAATCCGTCTGCTCGGCCTGAGCCTGCGCGCGAATGCCGATGCGCGCGCGGCCTACCAAAAATTGCTCGCCGCGCCGGAATTTCGCGCACCGCAATCGTATGCACTGATGCTGGCAAACGGCATGCAGGGTATCGATGGCGTGCTGTTTCCCGGCGGCCACCGCGCCCGCGGCATGCGCGAATACCTGGAGAGCGCGCAGGTGCAGCAACTCGCCGTCGCCGCGTTCGCCGCCGCGCGGCCGGTCGCAGCGATCTGCCACGGCGTGCTGGTGCTGGCGCGTAGTCGCAACCCAGGCACGGGTCACTCGGTGCTGCATGGTCGACGTACGACCGCGCTGACCTGGGCGCTGGAGAAAAAAGCCTGGGATGCCACGCGCTGGTTCGGACGCTTCTGGGATCCGGCGTATTACCGCACCTATCCCGACGGCGAAAAACAGCCTGCCGGTTTCATGAGCGTGCAGGCGGAAGTCACGCGCGCGCTGGCGCGACCGGAGGATTTTTGCGATGTCACCGACGCCGCACCGCAAGGGTTCCGGAAACGCAGCGGGTTGTTCCGCGACCGCATCGATGACGACCGCGCTGCCTGGGTGGTTCGCGACGGAAATTATGTCTCCGCGCGCTGGCCCGGCGACGTGCATGCATTCGCGAAGGCGTTTATCGCGACGCTGACATCGTTGTAGGAGCCAGCTTGCCGGCGACAAGTGATGCCCGTAGGAGCCAGCTTGCTGGCGACCAAGCCTACCTAAGCAGAGACTACCCTTCACCCGTCTGTTTGCGACGGTCATTACCCCGGCAGCAACTATCCCAAGCTCACCTGCTTGCGTGGATCAAGTCATCTCCTGCCGCCAGCAAGCTGGCTCCTACGACGGCGTCGCGCCACGGCTCTGCATCAGTTCGGTGATCATCTTCAACTGTTGCTGCTGTCCGGCGAGGATCGCCTCCAGCTGCTCGGCGCGCATCGCCTCGAGTTTTTCGTGCAGGGCCATGATCTCGATTTCGGCTTTGAGGTTGACCTCGTAATCGTGCTCGGCCATCGCGCGGTCGCGGGCGCTTTGCCGGTTCTGGCTCATCATGATCACCGGCGCCTGCAACGCCGCGACCATCGACAGCAACAGGTTTAGGAAGATGTAAGGGAAGGGATCGACCGGCTGATTGAGCAGCCAATGCGTGTTGATCGCGGTCCACAGCACCAGGAAGGCGATGAACATCAGGATGAAAGTCCAGGAGCCGCCGAAACTCGCAACACGGTCGGCGATGCGATCGCCGAAACTCATTTCCCTGATATCCGCAGTCATGTCGCGGCTGACGATCTGGCGCTGCTGCACGCGCTCGAGCACGACGCGTTCGAGTTCGCTGGCCTGATCGGCGCGCGCGCCCAGCCAGCGTTTGGCGAGGGCAGGGAAATCGCGGGTAGTCGTCATGTCGGGCTCCGGCCGGGAAAGGACCCGGGCATTGTGCGCCCGGTCGCCGCCTGATCGATCCACAACACGAGGCCACGATGCATTGCTATTCCACGACGCCGGGCCAAGAATCCCGAGGCACGCACTTTCCGGATTCGCCATGGATTTCGAACACATCGTCATCGTCAACGACCCACGCAGCCCGGACGTGCCGGTGATTCCGCGCCAGGAAGTCGCCGATGCGCTGGCCTTGCTGGTGCTGCGCCCGCAGATTTTCGACGAGGGCCTCGATGGCGCCGAGATCGACTTCCTTGCACCGGGACAAGTCCGACGCGAAACCCGCCGCGGCCAGATCATCGTGCGCGAGCGTCTGCTGTTTTCAGCGATGGGCGCGGGCTTCGAACAGATCGTCGAGGCACCGGAAGCGCTGGCCGGCGCGAGCAAACTGGTGAGCCTGGAAGAACCGGCGCCCGGCGTGCTGCTGCTGCGCTTCCGCTACAAATCCGCCGCCACCGCCGACGCCCCCGACATCAGCGCCGACGAACGTGCGGCCCTGCAAAGCGCCTACCTCGGCGCCGACCGTGACTTCGTCAGCACCGTGCGCGAACTGCACGAGCATGGTGCGCTGGAAACCTTGATTGCCTTGCATGCGCCGCCGGGGATGGCGCTGTAGGAGCGGGCATGACCGCGACTTACGCAAGTCGCGGAACTCCCCTGAGAGCGCTCATGAGCGCGACTTGCGCGCGGCTGGGACTCGTTTCTCGTCAATGCAAGCGTATGAGATTGGCCGTAGCTTCTGCCGCGGTCTGATCAACGCAAGCTTATGGGCTTAGGTGTAGTTTCCGCCGCGGCAAACTTCGTCATGCCCGCTCCGACGAAGCTCGGCATGAGTGGCGCGCCCGACAGGAGTCGAACCTGTGACCCCCACCTTCGGAGGGTGGTGCTCTATCCAGCTGAGCTACGGGCGCGTATTGGAAACTCTGGCGAGACTGGCGCCGGAATCATTCCGGCCGGGCTGTACGGCCCGTCGCCGCAGCGAACCGCGGCGGCGGGCATTGTACATCAGGCCCCGCGACCGGCCGGCCTGAGCTGTACGGGCGTGAACATGGCAGCGTCGATGATCGACCACAGGTGCACCAGCCAGCCCATCAACACGATCCACAACACGCTGGCCAGGCAGAACATGACCAGCGCCTTGAACAGGCGACCCTGGACAAGCTGGCCGAGGCCAGGAATGAAGAAACTGCAGACGGCGGCGATGACATTGCCGGTCGAACCTTGTCCTGCGTTCATTGCGACTCCTCCGGGTGACAGGATCACGATGCGGTCGCCGCGGGGCGAATGCAATGTGCAGGAAGTTTGCCGGGCTTTGTTAGGCTAGCGCGATGACCGACGTCCCGACCCCGCCGGCGCCGCATTTCGACTGGCGCGAACGCCTGCCGCACTACTGGCTGCTGATCCGCGGCGATCGCCCGGTCGGCACGCTGCTGCTGCTGTGGCCGACCTGGTGGGCGCTGTGGCTGGCGGCGGATGGAATGCCGCCGCTGAAAATACTGCTGATCTTCAGCGTCGGCGTCTGGTTGACGCGCTCGGCCGGCTGCGTGATCAACGACTACGCCGATCGCTGGCTGGATCCGCAGGTCGAGCGCACGCGGACGCGGCCACTGGCCAGCGGTGCGGTGTCGCCGCGCGAAGCATTGATTGTCTTCGTGCTGATGATGCTGGTCGCGTTCACGCTGGTGACCTTCACCAATTGGCTGACGATTTATCTCAGCGTCGCCGGCGCGTTTCTCGCCGCCAGCTATCCCTTCCTCAAGCGCTACACCTATCTGCCGCAGGTATATCTGGGCCTGGCGTTCGGCTGGGGCATTCCGATGGCGTTCGCGGCCGTGCAGGGCTGGGTGCCGCCGCTGGCCTGGCTGCTGTTTCTCGGCAACCTGCTGTGGACCACGGGTTACGACACCTGGTACGCGATGGTCGACCGCGAAGACGACCTGCGCGCCGGCGCGAAATCCACCGCGATTCTGTTCGGCGATGCCGATCTCATCGCCCAGGGCGTGATCTACGGCGGCTTCCTCGTCACCATGATCCTGGTTGGTTCGCGCGCCGAGTTGGGCTTGAATTATTACGTCGGCCTGACCGTTGCTGCCGGCTTCATCGTCTGGCAATTCGCGCAGGCGCGCGATCGCAGTCGCGAACATTGCTTCGCCGCCTTCATCAACAACCAATGGGTCGGGATGCTGGTGTTCGCGGGGATTGCGCTGGCGTTGCTGATGAAGCCAGCGGTTGCGGCGGCGTAATTTGATCGACGCTGTCGCCATTTGCGCGAATCGCGGTCCCGCTCGCGATTCCCCATTGACGACATCGGTTGACGGCACGGCGATTTGCGCAAGTCGCGCTCATGAGCGCTCCTACGGAGCACGCGCGACCGCCCAGACATCGATACGCGCGACGCCGGCGCGGCGCAGCGTGAGTGCGCATTCGCGGACGGTGGCGCCGGTGGTCATCACGTCGTCGACCAGCGCGACATGCGCGGGCAGTGCATCGCGCCGGCACGTGAATGCGCCGCGGACGTTGCGTTGCCGCGCGCTGGCGTCGAGCTCCGACTGCGCCGCCGTCGCGCCGACGCGGCGCAGCACGTCTCCGATAATCGGCAGATCAAGCGCCGCGGCAAGTCCCTTGGCCAACTCCAGCGCCTGGTCGTAACCGCGCTGACGCAGGCGCTGACGATGCAAGGGCACCGGCACCAAACCCTGCGGTCGCTCGGCATCGAGCAACCGGCTTGCCATGAGTTCGGCCAGCAAGGCACCGGCGGCAAGATCGCCGTGAAACTTGAAGCGCGGCAACAGGCGATCGACAGGCGCGGCATAAATGAAGGCGGCACGGGTCTGCGCAAACGGCGGCGGCGTCAGCAGACAGGCGCCACAGAGAGCGTCCGAACCCGGCAAGGGCAGGCCGCAGCGATCACAAGCCCGACGATTCCAGGGCAGGGCGGCGGCGCAGGCCGGGCACAGATCGCGTGTCGCGCTACCGCGCTCGCCACAGACCAGACAGCGCGAGGCCAGCAGAGCAAAGCTGCATTGCGTGATCCAGCTCGCAAGTTTCGCCATGGTGTTCGTGTTGACAGGACTGGGACGGCTCACCAGACTGCCTGCTCGCCATTTTGGCCGCTGTCGGAACCCCCCCATGCCTGCAGTCCTCCGTCATGACTGGTCCCGGGACGAAGTGCTGGCGCTGCTCGCGCTGCCTTTCCCCGACCTCATGCATCGCGCCGCCACCGCGCACCGCGAAAATTTCGATCCGCGCGAAGTCCAGGTCTCGACCCTGCTGTCGATCAAGACCGGCGGCTGCCCCGAGGACTGCGCCTATTGCCCGCAGGCCGCGCGCTACAACACCGGCGTCAAGGCGCACAAACTGCTCACACTCGATGAAGTCGTCGCCAAGGCGCAGCAGGCGAAAGATGCTGGCGCCTCGCGCTTTTGCATGGGCGCCGCCTGGCGCTCGCCGAAGGACCGCGATGTCGCCAAGGTCGCCGAGATGGTCAGCGCGGTGAAAGCGCTCGGTCTCGAAGCCTGCGCCACGCTGGGCATGCTCAACGGCGACCAGGCCAGCACGCTCAAGAGCGCTGGCCTCGACTACTACAACCACAACCTCGACACCGCGCCGGATTTCTACGGCGACGTCATCAAGACCCGCGAGTACCAGGACCGCCTCGACACGCTCGAACACGTGCGCAACGTCGGCCTGAAAACCTGCTGCGGCGGCATCGTCGGCATGGGCGAGTCGCGCGAACAGCGCGCCGGCCTGCTGCAGACGCTGGCCAATCTTCCCGAACATCCCGGCTCGGTGCCGATCAATCGTCTCGTGCAGGTCGAAGGCACGCCGCTGCATGGCACCGCGTTGCTCGATCCGTTCGAATTCGTGCGCACGATCGCCGTGGCGCGCGTGATCATGCCGCAGTCGGTGGTGCGCCTGTCCGCCGGTCGCGCCGAGATGAGCGAAGAGTTGCAGGCGATGTGTTTCCTCGCCGGCGCCAACTCGATTTTCTACGGCGAGAAATTGCTGACCACCGGCAATCCCGATGTCGAAGCCGACCAGGCGCTGTTCGTGCGCCTGGGCCTGGTGCCGATGCAGGTGACGCAGACGCCGCATGATCACGGCGCGCGCACCGTACATGCCGACGTGCTGCAGTCGGAAATATCGCCGGCCTGCGCCGACGACAAGCCCCATACCTGCGCTGCCTGAGCAGAGCATGATCCGCCAGCGCCTCAGCGATCGCGTTGCCGCCGCCCGTGCCGAGCGGATCGCCAGTGAATCGGTGCGCACGCGGCGCGTGGTGCAGGCGCGTGAAGGCATGCGCATCAAGGTCGACGGCAACGACCTGCTCAATTTCTGCAGCAACGATTACCTCGGTCTTTCCCAGCATCTCGACGTGATCGCGGCGATGCAGCAGGCCGCGGCCTGGTATGGCGTCGGCAGCAGCGCCTCGGCGCTGGTCAGCGGCCACAACGCCGAACACGCTGCGCTCGAAAGCGAATGCGCGGAATGGATGGGTTATCCGCGCGGCCTGCTGTTCGGTAGCGGCTACCTGGCCAATCTCGCGGTGATGCAATCGCTGCTCGAGCCCGGCGATGTCTGCGTACAGGACAAGCTCAACCACGCCTGCCTGCTCGATGGCGCGCGTCTGGCCTTCTGCGAACTCAAGCGTTATCCGCATCGCGATGTCGAGGCGGCGATGCGGCAGCTGCAAAGCCATCGCGACGGCGCCGCGATGCTCGCCACCGATGGCGTGTTCAGCATGGATGGCGATCTCGCGCCGCTGCGCGACCTCGCGCTGCTGGCGCGTTCGCAGGATGCGACGTTCTACGTCGACGACGCCCACGGCATCGGCGTGATCGGCCCCGACGGCCGCGGCAGCACCGCCGTCGCCAATCTCACCGCGAAGGACGTCCCGCTGCTGGTGCTGCCGTTCGGAAAGGCTTTCGGAGGCCAGGGCGCGATGCTGCTCGGTAGCGAGGCCTTGATCGGCCATATCGCTGAAACCGCGCGCCCGTATCTGTTCACCACCGCGCCTGCGCCAGGCATGGCCGCGGCGATGCGCGCCTCGCTCAAACTCATTCGCGGCGAAGCCTGGCGGCGCGCCAAACTCGCTTCGCTGGTGGCGCGTTTTCGTCGTGGCGCACTGGGTGCCGGCCTGCCCTTGGCCGAGTCGTACACGCCGATCCAGCCGCTGGTGTTTGGCGACAACGCGCGCACGCTGGCGGTGTCGCGTCGTCTAGAAAGCCAGGGTTTCCTGGTCAGCGCGATCCGCCCGCCGACCGTGCCCGATGGCCAGTCGCGCCTGCGCATCACCATCACCGCTGCACACAGCGAGCATGAAATCGATGCTCTGGTGTCGGCGCTGACCATCATCTGCAATCACCCGCACACCGCCGAAGCCTGAGCCGGGCGACATGCACGAGACCGCGCGCGAGCGGGTCTGGATTGCTTTGTCGGACCTGTATCTCGACACCGACATCGATGCCCTGATCGCGCCATGCGCACGCGTATTGGCGGCGTCGCCGTTCAGCCGCGACGAACTCGCGCAGTTGTTGTTCGAGGACGTGCATCCGGTGCTGGCGTACAACTTGGCGGCATCGGCCGGTGTCTGGGAGGGTTTCGATCACCAGTGGCTGTGCGCGCGGATCCATGCGCGCGCGCAGGGTTGGCATGCGCGCATGCGGCCCTCGTGGTGGTTTGGACGGCGCGAGATGCGCAGACGGTGGTCACAGGTGGATGCGATAATCGCCGCACTCCGATCGCACGCGGCCTCTCCCTGACATGTATATCGAAACCGTTGGCACCGGCCCTGCGCTGGTGATGATTCATGGCTGGGCGATGCATGGCGGTGTGTTCGCGCCGCTGGTCGAACGTCTGCGCGAACGCTACACGCTGCACATCGTCGACATGCCCGGGCACGGCCGTAGTCGCGACAGTCTGTTGCCCTTGGAACTGGCGCGCATGGCCACGCAAATCGCCAGCGAAACGCCGCCGGCACTCTGGCTGGGCTGGTCGCTGGGCGGATTGGTGGCGTTGCAGGGCGCGCAGCAACTGCCAGATTCATTGCGCGGCTTGATCATGCTGGCATCGACGCCGCGTTTCGTGCGCGGCGACGGTTGGGATGGCGGCATGGATCCGGCGCTGTTCGCAGGCTTTGCCGAACATCTGGAAAGGGATTACCGCACCACGCTCGATCGCTTCCTGATGCTGGAAGCGCAGGGCTCCGATCACGTCCGCGACGAATTGCGGCAGTTGCGCGAGATTGTTTACGCCTTCGGCGAGCCGCCGCAGCAGGTGCTGCGTGAAGGCCTGGCGCGCCTGCAGGACAGCGATCTGCGCGCGGGCTTGCCAGTGCTGTCGGTACCGAGCCTGTGGATCGCCGGCCGCCGCGACAGGCTCGTATCGCCGGCGTCGATGAAAGCCGCGGTCGCACTCACGCCACAGTCGCAGTTCGTGCAGATCGAACACGGCGGGCATGCGCCCTTCCTCAGTCATGCCGATGAAGTCGCCGACGCGATCGAGGCGTTTTCGCTGTCGCTGCCGGCGTGAGCACGCCGCTGCGCCCACGCGGTTTCGACCTGCACCGGCTCAAGCGCAGCTTCGGCCGCGCCGCCGCCGGCTATGCCGAAGTCGCGGTGTTGCAGCGGGAAGTGGAAACGAGACTGCTCGAACAACTCGACGTGCTTGAGGAAAAAAAGCCGGCGCGCATCCTCGACATCGGCTGCGGCCCGGGCCATGCCAGCGCGGCGATGAAAAAAAAATGGCCGGGCGCGGAAGTGGTCGCGCTCGATCTTGCGCTGCCAATGCTGCGGCAAGTGCCGAAGCAGACCCGGTTCTGGCGACCGATCAAACGCATCTGCGCGGAAGCATCGCAGCTGCCGCTGGTCGACGGCAGCGTCGACCTGATCTTTTCCAGTCTCTGCCTGCAGTGGGTGCCCGACCTGCCAGTGGCGCTGGCGGAATTCCGGCGCGTGCTGCAGCCGCAGGGTTTGCTGGTGTTCTCGACGTTCGGGCCCGACACCTTGATCGAATTGCGCGAGGCCTATCTCGCCGCCGGTGAAAAACATCCGCCGCTGTCGCCGTTCGCAGCGATCCAGCAGGTTGGCGACGCGATGATCGCCGCGGGTTTCCGCAATCCGGTACTCGATCGCGATGTGTTCACGCTGACCTATGCCGATGTCCGCGGCCTGTTGCAGGAATTGCGCGCTATCGGCGCCAACGATGCCCGCCCGCAGCGTCCACGTGGGCTGGGCGGCAAAGCAAGGCACGCGGCCATGCTGCAGGCGTATGAAAGCGAACGCCGCAACGGCCTGCTACCCAGCAGTTGGGAAGTGATCACCGCGATGGCCTGGTCACCCGAACCCGGCGCGCCCCGCCGCGAAGGCAGCGCCGATATCGCCAGTTTTCCCGCCGACCGGATTCCGTTGCGGCGGCGGTGACGCTTCTGCCTTGTAGGAGCGATGGCAATCGCGACTGATGCCGCATGCCGAGCAGTCGCGATTGCCATCGCTCCTACATGCAACCATCAATGCAAGCCCGGCTCCTCGCCACCGATATCGAGCGAACGCACGCGCTTGGCGTCGCGGCGGGCTTCGACCAGGACGCGGATTTTCTCGCGCACGCTTTCGGCATCGGGGATGAAGGTCAGATTGATCACCGGCGTGCTGGCATCGGTGGTGTAGAGGATGATTTCGCCGAGGCCAAACATGCGCTCGAAGAAATTCTGCTGGAACTTGCTGTCGCGCACGCGATACAGCTCCAAGTCCTCGGTGGTCTTGTTGAACACGCCGCGGGTGAACTTCAGGCGCTGATCGGTGAGCGTGTAGACGGTGTTGCGCGTGACCAGCCATAGCCAGAGCGCGTACGGAATCGGCAACAACAACACGCAGGCGAGGAACCACCAGGCGTTCTGCCACTGCGACGGATGACCCGTCCATTCGATGTTTTCATCGGTCATTGCAATGCATCCTTCTGCATCCGGAAATTCGTTCGCGTCGATCTCGTTCCGGAGTCCGGCCGACGCGCGGCGATCAGTCAAACATGCGGCAGGATCCAGCACAACGGTCGCGCAGCGCTCAGCGCAGCAACTGCTCCAGATCGGCATTGCCACCGGAGACGATCAGGCCGACGCGCCGGCCGGCGAAGCGTTCGCGATGGCGCAGCACGGCCGCGAGCGCGGTCGCGGCGGAAGGCTCGGCCAGAATCTTGAGTCGCGACCAGATCAGGCGCATCGCCGCCAGCGTTTCCGCATCGCTGACCAGCAATACCTCGACGCGATGCGCGCGTAGAAGATCGAAATTTATCTCGCCGATCACCCCGCGCAGGCCGTCGCTGACCGTATCGGCTTTCAGATCAGTGACGCGCTCGCCGCGACGCAGCGATTCGTAGGCATCGGCGGCGCCTTCGGGTTCGGCACCAAGCACGTGCGTGTCCACCGCGATGCCGGCGACCGCGATCGCGGTGCCGCCGATCAGGCCGCCGCCACCAACCGGCGTCAGCACGATATCCAGTTCGCCGGCCTGCTTGAGCAATTCCAGCGCGGCCGTACCCTGGCCAGCGATCACCGCCGGATCGGTAAACGGATGCACGAGCCGCGCGCCGAGTTTCGTCTGCAGTTCGGCGGCCATCGCATCGCGTGCGGCCATGGTTGGCGCGCATTCGTGCACGGTCGCCCCGTAGGCCTTGATCGCCGCGATTTTCACCGCGACCGCACCTGCCGGCACCACCACGTGCGCAGCGATGCCGCGCGTGTGCGCGGCCAGGGCCAATGCCGCGCCGTGATTGCCGGAGGAATGCGTGACCACTCCGGCCGCCGCCTCGGCATCGCTGAGCGACCACACGGCATTGCAGGCGCCGCGAAATTTGAAGGCGCCCATGCGCTGGAAATTTTCGCACTTGAAATGCAAATGCGCGCCAGCCAGTTCGTCCAGCGAACGCGAACGCAGCACCGGCGTGACATGCGCATGCGGCGCGATGCGCGCGGCGGCGGCGAGGATATCGGCGAAGATCGGCGGACTGGTTTGGCTCATTCGATCACCTCAGGTTTGTTGCCCAACAGACTGCTCATCGTCGAGCCGATCACCACCAGCGCGGCGCCGGCATAGCCGAACAGCGCGACGTGTTCGGCGGCGATGCTGGCCGGAGCGAATGCGTGTACCAATGCCACCGTCGCCAGGCACAGCAGCGGCGTGGTCGCGAGAACCGCCGATACCCGCGAAGCCTGCCAATGCGCCAGCGCTTCGGCAAATGCACCGTACGCGACCAGGGTATTGATCGCGCAATACGCCAGCAGCAGCGCATGTCTTGAATCCAACGCCAGCAACTCGCGCGGGTGCGAAAATGGCAGCAGCACACCGGCGGCGACCATGTAAATGAAGAGAAGAATGGCCGATGACGACAGCCGCAGCAGCAGTTGTTTCTGGATCAGCGCGTACGCCGCCCAGACCACTGCGCCGACGATGACGTAAGCCGAACCCAGCAGGTAGCCCTGCCCTGTCTGCGCGGTAGCGCGCAGCTGATCGCCGAAAAACAGACCCAGACCAACGGCGATGATCGCCAGACCCAGCCATTGTCCCGGCCGGTAGGATTCGCGGAAAACGAAGATGCCGCCCAGCGCCATCAGCAAGGGTGCGAGCTGGATCAGCAGCTGCGCATTCGCCGGTGAGGTGTGCTGCACGCCGAGCAGGTAGAACACGTAATTGCCGATAAGCATCAGCGCAGCGACCGTCAGCAGCATCCAGCGGCGGCGATCGAGCGTGGCGAACACCGCCGTGCCGCCGCGAATACCAAGCCAGAGCGCCAGCACCAGCGCAGCGACCAGGAAACGAACCCAGGTCAGCGTGATCGGATCGAGTCGTTCGAGCGTGATCTTCAGCGCCACCGGCAGCGTCGCCCAGCAGGCTGCGGTGATCAGGGCCAGCGCCAGACCGAGTTTCCATCGGCCCGACGCCTGATGCATCGTCATCGTTCATCCCCGTGCGAAAGAAACGGCGCCGTGGCGCCGTGTATGAGGGGGATAGATTAAGCGGTAATTCACCGCATCGCGCCAAGACTCGAAACTCGACACGGGGGTGCGCCATGGCACAGTCACATGTTCTCGCACTGATCGCGCTGACCCTGGGTTTGTCGGGTTGCGCCAGCACATCGGGTGGGTACGCCGAAAACGGCACGGTCTATCGCGACGGCAGTTATTACTCGCCGGCTGGCGATGGTCGCGGTGACTATTACTACGCGCCCGAGCCGAGTCGGTTTGACGATGGCTATGGCGTTTATGGTTTCGGTTTCGATCCGTTCTTCGGGGCGATCGGGCTATCGGGTTTCGATGGTTATTGCTCGGTGCAGTACCGCAATTGCGCCGCCTACGATTTCGGCAGCTTTTATCAGCCTTTCGGTTACAGCGGTTTCTCGCTCTTTTTCGGCAATCCCGGCTGGCCGTTCTATCAGCACCGATACGACCGGTATTACGGTCAAGGCCCGGGTTACGGCTATCGCGGATCGTTCAACGGGCATGATCGTCCTTGGCCGACGCATCCGCCGCATCGCCAGCAACCGCCTTACGCGACGCCACCGATCGCGCCGATGCCGCCAGTGGCGGCGCAGCCTGACCCGGGTGCGGGGCAACGACGGCGCGTCCCGCGCCCGGATCCGTACGAGGACTTCAATCGTCCGGTCCGCCTCGGCGAATCGCTGCCTGACCAGCCATCGCAACGCCCGAACAATCCGCCCCGTAGCGATCAACCGCCGCCCCGGCGCATTCAGCCGATTCGCGAGCGCTGGCCCGAACAACCCGCGCAGCAGCGAACACCGCAGCCGATGCCGAGCTGGTCGCCCGCCCCGGCACCCTCAACCGCGCCCGCCTCCGGCAGCCCGGAGCCCGAGTCGCCAAGGCGTGGCCGCAACAATGGGCGCGGTCGCGACGGCTGATTGCTGGTGTGGCGATGCCCCGCGCTTGCGGGGTGCCGTCGCTTGGTCGCATGCTTGGACCGTGAGCTGACCCAATGCGTCGCTTTCTGACGCTGGGTCGAGATTTCCCGCTTGCTCGGCGCCCGGCCGGGGTTCCTCTGGATCCCCCCTGTTCCACCGACCCCGCCGGGCGTCGGCATTCCTTCCGGTTCGTAGGAACGGCGCAAGCCGCGATTTCCAGCAATCTGCGTCGCTGCCTGTGAGAAATCGCGGCTCGCGCCGCTCCTACAAAAACACGCGCGGCAAATTCCAGGCAAAAAAAAGCCGGTAGCTCCCCCCGGAGCTACCGGCCTGGCGTCCCCGCCGCGCGCCTGACTCGCCCCTGTTCAGTCGAGTCGACGCCCCCCGGCGTTGGCCGCGGCAGGTGCTTTCGGGTGTAAGCAGGAAGCGTGCCAACACTGGCCTTTCATGTCAGCGATCTCGGGCGAGGGTGCAGCGAACGCCCGGTCGTCGGCTCAGCAGCGAATTCCGCGCCGGACCGCTACTTGATCCGCACCTGGAACCCGATCGCGATGTTCGGCGAGGGCGCGCCCAGCGGCGCATCGGCGGCCATCGCGCCGGTCAGCGTGAAGCGGACGTGGGTCACCGCCGGATCGAAGGTGCCGTTGGGCACGTAGGTCCAGCTGACGCCGCCGTTGTTGGAGAAATCCACGCAGTCGGTGAGGTTGCCCAGCGCGGTGAACGGGCAGGTCAGGCCGGTAGCTTCGGTGCCGGTGCTGGTGACAAAACTGTAGGGCGCACCGCCGGAGAAATTGCCGGTGAACAATTCGGTGTTCGCCGGAACCGGATCGACGATCACCATCGTGTTGTTGTCGACCGTGCCCGAGCCCGAGTTGGTGATGGTGATGGTGTAGCGCTCGAACGCGCCGGGAATGTTCTTGGGATTGACCGCGCCGTTGAACGGATCGCTGATCACCGCGACCGTCTTGAGATTGGTCAGTAGCGGCGTGTTGACGGTGAAGTTGATCTCGTCGACGTTGTAGAAATTCGCCTGGCTGAAAGGCGCGTTGGCCTGTGCGGGAATATGCACGAGGCCGGCAGTCGCACCGATCGTGCTGGTCGAGGCATCGCGCGCATAAACGCGCAGCAACCAATTTGCGCCCGAAGGTGCGCCAGCCGGAATCGTGTAGGTCGGACTCGCCGGCGTCAGGCCGTTGTTCGACCAGATCGCATCGTTGGCGGTGACGTCGCCATGCGTACCGTCGTTGTAGAGAATGATGCCGGTCGCGACCAGCGTGCCGACGTTGTCGAAAACATCGGCAGTGACCGGATTTCCCGCCGCGGTCGGCTGCGCATCGACCTGCGCGGTGATCGACAGCTTCTGCCCGCCGGTGAACGTCGCCGCCGCCGCCGGCAAGGTGATGTTGGTGCCGAAGGCTTGCGGCGTGCCGAGCGTGGCGGTGACGACGGACCATTCGACGTCGTCGACGTGGTACCAACTGCGATACTGGGCGTCGTTGGTGAAGGTGCGGATTCGCAGCGTCACCGTCTGTCCAGCCCAAGCGGCGAGGCTTTGCGTCACGGTGAACCAAGGCTCGCTGTTGCAGCCCACCGTCATGCCGTTCTGGTGGACGGCGGTGGTGGTGCAGTCGAAGCCGTTGTACTGGCCATAGCCGGAGCGGGCATTGGTTGCCGTCTGCAAAGCAAAGTTGGGACTGAATGGCTTGGTGACGTAGTTGGCTGCCGTCGGACCGACGACTTCCGTCGTGGTGGCGCCAACGACCTCGATCCGGATGAAATCGAAGGTG
>Ga0207983_1000015_pt1 | contig 26819 bp, 27 predicted proteins | sample SoimicmetaGmgHMB_FD_188341 | JGI IMG/M metagenome (GOLD analysis project Ga0207983, IMG submission 188341) | Soil and rhizosphere microbial communities from Laval, Canada - mgHMB (SPAdes) (version 2) | ecosystem: Environmental > Terrestrial > Soil > Agricultural land | place: Laval, Canada...
TTCGCGGCACCGGCATTGCAGGAGCCGATGAAACCCAGGTTGACGGTGTTGCGCTGGTAACGCAGGCCGCTGATGGCCGGCAGCCACTGTGCGCCGGCGTCGCTGGAGGCGTCATCGACGACAATGATCTCGATCGTCGTTGCATCGCCGCTGTCGGCGAGCGAGCGCAGGCAACGCAGCGTGTAGTCGATCTGGTTGAAGACCGGGATGACGATGCTGGCGCGTGGCGTTGGCGAGCGCGGCAGCTGCAGCGCGACTGCATCGACGGCCAGCGGCGATGCCGCGTCGGGCAACTGCAGGCGGCGTAACTCGGTGCGGTGGTCGAGGTTTTGCCGCAGGCGGCGCCAACTCTGCACCAGGCCGCGTGTGCGCAGGCTTCGAGTCGCCCGCGTCAGCGTCGACGACATCCGGCGCAGGCGGTATTGCAAGGTCAGCGTGCGTTCGCGCAGCCATCGCGAGAGAAAGCGCAGTGGTCGCGTCATGCGCCAGGAGCGACTGCGCTGGATCAATGCGAGCTGCGCGTCATTGGCGTCGCGCATCGCCAGTGCCTGATCGCGCTGACAGGCAAGATCGCGGGTGTCCTGCTCGTAGTACACGTAGGATTTCGTCAGTGCGGCGGAGAGTTCGTCTTCGCGGGCGGCGAGGTCGTCGCGCTGCTGGCCGATCGCGATCTGCTGTTGTTCCAGTGCGCGTTGCCGCTGCTCCATTTCAGCGATTTGCCGTGCCGCCTCGGCATGTCCCCGCTGCAATTCGTCGTGGCTTTCCTGCAGCGTGGTGTGCCGCTGTTCCACCTGCGCATGCAGTTGCTGCGCTTCGAGCAGTTGCTGCTGTAGCGCCGAAAGCTCTGTCTCGCGCTCGCGCAGCGCTTGTTCGTTGCTCGCGATGAGCGTCCGGTAGGCGTGTTGCGCCGTTTCCGAGGCGAGTGCGGCCTCCTGCAGCTGCTGACGGTCTGTGTTGGCAAGTCCGAGTTCCATCTGCAGCGATTGCCGCATCTGCTCGGCCGCCGCGCTTTCTACCCGTGCGCGCCGTTCCGAAATTTCCGGTCCCATCCGCGCCGATCGGTCCGGCTCGGCGGCGGCCAGTCGCGGCGTCCGGGCCTGTGCCGGGCAGGCAATGCGCCAGGCATCGGTCATCGCTTCCAGGCTGGGCAAACGCGGCCGCGGCCGCGCGCGCATCGCCCGGACTTTTTCGCGGTCGGCGGCGAGTTCTGTCAGCATCGCCGCAAAGGATTGTGCATCGGCAGCGACCAGCCAGCCGTAGCCGGAGGACTCGATCCGCTCTGCCAACGCGCCGAGTCGCGAGCACAGGCAAGGCAGGCCGAGCGCCGTCATTTCCGACAGCGTGTAACTCCAGGTTTCCGGCACGGTCGATGGCAGCATCGCGATATCCGGTTGCAGCGCCTCGACGCGATCGCGCAATTGTGCGTGCTCATAGCGGGCCTGAATCTGCAGGCGCGGGTCGCCAGCGTATTTGTCCGCGGCGGCGTTGCCGCTGCCGAGCGCGATGAGTTCGACATTCGCCGGGAGCTGCGGCAGCAACTGATCGAGCAAAGTCTCGCCCTTGCCGCCGGAAAGATGGCCAGGAATCAGAACGCGCAGCGGTCGTTCCGATTGTGGCGCCCACGCCAGCGGTGCATCGATGGCCGGGGAGCCATGCGCAATCACCTGCCAGGAAAATGCCGCGAGTTCGGGAACCAGGCGCAGCATGCGTTGCCGTGCCGATTCCGAGGGCGTCACCATCGTTGCTTCGGCGGCACGCAGCGCAGCCAGCGTTTCGCCGCGCAAGTTTCGCCAGCGTCGCGGATCCTGGTGCGGAAACAGGAAAGTCGGCTGACTGCCACTGATCGACGCGGCCAGTGTTTCGTCGGCGATCGCGTCGGCCGCGCCTTCAGGCAATTGGTGCAGCAGCGGCCAAAATGGGTAGGCGTCATGCGCGCAGAACGCGGTCGGCAAACCCGTGCGCAACACGTCGAGGCTGTGCCCGATCAGCGAAGACACCAGCACCGCGCCGACGCCCCAGTCGGCGCCGATCTGCGCGAGCAACTGCGCGACTTCCTGATTCCGGATCGCCGTGTCCTCGATCGGTTCGGCGAGTTGCCATCGCCGCAGCGGTGGTTGATCGAGATCGTGGTGCAGGCCCAGGAAACGACCGAACGGTGGCCAATGCAGTTCGCCGCTGGCGACGAGGAACAGATGCTGGCGTTGCGTGTCGGCGGTGGCGAGGTCGCGCGCGAAGCGTTCGATGCCGCCACCCCAGTTGTGCAGCACATGCAGCAACACCGGCTGCCCGCGACGCAGGCGCGGCACGACGTCACCGGATGAGGCGAGCAATTTTTCCTGCAGCAAATCGATCGCGAGATGATGCAACGGCTCTGGCATCGCTGCTGCAGCGGCGCCGACCCAGACGCAGGGCAGGAGGCGCGCGCGTTGCGGGCAAAGGGGCGGTGCTGTTGATGTTGCCGTCAGCGCAGCCACGGCCTCGGCGCGCCAGAGACTGCAGCCCGGCGCAAAACCATCGACAGCGAAACTCGCGTGTTCGCCATGCGTCCAGCACAAAGCCGCGATCGTTTCGGCATCGCATTCAGGCAGCGCCGGCAACAGCGCTGCCGACAGCGGCGACAGCACGGATGTATCCGGGGATTCGCACCAGGCCGAATGCAGTCGTGACCAGGCATCGGCAGGCCAATGCGCGCCGGCGACGCAGAGCAGGACATCGCGACCAGGACGCAACGCGCCCGCTTTCGCCAGTGCGGCGGCGGGCGAATCGGCAATGCCTTCGAGGCGCTCGATCTGTTCAGGCAGCCCGTCCATAGACGCCCCGGGTCGGTCGGACCAAAGGCTGAGGACGGGCAGTGACGGTTCTCGCATTTTTCAGCCTGAAGACGGGGAGTGGCCGGGCAGGCCTGATAAACTCGCGCAAACCCCAGATTATCCACATCCTTGACCGACACCGCTGCCCCCGGGCCCGAAAACGAAACCCTGTTGCGCCGGATCTGGCGCTGGACCTGGCGTCTGGGCCTGCTCGGCCTGGGACTGCTGATCGGCATCGGCGGACCGTATATCTGGCACCTCGACAAGCAGGTGCGGCAGGAATTCGCGCAGTTGCAATGGCAGGTGCCGACGCGCGTCTATGCGCGCCCGCTGCTGCTCAAGGAGGGCGTGCGCCTCGATGGCGACACCTTCGAAATCGAACTCGCCGCCGCTGCATATCGCAAGGATGCCGGCAGCCAATTGCCCGGCACCTATGTGCGCGACGGCAATCATTTCCTGGTCGCCACGCGTGACTTCATCGATCTCGATGGCCCGGTGCCGGCGCGGCATCTCGATGTGACGTTGGCTGGCGCTCGTGTCGCCACCGTGCGCGATGCCGATAAAAAACGTCGCCTCGACAGCGCCCGCGTCGATCCTGCGCGCATCGCCACGCTTTATGGCAACACCGAGGAAGAGCGCCGCCTGGTGCGCATGGAAGAAGTGCCGGAGCTGCTGATCACCGGCCTGCAGGCGGTCGAGGATCGCAACTTCAAATACCACCACGGCATCGATCCCTGGGGCGTGATGCGCGCGATCTGGGTCAACATCCGCGAAGGCGAATTCGAGCAGGGCGCAAGCACGATCACCCAGCAGATGGTGCGCAGTCTGTTCCTGAGCAACACCAAGACGGTGTCGCGCAAGGTCAAGGAAGCGATGTACGCGCTGATCATCGAGGCGCGCTTCGACAAGCGCCGCATCCTCGAGGCCTATCTCAACGAGGTCTACCTCGGTCAGACCGGCAGCCAGTCGGTGCGCGGTGTCGCCGCGGGTTCGGATTTCTGGTTCGGCCGCGATCTGTCGACGCTGCGCACCGAGGATCTTGCACTGTTGGTCGGCATCATCCAGGGGCCGGGTTACTGGGATCCGCGTCTGCATCCGGAACGCGCGATCAAGCGTCGCGCCACGGTGCTCGCGGTCTGGGAAGAACTCGGCCTGATCACGCCGGCTGAAGCCGCGCGCGCCAATGCGACGCCGCTGGGCGTCAGCAGCCGCCCGGGCGTGGCGCGCAATCGCGCGCCGGCCTTCATGGATCTGGTACGCCGGCAACTCGCGCGCGACTATCCCGCCGATGCACTGCGCGGTGCTGGCCTGTCGGTGATGAGCACGCTGGCACCGTCGGCGCAGACCTTATCCGAGCGCGCGGTCACCACGTCGCTGGCCAAGGTCGAACGCAAGGGCGGCCCGGAATTGCAGGCCGGCATGGTGGTGACCGATACCGGCAACGGCGAAGTTCTCGCGATGGTCGGCAACCGCAAATCCGACGAGCCCGGTTTCAATCGCGCGCTGGAATCGCAGCGTCCGGTCGGATCCCTGCTCAAGCCCTTCGTGTATCTGCTCGCGCTCGCGCAGCCGGAGCGGTATTCGCTGGCGAGTTGGGTCGACGACAGTCCGGTCGAAGTCACGCAGCCGAACGGCAAGACTTGGCGCCCGCAGAATTCCGACAATCAATCGCATGGCAATGTCACCGTCGCTTCGGCGCTCGCGCATTCCTACAACCAGGCGACGGTGCGCGTGGGCATGGACGTCGGTCCGGATCGCCTCGCGCAACTGCTGCAGGTGCTCGGTGGTTTGAAGGCCGAACCGAATCCGTCGCTGATCCTCGGCTCGGTCGACCTGTCGGTGTTTTCGATGGCGCAGATGTACCAGTTCCTCGCTTCGGGCGGACAGGTGCAGCCGCTGCGTGCAGTGCGCGGCGTGCTCAATCCGCAGGGCAAGGCGATCAATCGCTACGATTTCCACGCCGAGCCCGCGCAGGAAGGCGACGCGATCGCTGCGCGTCTGGTCACACTGGCCTTGCAGGGCACGGTGACCAACGGCACCGCGCATCAACTCGTCGCCGATGGTCTCGGCCCGTTGCAATCGGCGGGCAAGACCGGCACCAGCAACGACAGCCGCGACAGTTGGTATGCCGGTTACACCGGCGATCATCTGGCGGTGGTGTGGATGGGCAACGACAAGAACGAACCCACCGGCTTGTACGGCGCCACTGGCGCGATGCGCGTGTGGTCGGCGCTGTTCGAGAAATTGCCGACGCAACCGCTGACCGTGAGCGGGCAGGGCATCGAATGGACCTGGCTCGATGCCAGCGAATTCGCCACCACCGAAGAAACCTGCCCGGGCGCGCGCCGCGCCGCGTTCGTGAGCGGCTACCTGCCCAACGAACACAAGACCTGCCAGGAGAGCAACTGGCTCGACTGGTTCCACCTCAATGGCGGCGGCGACAATCCGCCTCCGCCGCCACCGGCGGATCAACAGCAATGACACGTCTCGTCCTCGCCTTCGTTTTCATCGGCCTGATGTTGAGCGGCTGTGGTGCCAGCAGCGGTGGCAGTGCCGGTACGCATCATCTGTCGCCGAACGAAATGCTCGCGCAGGTGCGCGCGGCCGGCGTGACGGGCGTTGAACTCGACGTACAGCCGCTGCGCGATCCGCAGGTCGAGGATCTGCGCGCGGCGGCGACGCAGGCCGAGAACGGTCGTGATTACGTCGGCGCCAATCGCGCGCTCGCGCAGGCGCTGCAGCTGATGCCCAACGATCCCGATCTGCTGCAGTGGCAGGCCGAGATCGCGCTGGTCACGCGTGGTTGGGCGCAGGCCGAACAATTCGCGACGCAGTCCTATGCCAAAGGTCCGAAGCTCGGCGGTTTGTGCCGGCGCAACTGGACCACGATCCGTTTCGCACGCGAAGCCCATGGCGATGCCGCCGGCGCCGCGCAGGCGCAGCAGCATGTCCCCGCCTGCGCGGTGACGCCGCCAGTGCGCATGTAACACGTGTCCGATCTGTCGAACCGCGCGCAGGCCGCGCTCGCCGCCGACGGCCCGCTTGCCGACAAGCTCGAGGGTTATGTGCCGCGGCTGGCGCAGCAGCATCTCGCCGAAGCCGTCGCCGATGCGATCGATCAGCGCGCCACGCTGATCGCCGAGGCCGGTACCGGCACCGGAAAAACTTACGCCTATCTCGTGCCGGCCTTGTTGTCGGGCGATCGCGTGATCATTTCCACCGGCACGCGTGCCCTGCAGGACCAGCTCTACCATCGCGATCTGCCGCGTGTGCGTGCCGCGCTCGGCGCCAGCATGAAAACGGCATTGCTCAAGGGCCGCAGCAATTATCTGTGTCGCTATCGCATGGAGCAGGCCAAGGGCGAGCGTTTCATCAGCCGCGAGGTCGCCGCGCAATTCCAGCGCGTGGTGGCGTGGAGCGGTCGCAGCCAGCGTGGCGATCTGTCCGAGCTGCCCGATATCGCCGAGGACAGTCCGCTCTGGCCGCAGGTCACTTCGACCGCCGACAACTGCCTCGGTAGCGAATGCCCGTTCTGGTCGGAATGTTTCGTGGTCAAGGCGCGCCAGGAAGCGCAGTCGGCCGACATCGTCGTGGTCAACCATCATCTGCTGCTCGCCGATCTTGCGATCAAGCAGGAGGGCTTCGGCGAGATCCTGCCCGGCGCCTCGGCGTTCGTGCTCGATGAAGCGCATCAGTTGCCGGAACTCGCCGCGCAGTTTTTCGGCGAAGGCATCGGCGCGCGGCAATTGCTTGAGCTGGCGCGCGATGCGCTCAAGGAATCGGCGAACGTGCCCGGCGCACTGGCCAGCGTGCAGCAGCCGATGCGCACGTTGGAACACGCGGTGCGCGAACTGCGTCTGGCGATGGACAGCATGGCCACGCGCGGCAATGTCGCACGCCTGCGCGGCAATGCCGGCGCAGCCGCGGCATTGACGGCCCTGCAGACGGCGCTGGAAGAATTCCATACCGGTTTGCTGCCATTGGCGGAAGCGTCGCCGGGATTCACCGCCTGTGTTGAAAGGGCGAATGTGGTGTTACTGCGGCTTCGTCGCTGGAGCGACGTGGAAAGCGGCGACGATGCGGTACGGTGGTACGAATTGACGCAGCGCGGCTTCACGCTGCAGCGCACGCCGCTCGATGTCTCCGGCCCGCTGCGCAATTATCGCGAGCAATCGCGCGCTGCCTGGATTTTCACTTCCGCGACGATGGCGGTTGCCGGCGATTTCGATCACATCGCCACGCGCCTCGGGCTCGATGCGCCGAACACCTTGCTGCAGCCAAGCCCGTTCGACTGGCCGAACCAGGCGCTGTGCTATCTGCCGCGCGGATTGCCCGAGCCGAATCTGCGTGGTTATGGCGAAGCATTGGTGAAAGCAGTCTGGCCGGTGCTGGAAGCGTCCGCCGGTCGCGCTTTTTTGTTGTTCACCTCGCATCGCGCGCTGCGCGAAGCCGCCGAGGCCTTGAAGGATTGTCCGTGGCCGTTGTTCGTGCAGGGCACGGCACCGAGAAACGTGCTGCTGGAACAATTCCGCCACTCCGGCAATGGCGTGCTGCTCGGTGCGGCGAGTTTCTGGGAGGGCGTGGATGTTGCTGGCGAAGCGCTGTCGGTGGTGGTGATCGATCGCCTGCCATTCGCCGCGCCCGACGATCCGGTGCTGGAGGCGCGCCTGGAAGCGGTGCGTCGCGCCGGTGGCAATCCGTTCCGCGACGAACAATTGCCGCAGGCAGTGATTGCGCTCAAGCAGGGCGCGGGGCGCCTGATCCGCACGTTCGAGGATCGCGGCGTGCTCGTGCTCTGCGATCCGCGCCTGGTCGGCAAGAGTTACGGCCGTCTGTTTCTCGACAGCCTGCCGCCGCTGCCGCGCACGCGTTCGCTGGCCGATGTGCAGCGCTTCTTCGGCCACGACGCGCCGCCTGAGCCGGAGCCCGATTGGTTGGCGACGACGCTTTCGTCCTATCCCGAAAATCGTTGGGAGTAGGCTGATGTCCTGCCGCATTGCCGGAAACTGCCCGTCATGAAGTTGCTCGCTTTCGATACCAGCACCGAAGCCTGTTCCGTCGCGCTGTGGATTGACGGCGAGATGCGCGAGCGTTACGAGGTCGCGCCGCGCCGTCACACCGAACTGGCGTTGCCGTGGGCGGAAGAATTGCTGGCCGAGGCCGGTATCGCGAAAGCGCAGATCGATGCGATCGCGGTCGGTCGCGGGCCGGGCGCATTCACCGGCGTGCGCCTCGCCGTCGCGTTGGCGCAGGGCATGGCGCTGGCACTGGATCGCCCGGTGCTGGCGATATCGACGCTCGCGGCATTGGCGATGCGCGCGGTGCCTGCGGCGCACGCGAACGCTGAAATCCTCGCCGCGATCGATGCACGCATGGGCGAAATCTATCTCGGCCGCTTTGTCGCCGATGCTGACGGCCTGGTGACGGCGATCGGCGAGGAATGGATGGCGACGCCGGCGGCGACGACGCTTGCCGGCGATGCGCGCTGCCGCGGTGTGGGCACGGGATTCGCGGCGATGGATTCGGCGCTGGTCGCGGCGCTCGCGGATCGACTGGTCGATCATGATGCCGCGGCCTTGCCGCATGCCATCGACATCGCGCGTCTGGCGGTGCGTGCGCATGCGCGCGGCGAGGCGATCGCCGCCGATCTGCTCGAGCCGGCCTACCTGCGCAACAAGGTCGCGTTGACGCTGGCGGAACAGCGCAGCGCGCGTGAACGCGCAAACGACTGAAGCATCGCGAGCGAAACTCGTGATCGGAAAAAGCCGAAAACGAGAAAGCCGCGCGGGCTCCCGCGCGGTTTCGTCGTCAAAACTTTTCAGCGCACGCGATTGACCATCGCGTGATAGCCGAGCAGACCGACACCGGCAGCGCCCAGCAACAGCCCGGCGGCGCCCGGCGTGAGCTGCTCGATGCCCATCCAGCCGATCAGGCCGAACGCCAGGCCCTGCAGCGTCAGCACCAGGCCCCACTTCAATGCCGACAGGCGCCGCGTCTGTTCGTCGGCGAGCAGCATCGCCTTGATCAGGTCATCGGAGGCATTGGTTTCGGCAAGACGGCGGCGCAGCCGCGAATCGACGACGATCTTGATCGCCAGGGTGATGCAGACGATGAGGGTGATGGGGACCAAAAGGGCGGCATCGAAATCCATGGGACAACTCCAGTAGGCGGGGCCACCATGGCCCTTCACGGCGATGGACGCGGTCAGTGTGCCGGCGGTTGCACCCGCGCCGGAAAATATTTTTCGCGGTAGCCTGCAACCCTGGCCCTGCTGGCGGTATCACTCTGGCGATGAGCCCGGATCAAGACATGGTCACCGCCGTACTGGAACGCCGCCCGGGCGCGTTCGAGCAGTTGATCGCCCGCCATCAGGCGCTGGTCTGGCATCTGGTCCAGCGCATGGTGCAGCAGCCCGAAGACGCACGTGAACTCTGCCAGGATGTGTTCCTGCGCGTGCACGACTGCCTGGGTCAATACCGGTTCGAGAGCTCGCTGGCGACCTGGATCGGTCGCATCGCCTTCTCGATCGCCGCGCGGCATCTGCAGAAGAAAAAGCTGCCGCTGGTGAGCGCCAGCGACGAAGACGGCGAGGGCAGTTTGTTTGACCAGATCGGCGACGGCTTCGATCTGGAGGCGGCGAGCCTGGACGAAGAACTGATGCAGCATCTGGGTGAAGCGATCGAGCAATTGCCGGCGATGCAACGCACCTTGGTCACGTTGTTTCATCTCGAGGAACTGGGCATTGGCGATATCGCCCAGATCACCGGCCTGCCGATCGGCACGGTCAAGAATTATCTTTTCCGCGCCCGCCATCGCCTGCGCCAAACCCTGGAAAACACGCTGGGAGCCCCCGCATGAACCGGAACGAGCAAGACCAACACGAACGCTGGCAGGAGGCCGCCGCACGCGCCGAACGCGACGCATCTTCCACGCGCGATCCGCAGGTCGACGCCTATCGCCTGCTGCTGCGTGCATTGCGGCAGCCACCGCCGGCGATGCTGCCGCCGGACTTCGCGCGGTCGGTATTGCAACGCTGGCAGGCGCGCGAGGAAAGCGCCGGCATTGAAATGGCCCTGATGCGATTCCTGGCTTGTGCGTTGACGTTGGTGGGGGTTTTCACCGCATTGCCAGCGATCGCCGCGGCCATCGCGACATCGTTGCATTGGCTGTCGCGACAACCGCTGCCGGCGTCGCTGTTGCTGGTAGCCGCGTTCGGAATGGTCGCGGTCGCGCTGGTGGATCGCCTCTGGCAGCCGTTGCCGCAGCTGCGTTGAACCGCGCGGCCCGCCGCCGGGAAAAAGTTAGCTTCTGGCGCGAAAACCCCAGATGCAGAGCGCACCAGCAACGATCAAGCCGGCCCAGGAAACCCAGACAGGCACCGGCAACGTGCCGATCTGCACCGGAAGCGCCATCGCCAATCGTGCTGCGTGCGCCAACGCGACGATGCCGAAAACCGTGGCGGCGATCTTGTTGAAAGAAGACGTGGACATGTCCGTTCCTTCGATCCGATGGGATCGCGGGCATTGTGCACCGAAGACGCAATGAAAGCGGCTCAGCCCGGTTCGCGCTCGTAAAACTGGAAACACACGCCCGACGGCGCGATCAGGTGGAATTCCACGCGGCCCCAGGATTTTTCTTCGAGCGGGCCAACTCGCGCGGGGAGGTCGCGATACTCGGCGTACAACGCCGCCAGGTCACGCACGCCGATGCTGAAGCTGGCGTTGTCGGCCCACAGGCGTTCGCTGTTTTCGACAAGATTGAACGCCACGCCATCGCGGGCGATCCCGGCCATGTTGCCATCGCGCCAGATAATTTCGAAACCCATGTGCTGGCAGTGGAACGCGAGTGCGTCATCGAGACTGTTGCCGCTGGGGATCATCGGCGTCACCGAAGCAAACGTGGCTTTCATGTCGGGGCCCTCGCGTCGCCGGTTCGCCACAGAATAGTCGCAACGCTGCGACAAATCCCCAGGCGTCAGCGCGTGCGACCGACGCCGTGTTGGTAGACGAGTTTTCCGCCCAGCCAGCCGGCGATGCCGAGGCAGACGAAGCCGGCCAGGCTGATCGTGATCGCGAGGGTGCCGGGAGCATTGAGGCTCATGCCCTGACAGCGCAGAAACAGACTGGTCGCGTAGCCCGTCCATGCCGCGATGACGAACAGCATGTGACGATTGCCATCGCGCAGCGCCGGATTCGCTTCGTCGATCTTGATCAGTTCGACGAAACCGCTGGCCATCGCCGCGATCGCGGTGACCAGGCCGATGGCCATCAGCACGCCGGCCAATTGCCAGGCCGGCTTTCCCCACCACGGGCTCATGACATCGGCGATGGTCGCCAGCGACCAGCAGGCGATCGGAAAATGCACGAGGGCAGGATGCAGTGGATGGCTCATGCGTGTTGCCCCGATCGACCGTAGCGACGACTAAAGCAGGACGACGCTGAGCAGGGTGAGGAAGCCCGCGACCGCGACGCCGGCGTGGATCACCACGACGAGTTTCGGTGCGATTTTCTTGCGCGCGTGAAACGAGGCGAGATAGAAACCGCCGAGTGCGGCGACCACGAGCAAGCCCAGCGCCGCACTGACGCGGGCAGCGCCGCCGTCTTGCAATACCGTGAGCAGGAGCAGCACCAGACCGGTGGCACCGAGCAATGCATGCACGATCGACAAGGCCCAGGGCGCGAGTTTTCCGCGCAACACGCTGGCGGCGAGCACCAGACCGCCGACGGCAGCGATGGCGAAAATCAGGACGGCATATTGCAACATGGTGTTCTCCTTGGTGAAGCGGCGGTGTCGGATCAGTTCGGGAAGATGCGGATCACTCCGTGCGTTCGTCGCTGCCCGGAATTTTTTCTGCAGCAAGTCCAGCGTCGAGTCGCGCCAGCATGTTCGTGGTCATGCGATCGCAGCGCGCTCCAAGAAACGGGAACGCTTCTGTCAAGGTGGTCGCGAGCGTGTCCTGCAAGGCGATGCGCAGCAGGCGGCGCGCGCGATGCAGGCGGGTCTTGACGGTTTCGGCGCGGATGCCGAGGCTGAGCGCGGTTTCCTCGACGGTGCATTCTTCGATCTCGCGCATCATGAAGACGATGCGGAAATCTTCCGGCAGGTTGTCGACCGCGCGTTCGAGCAAGGCGCGGATCTGTGCACGGGTTGCGGCGGCGGCCGGATCCTCGCTGCCGAAACGTGCGGGGAAATGCAGCACGCGATTGTCGCTGGCCTGCGCGCTGTCGATTTCCTCGACGGTCGCGGTCGGTCGATGCTGGCGCACGCGGCCATAGGCTTCATTGAGCACGATGCGGGTCATCCAGGTAAGCAGCGCGGCTTCGCCGCGGAAACCGTCAAGATTCTCGAAGGCGCGGGCGTAGGCTTCCTGGACGATGTCCTCGGCTTCCGAATCGTCGCCGGCGACGCCACGGGCGATGCGGAACAGGCGCTGGTTGCAGCGCTGCATGATGTGCCGGAACGCCTCGCGATGGCCGTGGCGCGCGAGATCGACCAAGTCCAGGTCGGTCAGCGCGTCATAGTCGATGCGTACGGCGGGGTCGTGCGTGGCCATGATGTCTCCCTCTTCCCTGATCGGATGCAGCAGTGCGGTCGAGGTTCCCGGCTTTCGTAGGAGCGGACATGGCCGCGACTTTGCACTTCCTGCGAGCGAGGTCAGCCGTGGTCAGAAACGCTGCGGCAATCGGAATAGGTCGCGGTCATGCCCGCTCCTGCGCAGAATGGTCAGCGGCTCGAGATCGAGCAAAGATAGATGACTTCGCAGGCGCCGCCGCCGCTGTCCTCGCGGGTAAGCGAACTTTGCCAATGCCAGTTGTCGTCGCTGTCGACGCGCACCAGCCAGCCGTTGACGCGCACGGTATCGCCCTGGCGGACACGGGACAGGGCATCGGCGACGCCACCGTCCGCGGGGATCATGTGCATGTTGGCGCTGCTGACGATGATCTGTTGCAGCGGGATCGGCGGGCCGTCGCTGCCCCAGCGATAGTGATACCAGCGGCCCGACTGCGAGATGTCGAGGCGATCGCTGACCTGCGGGTTCGCCATCGGTCCCCAGCCCAGAGCGAGATCGGTCGGCGAATATTTCGTTTCAGTGCCCAGCGAATAATCCTCGCGCGACAGCACGCGCGCTTCCAGGCTGAAACCGGCGAGCGGCGTGATCGTGGCATTGCCCATGCGCACCGGCGACATACGGCCGTCGACCGGACTCTGCAGGGGTTGGTCAGGCGTGACGAATGAAGGCGGCAGCGTGCAGGCGATCGGCCCGCCGCCCGCCGCGGCAGTCGCCGGCAGTGGCGCCTTGTGGCCATGCGACATCCAGACCAGGAGCAGGAAGGTCGCTGCGATTGCTATCCAGAGCCAGCGCGGCATAGGGTCAGCCGAAATCGGCGAGCAGCGCCTGGCGCTGGTCTTGGTTGAGTTCGATGCGCTCGGGCAGGCGTGGGTCTTCGATGCCGATCGCGAGTGCGGCGCCATCGCGCAGGGCGGCGATGGCCTGCATGGAAAATTCCAAGCGCAGGAAATGCACCGCAGACGTCTTGCCAGCGTCGCTGCGATCCAGGTCTTCGTCAGCGAAGGCGAGCACGCGGGCGTGACCGGCGACTTCGGCATAGACGCGGTGCTCGATGCCACCGAGTTGCGCGAGCCGCTGCGCGCGGACTTCCGGATCGGTGAATTCGAACAGCATCGTTGCCTTGAGGTTGCTGCCGTCGGGGATCAACGGGTTGTAGGCGTCGAGTTCGTCCTGGATGCCGGCGGCTTCAAAGATGCGTTCGATGCGCAGCATTTCCTGCACCTGGTATTGCACGGTGAGGCGATCTTCGAACAGCAGGCTGACATGCCCGCCGAGACGGATGTTGCGGATGTGCTTGTGCGCGATCACGCGCTGGCGGAATTCGCTGCGTTCGCCGGCGTAGCGTTCCAGCGACAGCAGGTCTTCGTGGGTGAGCTTGGTCATGCCCGGGATCATATTCATGGCAGTGCCTCAGATGCCATAGGCCTGGCGGATCAGGCTGATCGGATGTTCGGCGAGGGTGCCGTTATCCAGGCCATGGGCGATATGCGCGCCGGCCATCACGCAGTCGGAGGTGAAGTGATCGGCCGCCGCCTGCGCAACGCGCGTCTCCACCGGCTTGGCGATCTTGCGCGCGAACGCGTACGTATCCTTCTTCACGCCGTAGGTACCGTCATGGCCCGAGCAGCGCTCGATGGCCAGCACTTCGGTGCCGGGCACGAGTTGCAGCACGTCGCGGGTCTTGGGGCCGATGTTCTGCACGCGCTGGTGGCAGGCGGCCTGCCAGGCGATCTTGCCCAACGGATTCTTGAAGTCGGTTTTCATCAGGCCGGCGCCGTGCCGGTGCATCAGGTATTCGAACGGATCGAAGAACGCGCGCTTGACCTTCTGCACGTCGGCATCGCCGGGAAACATCAGCGGGATTTCCTGCTTGAACATCAGCACGCAGGACGGAATCGGCGCGATCAGGTCCCAGCCGTCTTGGACCGCCTCGATGAGCAGCGGCAGGTTGGCCTGTTTGTACTTTTCCACGGTGGCGAGGTCGCCGACTTCGAGCTTGGGCATGCCGCAGCAGGACTCGCGCGCCAGCAATTTCACCGCGACGCCGTTGTGGCGCAGCACGGCGACGAGATCCTCGACCATCTTCGGATGGTTGTGATCGCCATAGCAGGTGATGAAGATCGCGACTTTACCGGTGGTCGGGCCGGCGGCGAGCGGATGATCGCCTGCATCCTGATTATTTTTCAGGCGCGCGCGCGCCGTCGGCGAGTGGTAGCGCGGCAATTGCGCGTCGCGATGCACACCCAGTGTTTTCTCGATCGCGCCGCGCAGCAGCGGCTGCTGATTGCCCCAGTTCACGGCTTCGACGACGACCGGGATCGATGCGAATTTTCCAACCAGCCGCGTGTTCGATATGAGTTTTGCCGCCGTTTTCGTTTCACCCTTGCGGTGATTTATCGCCTTGGCGCGCAGCATCAGGTGCGGGAAGTCGACGTTCCATTGGTGCGGCGGCACGTACGGGCATTTGGTCTGGTAGCAGAGATCGCAGAGATAGCATTGATCGACGACCTTGCCGTAATCGGCCTTGGCGACGCCATCGACTTCCATCGTTGGCGAGTTGTCGACGAGGTCGAACAGTACCGGAAACGCTTGGCACAGGCTCACGCAGCGGCGGCAGCCGTGGCAGATGTCGTAGACGCGTTCGAGTTCGCGATTGAGCGCGTCGACGTTCCAGAAATCCTCGCTCTGCCAGTCGAGAGGATGGCGGGTCGGGGCATCGAGGCTGCCTTCGCGCATGAGGATCCTGTGCTGCGTACGTCATTGAACTCGACGCCAGATCTGCCCTCTCCTGAGGACAGGAGAGGGCGTTGGCGACGGCGGTAATCCGCAGTCAGATCAACCCAACTCGCCCAAAGCCTTGGTGAAGCGATTGGCATGCGAGCGCTCGGCTTTGGCGAGTGTCTCGAACCAGTCGGCGATTTCCGTGAAGCCTTCATCGCGCGCCGATTTCGCCATGCCCGGATACATGTCGGAGTATTCGTGGGTTTCGCCGGCAATCGCGCTTTTCAGGTTGAGCGCGGTGCCGCCGAACGGCAGGCCGGTAGCGGGGTCGCCGACGGTTTCGAGATATTCGAGGTGGCCGTGCGCGTGGCCGGTCTCGCCTTCGGCCGTGGAGCGGAACACCGCAGCGACATCGTTGTAGCCCTCGACGTCGGCTTTCTGCGCGAAGTACAGGTAGCGGCGGTTGGCCTGGGATTCGCCGGCAAACGCGGCTTTCAGGTTCTCTTCGGTTTTCGTGCCTTTGAGACTCATGGTGGGACCTCATGGCGTTGATCGGAGGAGGGTCCCGGCGGCGCGGGACGGGTCGAGCATAGCCCCGGATCGTGCCGGCTAGAAATAAATTGTTGCGATGGTTTCGATAGGTCGTCTGAATGCTGCGCCGCAGGTTCCGGCGGCCTTGCCAGCCACTTGGACCGCGTTGTTCCTGCCCGGAAACCCACGATTATTTCAGCGGCGCCGATGCCTCGTCGGACTTCTTGCCGCGGATTTTCTTTTCGATGGCGACGGCGGTGCGCACAGGCGAGGTTGTCGTGGGCGCGGAAAAAGTCAGCAGTTCCGCCGGCAACTCGCGCAGCAAGGCGGCGAGCTTGCGCAGGAACGGCGTCATCGCCGAACTGCGTCGCCAGACCATCGCCAATCGCCGCGTCGGCGGTGGATTCCGGAAAGGCAGCAGCTGGATGTTGTCGGAGATCGGCACCGGCGGCTTCACTGCGAGCATCGGCAGCAAGGTGATGCCAACGCCGGCGGCGACCATCTGCCGCAGCGTTTCCAGGCTGGTCGCGCGGAAGCCTTCTTTCTCGCCGGCGCCGGCGAGCGTGCAGACCTCGAGCGCCTGATCGCGCAGGCAGTGGCCGTCTTCGAGCAGCAACAGATGCTGGTCGGATAGTTCGGCGAGTTTCAGCTGGCGATGACCGGCGAGCGGATGGCTCGCGGGCAGCGCGAGCACGAAGGGTTCCTCGAACAGGAAATCCACTTCCAGCCAGTCTTCGTGCAGCGGCAGCGCGAGCACCGCGGCATCGAGACGGCCCGCACGCAGCATGCCCAGCAGCACTTCGGTTTTTTCCTCGACCAGCAACAATTCCAGGCGCGGAAAACGTGCACGGATATCCGGCACGACGTGCGGCAGCAGATAGGGCGCGAGCGTGGGGAACAGGCCGAGACGCACGCTGCCCGCTTCTGGATCAGTGGTGCGGCGTGCGGTCTCGCGCATCTGTTCGACCTCGGCGATGACGCGACGCGCGCGCTCGACGATGTCGGTGCCGGCCGGCGTGAGCATCACCTGGCGCGGCGCGCGCTCGACCAGCGCGGTGCCGAGTTCGTCCTCAAGCTTGCGGATCTGCGTCGACAACGTCGGTTGGCTGACGTGGCAGGCCGCGGCCGCGCGCCCGAAATGGCGCAGGTCGGCGAGGGCGATCAGGTAGCGGAGGTCGCGCAGGTTCATGGCTGTGGAATAGCGTATGCCTATCGAAGGGATAAAAACAATGTGCTTTGAAAATGAATGTCGCGTCCCCATACTTGTTCGAGACGGGCCGATGCCCGCGTCACCCTAGTCATCCTCAAGGAGTCACCATGCTTTCCGTTGGCGAGAAATTCCCGCAGTTCAAGGTCAAGGCCACCGTTTCCAACGATCTCAACACCGCCTTCGTCGATATCGACAACAACACCTACAAGGGCAAGTGGCTGGTGGTGTTCTTCTATCCGAAGGATTTCACCTTCGTCTGCCCGACCGAAATCACCGGCTTCGCGGAAGTGAATCAGCAGTTCGTCGACCGCGACGCGCAGATCCTCACCGGCTCGACCGATTCGGAGTTCGTGCACCACGCCTGGCGCACGCACCACAAGGACCTCAACAGCCTGCCGTTCCCGATGCTCGCCGACGTCAAGCGCGAGCTGACCTCGGCGCTGGGCATCCTCGACAAGAACGAAGGCGTGGCGCAGCGCGCGACCTTCATCGTCGATCCGCAGGGCATCATCCGCTTCGTCTACGTGACCGACCTGTCGGTCGGTCGCAACCCGGCTGAAGTGCTGCGCGTGCTCGACGCGCTGCAGACCGACGAACTCTGCCCCTGCAACTGGAAGCAGGGCGAGGACGTGATCAAGGTCGCGTAAGCGCCTCGGTATTGTTGTAGGAGGGGCGCGATCCCGACCATCGCCACTTGCGTCGCTCCTACATGACGGCAGGCAACTGCGGCCGAATCGTTCCGGTTCGGCCGCGTTTCTTCAGGAGAAGAAAATGAATCTCAGCGACATCAAATCGGCGCTGCCCGACTACGCGAAAGACCTGCGCCTGAATCTCGAGAGCGTGCTCACCGAGACCGGTGCGCCCGGGCTGAGCGATCTGCAGATCCGCGCGATCGCGCTGGCGTCGGCGATCGCCTCGCGCAATGCTGCGCTGACGACGGCCATCGAAGCGTTCGCCGCAGAAAAGCTTTCCGAGGCCGAGCTCAGTGGCGCCAAGGCTGCAGCGGCGATCATGGCGATGACCAACGTCTATTACCGCTTCACGCACACCAGCGCGAACAAGGAATACGAGACGCTGCGCACCAGCCTGCGCATGAACGTGATGGCCAATCCAGGCATCGAGAAACAGGCGTTCGAACTGGCCTCGCTGGCGGTATCGGCGATCAACGGCTGCAGCAAATGCGTCGATTCGCACGAAAAGGTGATCCGTGAGCACGGCACGTCGGCGCAGGGCGTGCAGAGCGCGGTACGTATCGCGGCGGTGCTGCATGCCGTTGCGGTCACTCTGGAATCGACATCACGGATCGACGCACTCGCGGTGGCGTGAACATGACTTTGGTCACGGGCTGAACAGGCCCGCGCCGGGCTATGCTCAGTCACCTAGAGTTGCACCGATTTGTAAGACCGCCGTCGGGAACTTTCCGGCGGCGTTTTTTTATCTGCTGCCGGCGCTGCTCGCTGGCGTGGCCTTGATCCAGCGCAGGCTTTCGGCAAGCACCGGCGAGTATTTCGCCGAAACGAAACCATCGACCAGACCGACATGGCTGACGCCGGGAATGATCTCCAGCGTCACGGATTCACCTGCGGCGCGTAATTTCGCCGCCAGGCGTTCGCTGTTGCGCGGCCAGACGGTCTTGTCGGCGGCGCCATGCAGCAGCAGGAAGGGCGGCTCGTCGCCGTCGACGAAATTCACAGGTTGCGATGCCGGCCAGTCTTTTTCTGCACCGAACACCTTTTTTATTTTCGGATCGGTGATCGGCAGAAAGTCATAAGGCCCGGCCAGTCCGATGACGCCGCTGAGTTGTCGCGGTGTCATTCCAACACGGGCGAGGTAGCGCCCGTCGGTGCCGAGCAAGGCAGCGATGTGCGCGCCCGCGGAGTGTCCCATCACGTAGATGCGCGCCGGATCGCCGCCGAATTCCGTCGCATGCGCGCGTGTCCAGGCGATCGCGCGGGCGCTGTCGTCGATGAAGGCGGGGAAGGCCACCGCCGGCGATTTGCGGTAGTCGGGGATGACGGTGGCGATGCCTTCGCGCGCGAATGCTGCGGCGACGAAACGATAATAGCCGCGCTCGCCGTTCTGCCAGCTGCCGCCATAGATGAAGACCACTACCGGCGCCGGCCCGGCGGATTGGCCGCGATAGGCATCGAGTGACAGGTGATGGTCGCTGTCGTACACCGTGGTCTGGACCTCCTGGACAGGCACGCGGGCATTGAGTGCCCAGAAATACGCGCCCTGGCAACCGGCCAGGAGCGCGGCGGACAGGACGGCGGCGAACACGCACGGGCGGGCGGGGATTGGCGTCATGGCGCTATCATTGCCGCCAGCTTGTCAGGATGGCGTTATGGCCCCGAACGAACCCAACGACAGCATCAATCGCGCGTTCGCCGCGATCCCCGAGCGCAATACCGGCGACAACATGCTGCGCACCATGCAACAGCATCATGTGCAGCTGTCGGTGATGGCCGATACCAAGGCGAATATCCTGATCACCGTATCGTCGATCGTGTTGACGATGGTGCTGGGCAAGCTCAGCGACCCCGATCTGCGCGCGGCGATGCTGACGCTGGCCGGCTTCATCCTCACGGCACTGTTGCTGGCGGTGATCGCGGTGCTGCCGAAATACCGACCGCTGCGACTGACCCCCGGCGCGCCGTTGCCGCCGCAGTTCAACCTGATGTTCTTCGGTCACTTCGCCGAATTGCCCAAGGAGCGTTTTCTCGCCGAGATCGCCGAATCGCTGAAGGCCGATGGTTCGGTCTACGAAACCATGGCCCGCGATGTCTATTCGATCGGCTTCTACCTGGCGCATTACAAGTATCGCTTCCTGCGCCTGTCCTACCTGTTTTTCCTTGGCGGTTTCGTCTGTGCCTGCATCGTCGAGGCCTTCCACTTGCTGGCGCACTGATGCCGGCGACGATTGCCGAGAGGCTGCGCATAGCGGCGGACAGCCTGCCCGGCGATACGTCGCGTGCCGATGCCGAGACGCTGCTCGCCTTCGCACTGTCGCGTGACCGTGCCTGGTTGTATGCGCATGGCGACGATTTTCTCGATGAAGATGGAGGTCGGAAATTTTCCACCCTCGTCGCTGCCCGCGCCTGCGGCGAGCCGGTCGCGCATCTGTGTGGTCGGCGCGGTTTCTGGTCACTGGAGTTGGCGGTCACCGCCGACACGTTGATCCCGCGCCCGGAAACCGAATTGCTGGTCGAGTTGGCGTTGCCGTACCTGCCGGCGAATGCCCCGGCGCGTGTGCTCGATCTCGGCACCGGCAGCGGCGCGATCGCTTTGGCGATCGCCAGCGAGCGCCGCGCTGCGCAGGTGACTGCGGTCGATGCCAGCGCGCCCGCGCTCGCCGTCGCGGAGAAAAATGCCGCCGCGCTTGCACTGGTGAACCTGCGCTTCCTGCGCAGTGATTGGTATTCGGCGCTGGCCGACGAGCGCTTCGAGGTGATCGTCAGCAATCCGCCCTATCTCGCCGAAGACGATCCGCATCTACACCTGGGCGATCTGCGCTTCGAGCCACGCTCGGCATTGGTCGCGGGCAGCGATGGTCTCGACGACATCCGCTGCATCGTGGCCGATGCGTGCGGGCATTTGTCGCCCGGCGGCAGCTTGCTGATCGAACATGGTTGGATGCAGGGCGCCGCGATCCGGGATTTGTTTACTGCTGCCGGCTTCGTCGATGTGGAAACGGTGCCTGATCTCGAAGCGCGTGATCGCGTCACCCTGGGGCGCAACAAACTCTCCGCGCACTGCAACGAATGATTTTTTTGCCGATCGCGCCACGGACGCAACGGAACTTGCGCGTGGGCAGCGGGTCGGACGCCAGCGAACCAACTGAAAAGGATTTCACCGGATGCGTATTCTCAACCTGACCTGCCTGTTTCTGGCATTGGCTGCGGGGCCGGCGTTCGCGCAGTCTGCCGCCGCCACTCAGGCCACTCCCGTCACGCCACCTGCTGCCGTGCCAGCCGGTGACGTCATCGATCACGCGCCGGTGGTGGTCACCGGCGTGCAGACCGGGCCGGGCATGTGGAAGGTCAGCAAGGGCGATCACGTGCTGTGGGTGCTTGGCACGCTGTCGCCGCTGCCAAAAAACATCGAATGGCGTTCGAACGAAGTGGAGTCGGTGCTCGCGCAGGCGCAGGAAGTGCTGGATTCGCCGCGTTTCGGGCTGGATGCGAAGGTGGGTTTTTTCGGCGCGCTGATGCTGTTGCCTTCGGCGATGAAGGCTTCCAAGAATGCCGACGGCCAGGAACTGCAGCAGGTGCTGCCGGCCGATCTCTACGCGCGCTGGACGCTGCTGAAGAAGAAATATATCGGCAGCGATCGCGGCATCGAGCACAAGCGACCGATTCTCGCGGCGGGCGAGCTGTATTCGGATGCGTTGGCGAAATCGGGGCTGAGCCGGTCGGCGATGATTTCCTCGGTAATCGATGCCGTGGTCAAGCGTCGCAAACTCACGCCGACGCCAACCGGGATCAAGATCGCGATCACCGATCCGAAAGCGGCGATCAAGGAATTCGGCGCCGAAGGCATCAATGACGTCGAGTGCTTCCGCAAGACGCTCGATCGCGTCGAGAATGATTTGCCGGCGATGGTCGAACGCGCCAACGCCTGGTCGGTCGGCGACGTCGACATGCTGCGGCAGCTGCCCTACGACGATCAGCAGGTTTCCTGCGAGGCGGCGTTCATGCAGGCGGGCTTCGCGAAAAAACGCGGCATCACCGATATCGATGCGCGCATGAAAGCCGTGTGGCTGGGTGCGGCGCAAGCCGCGATCGACAAAAACACGATCAGCTTCGCGACGCTGCCGATTGCCGAGTTGCTCAAGTCCGACGGTTACCTGGCCCAGTTGCAGGCCAGGGGTTATCAGGTGGAAGCGCCCGAATAAAGGGCGACTACATCAGAGCGCGGCGCTGCGCGGCAACGCTTCGCTCGCTGCCGGCCAGCGCGCGAGCACGGCACGGCGAATGCCATCGGCATCGAGACCGGCTTCGGCGAGAAGATCTTCGCGGCTGGCGTGTTCCTGGTAGGCATCGGGCAGGCCGAGATGCAGGATCGGCAGCACGATGTTTTCTTCGGCGAGCAATTCGGCGACGCCGCTGCCGGCGCCGCCCATCACGACATTGTCCTCGAGCGTGACGAAAGCGTCGTGCGTCTTCGCAAGCTCCAGGATCAGTGCGCGATCCAATGGCTTGATGAAGCGCATGTTGACGCAGGTGAAGCCGGCCTCGGTCGCGACTTTTTCCGCCGCCGGCACCAGCGCGCCGAACGCGAGCAGGGCGACGCGGCTGCCGCTGCGACGCAGTTCGGCCTTGCCGATGGGCAAGGTGTCGAGGCTTGTCTGCACCGCCACGCCCGGACCGCTGCCGCGCGGATAGCGCACCGCTGCCGGACCAGCGAATGCGAAACCGGTGCTCAGCATCTGCCGGCATTCGTTCTCGTCGGCGGGCGCCATCACCACCATGTTGGGAATGCAGCGCAGGAAACTCAGGTCGAAGGCGCCGGCATGCGTAGCGCCGTCCGGACCGACCACGCCGCCGCGATCGACGGCGAACAGTACGTCGAGATTCTGCAGCGCGACGTCGTGGATCAATTGATCGTAGCCGCGCTGCAGGAAACTCGAGTAGATCGCGACCACGGGTTTCGCGCCTTCGCAGGCCATGCCGGCCGCGAGCGTGACTGCATGCTGTTCGGCGATCGCGGTGTCGAAATACTGCGCCGGAAATTCCTTCGAGAAACGCACCAGGCCCGAGCCTTCGCGCATCGCCGGGGTGATGCCCATCAGCGTCTTGTCCGTTGCGGCCATGTCGCAGAGCCAGTCGCCGAACACCTGCGTATAGGTCGGTTTCGCCGGGCCGGGCTTTTTCACGATGCCGATGTTCGGATCGAAGGGCGAGACCGCGTGGTATTCGATCTGGTCACCTTCGGCGAGATCGAAGCCTTTGCCCTTGGTGGTGATCACATGCAACAGCTGCGGGCCTTTCATTCCCTTCAGCGTCTTGAGTGCGCCGACCAACGCCGGAAGATTGTGGCCGTCGATCGGGCCGCTGTAGTGGAAGCCCATTTCCTCGAACAACGTGGACGGCACCAGCATGCCCTTCCAGTGTTCTTCCCAGCGACGCACGAAGCGCGCGGTCGGATTGTTCTTCTTGTCGCCGAGCAGCTTCTTGCCGCCTTCGCGCACCGCGTTCATCGTGCGGCTGCTCATCAGCCGGCCGAGCATCTTGGTCAGGCCGCCGACGTTTTCGGAAATCGACATGCGGTTGTCGTTGAGGATCACCAGCAGGTTCGGCTCCGGGTCCATGCCGCCGGCGTGGTTGAGCGCTTCGTAGGCCATGCCGGCCGTCATCGCGCCGTCGCCAATCACGGCGATCACCTTGCGCTCGTCGCCGCGGCGTTGCAGCGCGATCGCCATGCCCAGCGCGGCGGAAATCGAGGTGGACGAGTGGCCGACGCCGAAGGTGTCGTAATCGCTTTCGTCACGTTTCGGGAACGGCGCGACGCCGTCTTTTTTCTTGACCGTGTGGATGGTGTCGCGGCGGCCGGTGAGGATCTTGTGCGGATAACACTGGTGGCCGACGTCCCAGACCAGGCGATCGAGCGGGGTTTCGTAGAGGTAGTGCAGGGCGACGGTGAGTTCGATCACGCCCAGCCCGGCGCCGAAATGGCCTCCGACCTGGCTGACGGTTTCGATCAGGTAGGCGCGGAGTTCGTCGGCGATGGCAGGCAGTTCGGCTTCTGGGAACTGGCGGAGATCGGCGGGCAGGGCGATGCGGGAAAGGCGCGGGTAGCGCTGGGCGTCCATCAATTCACAGCGAAGGAGAAATCAGACGGCTAGTTTCCGGCACCCCGCCCGACAGGGCAAGCCGCGCGCGCCGCGCGCTGTCGCGGCGCATTCATCGCGCAAGCAGGTTCAACCGACCGCGGCGTAGCCCGAGGCGAGATTGGCGTTCACGAAATCGGTGACTTCGCCGAGAGTGACGCCGGATTGCTCGGCGATCTCGGTCAGTCGCGCCGGGCCTTTCATCATCACGGTCGCGATGCGGAAATGCTTGGGATATTCGCGTTCGGTCTGCGGCCACTTGACCAGCTTGAACTGGGAGTTGGGGTCGTTGCCCGGAGCGATCACGCCCTTGCCCGCGGCCAGCGCGCACAGCCAGGCGAGACGCGAATAAGGCTGATTGCCGCCGAGTTGCGCGGTAAGCAGTTTCATTTCCGCCGGATCGACCGGCGTGAAGTCGCTTTCGCGCACCACGGCCTCGCCATAAGGCTGGAACACCTTGAGCGCGCTGCCGCCCAGATAGGTCTGCGTCGCCGGATCGAGCACCAGCAGCGGCGCACCCGGCAATTGCAGCTTGACCGGGCCGGTGAAGGCGCCGGCACGCAGGAAATCGGTGAGGGCCGGGTCGCGCGCCGGCATCGCCGGCATTTGCCCGGTGCTGCGCATCGCATCGGCATTGAAGGCCGGCATCTGGCCCGTGCTGCGCGGATTGGCCGGCGGCATCGCGGCCTGCTGGCCGGTGCTGCGGGCATCGACAGCCGGCATCGCCGCCTGCTGGCCCGTGCTGCGCGGGCTGATCGGCGGCATGGCCGCCTGCTGGCCGGTGATGCGGGCGGCGAGGGCGTCATTGGGCACGGCGGCGTTCGGGATACCCGAGGCGATTTTTTCCAGCACCGCGGTGAGGGCGTCATTGCTGACCGGGCGGGTGAGCAGATGGTCGGTCTCCGAGCGGCTGCCCGAGGTCAGTCCGACGGTGATCTTTCCACCGCTCTGGGCCTTGAGCCAGGTCATGTGGCCGTACATGGAGTCCATGTCGATGACCAGCACCTGGGCTTCGTTTTCCTGCTCGATGGCCCATTCGCTGCCCAGGCGGCCGCTGATCTGGGCGAACTGGGTCTGGATGGCGGCGGCATCGTCACGCGAGAAACCGCTAAAGCACAGCGTATGGCGACTCATTCTGGAAAATCCCCTGCAGGCACAGGCTCAGGCCCGTGTAGCCGCCGAGTTTGCTGGCCGTGGCGGGCCGCGTCAACGCGGCGCAGTGCCGGCCTGCGCGTTCTGTGACCGGCGCCCATGCTTGCCTCGGCAGCAGCTACCCCATGCTCACCCGCTTGCGAGGATCGAACCCTCTCATGTCGCCAGCAAGCTGGCTCCTACGAAACGAGCAAGGCTCAGATCAGCGGGCGCGGGCGCTTGGGCAGGTGGTGCTTCAGGAAGGCCATCTGGTCGGCGAGGATGTTGCGGTTCGACAGGATCAGATGCTCGACCCAGCTCGGCCGGTACGGCACCGCCAGCAACGGCATGCCGGCCTGTTGCGGCGTGCGCCCGCCCTTGCGCGAGTTGCAATGGAAGCAGGCGCAGACGACGTTTTCCCAGACATCGCGGCCGCCGCGAGAGATCGGCATTACGTGATCGCGCGTCAGCGAATGCCGGCTGTATTCGTGACCGCAATACATGCATAGCGAGCCATCGCGCGCGAACAAGGCGGTGTTGGTCAGCGACGGCGACGGGTCCAGCGATTTCGGGTGTGCGTGGCTGCGTGCCGCGACGATCGGATGTAGCTCGACGATGCTTTGTTCGCCGCTGAGCCGGCTGGTGCCGCCGTGCACCGTCATGCACGGCTCGCCCAAAGTCCAGGCGACGGCGCCGCGCACATACAGACAGACCGCATCCTGCCAATGCATCCAGTCGAGGATGCGGCCGTGCGCATCGAGGGAGAGCACGCGCGGGAACAGGGTTTCGTGCGGGGGCAGTTGCCCGGCCGGGGGGCGTTGTATCCCGGCGCCCACCAGAGCCAGACGTGGCGTGGGCAAAGACATCAGGGCCCGAGCATAGCGCAAGCGCATGACAGTGCAAGCACCCGCGCGCGCTAGAATCCGTCGCATTGCCCGTGGCATGGAGCCCAGACGATGCGCGTCCTGTATCCCGAGATCGAAGCCTTCGACAGCGGCATGCTGTCCGTGGACGCGCGGCACACGCTTTATTACGAACAATGCGGCAATCCCAACGGCAAACCCGTAGTGATGTTGCACGGCGGTCCGGGCGCCGGCTGCGGCGCGAAAATGCGCCGATTCCACGATCCCGAACGCTACCGCATCATCCTGTTCGACCAGCGCGGCGCCGGTCGCTCGACACCGCATGCCGACCTCACCGACAACGGCACCTGGGATCTGGTCGCCGATATCGAAAAACTGCGCAAGCATCTTTCGATCGAACGTTGGCAGGTGTTCGGCGGCAGCTGGGGATCGACGCTCGCGCTCGCCTATGCCGAAACCCATCCGGGGCGCGTGACCGAACTCGTAATGCGCGGCATCTTCATGCTGCGCCGCTGGGAGCTGGAATGGTTTTACCAGGGCGGTTGTCACCGCCTGTTTCCGGAAGCATGGGAAAAATATCTCGCGCCGATTCCGCCGGCCGAGCGCGGCGATCTCATTTCCGCGTATCACCGCCGCCTCATCTCGTCTGACGAAGCCACGCGCCTCGACGCCGCCCGCGCCTGGTCGACCTGGGAAGCCTCGACCAGCCTGCTGCTGCAGGACGAAGCCTTCATCAGGAGCCACGAGGACGCGCATTTCGCGCTGAGTTTCGCGCGCATCGAAAACCATTATTTCGTCAACAAGGGGTTCTTCGAAGTCGACGACCAGCTGCTGCGCGACGCGCACAAATTGCGCGGCATTCCCGGCGTGATCGTGCACGGCCGCTACGACGTTGTCTGCCCGGCGCAAAACGCCTGGGATCTGCACAAGGCCTGGCCGGAAGCGAAACTGGTGATCTCCCCGACGTCAGGTCATTCCGCGTTCGAGGCCGAGAACGCCTCGGCGCTGGTCGAGGCGACGGATTCGTTTCGGTGAGGGCGACGGCTAGCGTGCGCTCCGCGCAGGATGCGAATGATCGCGAATGATTTTGTTATGGGCGTGCGCGGAGCGCACGCTACGTTGCGGCGTTTTCTTGATCGTCGCGCGTGGAGAA
>Ga0207983_1000016_pt1 | contig 26120 bp, 24 predicted proteins | sample SoimicmetaGmgHMB_FD_188341 | JGI IMG/M metagenome (GOLD analysis project Ga0207983, IMG submission 188341) | Soil and rhizosphere microbial communities from Laval, Canada - mgHMB (SPAdes) (version 2) | ecosystem: Environmental > Terrestrial > Soil > Agricultural land | place: Laval, Canada...
TCCGTCCATGCCTTTAGCCAGCACCGAACTCGCCAAGCTATTCCCTCTGGAGTCCCTGCGCCCGGAAACCCGCGAGCAACTGGGTCTGGAGGCAACGGTCAGCGATTACGGCCGCGGCGAGACGATTTTCCTGGCGGGCGATATCGACGAGGACACTGTCTACGTGCTCGACGGCGAGCTGCGTTGCGAATATCCGGATGGTCGCGCGGTGGCGCATGTCGCCGGCACGCCGCATGGCCGCTACTCGCTCAATGACACCGTGCCGCGCCGGTTCACCGCCAAGGTGGTTTCCTCCAAGGCGCGCATCGTGCGGCTCGATCGGCGCTTTCTGGAAAAGATCATTACCTGGGATCAGCTCAGTCGCGATCCGACTTATCGTTTTCACGAAAGCACGCCGGGCGCCAGCGCCTGGGTGTTCCGGCTGCTGCGTACCCATGCTTTCATCAAGCTGCCGACCGGCAACATCGAGAAGATGTTCCAGCGTTTCGAAGAGGTGTACGTCAAGCCGAGCGAAATCATCATGCGCGAGGGCGATGCGCCGGATAATTTCTACGTGATCCGCGAAGGCACCGCATCGGTATCGAAAATGCTCGATGGCGCGCCGCAAGTCGTGGCGTATCTGCGCGAAGGCGACATCTTCGGCGAGGACGCATTGCTCGCCAACGTGCCGCGCAATGCCACCGTGCGGATGATGCAGGGCGGCCGATTGATGAAGCTTTCCAAGGACGCTTTCGAAGCAGTGCTCAAGCCGCCGATGGTGTCCTGGGTGTTGCCGGCCGAAGCCGCGCGCCTGGTGCAGGACGGCGCGCGGCTGGTCGATGTGCGCATGCCGCAGGAATTCATTCAGCGCGCGATCCAGGGTGCGATCAACGTGCCGCTATACCGCTTGCGCGAAGATATGCCCAGCCTGTTGGCACCAGGTGGTCGCGTGGTCGTTTACTGCAACACCGGCGAGCGCTCGGCGGCGGCGGCTTTCGTGCTCAATGCGCAGGGTTACACCGTGCATGCGATGCACGGCGGCCTCGGCGCGATGCTGCGCATGCAGGCGGCGGCCGCACCGGCGGAGTAAGCGCTTCGCAACTCAGGCGTTGGCGCGCAACACGCCGTCGACGATCACCACGTCCGCGGCGCGTTTTGCAAATAATCCGACTGTCACCACGCCGACGATCTGGTTCAATTCGCGCTCCAGCGCCACCGGATCGGCGATCTGCCAGTTGTAGACATCAAGGATCCAGTTGCCGTTGTCGGTGACTTTGCCTTCGCGCCAGATCGGTTGTCCGCCCAGAGCGACGATTTTCCTGGCGACCAGGCTGCGCGCCATCGGGATCACCTCGATCGGCAATGGAAATTTCCCCAGCACGTCGACCTGCTTGCTGGCATCGATGATGCAGACGAATTGCCGCGAGGCTTCGGCGATGATTTTCTCGCGCGTCAGCGCGCCGCCGCCGCCCTTGATCAGGCGATTGCCGCGGTCGCATTCGTCGGCGCCGTCGACATACAGATCCAGCGAGCCGGTGGCGTTGAGATCGAGCACGGGAATGCCATGTTCTTTCAACAGGCGCGTGCTTTGTTCCGAACTCGACACCGCGCCTTCGATGCGATCCTTCATGCGGCCCAGCGCCTCGATGAAAAACGCCACCGTCGAGCCGGTACCGACGCCGACGATGCTGCCATCGGTGACGTATTCCGCGGCCTTGTCGCCCGAGCGTTTCTTGCCTTCTGCCTGTGACATGCCGCGTCCTTATTCGAGAGAAAGGATGAACTTCCACTGCGCCGCACTGACCGGCAACACCGACAACCGGTTGCCGCGCTGGGTGAGGGCGAAATCGCCGAGCTGGTCGGCTTTCGCTTTCAGTTCATCGAGGGAAATGGTGCGCTTGAGCTTGCGCTTGAAACCGACGTCAACCAGCCACCAGCGCGGCTGTTCGGGCTTGCTGGCCGGATCGTAGTAGTCGGATTTTTTCTTGAACTGGCTGGGGTCGGGATAAGTTTCGCTGACCACTTCGGCCACGCCGACCACGCCGGGAATATCGGTATTGGAGTGATAGAACAGGATGCCGTCACCGACCTTCATGTCCTTCATCATGTAATTGCGTGCCTGGTAGTTGCGTACACCGCTCCAGGGTTCGCGCCCGACCTTGGCGAGGGCGTCGATGGAGAATTCTTCCGGCTCCGTCTTCATCAGCCAGTACTTCATGCGGTGCGCTCCGTTCCCAGTTTCTCGTCCCAGCACATCAGCCGACGTCGCCCGCTGGGGTCTGGGCAGCTAGACATGGCTCTGTCTTCATCAGCCAGTACTTCATGTTTTGCTCTCCATCTCTCGTCTATCGGCCTGCGGATCCGCAATCGACCAAGCCGGCTTCGGTCACCACCGCATCCAGCGCCACATCCCAGGCCTCGCTTTCGAAGTCGGCGATTTCCTGGAAAGCGTAACCGACGCCGATCAATGTCGGCGGAGCGACGGCATCGCGACGGAATGCCAGCGCGCGATCGTAGTAGCCGCCGCCCATGCCCAGGCGTTGGCCGCGACGAGTGAAGCCAAGCAATGGCGTGAGGATGGCGTGCATCTCGCGCGCATCGAGTTGCGAGGATGGCGCGACGTCGGGTTCGGGAATGCCGAATTGATTCGAGAACAGCGGATCGCCGGAACGCCAGGGTGCGAATTTCAACGATCCGTCGGCCTGGATGCAGGGCAGGCACCACACCTGGTCGCTGCGCAGGCGCAGTTGCAATACATGCAAAGGAAGTTCGCCACCAGTCGCCCAGTAACCGGCGACATAGCCCGGCGTCGAGAACGCCGGCAGCGTCTGCAGGTGCGTGACGATCGCCTCAGCGGCGAGGATGCGTTGTGCGGCGGTGAGTGCATGGCGCTGTTTGCGCAGATCGCTGCGCAGCGCGCGCTTGTTGCGCGCAGCCATCGATTCGGGCACGGCGGCGTCGGGACGATCGTTCAAGAATTGCATCCTCCACCATGCCGATGCCGTACGAAACGACCTTGATCCCTAGGATCAAGTGGGTATCCGTGCCACCCCATCAGGCTTTCCGCAACAGGGCGGACATGCACACAGCGATGGCGCCGGATTCCCAGGTCGTGTTTATGGGACAAGGCGTATGTTAGCGCAGGCTGTCAAACACGGCAGAGGACGCAGGCAAAGTATAACGTCGCGACGGAAGTTTTTCGTGAATAAATTCCCGGACGCCATCGTCTTTTCCAATCGCTCCCGCGCGTGACGCACGCGGAAAGCTATGGCAATCTGTTTAGATGTCGCGGCGATCGGCTGCGCGACGAACGGCGCTTTTATTGCCGCGCCGCCAGCGTGTCGAACAATCCGTCGAGCTTGCGATTCATCTCGCCCAGCGTGTTGGAAATTTCCTGGCTCTGCGACTGGTCGCCGTTCTTGAGCTGCAACAATTCGTGCGCAAGGTTCAGTGCCGCCAATACCGCGACACGATCGAGCGCCGCCATCTTGTTGTTGCCGCGGATCTCGCGCATGCGTGCGTCGAGCAGATGTGCCGCGGCCATCAGGCCTTCGCGTCCTTCCGCATCGACGCCGACGGTGAATTCGCGGTCGAGGATCTTTACGCTGACCGGGTCGCTCACGCGTTGTTCTCCAGCGATTTGAGACGGGTGATCATGGCCTCGACCCGCGAGCGGGCCAGCTCGTTCTTGCTCAGCAGTTGCGCACGTTCGCTGACCAGTTGTTCCTGGCCCTGGCGCAGGCTGCGGTTCTCGTCGGCGAGACGCTTGGTCAGGTCGAGCAGCTTGTCGATGCGGGCAGCAAGCAGTTGCAGCTGGGCGTGCGTATCGTTCATCGGGGCACCTTAGGCGCGGGTCGGCTGCGGGTCAACAACTAGTAGGGCGCCGGAATCGCCGCCACGGTGCCCGGCTGCCAGCTGCGGATGAAGGCCAGGCAGCGATGCGCATCCAGCGGCGGCGACAGCCAGAAACCCTGGATTTCGTCGCAACCCTGTTCGCGCAGGTACGACAGCTGTTGCTCGGTTTCCACGCCCTCGGCGATCACGTTCAAGCCCAGCGAATGGCCCATGGTGATCACCGTCGCGGTGATCGCCTCGTCGTCGGGATCCTTGGTCAGGTCGCCGATGAATTCCTTGTCGATCTTCAGCGTGTCGATCGGCAGGCGCTTGAGGTAGACCAGCGACGAATAACCGGTGCCGAAGTCGTCGATCGCCAGGCTCACGCCAATCTTGCGCAATTCGTTCAAGACATTCGTGGTCTGCTCGGCGTTCTGCATCACCATCGATTCGGTGACTTCCAGTTCGATGCGATTGGCCGGCACACCGGTGTCTTCGATGACCTGCGTGAGATGTTCCGGCAGGTTGGAACGCAGCAGCTGCAGCACCGAGACGTTGACGCCGATCGACAGCTCGGTGAGGCCGTGATTGCGCCAGCGCTTGAGCGTCTGACAGGCTTCTTCCAGCACCCAGTCGCCGATCGGCAGGATCAGGCCGCTTTCTTCGGCCAGCGGAATGAACACGACCGGGCTGATTTCGCCGAGTTCGGCGCTATGCCAGCGCAGTAGTGCTTCGACGCCGGTGATGCGGCCGTCGGCCAGCGCCATGCGCGGCTGGTAGACGAGGCGGAATTCGCCGCGATCGAGCGCCTTGCGCAGCGATGCGAGTACGGTCGCGCGCCGGCGCGATTCCGCATCCATGGTTTCGTTGTAGATCTGGTAGGTGTTGCGACCTTCGGCTTTCGCCTGGTACATCGCGGTGTCGGCGAACTTGAGCAGGTCGGTCGGCACCAGCGCGTGATCGGGATACAGACTGATGCCCAGCGAAGGCGTGATGCTGACGTCGTGGCGCTCGTCGACTTCCAGCGGCATCGAAAACGCGTTGAGGATCTCGCGCGCCATGCGCTCGACTGCGGGCAGGCTCTCGACGTCCTCAAGGACGACGGTGAATTCGTCGCCGCCAAGGCGGGCGACGGTATCGGAAGCGCTGACCGTCGCCTGCAGGCGCGTCGCTGCCGCTTTCAGCAAGCGATCGCCGGCGGCGTGGCCGAGCGAATCGTTGATGTCCTTGAAACGGTCGAGATCGAGGAACAACACCGCGACGCGGGTTTCCTGCCGGCGCGCCCGCACGATCGCGCGGCCGAGGCGTTCCGACAGCAGGGCGCGATTGGGCAGTCCGGTCAGCGTGTCGTAGTTGGCGAGGTAGCGCAGTTCCTGTTCGGCGCGCTTCTTGTCGGTGATGTCGTTGACCACGGCGACAAAATGACTGCGCAGGCCCTGGCTGTCGCGCACTTCCGACATCTCGATCCAGCCGAGAAATTCCTCGCTGTCCTTGCGCTTTTGCCACATCTCGCCGGCCCAGTGGCCGGTGCGTTCGAGGATGTCGCGCACGCGCCGGTAGAAATCCTGGCTGTGCTGGCTGGAATCGAGCAGCTTGCTGTTCTGGCCGACGACCTCTTCCTCGCTGTAGCCGGTGATGCGCGAGAAGGCCGGATTGACCGAGATGAAACGGAACTCGAGGTCGATCACGCCGACCGCTTCGCTCATCGAGCGCAGTACTTCCAGTGCGACGCGGCGCTCGCGCTCGGCGCGGCGGATCGCGGTGATGTCGCGGGCCGTGCCGGCCATGCGTAGCGGGCTGCCGGCGGAATCGCGCTCGACCACCTTGCCGCGCGAGCGTACCCAGATCCATTCGCCGCGTGCGTTGCGGATGCGGTGTTCGGAATCGTAGAGCTCGGAATGGCCGACGATGTGTTCCTGCAGCAGCTTCTGCACGCGCGGCAGGTCGTCGGGGTGGATCGAATTCGAGCGCCAGTCGTCGGTGCTCATCGATTCCAGCGAGCCCTGGCCCAGCAACTGGTTCGCGCCGAGGCGGTACAGGCTGTTCTCGCGGATGTTCCAATCCCAGAATTCGTCGCCGGAACCCCACAGCGCCAGATTCAGCCGCGCCTCGCGCTCGCGGATCTCGCCAAGCAGAGAGGTTTCCTGCTGGCGGCGCTTGCGCAACACCCACCACAGCAACCACGCGAGCAGCGCTGCAAGCGCGAGCAGTATCCATTGCGAGCCGGCGAACAAGTCGACGTTTTCGGTCGTGGCCGCCAGTGCGAGGCCGGGGAGCAGGGCAGCGGTCAGCCACAGGCCCGACAACGCCACGCACCGGATGCGTCGCAGTGCAGGCGCCTGAAACCTGGCCAATCCGGTTGTTGCCCGCACTACGGCAGCTCCTCGCGTTCGCTCATGGCCCCGGGGCAGTTTAGGTGGCCGCCTTCACGGCCACAAGCTGAATGCGTCGGCCGCGCGGATCGCCTTGCTAGAATGTCCCGGCTCACACGCTGGCGACCCAATGACCGAGATCGATCTGCCCACCCATGCCGAGATCGGCGCCCAGATCGGCGACATGCGCCTCGGCGTGGATGCCTCCGAACTGCACGGCCTGCTCTGTGGCTATCTGTCCGGCGGTGGCCTGCTGGCACGCAACGACTGGTTGGCGAAGGTGATGGCCGATGACGATCTGTCGGGCGCCGACGCCGGCAGCGTGCTCGACCAGATGTTCGAAAACACCAGCCAGTTGCTCGAATCCCCGGACTTCGGTTTCGAATTGCTGCTGCCCGACGCCGAACTGTCGGTGTCCGAACGCGGCGACGGCCTGCTGTCCTGGTGTCGCGGTTTTCTCGGTGGTTTCGGCCTCGCGGCCGGCGCCAAGCCGCCGCTGTCGGAAGAATCGCAGGACGCGCTCAACGACCTCAGCCGCATCGCTGCCAGCGATCTCGCCTACGACGATCCTGATACCGACGAGGAAGCGCTGGAAGAAGTCACCGAATTCGTGCGCGTCGCAGTGCTCTTGCTGCACAGCGACTGCGTGCTCGCGCCACGGCATCGGCGATCTCTGAATTGACCAACACAACGCCAGTGCTGCCGCGAGCAAAATAATTTCCGTCTTCCGATTTCCGATTTCCGAAAATGATCAAACCCAGCGAATTCGCCAAGCGCCGCAAACAACTCATGCGCATGGCTGCGGACGACGCCATCCTGATCCTGCCGGCGGCGCCCGAGCGCATCCGCAGCAAAGACACCACCTATCCGTATCGGCAGGACAGCGATTTCTGGTACCTGAGCGGCTTCGCTGAACCCGATGCGGTGCTGGTGCTGGTGCCGGGACGCAAGCACGGCGAATGCCTGTTGTTCTGTCGCGAACGCGATGCCGACAAGGAAGCGTGGGACGGTCCACGTGTTGGCCAGGAAGGTGCGATCGAACACTTCGGCATGGATGATGCGTATCCGATCGATGACCTCGACGACATCCTGCCCGGCCTGCTCGAAGGCCGCACGCGTGTGTACTACCACTTCGGCCGCGACACCGACTTCGATCTCAAACTGATCGGCTGGCTCAACCGCGTGCGTGCGCAGGTGCGGCAAGGTGCGCAGCCGCCGCACGAATTCCTCGAGCTCGGCCATCTGCTGCACGAGCTGCGCCTGTTCAAGAGCGCGGGCGAGATCAAGCTGATGCAACGCGCGGCCGATATCGCCTGCGAGGCGCAGGTCGCGGCGATGCGCGCGACCCGCGCCGGTGCCCAGGAATACGAAGTCGAGGCGGCGCTGCAATATGTCTATCGCCGGCACAACGCCTGCGCGGCATACGAACCGATCGTCGGCGCCGGCAGCAACGGTTGCGTGCTGCATTACCGCGCCAACAACGCGACCATGCGCGACGGCGACCTGTTGCTGGTCGACGCCGGCGCCGAATACGGCAACTACGCCTCCGACATCACCCGCACCTGGCCAGTGAACGGCGTCTATTCGAAAGAGCAGCGCGCGCTGTACGAGATCGTTCTTGCGGCGCAGGACGCGGCGCTGGCGCAGGCCGTGCCGGGGAAACCGTGGATCGCCGGCCACGATGCGGCGGTGGCGACACTGACCGAGGGCCTGCTGTCCCTGGGCCTGCTCAAGGGCACGCTCAAGCAGAATCTCGCGGCCGGCGAGTACAAGAAGTTCTACATGCACAAGACCGGACATTGGCTCGGCCTCGATGTGCACGACGTCGGCGAATACAAACTCGCCGGCGATTTCCGCGAGCTCGAACCGGGCATGGTGTTCACCATCGAACCGGGTCTGTATATCGCACCGGGCATGAAAGGCGTGCCGGCGAAATACCAGGGCATCGGCATCCGCATCGAAGACGATGTGCTGATCACCCAGAACGGCCATCGCGTGCTCACGGATGGCGTGCCGAGGAAAGTCGACGCCGTGGAATCACTGCTCGCCGAGCGCTTGTCGTCGTAGGAGCCAGCTTGCTGGCGACAATGCCTAACCGGCCAGCAACTATCGCGATGCTCACCTGATTGCTGGGACCGAGTTTGTCTTCCGTGAGGAAGTCGCCAGCAAGCTGGCTCCTACGGGGCCGCGGTTACATGTCGAACTTGCTGACCTCGAAGCCGCGTTCCTTGTATTGCTTCCAGCGCTCGCGCAGCGGCTCGCGCGATGACGCATCGGCGGGCACGACTTCCAGCACGCGCTCGATATTTCCGGCAACCGCGTCGTTGCGCAGGTTTAGCACCAGCGCACGCATGGGCGTGGTCACGCCCGGCGGCACGATCAGTACCGGCGTGAGTTCGTCATCTTCATCAGTGCCGGCGATCTGGTGCGGGATGTAGGCATCGGGATCGAACTCCCACAGCAACTCGTCCAGCACCTCGGCCTGCTGCGGCGACGCGACGAAGATCAGCATCGGCTGACCGCCATCGCAGGCCTTGCGCGCCAGTTCGCAGACCAGCAGTAGCGGCTTGTCGAGGAAGCGCGGCTTGGCGATGAGGTAGAAGTCGGCGCGGGGCATGTCAGTGGTGCGGGAGACGGGAGTTGCGAGACGGGAGAAGGAAAAGCGGGAAGGTACGGGCGACGGTGCAGACGAAAACGTCGCTACCTCTCCTGTCTCCCCACTCCGTTCTCCCGATCATCATCACGCCACCCGATCGAGCAGCCACTGGCTCAGCAGGCCTACCGGGCGGCCGCTGGCCATGCCTTTGCGGCCTTCGTCGTTGGAGACGCCGGCGATGTCGAGGTGGGCCCAGCGCTGACCTTCGGTGAAGCGCGAGAGGAAGCAGCCGGCGGTGATCGCGCCCGCGCCCTTGCCACCGATGTTGTAGATGTCGGCGAAACTCGATTCGATCTGGGTCTGGTATTCGTCCCAGAGCGGCAGGCGCCAGGCGCGGTCGAAAACATTCTCGCCGGCGCCGAACAATTCCTCGGCGAGGTCGTCGTGCTTGCTCATCAGGCCGGCCGCGTATTTGCCCAGCGCGATCACGCAGGCGCCGGTAAGCGTGGCGACGTCGACGGTCGCCTGCGGCTCGAAGCGCTGCGCATACGTGAGTGCATCGCAAAGGATCAGGCGGCCTTCGGCGTCGGTGTTGCCGACTTCGATGGTCTTGCCGCTCATCGAGGTGATCACGTCGCTGGGACGATAGGCGTCGGCATCCGGCATGTTTTCCACTGCCGGCACGACGGTGACCAGGTTCAGCGGCAGCTGCATTTTCGCGGCGGCGAGGAAGGTGCCCATCACTGTCGCGGCGCCGCACATGTCGAACTTCATCTCCTCAATGCCGCCCTGGACTTTGAGGTTGATGCCGCCGGTGTCGAAAGTGATGCCTTTGCCGACCAGCGCAAAAGGCTTGGCGTCGCCGGCGCCGGTGTAGCGCAGCACGATCAGTCGTGGCGCATTCGCCGAACCACGCGCGACCGCGAGCAGCGAACCCATGCCGAGTTTTTCCATGTCGGCGCGCTCGAGTACTTCGCAGCTGACATTGGCGTGTTCGCTGGCGACTTTCTGCGCCTGCTCGGCAAGATAACCGGGGTTGCAGATGTTCGGCGGCAGGTTGCCCAGCTCGCGCGCGAACTCGACGCCAGCGGCGATCGCCACGCCGCGGCTGAATTCGCCGCGTTGCGCTTCGTCGCCGAGCAGCGTGACCTGCGCCAGCGTGACTTCGGCCTTGCGGCTGCGCGTGGCGGTGTATTCGTAAGCGGCGTGGTCGGCGGCGATCACCGCCTGGCGCAGGTTCCAGGCCGGGTCGCGACCTTTCACCGGCAGTTCGGTGAGGGTGACGAATGCATTCTTGACCGGACCGATGCGCAGCGCGCGGACGGTATCGGCGATCGCCTTGAGGTATTGCGGCACCGCGAACTTGCCGGTTTCGCCGAGGCCGACCACCAGCACACGCGGCGCTTTCACGCCCGGCAGGTCGGGCAGCAGGGCGGTGCGGCCGATCTTTCCGGAGACATCGCCGCGACCGATCAATGCCGCCAAACGTCCACCACTGGCCGCGTCCAAGGCCTGGCCCGACGGGCTGAGGCTGTTGTCGGCGAACACACCCACGACCACGCAATCGCTGTCGGCGGTGGTCGGGTCGAGGCGGTGGAGTTGGAAATCGAGGGCCATGGAGAGGTTTTCCGTACAATTGATCGAATGAGGTCGGGCCGGTCGCGGAAATACTGCGACCCGGCGGGGCCACGTATTCTAGTTCAAGCCGCCCCCGCCATCTGCCGACGCCCCTGCATGCTTCTTATCGAGCGCCACCTGCTCCGCCAATTCGCCGAAACCGTACTCGCCGTGACGGCGGTGCTGCTGCTGGTCACCCTGGGTGGCCTGTTCGCCGATCTGGTGCAGGAAGTGGCGAAGGGCAAGGTGCCGGCGGCGCTATTGTTGTCGCAACTGGGCCTGCGCTCGATCCGCTTCCTGACGCTGGTCATGCCGCTGGCGCTGTTTTTGGGTCTGCTGATGGCGATCGGCCGGCTGTACGCCGACAGTGAAATGGCGGTGCTGGCCTCGATCGGCCTCGGCCCGCAACGGCTGTGGCGACCATTGTTGTGGGTGAGCCTGCCGGTGGTGGTGATCGTTGCGCTGTCCTCGCTGTGGCTGGGCCCGCTGGCCGCGCGTACCGGCAAGGACATGATCGAAACCGCGAACCGCTCGTTCCTGATCGCGGGCCTGGAGCCCGGACGTTTCGTCGAGCTGCCGGGCAAGGGCGGCATTCTTTATGTCAGCGAGCTCGCGCCCGACGGCACCAGTTTCAAGCATCTGTTCGTGCAGCGCGATCACGCCGGCCGCATGGACATCATCACCGCCAATTCCGGTCACTTGATGCTGATCGGCGACACCGAACGCGTGCTCCGGCTCGACAACGGTTTCCGCGTCGAGGGTGCGCTGGATCAGAAGGACTACCGGATGATGCGTTTTGCGCAGAACGACATCCGCGTCCCCGACCGTGAGCAGGCCGAGGCCAGCGACAATCTTGCCGCCACCTCGACGCCGGGCTTGTTCAAGGACGGCAAGGCGCCGGCCTGGTCGGAATTGCATTGGCGCCTGGCGATGCCGATCCTCGCTGGCGTGCTCGCGTTGTTCGCGCTGCCGCTGGCGCGCAGCGAGCCGCGGCAGCCGCAATACGGACTGATCCTGTTCGCGTTGCTGGTGTATGTGGTTGGCATGTTGTTGCTGATTCTCGGTACGTCCCTGCTGGGCACCGGCACGTTGCCGCCAATGCTCGGCCTGTGGTGGGTGCACCTGCCGATGCTGGCGCTGGCGATGTGGTTGTTCTGGCGCGATGGCCGTTTGCCGAAACCGCGGACTGCGACGGCATGATCAGGATGCCGCGGCTCATCACCCTGTATCTGGCGCGCAACGTTCTCGCCACGACCCTGCTGGTCGGCGCGGTGTTGCTGGGTTTCAACATGCTGGTGGATTTCGCCAGCGAGATTCAAGACGTCGGCAAGGAGAGCTACACGCTCAGCCACGCCATGCTGTACATGTTCTTCACCATTCCGCGGCGCTGCTACGACCTGTTCCCGTATGTCTCGCTGATCGGCACGCTGCTGGCGCTGGGGCGCCTCGCGGGCAGTTCCGAGCTCACCGCGATGCGCGCCGCCGGCCTGTCCAAGCTGCAGATCGGCTTGGCGGCATTGCTGCCGCTGATGTGCGTGACCGCGCTGATGGTGGTCAATGCCGAAACCCTCAGCCCGGCCGGCGAACAACAGGCGCAGTCGCTGGCCAACACCAAGGCGAAGGCGCTGATCATCGCGCGCTACACCTTCCTGTGGGTGCGTGAGGGCGACATCTTCCTCAACGCCCGCAGTGGCGCCACGCGCGGCCAGCCCGGGGCGGAGTGGATTGAACTCGACGACGTCAAGCTCTACCAGTTCGACAAGGCCGGTCGCCTGCAATCGCTCGCGCACGCACGCACGGCCGAGCATCGCAACAACGGCTGGACCCTGTTCAATGTCGAGCGTACGTATTTCGAAGCCAACCGCGTGCGTGTCGAGAAGATCGCCAGCGAAAAATGGCAGACCGCGCTCGACGACAAGACCATCGAAGCGACGCTGACGCGGCCGCGCTACCTCAGCAGCAGCGAGTTGCTGACCAACATCGAATACCTGCGCCGCAACCAGCTCGATTCCGTCAAGCTGGAAGAGACTTATTGGGGGCGCTGGTTCTATCCGCTGACGGTGATCGTGCTGTGCCTGGCGACGCTGCCGTTCGCCTTCGGCTCGCTGCGCTCGGGCGGTCTGGGCCAGCGTCTGTTCCTGGGCATGCTGATCGGTATCGGCTACGTGCTGTCGGAGCGCATGTTCGTCAGCCTTTCCGAGGTCTACCGCTTCGACGTGCGCATCGCCTATCTGATCTCGCCGATCCTGTTGCTGGCGGTGTGCTGGGGCTGGTTGGGGCGGCGGGAATAAACCGCCGGACGCGGAGCGACGACCGCGCACCATCGCCAGGCCGACGCCGCCGGTATTTTTCCAATCAATTTTTCGTCGACGCGTCCAACCTTACGAACGCGGTCCCCGCCGCGAGATCGTGCAGGCCGCGGCGTTCGCGATCGATCAACGTCCAGAGCAGGCAAAGCCCTGGCGTGAGGCAGGCGACGAGATAGCGCAGCCAGAGCGCTTTCGCGCCTGCGGGCTTGCCGTCGGCGGCGAGCACTTTCAGACGCCAGGGGCGCATGCCCATGGTCTGGCCGCCACGCTGCCAGGACAGCACGAAATACGCGCCGACCAGACTCCAGATCGCGCCGATCTCGAGCGCCGCAAACAATGGGTCGGTCTCGACCGTGCGGCCGCCATGCAGCCACAGAAAGGCGGCACTGGTGAGCATCGTCAGCGGAATCATCGGCAGGCAGTCGTAGGTCAGCGCGAGCAGGCGCCAGCCGAGCGCGGCGGGGTGCGCGGTCAGGCGCGCGGAGGGTTCGGTGCTTTCATTCATGCGCCAAGGATAGCCGGCGCGCGGTGCGGTCGCTAAGCTCGGGGCATGAATCCGCGCACGCCCGCCGAACGCCGACAGTATGCGCAAGGCCTGCCAGCGGCCGCCGATATCGATTCGATGCGGATCGCGCGCTTCCTCGAACGGATCTGGGGCGAGTCGGGTTTGTCGCGGCAGACGCTGGACAGCTATCGCCGCGATCTCGATGGCTTTGCGCGTTGGTTGCAAGGCCGCAGCCTCGATCTTGCCGGCGTGCAACGCCAACACGTATTCGACTACCTCGCCGCGCGCACTGCGCAAAACTATGCCGCGCGCAGCAATGCCCGCCTGCTGTCGTCGCTGCGCGCCTACTACGCGCAGCAGTTGCGCCTGGGCGAGATGGGACACGACCCGACCGCGCTTATCGACCCGCCCAAGCTCGGACGCTCGCTGCCAAAAGCGCTGTCGGAAAGCGAAGTGGAGGCATTGCTCAACGCACCCGATCTCGAAGCTCCTGCCGGTCTGCGCGATCGCGCGATGATCGAGTTGATGTATGCGGCCGGCCTGCGCGTGAGCGAGCTGGTCAATTTGCCGACGGTCGCGGTCAACCTGCGCCAGGGCGTGCTGCGGGTGATGGGCAAGGGCAGCAAGGAGCGCCTGGTGCCGATGGGCGAGGAAGCACAGCACTGGCTGGAGCGTTACCTTGCCGAAGCGCGCCCGGCCCTTGCCGGCAAGCGCAATCTCGCGCCGCTGTTTCTTACCAGTGGTGGCGAGGCGTTGAGCCGGCAGCAGTTCTGGGCGACGGTGAAGCGTTTGGCGGCGCGCGCCGGCATCGACCCGGCCAAGGTCAGCCCGCATGGCCTGCGCCACAGTTTCGCCACGCATCTGCTCAATCACGGCGCCGATCTGCGTGCGCTGCAGATGTTGCTCGGGCATTCGAGCCTGTCGACCACGCAGATCTACACCCTGGTCGCGCGTGAGGGTCTCAAGCGGCTGCACCAGCAGCACCATCCACGCGCCTAGTTCGGGCCGCGGCGAAAAGCGATGACGCTGGCGCCTGCGCCGGATAAGCTGCGCGGCCACCAGCGGAACGCATGCATGGACAGCCACGAAATCAACCCGTATTCCCCGCCGTCTGCTCATGTGGAAGGAGTTGCAGCGTCGTCGATGCTGCAGATCCGCGGCAAATGCCTGCTGGTTCCGCGTGATTCGGCGCTGCCGCCCATTTGCATCCTGAGCGGAAAAACCTTGCCGGGCGGCGGCGTGCGCGTCACCAAAAAACTCTACTGGATGTCGCCATGGCTGTATCTGTCGATCTTGCTCAGCGTTCTCGTCTTCATCGTGCTCGGGCTGATCTTCCGCAAATCCTCCGAGGTAATTTTCAGTTTGTCGGATGCGGAAAATGCCCGCCTGCGCAAACGCAGACTCATCGCCGGTGGCGTGTTCCTGGCGGGGTTGGCGGCGATGATCGCGGGCGTGAGTGAAAATCTGGACGTACTGGCGCTCATCGGCGGCGTGGCGATGTTGGCCGGCCTCGTCATCCTCGCGATTTTCGGCCGCACGGTCTGGGCGCAGAAAATCGATGATCGCCACATACACCTGCGTGGGATTTCCGACGCGGCGATGCGTGCGATGGTCCGGGGCGCCGGCGCTGCCTGATCGGCCCCTGGCTGCGCTTTGCCAGGTGAGGGTTCGGATCTGCGGAATGTGAACGCGGTCGTCGCCCGGTCCCGCCCCGCCCATGCCAAAATGGCCGCACTTTCCGGGCGGCCTGGCCGTCCCGATTCCGATACCCACTCAGGATGGCGGCATGAAGAGCTCGAGAAAATTATTGGTGCTGGTGGCTTTGGTGCTTGGCACGCTTACCGCCTGCGCCCAGCCCAAGCCGGCGACCACGGCGTCCGCGCCTGCAAAGCCGGTCACGACTGGCGAAGATGCGGTGATCCGCGCGGCGATCAGCAAGGCGGTTCCCGGAATGCCCATCGATAGCATCAAGCCTTCGGTCATCCCCGGCTATCGCGAAGTCTCGCTCAGCGGAAAAGTGGTGTACGTCAGTGCCGACGGCAAATACCTGCTGCAGGGTTCGCTGGTCGAACTCGCCTCGCGCAACAACCTCACCGACGCCAGCGAAGCCGTGCTGCGCAAGAGCGTGCTGGCCGGCATCGCCCGCGACCGCTTCATCACCTTCGCGCCGGCCAATCCCAAATACCACGTCATCGTCTTCACCGATATCGACTGTGGCTTCTGCCGCAAGCTGCATTCGCAGATCGCCGACTACAACAAGGCCGGCATCGCCGTCGACTACCTGTTCTTCCCGCGCGCCGGCATCGATTCGGAGTCCTACGACAAGGCCGTCTACGTCTGGTGCGCCGACGATCGTCGCAAGGCACTGACCGATGCCAAGCTCGACCGCCCGATCACGCAGAAAACCTGCGCCAATCCGATCACTGCCGACTACAAGCTGGGCCAGAAAATCGGCATCGAAGGGACGCCGGCGGTGTATTCGGCCAATGGCAGCCAGATCGGCGGTTACCTGTCGCCGGCCGACATGCTGGCGCGACTGGACCACGACGCGGCCGTCGCCGGCGGCAAATAAGCCCGGTCTGGGTCGATTTCAGGCGTTTTTGCGGCCCGTCCGGGCATCCCGGGCGGGCCGCTTCGTTTAGAATGGCCGTCCCGTTTCCACGGAATTGAGCGGACATGATCGTCCTCGAGGGCCTGCCGGCCCTGTCGCCCTTCCGCCGCGACCGTCTCCAGACCCGCCTCCGCCAGATCGTCCCCGAGCTGCAAGTCAGCGGCGCCTGGCATGTCTATTTCCTTGAGCCCGAGGTCATGGCCGTCCTCGACGCCACCACCCTCGGCCGCATCCTCCAGGGCTGCACTGCCGATGCCGTCGCCGAACCGGGCGCCAGCAGCCGCTTCGTCACCCCGCGTCTGGGCACGCTGTCGCCCTGGGCCAGCAAGGCCACCGAAATCCTGCGCGGTGCCGGCCATGCGCTCAAACGCGTCGAGCGTGGCCTGCGTCTCGATCTGATCGGCCTGCCGGCCGCCAACGATCCGCGCTGGCCGAAACTCGCAGCGGCGTTGCACGACCCGATGACGCAATCCCTGCTGGCCAGCCGCGACGAAGCCGCGCGCCTGTTCGTCAGCCAGCCCGCCGGCAAGCTCGAGCGCATCCCGCTGCCGCGCTTGCGCGAAGCGAACGCGGCGCTGGGCCTGGCGCTGAGCGACGACGAGCTCGAGTATCTGCTGCTGCGTTTCGGCGAACTGCAGCGTGATCCGTCCGATGCCGAACTGATGATGTTCGCGCAGGCCAATTCCGAGCATTGCCGGCACAAGATTTTCAACGCCAAGTACACGATCGATGGCGAGGACATGCCGCAGTCGCTGTTCGGCATGATCAGGAACACCCACCAGCAATCGCCGCAACTCACGCTCAGTGCCTACAAGGACAACGCGGCGGTGGTGGAAGGCCACATCGGCGAGCGTCTTCGACCTGGCGAGAATGGTGAATACCGCTTTCTGCCGCCGCTCGACAGCGCTTTCTGCATCAAGGTTGAAACCCACAACCATCCGACGGCGATCGCGCCGTTTCCCGGCGCCAGCACCGGCAACGGCGGCGAGATCCGCGACGAGGGCGCGACCGGTCGCGGTGGCAAACCGAAAGCCGGCCTGTCCGGTTTCTCGGTCTCGCACCTGCGCATTCCGACGCTGCCGCAGCCCTGGGAAAAACCGCGCGCGCTGAATCCGCGCATGGCGTCGGCGTTCGAGATCATGCTCGACGGCCCGATCGGCGGCGCGGCCTTCAACAACGAATTCGGCCGGCCCAACCTCACCGGTTATTTCCGCAGTTTCGAATTTCCGACCGGCACGCCCGGCCTGACCCGCGCCTACGACAAACCGATCATGCTCGCCGGCGGTCTCGGCGCGATCGATCGATCGATGGTGAAAAAACTTTCGCTGCGTCCCGGCGACGCGGTGATCGTGCTCGGCGGTCCGGCGATGCTGATCGGCCTCGGTGGTGGCGCCGCATCGTCGGTCGCCTCGGGCCAGAGTTCCGAGGATCTCGACTTCGCCTCGGTGCAGCGCGACAACCCGGAAATGGAACGGCGCTGCCAGGAAGTGATCGATCGCTGCGTCGGCCTCGGCGAAGAAAACCCGATCCGCTTCATGCATGACGTCGGTGCCGGCGGTCTGTCGAACGCGATCCCGGAATTGCTGCACGATTCCGACGTCGGTGGCGTGATCGATCTGGCCAAGGTGCCCAGCGACGATCCCTCGCTGTCGCCGATGCAGTTGTGGAGCAACGAATCGCAGGAGCGTTACGTGCTCGGCGTTGCTGCTGAGCGCTTGGCGGAATTCGAGGCGATCTGCGCCCGCGAGCGTTGTCCGTATGCCGTGGTCGGCCAAGCCACGCAGGAGCAGCGCCTGGTCGTCGGCTACGGCGTGGATCTGCCCGCGACGAAAGACTTCGCCATCGACATGCCGATGGATCTGCTGTTCGGCAAGGCGCCGAAAATGCATCGCGACACCCACCGCCCGCACGCAGTGCGTTGGCCGAAACTGCATACCAGCCAGATCGTGCTGCACGAGGCCGGCCTGCGCGTGCTCGCGCATCCGACCGTGGCGGCGAAAAACTTCCTGGTGACGATCGGCGACCGTACGGTCGGTGGCCTGAGCTCGCGCGACCAGATGGTCGGCCCCTGGCAGCTGCCGCTGGCCGATTGCGCGATCACGCTCACCGATTTCCTTGGCAATGCCGGTGAAGCGATGGCGATCGGCGAACGCACGCCGCTGGCCTTGATCGATGCCGCCGCGTCGGCGCGCATGGCGGTCGGCGAAGCGATCACCAATCTCGCGGCGGCGCCGGTGGCGTCGCTGTCGGAAGTAAAACTTTCCGCCAACTGGATGGCCGCAGCTGGTTATGAAGGCGAGGACGCGTTGCTGTTCGACGCGGTCAAGGCAGTCGGAATGGAGCTGTGCCCGGCGCTCGATATCAGCATTCCGGTCGGCAAGGATTCGCTGTCGATGCAGGCGCAGTGGGATAGCGATGGCGTGCCGCAGAAGTCGCTGGCGCCGGTGTCGCTGATCATCAGCGCCTTCGCGCGCGTCGCCGATGTTCGCGGCCAGCTGACGCCGGTGCTCGATCGCGAAGTCGAGTCCGAGTTGTGGCTGATCGGTCTTGGCGCCGGCAAGAAGCGTCTCGGCGGCAGCGTGCTGTCGCAATGCTATGAAGCCATCGGCGGCGCCTGTCCCGATCTCGACGAGCCCGAAACACTCACCGCGTTTTTCGACCTGATCCAGGCCGCGCGCGCCGATCAGTTGCTGCTCGCCTATCACGACCGCTCCGATGGTGGCGCCTTCGCTGCCTTGTGCGAAATGGCTTTCGCCTCGCGTCTTGGTCTGGAAATTTCGCTCGACGACTGGGGCGACGACACCTTCAAGATGCTGTTCAACGAGGAACTCGGCGCGATCGTGCAGATCGCCGCCGAAGATCGCGCGCGTTTCGCCGACCTGGTCAACCGCCACGACCTCACCCATTGCGCGCAGCGCATCGGCAAGCCCACGCGTACGCCCAGCATCCGCGTGCACGAGGACGACGAGACCGTCGTGGAATGGCGCTGGCAGGAATTGTTCGACGCCTGGTGGTCGACCACGCATGCCATGCAGCGCCTGCGCGACAATCCCGACTGCGCCGACGAGGAACGCGAACACCAGCGCGATTTCAACGCGACCGGATTGATCGCGCAGCCCGGCTTCGATATCGCCGACGACATCGCCGCGCCCTACATCAACGTCGGCGCGAAGCCGCGCGTGGCGATCCTGCGCGAGCAGGGCGTCAACAGCCAGTTCGAGATGGCGGCGGCGTTCACCAAGGCTGGCTTCACGGCGGTCGACGTGCACATGTCCGACCTCATCGCCGGCCGCGCGCGCCTGGAGCAGTTCAAGGGCTTCGCGGCCTGCGGCGGTTTCAGCTATGGCGACGTGCTTGGCGCCGGTCGCGGTTGGGCGACGTCGATCCTCGAGCGCCCGGACATGCGCGAGCAGTTCGCGGCGTTCTTCGAACGCAGCGACAGCTTCAGCCTCGGCGTCTGCAACGGCTGCCAGATGCTGGCGCAACTCAAGACGCTGATTCCTGGCGCGGAACACTGGCCACGTTTCCTGCGCAATCGCAGCGAGCAATTCGAGGCGCGGCTGTCGCAGGTCGAGATCGTCGATTCGCCATCGCTGTTCCTGCAGGGCATGGCCGGCGCGCGTCTGCCCATCGTCGTTTCGCACGGCGAAGGCCGCGCCGAATTCGATGCGCCCGAACACCAGGCGCTGGCGAAAGTCGCGATGCGTTTCATCGACGGCAGCGGCGCGGTCGCGAAAACCCATCCCGCCAATCCGAATGGATCGCCGGCCGGCATCACCGGCCTGACCAGCAGCGACGGCCGCAGCACCTTGCTGATGCCGCATCCCGAACGCGTGCATCGCACCGTGCAGATGAGCTGGCACCCGCCGGAATGGGGCGAAGCCTCGCCCTGGCTGCGCCTGTTCCGCAACGCGCGGGTGTGGGTGGGGTAGGCGATCCGATACGGGGTCGCCGAAGCTGAACCGCCATGCGCGCGGCCACGGTGGTGCGGCGCCGCAATATGAATTTCCCGGCTTGCGCGGGCCGTTTCCGGGCCCGCCGGCTCTGCTAAAGTCCGGCGTCCACTCTCCCGGATCCACTGCGTGAACGCCGCCCCCAACGACAGCCTGGCCGACCCACCCGCCGACACCGTCGACCTGCGCATCGCGCAGGTGTTGCAGCTGCGTGGTCGCCTCAAGGAAGGTGACTTGGCGCGGGCGCAGCGGCTGCAGGGCGAGGCGGGCGGATCATTGGCGGCCTTGCTGGTCCGGCTGGGCATGGTCTCGGAACGCGACATGGCCGAGGCCGCGAGCGAAGCCCTGGGCCTGCCGCTGGTGCTGGCCAAGGATTGCCCCGAGGCGCCGCCGGCGAATGTGACGCTGTCGCTGCGCTTCATGAAGCAGCAGGCGATCTGCCCGGTCGGCGAAGATGAACATGCCATCCAGTTGCTGGTCGCCGATCCGCAGGACGATTACGCGATGGACGCGGTGCAATTGGCGACCGGTCGCGCGGTGCAGGTTCGCATCGGGCTGCGCTCGGAGATCGCCGACCTGATCGAGCGCTATTACGGCCAGGGTCGCAGCGCGATGGGTGCGATCGTCGAGAACATCGGCGATGAATCCGCCGGCGACGAGGACGACGTCGAGCACCTGCGCGACCTCGCCTCGGAAGCGCCGGTCATCCGTCTGGTGAATCTGGTGATCCAGCGCGCGGTCGAGTTGCGCGCCTCCGACATCCATATCGAGCCGTTCGAGAATCGCCTCAAGGTGCGTTACCGCGTCGACGGCGTGCTCGAAGAAGCGGAAAGCCCGCCGGCAAATCTCACTGCCGCGGTGATCTCGCGCATCAAGATCATGGCGAAGCTCAACATCGCCGAGCGCCGCCTGCCGCAGGACGGTCGCATCATGGTGCGCGTGCAGGGCAAGGAATTGGATCTGCGCGTGAGCACGGTGCCGACCGCGCACGGCGAGAGCGTGGTGATGCGATTGCTCGATCGCGAATCGGTGGTGCTCGATTTCAAGGCGTTGGGTTTCACCGACGAGTTCCTCGCCAGCTTCGTGCGTGTGCTCGAGCAACCGCACGGCATCCTGCTGGTCACCGGCCCGACCGGCTCGGGCAAGACGACCACGCTGTACGCGGCACTGTCGCAACTCAACACGCCCGACGTGAAGATCATCACCGTCGAGGATCCGGTCGAATACCAGATCGAGGGCATCAACCAGATCCAGGTCAAGCCGCAGATCGGTCTGGATTTCGCGCATGCGCTGCGCAGCATCGTGCGCCAGGACCCGGACATCATCATGATCGGCGAAATGCGCGATCTGGAAACCTCGCGCATCGCGATCCAGTCCGCGCTCACCGGCCACCTGGTGTTGTCGACGCTGCATACCAACAACGCCGCCGGCGGCATCACGCGATTGCTGGACATGGGCGTCGAGGACTATCTGCTCACGTCGACGGTGAACGGCATCCTCGCGCAGCGCCTGGTGCGTCGCCTCGAGCCGACGCATGCGGAAAAATACGAAGCGTTGCCGGAAGTGATCGAGGAATTCGGCCTGCGCCGCTTCCAGCCCGAGGGAACGATTTACCTCTATCGCCCGAAAGCATCCGCGCTTGCGCCGACGGGTTACCTCGGTCGCGGCACGATCATGGAATTCCTGGTGATGAACGACGACCTGCGCCGGCTGGTGATGCAGCACGCCGGCATGGGCGAGATCGAGGAAGCCGCGCGCGCCACCGGCATGCGCACGATGTACGAGGACGGCCTGATCAAGGCGATGCAGGGCGTCACCACGATCGAGGAGGTCTTGCGTGTCACGCAGGAAGGGTGATCTCCACCATCTTCAATTCGTCATCCCGGCGAAAGCCGGGACCCATGGTGATTTTGCCGTCAAGCAAAAATGGGTCCCGGCTTTCGCTGGGATGACGAGCCGGTTGGATTTCTTCGCAAATTTTGTCTGCGGCACCGCGCACTGACATGCCCCTGTTCCGCTACAAAGCCCTGTCCGCCAACGGTGAGACGCTCGATGGCCAGATGGAGGCCGGCAGCGTCGATGAAGTGATCGTGCGCCTGCAGGATCAGGGTCATCTGCCGATGGAAGCCAAGCGTTCCGACGAACAGGTCGAAGGTTTCGATTTCGCGGCGCTGACGAAGAAACGCGAACTCAGCAACGAGCAGATCCTGCAGTTCACGCAGCAATTGGCGACGCTGCTCGGCGCCGGCCAGCCGCTCGATCGCGCGCTCGGCATCCTGCTGGAGTTGCCGGAAACGCCGGCGGCGAAGAAAGTGCTGGAACAGATCCGCGAAACCGTGCGCGGCGGCGCGCCGCTGTCGACCGCGCTGGAGCAGCAGCATGGTCTGTTCTCGCGGCTGTACGTGAATCTGGTGCGCGCCGGCGAATCCGGCGGCGGCCTGCACGATGCGCTCACCCGCCTCGCCGAATATCTCGAACGCAGCCGCGAACTGCGCAGCCGCGTGATCAACGCGCTGATCTATCCGATCATTCTCGTCACGCTCGTGCTGGGCTCGGTGACCTTCCTGCTGATGGTGGTGGTGCCGCAGTTCGAGGCGCTGTTCTCGAGCCTGAATGCCGAACTCGCCTGGTACACGCAGACGGTGTTGTTCATCAGCAAGGCGCTGCGCGATTACTGGTTCGTGTTGCTGGCGGTGATTGCGCTCGCGGCGATCTGGCTGACGAAACTCATGCGCGATCCGGAATCGCGGCTGCGCCTGGATGCGCGCCTGCTGCAGTTCAAATTCACCGGCTCGCTGGTCGCGCGCCTGGATTGCGCACGCTTGGCGCGCACGCTGGGCACGCTGGTCGGCAACGGCGTGCCACTGTTGAATGCGTTGACGTTGAGCCGCAACGTGCTCAGCAACCGCGTGCTCGCCAATGCGCTGGAAGCGGCGACATCGGAAGTGAAGACCGGCTCCGGCCTCGGTTACGCGCTGGGAAAACAGAAAGTATTTCCGCGCCTGGCCGTGCAGATGATCCAGGTCGGCGAGGAGTCGGGCGAACTCGACACCATGCTGATCAAGGTCGCCGACACCTTCGATATCGAAACCCGAAACGCGCTCGACCGTCTGCTTGCCCTGCTGGTGCCGGCGCTGACGATGCTGATGACTCTCGTGGTCGGCGCGATCATTCTTTCCGTGCTGCTGCCCATTTACGATCTGACAGGAAGCCTTGGCTGACATGAAACTCCGCAAGTTCAATCCGCGTTTGACCCATTCCCCGACGCCGCAGCGCATGCGCGGCATGAGCCTGCTCGAACTCGTCGTCGTCATCGTGCTGATCGGCACGGTGCTCGCCGTGGTCGGCGGCAAGATCGTCGCCAACAAACATCGCGCCGAAGCCAAGCTCGCCGAAACGCAACTGAAGACGCTGGCGCAGCAGATCGATTCCTACCAGTCCGATGTCGGCAGCTATCCCGACACGCTGCTGCAATTGGTGACCGCGCCGGGCAATGCCGCCGGCTGGCTCGGCCCGTATGCCAAGGCCAAGGATTTCCAGGATCCCTGGCAGCATCCGATCGAATACCGCAAACCTGGCGAAGGCGATGCGCCATACCAGCTGATCAGCCTCGGCGTCGACGGCAAGCCCGGCGGCGACGGCGTCGACAAGGACATCACCGCGCCCTGAGCGCGGCCCGGCGATGCACAAGGTCCGTGGCGTATCGCTGATCGAGTTGATGGTCGTGGTCTTGCTGATCGCGGCATCGACCGCGCTGGTCGCCGCGGCGATCGGCTCGGGCCTGCCCGGCCAGCAATTGCGCAACGCCTCGCGCGAACTCGCCGCGCAGTTGCGTTTCACCCGCGCGCAGGCGATCGCCACCGGCAAGCCACAATTGTTTTCCGTCGATGCGCAGAGCCGCGAATGGCAGGCGCCGGATCAGCATCGCGGCACGCTGCCGAATGCGATAAAGATCACCGCCACTGGTGCGCGCATCGAGCAGACGCGCGACAGCGTCGCGGCGATCCGTTTCTTTCCTGAAGGCGCATCGACCGGCGGCCGCATCGTGCTTTCGCGCGATGCCGCGGCCTGGCAGATCGATGTCGACTGGCTGACCGGGCAGGTCAAGCTCGCGCGCACCGAGGCTTCGCGATGACGCTTAACGGCAACGCTCATGGCGGAAAAAAAAGCCGTGGCTTCACGCTGCTGGAGGTGATGCTGGCCTTCGTGTTGCTCGCGACTGCGATGGGCATGGTGGTGGCGATGCTGTCGCGCGGCCTGACCCAGGTGCAGCGCTCGCAGAACGCCAGCGAAGCGATGTTGTATGCGCAGTCGCAGCTCGATGCGATCGGCGTGCTCGCACCGATCGAGCCGGGGCAATCGCAGGGCGAATTCGCTAGCGGTCGTTACCACTATCAATTGCAGATCACCGAAACCCGGGACCCCGCGCCGCGCCTGCCGACGCCGCCGGGCACGCCGGAGCCGGATGCGAGCACCGCCGCCAAGCTCTATCGCATCGTCACGCAGGTGAGTTGGGGCGCCGGCGGGCCCGATCAGAGCGTTCGCCTGTCGACGTTGCGGTTGCGCACGCCGGCAATGGTCGCGGTGTCGCCACCATGAAGTCGAATGCTCGCGGTTTCACCCTGATCGAGGTCATCGTCGCGATCGCCTTGCTGGCGTTCGGGCTCGCGCTGGCCTTCGGTACATTGCGCGGCGCCACGCGTGCGACCGAGCACGCCGATGCAATCGCGCGCGACAGCGAGCGACTACGCGCGGTGCAGGGTTTCCTGCGCACGCAGATCGGCGGCGTGTTGCCGATCGCCTACCAGATCGATCCGGTCAGCGGCGATGGCCGTTTTCTTGAAGGCAGCGCCGACAAGCTCGAGTTCGTCGCCGCCATGCCCGGTTACATGTCGCGCGGCGGCTCGTATCTGCAGACGTTCGAATTCGACAATGGCGAACACGGGCGCCGCCTGCTGTTCACGCATCGCCTGCTGACTCCGGACGGCCCGATCAAGGCCGAACGCGAACCGGAAGTGTTGCTCGAAGACATCGCCGACGGCGGTTTCGAATTCCAGGCGCTGGACGACAGCGGCCATCCGGGCGGCTGGAAATCGGAATGGCGGGTGCCGGGACGGATGCCGCCGCTGGTGCGGTTGAAGTTGCGCTTCAACGATCCGCGGCGGAATTTTCCCGATCTGGTGATCGCACTGCACCTGGGCATGTCCTACGGTGGCACCGGCGGTGGCGCGGCGAGACTGCCGCCGGTGCAAATCCCTTCCGATCCGAATCCACTCTGATGCAGACCCGGACGCGCGGTGCCGCCCTGCTGCTGGTGTTGTGGATACTGGTGCTGCTGACCGGGCTGGCCTCGGTGTTCGCGCTTGGCGCGCGCACCGAAGCGATGCAGAGCCGCGCGCTGGAGCGCAACAGCATCGCGCGCTACGCCGCCGAAGCCGGCGTGGAAGTGGCGGTGCTGCGCCTGCAGGGCGCGGACGAAAGCCAGCGCTGGATCCCCGACGGCCGCAGCAACGAATTTTCCTATGAGGATTCGCGGCTGCAGGTGCGTGTGGTCGACGAGTCCGGCAAGGTCGACATCAATCTCGTGGGGCCGGATGTGCTCAATGGCCTGCTGCTCGCACTCGGCGTCGACGGCACGCGCGCCGGGCAGTTGACCGGGGCGATCATGGACTGGCGCGATCCGGACAACCTGCTCAGTGCCGAAGGCGGCGCCGAGGATCCCGAGTACGCGGCCGCCGGCCTGCCTTACGGCGCCAAGGACCGCCCGTTCGAAACGGTCGCGGAATTGCAGCAGGTGCTGGGCATGGATCCGGCGACCTATCGCCAGCTCGCACCCTACGTGACGGTGTACAGCGGATTGGCGCGGCCGAACGTGGCGTTCGCGGCGCAGCCGGTGCTGCAGGCGCTGGGCTTGTCCCCTGACCAATTGGCGCAGATGCAGGCCGCGCGCGAATCCTGGCAGCCCGGCGGGGCGGTGCCTACGCTGCCCGATGGCAGTCCGCTATCGGCCCAGGGAACGGGCACGTATAGTATTTCCAGCCGCGCCACCCGTAGCGACGGCTCGCAGGCCCAAGTCAGCATCACTCTCCGCCTAGGCGGTAGCGGCGGATTTGGCCAGCTTTACACGCCACTCTCCTGGCGGGTGGGAGAAACCGACTGATGCCTGCGAACGACACCCTCCTCCAAGCCCTGGAACCGCTGCGCCTGCGCTATCTCGACAGTCCGGTCCCGGCTTGGCTGCGCGCGGCCGGCGAGACTTTGCTCGGGCTGCTGCCGCTGACCCTGCGCCGCCAGCTCGGTGCGCAGCAGCGCAGCCTGTTGTTGCAGGTGGAGGGTGGTGAGTT
>Ga0207983_1000017_pt1 | contig 26017 bp, 21 predicted proteins | sample SoimicmetaGmgHMB_FD_188341 | JGI IMG/M metagenome (GOLD analysis project Ga0207983, IMG submission 188341) | Soil and rhizosphere microbial communities from Laval, Canada - mgHMB (SPAdes) (version 2) | ecosystem: Environmental > Terrestrial > Soil > Agricultural land | place: Laval, Canada...
TTTCTCGGCGGACGCGATGGCCTGGATTTCGTCAACGATTCGATCAGCACCACGCCGCACGCCAGTCTCGCCGCGCTCGACTGCTACAAGGGCCGGCGCATCGCGATTCTCGTCGGCGGTTACGACCGCGGCGTGGATTGGGGCGTGTTCGCCGACCGCGTCGCCGTCGATCCGCCGAAGGTGATCATCACCATGGGCCAGAACGGCCCGCGCATTTTCGAGCGGCTCAAGCCGATCGCGCCGATGAGCCGCTTCCATCTCGCCGAAGCAGCCGAGTTGGAAGACGCGCTGCGCCTCGCCCGCGAATTGCTCGAGAACGATGGCCTGGTGCTGCTGTCACCGGGGGCGCCGAGTTTTCCGCGCTACAAGGATTACGTCGAACGCGGCCGGCATTTCGCCAAGGCCGCCGGCTTCGATCCGGAATCGATCAGTTCCATTCCCGGCCTCGGCGTTTCCTGACGCAAGAGCGTAGGAGCTGGCTCCTACGGAACGTTTGGGCATCTCGCGCACATCCTCTTAACCTGCACTGGCGATAATGCCGCCAGCCATTCGTCCGCGATGAGGATCCGCCATGCGTCGTCTATTGCTGCTGCTGTGTCTTTTCGTCATCAGTGTTTCCAGCGTCGCCGCGCCGCGCGCCGACAAGATCAGCTGGAAGGCGGGGGGCAAGGATTTCGATGGCTACCTGGTCTGGGACGACGCCAGCAAGGCGCCGCGTCCGGGGCTGGTGATGGTGCCGAACTGGTACGGCGTCAACGACCACGCGATCGCCAAGGCGAAGACGCTGGCGGGCAAGGATTACGTGATCCTGCTCGTCGACATGTATGGTCGCGGCCTTCGTCCTGCGAATCCCGATGAAGCCGGCAAGGCGGCCGGCGAGGTCTATGCCGATCCGGCAGGGTTGCGCACGCGCATCAATGCGGCGCTCGCTGCATTGCGCGGCGCCGGCAAGAAAGCGCCGCTGGATACGACCCGCATCGGTGCGATCGGTTTCTGTTTTGGCGGCGCGGTCGCGCTGGAACTCGCGCGCAGCGGTGCCGATATCGCCGGTGTCGCGACTTTCCACGGCAACCTCAGCACCAAACTGCCGGCGACGAAAGGCGCGGTAAAAGCGCCGTTGCTGGTGATGAATGGCGGCGACGACAAATTCATTTCCGCCGAATCGATCGCCGCGTTCCAGGACGAGATGCGCAACGCCGGCGCCGACTGGCAGTTCGTGAGTTTCGGCGGCGCCGTGCATTGCTTCGCCGAACCCGACGAGCACGGCACGGTGCCGGGCTGCCAGTTCCACGAGCCGAGCTATCGCCGCAGCGTGCGCATGATGCACAACTTCTTCGGCGATGTTTTCGCGAAGAAGTAGGTTCGCCGTTGTAGGAGCGACGCAAATCGCGAAATCCCAACGCGTGTCCGGAGCGGTCGCGACTTGCGTCGCTCCTACACCGAGCGAAAATCAGTGATTACGCTCGATCGCATATCGCGCCAAGCCACGCATTGCCTGCACCCAATCGTTGTCGGGCAGGTCGGCGATGGCGGCTTCGGCGGCGTCGGCGTAACGCATGGCGAGTTGGCGGGAGTATTCGAGGCCGCCGCTGGCGTGGATCGCCGACAACACTTCCGGCAGCGCGGCGGTGTCGCCGGCGCGGATGATCTCGGCGAGGCGTTCGCGCACGGCCGGTTGCGCATGCGCGAGCGCGTGGATCACCGGCAGCGTCGCCTTGCCTTCGGCGAGATCGTCGCCGAGGTTCTTGCCCAGCGTTTCGGCGTCGGCGGTGTAGTCGAGCACGTCGTCGGCGATCTGGAAGGCCAGGCCGAGGTTCATGCCGTAATCGTGCAGACGTTGTTGCAGCGGTACGTCGCCGCCCGCGACCAGCGCGCCAAGACGCGTCGCCGCCGCGAACAGCACGGCGGTCTTGCGCTCGATCACGCGCAGGTAGGCCGCTTCGTCGGTGTCGGGGTTGTGCACGTGCAGTAGCTGCAGCACTTCGCCCTCGGCGATCTGGTTGGTGGTGTCGGCGAGCACGCGCATGATCGCCATCGAATCGAGCTCGACCATCAACTGGAAGCTGCGCGAATACAGGAAGTCGCCGACCAGCACGCTGGGCGCATTGCCCCAGAGCGCGTTCGCGGTTTTCCTGCCGCGACGCAGATCGGATTCATCGACGACATCGTCGTGCAGCAGCGTCGAGGTGTGGATGAATTCGATGATCGCCGCGAGCTGGTGCTGGTCGCTGCCGCGATGGCCCAGCGCCTGCGCGGTGAGCACCACCAGCAATGGCCGCAGCCTTTTTCCGCCGGCGGCGACGATGTGTTCGGAAATCTGCTGGATCAGGACGACATCGGAATCGAGTCGCGTGCGGATCAGCGTGTTGACCTGCGCCATGTCGGCGGCGGCCAGGGACTGGATCTGGGCGATGCCGGGCAGGGTCGGGGCGAGGGCGTGGTCTGGCATGCGGGCATTATAAGCGGGCACGGGCGATCACCGCGCTGCGGCGAACACCCGGTAATGCTGCAGGCTGAGGCCGATACGTTCACCGGCTGCGGGCAGCGCGAGCAGGTCGTGGCTGGAAAGATCCATCACCAGCGGCCGCGTCTGCCCGGCCAGCGCCGCCTCAAGCGTGACCCGGCCCGCGAGCCGCCGCACCTCCAGCACCTTGGCCTGCAGGCCTTTGCCTGATTCGGAAAGACGCAGATCGTGCGGCCGCGAATACAGCGTCGCCGGGCCGACCGGACAATCGTCGCTGGTCAGTGGCGTCGACATGCCCGCTGCGAAGAACAGACCGTCGCGCACCTCGCCCTCGATCTGGTTGGAACGGCCGATGAAATCGAACACGAACGGCGAGGCCGGATGCGAATACACGCGCTCGGGTACATCGTCCTGCACGATCGCGCCCTGGTTCATCACCACCACGCGATCGGCGAGTTCCAGCGCTTCCTCCTGGTCGTGGGTGACGAATACCGTGGTCAATCCGGTTTCGTCGTGCAGCGTGCGCAGCCAGCGGCGCAGCTCGATGCGCACTTTCGCGTCCAGCGCGCCGAAGGGTTCGTCGAGCAGCAGCACGGTCGGATCGATCGCCATTGCCCGCGCCAGCGCCACGCGCTGGCGTTGTCCGCCGGACAATTGCGCCGGCAGGCGGTCGCGCAACGCGGCGATCTGCACGAGTTCCAGCAAGTCGTCGACTTTTTTCCGGATCGTCGCTTCCGCGGGCCGCTGCCGGCGTGGCTGCGAGCGCAGGCCGAAGGCGACGTTCTCGAACACGCTCATGTGCGGAAACAGCGCGTAATGCTGGAACACGAAACCGACGCGACGATCGCGCAGGCTCAGGCGCGTGGCGTCGTTGTCGCCGAACCGGATGCGGCCGCCGTCGACCGGCAGCAGCCCGGCGATCAGACGCAGCAAGGTGGTTTTTCCCGAACCGGAAGGGCCGAGCAGCGCGACCAGCTGGCCCGAGGGAATGGCGAGGTCGATCGGGCTGAGTGCGGCGACGCCGTCGAACCGCTTGCCCACGCCTTCGATGAGAATGTCCATGATGCTCCGTCAGTGGGTGCGGGCGGCGCGCGCCAGGCTTTCGCCGTGGCGACGCTCCAGCCAAAGTTTCAAGCCAAGCGTGATCAGCGCCAGCACCGTCAGCAGCGAGGCGACCGCGAATGCCGCCGCCGTCTGGAAATCGTTGTGCAATATCTCGACTTGCAAGGGCAGCGTGTTGGTGAGTCCGCGGATATGCCCCGAGACCACCGACACCGCGCCGAATTCGCCCATCGCACGGGCGTTGCACAGCAGCACGCCGTACAGCAGCGCCCAGCGCACGTTCGGAAACGTCACGCGCCAGAACATCTGCCAGCCACTCGCGCCCAGCGACGCGGCGGCTTCTTCCTGATCCTGGCCCTGCTGCTGCATCAGCGGGATGAGTTCGCGCGCGACGAATGGAAACGTGACGAAGAACGTCGCCAGCACGATGCCCGGTGTGGCGAAGATGATCTTGATCTCGTGCGCCTTCAGCCACTCGCCGAACCAGCCCTGCGCGCCGAACAACAACACGAACACCAGTCCCGCAACCACCGGCGACACCGAGAACGGCAGATCGATAAGGCTCAGCAACAGGCCTTTGCCGGGGAAGCGGAACTTGCTGATCGCCCACGCGGCGGCGACGCCGAAAATGACGTTCGCGGGCACGCACAGGGTCGCGACCAGCAAGGTCAGCCAGATCGCGGCGAGCGTGTCGCTTTCCAGGATCGCGTTTTGGTAGGCCGCCCAACCTTGTGCCGCGGCTTCGACCACCACCACCGCCAGCGGCAACACGACCACGATCAGAATCAGCGCGATCGCGATGGCGATCAGCAGCCAGCGCAACCAGCGCGGCTCGCTGATCGCGGCATCGGCGCGTTCAGAGGATCTGGCCACGGCTGAGCCTCCGTTGCAGGGTGTTGAGCGCGAACAAGATCAGGAACGAGGTCGCGAGCATCAGCGAGGCGATCGCGGTGGCGCCGGCGTAGTCGTATTCGTCGAGCTTGATCACGATCAGCAGCGGCGCGATCTCCGATACATACGGAAGATTGCCGGCGATGAAGATCACCGAGCCGTATTCGCCGACACCGCGCGCGAATGCCAGCGAAAACCCGGTGAGCAAGGCCGGTGCCAACTGCGGCAGCAATACTCGCCACAGCGTGGTGAAGCGGCTGGCGCCCAGTGATGCGGCGGCTTCCTCGTGTTCGCGGTGCAGGTTTTCCAGTACCGGCTGCACGGTGCGCACGGTGAACGGCAGTCCGATGAACAGTAAAGCGACAATGATGCCGACCGGCGTGTACGCGACCTTGAGTCCAGCCAGTTCCAGCCAGTGACCGAGCCAGCCGTTGCCGGCGTAGATAGCCGTGAGTGCGATGCCGGCGACGGCAGTCGGCAGCGCGAATGGCAGGTCGATCAGCGCGTCGAAGAAACTGCGCGCAGGAAAGCGATAACGCACCAGCACCCAGGCGATCAGTCCGCCGATCACGGTATCGATCAGCGCCGCGAGCAGCGCGGTGCCAAAACTCAGCTTCATCGCCGCCCACACGCGCGCATCGCTGGCGATCGCCCACCAGCCATGCACGCCGAGGCCGCTGGCCTTGATCAGCAAGGCCAACAGCGGAATCAGCACGATCAGGCTCAGCCAGGTCAGACTGATACCCAACGTCAAGCCCAGTCCGGGCAAAGGGCCGGCCTGGCGCCAGGGATGTGCGAGCTTGGCGAAGACAGCACTCATCGCGATGGCTTGTAGATCTGGTCGAACGTGCCGCCATCGGCAAAATGTTCGGACTGCGCTTTCTTCCAGCCGCCGAAGGCTTTGTCGATGGTCACCGTCACTACGTTTGGAAATGCCTTCAGCGCTTCCGGCGAAACCAAGTCGGGCCGCGACGGACGGAAGTGATGTTTCGCTGCAAGTTGCTGGCCCTTGGCGCTGTAGAGAAAGGCGAGATAGGCCTCGGCGAGTTTGCGCGTGCCGTGGCGATCGACGTTTTTGTCGACCACCGCGACTGGTGGTTCGGCGAGGATGCTGATGCTCGGGATGACGATCTGCAAGTCCTTGCCTGCGGGTTCGCTCTGCGCGAGCTGCGCCTCGTTTTCCCAGGCGATCAGTACGTCACCGATGCCGCGATCGACGAACGTGGTGGTCGCGCCGCGCGCGCCGGTATCGAGCACCGGCACGTTGGCGAACAGACGTGCGAGGAAATCCTTGGTCTTGCCGAGGTCGCCATGGCTTTGTTGCGCGGCGTAGGTCCAGGCGGCGAGGTAGTTCCAGCGCGCGCCGCCGGAGGTTTTCGGATTCGGCGTGATCACCGAGACGCCGGGGCGCACGAGATCGTTCCAATCGCGGATGTTTTTCGGATTTCCCTTGCGGACCAGCAGCACGATCGTGGACCGATACGGCGTGCTGTTGTTGGGCAGGCGCGTCTGCCAGTTCGCCGGCAGCAATTTGCCCTTGTCGGCGATGGCATCGATGTCGGCGGCGAGCGCGAGCGTGACGACGTCGGCTTCAAGCCCGTCGATCACCGCACGCGCCTGCTTGCCGGAACCGCCATGCGAGGCCTGCAGCACAACGTCCTGACCGGTCTTCGCTTTCCACTCGCTGGCGAATTCCGTGTTGACCTCGCGATAGAACTCGCGGGTCGGATCGTAGGAAACATTGAGCAGCTCGGTGTTTTTTGCCGCGCTCAGACCGGCGCTGGCAGAGAGCGCGGCGATGAGCAGGATCTTGGCGAGATGATTCATGGGTGGGCTCCGTGATGTGCCGGAAAGTCAGAACGAAACCTGCACGCGTGAGAAGAAGGTCTTCTCGTCTTCGCGATCGGCGCCCTTAGCGGCGCCGCCAGCGAAATGTGCGCGGCTGTGGTTGAACACGAGCTTGAGATTGCTGGTCAGGTACCAGTTCAGGCCAAGGCCCCAGGCGCGCGCGTTGCTTGCCGAGGTCGCGGCATCGGCATACAGCGGGAAGGCACGGTCGTCGATATCAAGTTCGCCGTAGCGCGCGACCAGTTCGAACGCGCCCCAGCCGTTGCTGCCGGGTTCGAACGGATGCGCCGGCTTGACTACGCCGCGATAGCTCGCGTCTTCGCCGGTAAGCACCCAGCTGCCGGTGAGCTGCCAGGCGTCGTTGCGCAACGTGATGCGTGTGGTCGGTTTGCCGTTGAGTGCAAGTTCCTGCCGCGAACTGATGTATTCGCCAAGCAGGCCGAAGGCGTTGCGATAGTAATAAGCCTGCGGCGAAAAGCGGGTGTGGCTGCCATCGGCGAGCACGGTACTGCGATAGGCGAAGAACTGGTTCTGTCCGGGTGTGCGGTAACGCGGCAGGAAATTGTTGCCGGCGCCTTCCTTCTCGCCTTGGCTGGCCGCGATACCGAAGCCGAAACCCGACCAGGCATTGGCGGAATTTTTCCAGGGTTCGAAAAAGATGCGTGCGGCGGCTTCGAAATGATCGTCGCCATCGATGGTCGGCGCGTCGCGGCCATCGGGTGCGCCATTGAACACGCCGAGCGCGTAATTGATGCGGCCGGCCGCGAGTTCTCCCTGCAGCTGCACGCCGAGATCGCGGTTCGGCGCGAGTTCCGTCGGGAAGCCGCGTTCGATCGATGCCGTGCTGCTCGATGACTGCAAACGCTCGAGCCCGATCGGGCTGATGAACTTGCCAACGCGCAGCGTGTAGGCGGGATTGAAACGCAGGTCGACATAGGCGTCGACCAGCGTGGCGCTGTCGCCGGCGAAATCGGGTGTGATCCGGAAGCCGACCAGGGAGCCCAGCGAACCTTCAAGCGTTGGTCGTACCAGACGGAACAGGAAGGTGTCGTTCTGCGGCAGCGCGTTGTCGCCGAAGAACAGACGTTGATCCGCCTGCACGGTGCCGCGCAGCTTGATTTCGAAATCGCCCTTGGCATTGCGCGCGCTCAGGCCTTTGTCGTTGACGGTGACGACCGGCACACTCGCGGCTTTCGCGGTCGCGTCCTCCTGCTGCAATTCAAGCTGGCGCTCGATGATGCGCAGGCGCTGGTCGAGTGCGACGAGGGTGTCGGTGTTGTTGTTGGTGCTGCTGTCGGCAGGTGATGCCGAAGGCGCGGGTGAAGGCGGTTGCGATCGTGCGAGTTGTTGCTCGAGGCGGCGCAGACGTTCGGAAAGCGCGGCAATGGTCGCGGTCTGGGCATTGCTGGCGCTGGTTTCGGCAGCGATATTCAGTGCGAGTGCCGCGGCATTCGCTGGCGCCGTCGGTGTCGATGACGGATCGGCGGCGTAAGCGGGCAGGGCGGCGAACAATGCAGCGGCGGAAAGCAGACGACGGGGCATGAGGACTCCTTTGGAAAGTTGCATCGGGCGCCTCCAGTCGTCTGGTTGGCAGGGGGAAATGGCGAAAGGCACGCGATCGGCAGTGATCACGGGATGGCTTCGATGGAGGATCAACAACCGCCAGCCGGCGTGGTGTCCAGTTTCATTTTCTCGGTCCTGACCACCTGCACGATCCGCGACTGGTGCAGCACGATCTCCACGCTGCCGTAAGGCGTGGTGCGGATCGCTTCGAGCACGGCGAGTTCGTGCGTGGTCACTTCGGCAGCGATTGCGTCGGCGTTGGCGATGCCGGTTCGCGCAGGCTTCAAGGATGGACGCGGTTGCATGCGACCTCCTCACGGGATGCAGCGATGACGGCTGGAGCGACGAATTGCCCGTTGGCATCGGCGAATTGGCGCAGGCTGCGCTGGTCGATCACTTCCGACATCGCGCTGCGGACATCGCCCATCAACGCGCGCAGCGCGCAGGTTTCTGGCTCGCAGTCGTCGCAGGGTTTGTAGGCGGTGATCGAAGCGCAGCGGATCGGCGCGATCGGGCCGTCGATGCAGCGGACGATCTCGCCGATGGTGATCGTCTCGGCCGGGCGCGCCAGCCGGTGCCCGCCGAGCAGGCCGCGCTTGCTGCGGACCAGGCCGGCGTTGCGCAGCTGGACCAGGATCGCTTCGAGGAATTTTTCCGGGACGCCGGCGTGGTGGGCGATCTCGCGTGCCATCAGCCGCTCGGGCTCGCACCGGGCCAGCGTCGAGAGGGCGCGCAGGGCATATTTGGCTTTCATCGTCAGCATGGCGCGGCGGGCATCCCTCGAATCACAGTGGTCTTATAGGGTTTGCGATTTCTCTTCGTCAATCCTTATGAAACAATGAGTTATGGCTGATTCGAATGTCCATATTCGCCTCCGCTATAAGCCTGGCCTGCGATCAGGCGCAGGCCCCGGCAAATCCCGACGGCAGCGCGGTCGGATTTCTGGCGCCGCCGGCGCCTGCGTATACTTCAGGATTGGCCGGAAGCGGATTTGGAGAGGAAAGACATGGCACGTGGCGTCAACAAAGTGATTCTGGTCGGCACCCTGGGCAAGGACCCGGAAGTCCGTTACTCGCAAAGCGGCACGACCCTGACCAGCGTGTCGGTCGCGACCAACGAGTCGTGGAAGGACAAGAACGGCGAGAAGCAGGAACGCACCGAATGGCATCGGGTGAAGTTCTTCGGCAAGCTCGCCGAGATCGCCGGCGAATACCTCAAGAAGGGCGGCCAGGTCTACATCGAAGGCTCGCTGCGCACCGAGAAGTACACCGACAAGGCTGGCGTCGAGAAATACAGCACCGACATCATCGCCGACCAGATGCAGATGCTCGGCGGCCGTGGCGACGGCGGCGGTGACCGCGCCCCGCGCGAATCCGGCGGCGGCGACAGCTACGGCGGTGGTCGCAGCAGTGGCGGTGGTGGCAGCGCTCCGCGCAGTGGCGGCAACGCGCCATCGGCACCGAGCCGCAACGACGATCCGTTCCCGGATGACGACATCCCGTTCTGAGTCGGCATCCAGTCGTCATCGCGGGTTGCATTGAATGGCAGAGAGCTCCGGCTTTCTGCCATTTCTTTTGCGCGTGCATTTTTCCTGCCGATGAATTCTTCGCAGGGCAAGTCAAAAAAATCATTTGAATGATTAAAGAAAGTCCGCGGCCCATCTGGATGGGCGATGTGGGGCTGTTGAGGGGCTGCGCATCGAGAAGTGTATCGGCGATATCGCTGCATCGACAGGACTGTATTGTGCTGCTATGCGTCAACAATGCAGCGATCGCGCAGACATGTGAGCGAGCTGCGTCGAGACGTGCGAGCGCGGACTTACTTTTTTTTAACAGCCGCGATTTACCAATGCATATGCACTGATTCGAGACAGTGATTTGCGAAAGATCGAAGGCATGTGGCCGATTCGCTCACCGCCTGCCGTGAGTAATTGTCGAGCACGCACGGCCCGAGACGCAGAGCCATTCTTCGCCCCGTCCGGGAACCACCATCAATCAGAACGCAAAGGACGCCATTCAAATGGATGATCTATTTCGTTTCCTGTTGCTGCGGCCAGCCACTCCCGTAGCTCCCGACGACATCAATGAACTTGCCGCGAGTTTTGCGCCTGCGGGAACGCCGGTGGATGCGGCACGGAAGAAAGCCCAGGCCTTCGTGGATCGCAAGGCACACGCCACTTCTGCTGCTGGAATGAAATATTCCGGTGCTGCATTGAAGGCCGTATCCGGATTGCGTGCGGGAGGTCTGCCTGCCGCAGAACTGGCGACTCTCGTGAAAGCCGCGACGGGCAAGACCCTCGCACAAGTCATCGCCGATCCGAAGTTTTCCGCTGAGGCGAAGCTGCTCGCGGATTCGCTGGTCGCGATGAAACTTCTTTCCGATTCTTCAGGCGGCGACGCCGCAGGGCTCGCGATGGTCGCGCAGGGCTACGATGCGATCCAGCTGGCGAGCAGCGGACGCGACCCCGTCCAGCTTCGCCCGCTCACGATCGCGAATTTCCCCGGCAATTTCCCCGGCCGCACGCCAGCTCCAGGGGCACCGCGCCCACCTTCGGCGCCGCCGAAGTCAAACGATTCGAAAGCCACTGCTGCGTCGCTGGCCAACCTTGAGGCGGCGTTGAGCGCACTCACTGCGCTATCCGTTTCTGCTTTCGACACCAAGAACGCCTTGCCCCTCGCAGTGACGTCGGGCCGCGCGCGCCGAACCACAGCCAGCGTCGCGGCTGCGTCGACAAAGCCCTGGCTGCTGTCCGCGTCCGCTATCGCCAAGCTGCCGGCGGCGGTGCGCAAAACTCTCGCCGAACATGGCGCGAATCCGCAGGCCCAGCCACTCCCGCAGGTAATGGAAACCCTCAACACCGCGAAAGCACCGCTCGAATTGCTGCTGGTCGATATGTCCGAGGCGGTCGAGCTCAGCCAGTTCGGAAATGCTGTGGCTGCGGTCACTCCCGCCGACTACATCGGCGAGCCGACCAGTGCGTTGCCTGCGCTTCCCGGCAATATCCGCCCAGCCGGAATCGGCGATCTGCTGATGGTCAAGCAGCACACGCTCCGCTACGAAGGCGGCGAGCTTGCCCATGTCGAGAACATCCTGAAGTCCGAGCACCTGTCGCGCGACACCCGTCGCCTGGAACGCACCGAGACGACCGTCCTGCAGGAAACCGAAACGACGAAGGAAGAAACCCGCGATACGCAGACCACGGATCGCTTCTCGCTCAATCGCGAAACCTCGAACACGATCAAGACCGACAGCTCGCTGAAAGCCGGTCTGTCCGTGGATGCGAAATACGGGCCGTTCGTGGAAGTGAAGGCGAACGCCGATTTCTCCACCTCCGTATCGACCGAATCCGCCGAGAAGCAGGCCACCCAGTTCAGCAAGGACGTGGTGGAGCGGTCGACCTCGAAGCTGGTGGAGCGGGTGCTCGAGCGCCGCAGCGTCACCACCATCACCGAGTTCGAGGAAAAATACTCGCACGGCTTCGACAACAGCACCGGCGCGGGCCACATCAGCGGCTTTTACCAGTGGCTGGACAAGGTGCTGCAGGCGCAGGTCTACAACTACGGAAAGCGCCTGCTCTTCGATGTGACGTTGCCCGAGCCGGCAACGAATTTCATTCTCGCGCAGACGCACGAAAGCGATCCGTCGACCACGCTCGTGAAGCCGCCTGCATTCACGGCGATCGCGTCGCAGATCACCGAAGGAACTTATCTGCAGTGGGCGAAGACCTACGACGCCACGGGCCTGGAACCGCCGCCGGCGCCAATCAAGACCGTCGTCAAGACCTTCGCCGGTGTTTATGCCCAGGACGGACATCAGAGCACCGAGTCGGCGACGCTGGCGATCGACGACGGCTATCGAGCGAAGTACTGCTCGTTCGTCAAGGACGCCGTCCGGGAAGCCAACGCGCAGTGGCGCGTCTTTGTCGGCAGCGCCTGGTACGACGCGCTTACCGGCGATCAGTATCGGAACATGGCGGGCGAAGTCGGCTCGATTGGTTTTGCCTACGACGCGCAAAATGTGAACGTGCTGTCGGCGTCGATAGAAATATTCTGCGAGCGCACCGAGCGTGCCTACCAGGCTTGGCAGCTCAAGACGCATGCGACGATCACCCAGGCCTACCTGGCGAAGATGCAGGACTTCGAACAGAAACTCGCGCAGGCGCGCGCCGCGGCGGCTACGGTGATCGCCGGGCACAACCCGGAGTTCAACCAGCGCTTGGTCAGCGATGAACTGCGCAAGCAATGCATCGCTCTCGTCACCGGCCAGCACTTCGAATCTTTCGGCGCGCTGGAGCTTTCGGCCGAAGGCTACGCGCAGCCGAACCTCGACCGCACTGCCACCCAGATGCCATACGTGCGTTTTTTCGAACAGGCCTTCGAATGGGAACACATCGTCTATTTCTTCTACCCGTATTTCTGGGGCTGGAAAGCCGGCTGGAAGAACCGCTTTCTGCTCGATGACGTCGACCCGCAGTTCGGGGATTTCCTGCGGGCCGGCGCCGCCCGCGTCGTCTTTCCGGTTCGGCCCGGATTCGAGGCCGCCGTCGTGCACTATCTGGAAACCGCGAAGATATGGAACGGCGGCGCGGCGCCGGATATTTCCGGTTCCCTGTACGTGCCCATCGTCACGGAGATCCAGGAGGCGACGGGTGCGCCCGGCGGTGAAGTGCCGGTCGGCGATCCCTGGCTCGTGCGATTGCCGACCACGCTCGTACGTCTTCGCGCGAACAACGACCTGCCCGAGTGGCAGAAGGTGGGAGACAACTGGCAGCCGACGAACTGATCGCGTCGCACGATCATGTCCGACTACGACAGCAGGCTTCGGCTCTATGCGCTGGCGAATCCCGCGGATTTCGCCGCGCAGGGCGCGACCATCGAACGGCTGGTCCTGCAGACACTGCGGCTGCCGCCTTCGCCGCTGCGCCGCGTGTACATCTCGCCGAGCAGTGGCTGGTTCGAGTACACCGCACTCGATGAGTTGTGGGAGCGGAGCACGCCACCAACGCTGCCCGCCGCACCTGCTGCAATGAAAGCCGCCGAGGAATTGCTCGCGAACCTGGAGCGGGCTTGTTCCGATGCCAATCGCGCCTGGCCGACGAGCTTGCGCGGAATGGCCTTGTTTCCGCCCATCGCGATGCTCCAGCGCATCGGCCTGCATGCGGTACCGCGACCGGATGGCTCGAACTGGGACCATTGGATCTATCGCGCGCAACCGCGACTGGCGTTGGATGGCGGATCGAAAACCCGCGCCGATGTTTTCGGCGCGCAGATCGAAGTGCGCATCGGCCACATGGGCCAGCCGATCAGCGTGCGCTCGCGCTGGACTCCATTGTCTGGCGAGCAGCAATTCACCGACCTGTCCGCCTTCCGGCCATCCGCTGCCGAGGATGCCAAAGACGTCGACAGTGCTGACACCACCGCACCGCCGATTCGCTTTTCCCTGGATGGCGATGGCATCCCGCAGTACTATCTCGCGCCGTACTACTTCGCTTCGGACGATGGCGAGTACGACATGACGAGTGCATCACCGTATTCGCTGACCGTCGCCGTGGACCTCACGCGCCAGGACAAATCCGGCATGACGCTTACCGCGCTCGCCCGCGGCGGCAGCGGGAATTACGCCTACAACTGGGGCGTGTATTCCATGCCTCTGGTCGAAAACGGAATCCGCGAACTCGGCCCCGGCAGCACAGTGATCATCAGCAATGGCGACGGGCGACCGGTTGCGAGTTCGATCAAGCTCGACAGCCGCGCCTGCATCGTTGCCCTGAATGTGAAAGATCGTGCGACGGGGGCGTTCAAGCATCACCAGCAACAGATATATCCCCGTATTCCTGTCGAAGGCGACGTCGAAGTTTCGTCGTCGCAGCTCGCCTAGCCCGCTATGAAATGCGCCGACTCCGCCACCGGTTGGACCTTCGACTGCCTGACCGATGTCTCGGGGCAGCCGCAAGATGGCGGTCTCGTATTGCAGAAGGTGCGGCATGACGGTCACAACTTCGCCAAGGACATCCGCACTGTCGGCCTCTGGTTCGAATTCGAGAAATTCGATGCGCTCGGTCAGTCGCAGGGCGTGCATAAGGTGCTTTGTCCGCTGGCCGCGAGCCAGGGTTTTGTGGTGTCGCCGGTACGCCTGCTCGTGCCCAAGACGATGGCGTACCCGGAAGTCGTGCAGAAGATCAAAGGACACGCGCAGACGTTCAAGTACCTCGAAGAGAGCAATACCGCGCTGCTATTCTCGGACTATTTCCGCGACGGCGACAACGCGGTCGCTTTCGGTGTGGCGGCAAAATACGACGGGTCGCTGGTACTCGACAGCCTGGTCTGGGAATTGGGTTTTCCGCCCTGCGAATATTCCGGATTCTCGGTCGAACAGATCTTCCTGTTCTCGCGATATTCCAACGTACCCGCGCACGAACCATCGGGCGCGCTGCTCGCGGCGCGCTTCCATCCGCTGATTCACTATCAGCTGACGAAGAACACCGCCTACGATCCAATGCTCTCGCGCACGCGGATCAGAAGCATCCGCTTCGATTACCGATTGCACCTGTATCTGGACAGCAGCCACGAATTCACCGAAAAGCCGGACGCAGCGCAGACGCGGAAGCGGCGTTCGCAGGGCAATCAGGCCGGCTTGTTCGCTGACAGGGACAGCCTGGGTTTTTGGCGCTCCGTCACCGCGCCAGTCCGGGACATGTCGACATTGGCATTCGCGGCGGTGGAAAAGCCCCTGGTCCTGGAAGTCACCGCGCCCGGATTGTTCAAGGGCGTTTCCGAAGGCGGCGATCTGGCGGTTCCGCCGCCCGAAGGCAAGGTGAGCTGCTGGGACAACATCCATTGGTGGGGCACGCGCTACGCGGCGAACACCTACATTTCCGCGCCGGGAGCGTTCCACGCGGCGCATTGCCACTGGCGATGGGGCGAGCTGATCAACAATACCGGGATCATTCCGGGCGCCGACTACGACTACGGCTTCCGGCATTTTCTTCCTGGCAAGCCGCTGGTCGATCTGGGCATCTTCATGCAGACCATCAAGGTGGCAGTGACACGGCTCACGTCGTGGCGTGATCCGGAGCAGACGCCGCTGGCCAAGCTCACCACAAGCGAGTGGGCAGATTTTTTCGACGGAAAACACAGCTTCGCAGCGCAGCCGATCGACACCGGCGACGACATCGTCCTTTGGTATTCCACGGAGGTGGCCAGCGAGGTGACCATTCCCTCGCTGGGCAATACGCCCTTCTATGCGGCAGATTCGGGCACGGTCTTCCTCCATGGCATCTTCTTCGCGCATGACGCGGAAAAATCCGGCGGCGCGGTCGGGTCCACCGAAGCGCAATATCGGCCCAGAAGCGCCGACGAGATTAAGCGCGCCGGCAAATGGTTTCGCCCCGCTGGCTAAAGCCGGCCCCGATACGCAGGCGCAGGCTGGTGTTTCGTCGTCCCGCCCGCGCAACTCCCCGGCGAGGGCCGCAACAGGGTTGGCCGGCCTGCAAGGCGCTGCGATATCCTTGGGCCATCGGGGAACGCAGGGATGGACATGCAGACTTGGCTGGTCACGGGCGGTGCCGGGTTCATCGGCGGTAATTTTGTCATCGGCGCGCTGGCGGCGGGGACGGAGCTGCGCATCGTCAACCTCGATGCGCTCACCTATGCCGGCAATGTCCACACCCTGGCCGGATTGAAGAATGATCCGCGGCATGTTTTCGTCGCCGGCGACATCGGCGATCGCGCCCTGGTCAATCGCCTGCTCGGCGAATATCAGCCGACCGCCATCATCAATTTCGCCGCCGAAAGCCACGTCGACCGCTCCATCGACGGCCCGGCCGCTTTCATCCAGACCAATGTCGTCGGCACGCTGTCGCTGCTCGAAGCCAGTCGCGATTACTGGCGCGCATTGCCGGAACCGCAGCGCGGCGCGTTCCGCTTCCTGCATGTGTCCACCGACGAGGTCTACGGTTCGCTCGGCGATTCCGGCGCCTTCACCGAAGAAACACCGTATGCGCCGAACTCGCCGTACTCGGCGAGCAAGGCCGCTTCCGACCATCTCGTCCGCGCCTTTCAACACACCTATGGCCTGCCGACGCTGACGACGAATTGCTCGAACAATTACGGCCCGTACCAATTCCCGGAAAAACTTATTCCGCTGATCATCCAGAAAGCGCTGGCCGGCGATCCGCTGCCCGTGTACGGCGATGGCCGCAATATCCGCGACTGGTTGTACGTCGGCGACCACTGCCTGGCGATCCGGCGCGTGCTCGCCGCCGGCCGCGTCGGCGAGACCTACAACATCGGCGGCGATGCCGAGCGCGAAAACATCGCCGTGGTGAAAACACTCTGCGCCTTGCTCGACGCGCGCCGCCCGCGCGCCGACGGCAGGCCGCGCGAAAGCCAGATCACCTACGTCGCCGACCGACCTGGGCATGACCGTCGCTATGCGATCGATGCGAGCAAGCTCAAGCGCGAACTCGATTGGGCGCCGACACTGAGTTTCGAAAAGGGCATCGCCGACACGGTGGACTGGTATCTGGACAACGCAGCATGGACGCGGCAGGTGCTCGACGGCAGTTATCGCCTCGAACGCATCGGCCAGGGAGTGGTGGCATGAGCAGCACGATGCAACGCAAGGGCATCATTCTCGCCGGCGGCTCGGGCACGCGCCTGTATCCGATCACCCAGAGCATCAGCAAACAGCTGCTGCCGGTGTACGACAAGCCGATGATCTACTACCCGCTCAGCGTGCTGATGCTGGCTGGTATCCGCGACGTGCTGATCATCAACACCCCGCACGAACAGGAATTGTTCAAGCGCCTGCTCGGCGATGGTTCGCAATGGGGCATGCGCATCGAATACGCTGCGCAGCCCAGCCCCGACGGTCTCGCGCAGGCCTTCCTGATCGGTCGCGATTTCCTCGCCGGTGCGCCCAGCTGCCTGGTGCTTGGCGACAACATTTTCCATGGCCAGGGCCTGACCGAATTGCTGGTGCGCGCCGATGCCCGCCGCGACGGTGCGACGGTATTCGGCTACTGGGTCAAGGATCCGGAACGTTACGGCGTCGCCGAATTCGATCGCGACGGTCGCGTCGTCGGCCTGGAAGAAAAGCCTGCGCAGCCGAAGTCGCAATACGCCGTCACCGGTCTGTATTTCTACGATGGCCGCGCGCCTGATTTCGCCGCCGGCCTGAAACCTTCGCACCGCGGCGAACTCGAGATCACCGATCTCAACCGCTGCTATCTCGAACAGGGCGCGCTGCACCTGGAAAAACTCGGCCGCGGCTACGCCTGGCTCGACACCGGCACGCACGAGTCGTTGCTGCAGGCGTCCAATTTCATCGAGACCATCGAAGCGCGACAAGGCCTGCGCGTGTGCTGCCCCGAGGAAATCGCCTTCTTCAACCGCTGGATCACGCCGGCGCAGTTGCGCGAACTCGCGACGCCGCTGGCCAAGAACGGCTATGGCCAATACCTGCTGAGCCTGCTCGACCACGAGCGCGTCGAATGAAGATCCTCGATGCCGATCTGCCCGGCTGCAAGATCATCGAGCCGCAGGTGTTCGGCGACAGTCGCGGCGCCTTCTACGAATCCTGGAACAAGCCGAAGTGGGCGCAGGCTGGGCTGGATCTGGATTTCGTGCAGAGCAATGTTTCCATCTCCGGACGCGGCGTATTGCGCGGCCTGCATTACCAGTGGCCGCAACCGCAGGGGAAACTGGTCAGCGTGCTCGAAGGCGAGGTCTACGATGTCGCCGTCGATATCCGTCGCGGCTCGCCGCAGTTCGGGCGCTGGACGGCGGTGATCCTGAGCGCGGAAAACAAACGCGAGTTCTGGATTCCGGAAGGTTTCGCGCATGGCTTCGTCGTGTTGTCGGAGCGCGCGGTTTTCCACTATCTGTGCACGGCGCCGTATCTGCGCGAGGCCGACGCCGGCATCCGCTGGGACGATGCCCGTCTCGCGATCGACTGGCCAGTGAGCGCGCCCGACCTGTCGGACAAGGACGAACGCGCACCTTTCTTCGATGCCATCAGCCCTGATCGTTTGCCGGAGTATCGCGCATGAAAATCCTTCTTCTTGGCGCCGACGGACAGTTGGGCTACGAATTGCACCGCGCCTGCGCGCCGCTGGGCGAGATCCTGCCGTACACGTATTCGGGACAGCTGCCGGGTGCGCAGCGCTGCGGGAAAATCGATTTCGCGGTCGCCGGCGCTCTCGCGGAATTGATCGCCGAACAACGACCGCAACTGGTATTGAATGCGGTCGCGCATACCGCCGTCGATCGCGCCGAGGACGAACCGGCACTGGCACAACGCGTCAATGCCGAAGCCGTGAGCGAACTCGCGCAGGCCTGCCGCAGCGCCGACGCGCGGCTGGTGCATTACTCGACCGATTACGTGTTTGGCGGCGACAGCCAGCGGCCCTGGCGCGAAGACGATGCCACGCATCCGCTTGCCGTCTATGGCCGCAGCAAGCTCGCCGGTGAGGAAGCGGTGCGCAACAGCGGCTGTCGCCACATGATCCTGCGCACGGCCTGGGTGTACGCCGCGCGCGGACAGAATTTCCTGCGCACGGCGCTGAAGCTGGCGAAGGAGCGCGAGGAATTGCGCATCGTCCACGACCAGATCGGTTCGCCGACGCCGGCGCGCTGGCTGGCCACCAGCACCGCATTGGCGCTGGCGAAGAAACACGAGGGAAACGGCACCTGGCATGTCGTTTCCGATGGCGAATGCAGCTGGTTCCAGTTCGCCGCGGCGATCTATTCCGAAGCGCTGGCGGCGAAAGTCATCGAACGCGCGCCGCGCCTGCTCGGCATCCCGAGCAGCGATTATCCGACCAAGGCCAAGCGCCCCGCGTATTCGCGCCTGGATTGCAGCAAGTTCGCCAACGATTTCGGTCTGCGCCTGCCCGACTGGCGCGTGGGCCTGCGCGAAGTGATCGGCGAGATGGCCGAGGCGCGCACCCTGTAATTTGTAGGAGCGGGCATGACCGCGACGAGCTTGCCATGCCTATTCAAACAATCGCGGTCATGCCCGCTCCCAGGAGTGGAATTGGGTTGTAGAGCGTTCGCTGTCCATGATCCACTAGCCCTCGCGTTGTCCTGTTTGGTGCCGCGGAGTCGCTGTACGGCGGCATGATTTCAAGCCGATCCTTTTTTTGCCCCTTCGTCCTGCAGGAGAGAAACAATGATTAGAAACACGCTTGCGCTGTCTCTGGCTGCCGGTCTCGGCCTGTGCCTGATGGCTCCCGCCACTTTCGCGGCGGCACCGACGCTCTATGGCAGCGTCGAATTCAGCCACCTCAAGGCCAGCGGTGCGGAGTATCCGTATGAATTCGCCGTCGATGCGACCGCCACCAACTTCACCGAGTTGCCGGGCGTTGGCTTCAACTCGGGTGATGATCGCTCGCTGCGGATGGGCCTGGATTTCTCTTCGCCGTTGTTCGTCGAACTGGCGATTACCCACGCCAATCTCAATGGCACTGCGCCGGCGCTGACTGGCGCCGATTCCTCGCCATGCATCGCCTCCAACAATTTCTACGAGGCCGATTGCAGTACGACGAGCAACTTCACCTCCAACTACCGCAGCAGCAACACCGACCTGATCGCCGGCTGGGCCTTCCAGCTCACGCCAAAGACCACGCTCAGCCCTTATCTGGGCATCCGGCGCATGAAGTTCGACGACGTGCGCGAAGGACTGGACACGATTCCTTTCAGCAGCGACGGCGTGTTCCAGCAGACGGTGGCGACGCACTTCAGCCACACGGGCTGGGTCGCGGGTCTGCGCTTCAAGCAGGAATTCGCCACGCGCGGCTTCGTCAAGGCCGAGATCCAGCAGGCGCATGCCAGTGGCGATCGCGACCACACCCTCGACGGCACGTTGACCGATGCCTTGCCGGGCGGCAGCAGCGTTGGCGCGACGCAACGGATGTGGCGTGCGGAAGTGGGTTTCACTTTTGCGATGGGTCCGCAGCGCGGCAGTCTCAGCCTCGGTTACCAGGATCTGCGCCATGGCGGTCTCGATACCACGCAGTTCACCGCGACCGACGGTGGTCCGACACTCGGTTCGGTCTACGTGCCGAACTACGCCGCGCTGGGTGACCGCAACGACAGTCTCTCGATGCGCGGCTTGTTCCTGAGTTTCGGCATCAACAACTGATCCGGATCAGCGAAGGCAAGAAAAAGGGCGGAAGAAATTCCGCCCTTTTTTGTGGCCGCCCTATAGCTGCGGACCTGGCCGCGACGAATCTGGCGAGGCCACCTCAAGCAATCGCGGTCATGACCGCTCCTGCGGCTACTTGACGCCATGCATGCCGCGACGGATCAGCGGCGAGAAGACGAAGGCGAGGGCGGCGAAGCCCAGGCCCACCCACATCATCAGCCAGAACAGGTGCTCGTATTTCGCGGCAGCCGTCGTCCATTCCGCGGAATGCGCGACCAGCGTGCCGCCGCTGGGCAATTCCTTGTCCAGCGAGGCGAGTTTGCCCAGCAGCGCCGCCAGCGTTTCCGAAAATGCCGTTGCCAGAAACCACGTGCCCATCATCAGGCTGACTACGCGCGGCATCGACAACTGCGTCACCGCCGACAGCCCGACCGGCGACAGGCACATCTCGCCGACTTCGAGCACGAAATACGCGAGCACCAGCCACCACACGCTCGCCTGCTCACCGCTGGCGCCGGCGTATTGCGCAGCGAGTGCCATCGGCACGAAGGCCAGGCCACCGAACATCAAACCGATCGCGCTCTTGATCGGCTTCGACGGATCGGCGTTGAACTTGTCCAGCCAGCCCCACAGGCCCGAGAAGATCGGCGCCAGCAGCACCAGGAAAATCGCGCCGAGATACGTCAGCGAGCCGCCGGTCTGCGGCAGCACCACCGAGTCGCGTACCAGGAAGATCAGCATCAGCACGAAGGCACCGGCGAAAAGCAGCTTCGGCGCCTTCGACGCCGGGTTGCGATCCGACAGGCTGGCCGCGACCATGAAAGACAGCGGCGCCAGCAGCAGCGAGATGATCGACCAGGGCAGCGGCGTGCCGGTGGTGATCACAAGAGCGGGCACGATGTCCTTGGTCATCAGGCGATCGGTGAAGGTCACCCAGCTGCCGTAGGTCTGCTCGTACAGGGTGAAGAACACCAGGCACATGAAGATCAGCGTCATCAGCGAAATCATCTGGTGTCGCTGTACCGGGGTGCACTTGGCCAGCACGTACCACATGAACCACACGAGCACGCCGAGCATCACCAGCATCATCAGCCCGAACGCCAAGGAAATGTCGCCGGGCAACTTGAAGGCGCCATTGGCCACCGCCCACATCAGGCCAGCCAGCGGCAACAGACCGGCGAAGCCACCGAAATAGATCGACCATTCGATTGCGGGTGCCAGCGGCTTCGGCGGTTCGGCGTGCCCACGCAGGTATTTCTGGCCCCAGAGAAATTGCGCCAGGCCCAGCGCCATGCCGATGCCGGCGGCGCCGAAACCGTATCTCCAGCCCAAGGTCTGGCCGAGATACCCGCAGACGATGGAGGCGAACAACGCGCCGAGATTGATGCCGGCATAGAACAGCGAGAAACCGGAATCGCGGCGCGGATCGTCCTGCGAATAGAGCTTTCCGACGATGGTGGAAATGTTCGGCTTGAGAAAGCCCACGCCCATGATGATCAGCGACAGCGACAGATAGAACACGCGCAAGGCGCCGTCATCGCGCGTGACCACGCCGTTGGCGATGGTCGCGGTATGCCCTTCGAACGCCATGCCGAAATGCCCGAGGCACAGCAGGATGCCGCCGAACACCACCGCCTTGCGCATGCCCAGGTAGCGGTCGGCGAGCATGCCGCCGAACACCGGTATGCAGTAGACCAATCCGCCGTATGCGCCGAGCACATCGAGGCCGACCGAGTCGCCGAACTTGTGGTGCTCGATCAGGTACAGCAACAACAAGGCCTTCATTCCGTAGAAGGAGAACCGCTCCCACATCTCGGTGAAGAAGCAGACGAAGACGCCTTTCGGGTGGCCGAGGAATTCGTCGCTGGCGGGCAGGGCGGCGGTTTGGTTCACGCGGATTCCTGGTACGAGTGGGGCCCGGGCGGGGCAATGCCCGAGTATACCCACGCGCCGGTAGCCGCTTTGCGCGGGGCGGGTCCCGTGTCAACATCGGGCACCTTTTTCCGCGACCCGGCACCGACCATGACTCCGAATTCGACCGAGGCCATCGCGCCTGTCCCCGTTGCCGAGCCACGCACCGAACTGACCCTGCGCGCTTTGATCCTCGGCATCGTGATCACGGTGCTGTTCACCGCCGCGAATGTGTTCTTCGGCCTCAAAGCCGGACTCACCTTCGCGACCTCGATTCCCGCCGCCGTCATCTCGATGGCGCTGCTGCGCAACTTCAAGAATTCCACGATCCAGGAAAACAACATCGTGCAGACCGTCGCCTCGGCGGCAGGCACGCTTTCCTCGATCATCTTCGTATTGCCCGGGCTGGTGATGATCGGCTGGTGGACCGGCTTCCCGTATTGGGAGTCCTTCCTGATCTGCGCACTCGGCGGCGTGCTCGGCGTGATGTATTCGATCCCGCTGCGACGCGCGCTGGTCACCAATTCCGATCTGCCCTATCCCGAAGGCGTGGCCTGCGCGGAAGTGTTGAAGGTCGGCAGCGGCGACGACAGCGTTGGCGTGGAAGAAAGCCGCGCTGGTTTGCAGGCGGTAGTCTGGGGCGCGATCAGCGCGTCTGCGTTCTCGGTGATCGTCGCGACGAAAGTTTTCGCCAGCGACATCGCGCAGTACTTCCGTTTCGGCAGCAGCGACAAGGGCCCGGTCAGCGGTTTCGATTTCCAATTATCGATGGCACTGCTAGCGGTCGGGCATCTGGTCGGCCTGTGGGTGGGCGTGGCGATGTTGCTGGGCGCAGTGATTGGCTGGGGTTGGGCAGTGCCGCATTTCTCAGCGATGGCCGGCATGGCCGGCCCTGCTGCGGATGCCGCGCAGGCGACTTGGGCGCATCAGGTGCGTTTCCTCGGTGCGGGCACGATTGGCGTGGCGGCGATCTGGACGCTGCTCAAACTGGTCAAGCCGGTCGCCGATGGCCTGGCTTCGGCGATGCGCGCCTCGCGACTGCGCAAGTCCGGCAATGCCGCCAGCCTGCCGCGCACCGAGCAGGACATTCCGATCGGTGTGGTCGGCGTGATCACGCTGGTGAGCTTCGTGCCGATCGCGTGGTTGTTCGGCCACTTCAGCATCGTCAGCGGGCTCGGCGATCACATGTGGCTGCTGGTGATCGGCGGTCTGGTGTATTGCGTGGTGATGAGCTTCCTGGTGTCGGCGGTCTGCGGTTATATGGCCGGCTTGATCGGATCATCCAATAGTCCGTTGTCGGGTGTCGGTATCCTGGTGGTGATCGGTGCGGCGCTGCTGCTGGTGTTCGGCGTCAAGCCGCTGCTGCAGCCGGGCCACGAAAAAGGTCTGGTCGCGTTCGCGCTGTTCGTGACGGCGGTGGTGTTCAACGTCGCGGCCATCGCCAACAACAATCTGCAGGATTTGAAAACCGGACAGCTGGTCGATGCCACGCCGTCCAAGCAGCAATGGGCGTTGGTCGTCGGCGTTTTCGCCGGCGCTGCGATCATTCCGCCGATCCTGAGCCTGCTCAATCATGCCTATGGTTTCGCTGGCGCGCCGGGTGCTGATCCGGCACACGCGTTGCCGGCGCCGCAGGCTGGACTGATTTCGGCGCTGGCGCAGGGCGTGATCCAGAACAATATCCAGTGGAACCTGATCGGGATCGGCGCGGGCATAGGTGTCGTGCTGATCATTCTCGACGTCCTGTTGCGCCGCTTCAGCAAATCCGCGCATCTGTCGCCGCTGGCCGTGGGCTTGGGCATTTATCTGCCGACGTCGGCGACCCTGATGGTGGTGGTCGGTGCGTTCGTCGGCGCTTATTACGACCGTCGTGCCGAGCGCAGCGCCAAGCCGGAAGCCGTCAAGCAACTCGGCATTTTGCTGGCGTCCGGCATGATCGTCGGCGAAGGCCTGATCGGCGTATTGATCGCCGCCGTCGTCGCGTTCTCGGGCAAGGATGCACCGCTCGCACTGGTCGGCGACAGCTTTGCCGGCGCGGCTTTCTGGATCGGCGGCGCGGCGTTCGTCGCGGCGGTGTTCCTGCTTTATCGCTGGGTCGAGCGCCTGGGTCGGCGCGCGACGGCGAGCTGATCGCAACCCTTTTGTCTCCGTTTTGCGGCACTGGCTTTCAGTGCCGTGGTGTCTCCCCAACATCCTCGTTTTCCTGTCGCCGCTTCTCTGCTGGAGTTCGCCATGATCCTTCGTTCCGTCCGCCTGCCGCTGTTGCTGGCCGCCTTGCTGCCGATGGCCGCACAGGCTGGCAAGCCTTTCGATGTCCGCACGATGGTCAACCTCGAGCGCGTCTCCAGCCCGGCGTTGTCGCCGGACGGGCGCAAGGTCGTGTTCGCCGTGCGCCAGACTGATTACGCCGCCAACAAGGGCAGCACCAGCCTGTGGATCGAGGATCTGGTCGCGCGCGATGCCGCGCCGCCGGTGCGCTTCACCGCCGCCGGTTTCAACGTCAACAGCCCGGCGTTCTCGCGTGATGGCAAGACGGTGTATTTCCTCGCGGCGAAATCCGGTTCGATGCAGCTGTGGTCACAGCCGGTCGCCGGTGGCGATGCCGTGCAGGTGTCCGATTACGCGCTCGATGTCGGCGGCTTCAAGCTGTCGCCGGACGGCAAGTCGGCGCTGGTGGTGTTCGAGGTGTTCAACGGTTGCGCCAATCTCGCCTGCACGAAAAAGCGCCTGGATGATTCTGCGGCGAACAAGGCCAGCGGGCAGGTGTTCGACAAGGTTTTCATCCGGCACTGGGACACCTGGGCCGACGGTCGCCGCAATCAATTGTTCGTCGCCGGCTTCGGCAGCGACGGAAAACTTTCCGGCGAGCCGCTCAAGCTCAGCCGCGGCATCGATGGCGACGTGCCGTCGAAGCCTTTCGGCGACATCGACGAATTCGCCTGGTCGGCCGATGGCAAGTCGGTGGCGTTCAACGCGCGCATCGCCGGCAAGTCGGAGCCGTGGTCCACCAACTTCGATATCTATCTCGTTCCCGCAAGCGGAAAGGCGTTGCCCAAAAATCTGACGGCAGCAAACTTAGCCTGGGACGCCGGCCCGGTGTTCAGCCATGACGGCAAGACGCTGTACTACCGTGCGATGAAGCGCCCGGGCTTCGAAGCCGATCGCTTCGCGTTGATGGCGATGGACCTGGCCAGCGGCCAGAGCCACGAGATCGATTCGCGCTGGGATGCGTCCGCCGACACGATCGTGCTGTCCGACGACGGCAAGTCGATCTACACGCAGTCGCAGGAAATGGGCCAGCATCCCTTGTTCCGCGTCGACGTGGCCAATGGCGAAGTCGCGAACGTGGCGAAAGACGGCAGCATCGGCGGTTTCGCGATCGCCGGCGACACGCTGGTGTTCACCCGCGACACGCTGAAATCGCCGGCGCAGTTGTTCGCCGCGCGCGCCGATGGCAGTTCGCCGCGCCAGGTCAGCATCAACAATGCCGAGGTGTTGAAGAACACCGCGTTCGGCGATTTCGAGCAATTCAACTTCATCGGCTGGAACGGCGAGACCGTGCACGGTTACGTGGTCAAGCCGGCGAACTATCAGGCCGGCAAGAAATATCCGGTCGCTTTCCTTATCCACGGCGGGCCGCAGGGCAGCTTCGGCAACGGCTGGAGCTATCGCTGGAATCCGCAGACCTATGCCGGCCAGGGCTACGCGGTGGTGATGGTCGATTTCCACGGTTCGACCGGTTACGGCCAGGCGTTCACCGACGCGATCTCGCAGCATTGGGGTGATCGTCCGCTGGAAGATCTGCAGAAAGGCTGGGCGGCGGCGCTGAAGAAATATTCCTTCCTCGACGGCGGCAACGCCTGCGCCGGCGCTCAGAACATCTCTCCTTGTGAGCATGACTTTTCTCCAAGGAAGCAAATTAAGGACCAGATATTATATCAAGGCGTGAGCGCCTGCATGTCTCCTGTGGGTCCAAACCCGGACTTCCTCCTTGGGGGCCGCACGTCCGCTTCCGCCGAGTGCAGACATTGGTCCGGGAGGGCAGTCCGTTGGTCAAGCTGCGCAATTCTGCTTTAGTGCCGCGAGCGCGTGGCCATGCCCGTGTCGAAAGTCTGCAATCCTCTTGCATCG
>Ga0207983_1000018_pt1 | contig 25952 bp, 25 predicted proteins | sample SoimicmetaGmgHMB_FD_188341 | JGI IMG/M metagenome (GOLD analysis project Ga0207983, IMG submission 188341) | Soil and rhizosphere microbial communities from Laval, Canada - mgHMB (SPAdes) (version 2) | ecosystem: Environmental > Terrestrial > Soil > Agricultural land | place: Laval, Canada...
AGCTCGGCCGACATCGACTGCTGGTTGTTGATGAAGTACGGCGACAGGTAGCCGCGGTCGAACTGCATGCCCTCGACGACGTCGAGTTCGTTGTCCAGGCCGGAGCCTTCTTCAACGGTGATCACGCCTTCCTTGCCGACCTTGTCCATGGCCTTGGCGATGAGCTCGCCGATGTTGGCGTCGGAGTTGGCCGAGATCGAACCGACCTGGGCGATTTCCTTGCTGTCCGAGCAGGGCTTGGAGATCTTCTTGAGCTCGTCGACAGCGGCAACCACGGCCTTGTCGATGCCGCGCTTGAGGTCCATCGGGTTCATGCCGGCAGCAACCGCCTTCATGCCTTCGCGGATGATCGCCTGGGCGAGCACGGTGGCGGTGGTGGTGCCGTCGCCGGCGGTGTCGGAGGTCTTGGAAGCGACTTCCTTGACCATCTGCGCGCCCATGTTCTCGAACTTGTCGCTCAGCTCGATTTCCTTGGCGACGGAAACGCCGTCCTTGGTGATCGTCGGAGCGCCGAAGCTCTTGTCGAGCACGACGTTGCGGCCCTTCGGACCGAGCGTGGCCTTGACGGCATTGGCGAGGATGTTCACGCCCTTGACCATGCGGGCGCGGGCGTCTTCGCCGAAGCGGATTTCTTTAGCTGCCATTGGTGTGACTCCAGAAACTTGTTGAAAGAATGAGGTGGGCGGTCAACGGTGAGCCGTGAGCGGGAGGAGCAGGAGCGTGGCGTTTCCGCTCACCGCTCACCATTCACCGCTCACGCGCGGTCACAGGATGGCGAGGATGTCGTCTTCCTTGACCACCAGGATGTCGGTGCCGTCGAGCTTCACTTCGGTGCCCGAGTACTTGCCGAACAGGACCTTGTCGCCAACCTTGACGATCGGGGTGCGGGTCGTGCCGTTGTCCAGCGCCTTGCCAGCGCCGACGGCCAGCACTTCGCCCTTGATCGGCTTCTCGGTCGCCGAATCGGGGATGACGATGCCACCGGCGGACATTTTTTCTTCTTCCATTCGCTTGATGACGACGCGATCGTAAAGCGGCTTGATGTTCATGCTTACCCTCGTGATGGCTTATTAATCAGTGACTTGCTTGAAATTCGGAGTCGGCTGTTAGCACTCGACCCCGATGAGTGCCAATTTTAACGCGCAAACCCGCCAGCAGGTAGCGGTGCGACCCCACCTGAATGGGGCCGGGGCAATGGTTTTCAAGGAACCACGACGCGGGCGCAGCGGGCGATCTTGCTACCTTTCGCCACAGGCACCGCCACCAAACCCGATCCATGCCCTCACGAACCGCGCCGCCGCCGATCGATCCGCCTGCTGCGCCCATGCCCATCATCCTGGGCTCGCCGCGTTCGGGGACGACCTTGTTGCGGCTGATGCTAGACGCTCACCCGGCCCTGGCGATTCCGCCGGAAACCGGATTCCTATTGCTGCCGGCGGCCGACGATGCCGAGAGTTTCCTGCGTGCGCTTACCTCCTATCCCGCCGATTCCCCAGGCTGGGCCGACTACGGCCTGTCGGCGGATGGATTGCGTGCCCGCCTCGACGCCTTGCCCACATTCGCGATGGCCTCAGGCTTCCGGCTGTTCTACCGGATGTATGCCGAGCGCTTCGGAAAGTCCCGCTGGGGCGACAAGACGCCGATCTATACCCGGCATATGCCTGCACTCGAACGCCTGCTCCCCGAGGCACACTTCATCCACCTGATCCGCGACGGTCGCGATGCCGCGCTGTCGCTGCGTCGGCAGTGGTTTTCTCCTGGCGAGGACATCGAGACCCAGGCGCGGTACTGGCACGACAACGTCTCGAGCGCGCGCGCCCAGAGCTCCGTCGTGCGCAATTACCTGGAAGTCCGCTACGAGGATCTCGTCCGCGCGCCGGCGACGCAGCTGCGCCGCATCTGCGACTTCATCGCCATCGATTACGATGCATGCATGCTCGGCTACCACGAAGGCGCAACACAGCGCCTGCAGGAACACGCAGGACGCGCATTCGCCGATGGGCGCCGACTTTCCGCAGAGGATCGGCATCGGCAACAGGCGTCGTCGGCGCTGCCACTGGATCCAACAAGGATCGGTGCATGGAAGACATCGCTCGATGCCGACGAGCAGCGGCGATTCGCAGGCATTGCGGGCGACCTGCTGCGGCAACTTGGCTATCACGATCGAGGCAACGCATGACGCAAATCGATCATGCGTTGAATTGCCGCACTTCGGGTTCTGGGATAGTCTGGCCTTGCCCCGTCGCATCCGGGCTCCGGACCACACAATCATGCCGCCCGTAGCCGCCGACGCCAGCTTCGCGATTCGATCCGTAGGCCTCGGCAAGTGCTACCGGCAATACGACCGGCCTTCCGATCGCCTGCTCGAAGGCATCCAGCGCGCATTGCCCGGCAAGCGCTTTATCGCTCCGAGAAGCCGCGATTTCTGGGCCTTGCGCAATGTCGATTTTGCGATCGCTGCCGGCGAGACCGTTGGCATCATCGGCCGCAACGGCTCAGGAAAATCGACGCTTTTGCAAATGATCGCCGGCACGCTTGCCGCCAGCGAAGGCAGCGTGAGCATCCACGGCCGCGTCGCCGCGCTGCTCGAGCTCGGCGCCGGATTCCATCCGGAATTTTCCGGCATCGAAAACGTGTACCTCAATGCCGGCATCCTCGGCCTGAGCCGCGATGAGACCGATGCCCGACTCGATGACATCCTCGCTTTCGCCGATATCGGCGATTTCGCGCAGCAGCCAGTGCGGACCTATTCCAGTGGCATGTACGTGCGCCTGGCATTTTCGGTCGCGATCAACGTCGATCCGGAAATACTGATCGTCGATGAAGCCTTGTCGGTCGGCGACATGGCTTTCCAGGCCAAATGCATGGATCGCCTGCGCCAGTTTCAGGAACGCGGCGGCACATTGTTGTTCGTCAGTCACGACATATCGGCGGTCAAGAATCTGTGTCGGCGCGCGATCTATCTCGAAGGCGGCCGTTTGCTCGAGATCGGCGATGCCCCCGGCATCGTCGACCGCTATACCCGCGATACCCATGCGCAGCTCGCGCAACGGCCGCAACTGCCGGCCGAAACCTGCGATGACACGACTCCGTGCCGCCCCACGCCGGCGGGCCTGAGCACAGCGATCCGTGCTTTCGAGCGCGACCTGTCGAGCCCGCGCCATGGTACTGGCGAGGCCCGTGTTCGCTTGGTCGAGTTCCTCGACAACGATGGCAAGGCGCTCGACATGGCCGACTTCGACCAGGAGTCCAGAGTGCGGATCACCGTCGAGGCGATCGAGGCCTGCACCATATCCGTCAACTACAAGATCCGCGATCGTTATCTTGTCGCGGTCGCCGGCGCCGATTTCCTGATTGCCGACAACGAACTGCTGACACTGTCGGCGGGCGACTGGCACCAGATCGAATACCGCACACGCTTGCCGCTGATGCCGGGCGACTACAGCCTGCGCATTTCCGTGACCACGCCGATCGATCGCCACCAGCATGCCGACTTCATCGATGTCATCGAGATCGTGCATCCGTTCAAGGTGCTGCCGGCGGCGCGCGGCTGGATCTTCACCCAGGTCTATCTGCCCAATACCGTGCGCGTCGAAAAACTGATGGGGCTCGCATGACCCGCGCTGCCGATTCATCGCTGGCCGGCGAACGCGCGGCGTTGATCGTCGGCCATCCCGGTCACGAACTGCGTGTGCTCGGCTGGATGCGCGGGTGCCAGCCGGCAGTCGCGGTGCTCACCGACGGTTCGGGCCATGGCCAGAACGGCCGCATCGAACTGACCACCGATCTGCTCGACGCGGCCGGCTGCAGACGTTCCAGCCTGTATGGCATCCATACCGACAAGGACATCTACCAGGCGATCCTTGAAGGCGAGGACGATTTTTTCCTTCGCCTGGCCGGACAACTCGCCGACTGGTTGCTGCTCGAAGAAGTCGATGTCGTCGCCAGTGATGCTGTCGAAGGCTACAACCCGACCCATGATCTGTGCGCGGCCGTCGCCGGTCGCGCCGCACGCCTCGCGACAGCGCGCAGCAGCCGCGCCATCGCCCATTTCACCTTCCTGCTGACCGGTGCGCCGGTCATGCGCGAGGCGCCGGAGAATGCCGTCGCCGTCGAACTGTCGGCTGCCGCCCTCGCCGACAAACTGTCCGAATCCCGCCGTTACGCCGCGCGTGCCGGCGGCGCGCTGGTGCAGGAAGTCGAGACGATGATCGCGGAGTTTGGCGAAGCCAGCTTCGCGCGTGAATTTCTGCAACCGGCGACGTTGGCCAAAGACTTCGCGGTGTTTGCGCAGCAGCGCCCGTTCTACGAAACGCATGGCGAGAAACAGGTCGCGGCCGGGCTCTATCGCCACGTGATCCGTTACCAGGCGCACGTCGCACCGATCATTCGCGCATTGGCCTCCTGATGTCCGGACCCTTGCGAATCCTGATCACCAACAATTCGCTGGCTGCGCGCGGCGGATCGGAAGTCTACGTGCGCGACCTCGCGCTCGGGCTGATGCGTCGCGGCCATCTGCCGATGGTTTATTCGAGCCTACTGGGTGAAGTGGCCGAAGAACTCCGGCGCGCAACCATCCCGGTGTTTGACGACATCGCTGCGCTCAACGCGCCGCCCGATCTGATCCATGGCCAGCATCACCTCGATGCTATGACGGCGATCCTTCGCTACCCGACGGTACCGGCGCTGTATTTCTGTCATGGCTGGTCGCCGTGGCAGGAATTGCCGCCGGTGTTTCCATCGATCCGGCGCTACCTCGCGGTGGACGACCTGTGCCGCGAACGCCTGCTGACGACGCCTGGCGTGCCGGCCGAGCGTATCGAGGTCCTGACCAATGCCGTGGACCTGAAACGATTTCTTCCGCGCCAGGCCCTGCCCGAACGCCCTGCTTCCGCGCTCGTTTTCAGCAATTACGCCGAACCGGATGGTTACGCCGACATCCTGATGCGCGCCTGCCAGGCTCGGGGCATCGAACGCGTCGACATCCGCGGCACCGGCATCGGCCTGACGACCGCGGCGCCGGAATTGCTGCTCGGCCGATACGATGTCGTGTTCGCAAAAGCGCGTTGCGCGCTGGAAGCGATGGCCGTGGGTTGCGCGGTGGTGGTGGCCGACCACGCCGGACTCGCCGGCATGGTCGACACGGGCAACGTCCGAACTCTGCGCCGCCTGAATTTCGGCGTCCGCAGCATGCAGGCCGGAACGATCAGCGAGGCTTCGATCGCCGCGGCGCTTGACCGCTACGATGCCCGCGACGCAGCCGCGGTGTCGGCCTTCATCCGCGCCGATGCCGACCTCGACGCGGTGATCGACCGGTTGCTGGCGATCTACCGGCAGATTCTCGACGAGCCTGTGGAAAGCCTGCCTTCCGACGCTGCCGCCACGGCGACGGCGACGTATCTGGCTTCGCTGTCGGGACTCCTCAAGGGTCGCGAGCAGGCCGAGGCGCGCGCGTTTTTATCCGAACGCCAGAACACGCGCCTGGTCGAGGCGAGTCATGGCCAGCGCGAGGAATTCGTCGCGCAAACGGCCGCTGCTGTCGAAGAAGCCGCCAACCTGCGGCGTGTTCTGGCCGACGCGCAGGCGGTTGTGCACATGCAGGCCGATGCCTTGCAAGACATCCAGCGCTCGCGCGCCTGGCGTCTGATCAGCCTCTACCGTCGTTTCCGCGCGTGGCTGCGGTGAATTCGACAGACCTTAGCGGTCTTTCGCCGATTCCCGTCGCGGTGGTCGGCTTCGGACGCATGGGCCGGCGACACGTGGAAACACTGATGCGGCTGCCGGAATTCGCCGTGGTTGCGGTGATCGATACCGATCCTCGCCAGGCCGCGGCAGCGAACGCGATGGGCCTGCATTTCTCGACACGGCTTGCGGACATTTTCGATCTGGCGCGCGCGGCGGTCATCGCCGCACCCACCGAGGACCATGCGCAAATCTTCGAACAACTGTCTCAACGCGGCATCGATTGCCTGATCGAAAAGCCGATTGGCGTGAGCCTGGAGCAACTCGACCGGATGAGCGCGGATGCCAACGCGCGCGGAACGCGGATTTTCGCCGGGTACTGCGAACGTTTTCACCCGGCGGTGTCGGCCCTGCGCGCGCGTCTGAACCAGCGTCCGTGCCGTCTCGACATCCGCCGCACTTCGCCGGAGGCGTTGCAACGCCGGTTCGACATCGACGTGATGCTCGACCTGCTGGTTCACGACCTCGACTGGCTATACAGCATCCTCGACGAAGAGCCGATCGAGGCCATTCTGGAATCGGCGAGTGCGCCCTCGCACCAGCTCGAGGAAGTGACCTGTCGGCTGCGCTTCGGCAACTCGCTGCAGGTGCACCTGACCGCGAGCCGGATCGCGGCGACGCGCCAGCGCGCGGTGACGGTGACGCGCGCCGATGGCGGGCTCGAAGATTTCAGTTTCGATGCCGCTCCGATCATCGCCAACGACGACAACCTGACCGCGCAGGCGCGGGCATTCGCCGCGGCGCTGCATGGCCAGTCGTCGCGCATCGCCGGCATCGACGATGCCCGCCGCGTCATGTCGCTGGTCCAGCGCTTGCAAGACAGCTTGCCGGCGGACGATCGCCGACCTCCGCTTTCGGTCGCGCATGGCGTCTGACATCGCGATGTTCGATGCCCCGGCCCTGCACGGGCCGTTGCTGGCGGAGCTGGAGGCCGCCGCGGCGGCAGTATTTCGCCACGGCCGCTTCATCCTTGGGCCGGAAGTCGCCGAGTTGGAAACGCGGCTCGCCGATTACGTCGGCGTCCGCCACTGCATTACCTGCGGGTCCGGCACGACTGCACTGATCATGGCCCTGATGGCACTCGGCATCGGGCCCGGCGATGAGGTCATCCTGCCCGCCTTCACTTTCGCGGCGCCGATTGAAGCGGTGCTCCTGCTCGGCGCGACGCCGGTCCTGGCCGATATCGAAGCAGGCACCCACGCGCTGTCGCCGGCATCGGTGGCGACGCTGATTGGCGCGCGCACGCGCGCAATCATCGCCGTCTCCCTGTACGGCCAGCCCGCGGATTTCCCGGCGTTGCAGGCGCTGACGCGCGACCGTGGCATTGCCCTGATCGAGGATGGCGCGCAAAGCTTCGGCAGCACGCTGACTGGCGTGCGCAGCGGCGCTTTCGGCGACATGTCCTGCAGCAGTTTTTTTCCGACCAAACCGCTCGGCGGTTGCGGCGACGGCGGTGCCGTGTTCACCAGCGACGACGCGCTGGCGACGGCCCTGCGCGAGATCCGCGACCACGGCCAGACGGAAAAATACCGGCACACGCGTCTGGGCTTGAATGGTCGACTCGACTCGCTCGCCTGCGCGGCCTTGCTGGTCAAGTTTCGGCATTTCCCGGCACACCTGCAGCGACGACAGCAGCTCGCGGCGCGATACGACCAAGGCTTGGCCGGGATCGCCACGCCGGTCGTGCGCGCCGATGCGGTCAGCGCCTACGGCCAATACTGCCTCGAACTGGATGCACGCGAGTCCGTGCGCGAGGCGTTGGCACGGGCCGGCATCGCCACGGCGATCCACTATCCCGCCTGCCTGCATCAACAGCCGGCGTTCCAGTCCCGCTGCTTGCGAGCGGCGGCGTTGCCGCAGGCGGAACGACTGGCATGGCGTGGCCTGTGCCTGCCATTGCATCCCACGCTGAGCGACAGTGACCAGGACCGCGTCATCGCAACGCTCACCGACATGCTCGGCTGAGCGGCAGAAGACAGGACCTTCCGCACTGGCCCCGACTGCCGCAGCCACTAGACTGACGCCATGCCCGCCCTGCTCGTAACCTGTCCCTGCCCCGATGACGCATCCGCCAAAGCCCTCGCTGCCTCTGTGGTGGCAGACCGGCTCGCGGCCTGCGTGCAACTCCTGCCCGGCGTCGCTTCGGTGTATCGCTGGCAGGGCGCGATCGAACACGGCATGGAGACGGTGTTGCTGATCAAGACCTGGGACGATCGCCTCGCCGCGCTGAGCGAAACCTTGCGTTCCCGGCATCCGTACCAACTTCCCGAGATAATCGCGCTCCCCATCGTCGGTGGATCCGCGGCGGCCCTCGCCTGGATCCACGAACAAACCCGCGTCGTCGACGCGAACGAGACCCCGTCCCCATGAAGTATTGGCAAAGCGCGGCAACGATCCTGCTCCTGTCCTTGCTGGCGATGGTGCCGCACACCGCCGCTGCCGCGGTCACCGAAGCGGATCTGCTGCCCGTCGATCAGGCCTACCAGTTGCAGGTGAAAGCCGTCAGCCGCGAGCGCGTCGAGTTCACCTGGAAGATCGCGCCGGGCTACTACCTGTATCGCCATCGCTTCGCGGTGCTGCCTGTCGATGCGGCGTTCACCGCCAATCCGCTGCAGCTGCCGCAAGGCCACAAGAAGCACGATGAATTCTTCGGCGACGTCGAGACCTACCGCGACTCGGTCACCGCCGTGCTCACCGGCGCGACCGCGGGCGATGCGCAGACTGTGCAGTTCAAAGTGAAATACCAGGGCTGCGCCGACGTCGGCATCTGCTATCCGCCGCAGACGCGGGTGGTCTCGGTGACGATGCCGGCTGCTTCCGCCGAGGCCGCAGAAAACAAAGTCGCGGTCATGCCCGCTCCTGCGGGTGGCGACGCACTCGCCAGCCTGACCGGCAAATCCAGCGCGCTGCTCAACGCCGGCGATGCCTTGCCCGAAGATCAGGCGTTCCGCGCCGAGGCGATTGCCAATTCCTCGTCCGAGGTGCTGGTGCGGCTCACGCCGGCGCCGGGCTATTACCTGTATCGCGACAAGACTCATTTCAGCCTGATCGGCGCCGACGGCATCGCGCTCGCCACACCACGCTGGCCCGCCGGCAAAGCCCATCACGACGAACACTTCGGCGACGTCGTCGTCTATTTCGATCAGGTCGAAATCCCGGTGCCGGTCACGCGCAGCAACACCGCCGCGCAGACACTCACCCTGCAGGCGCAATTCCAGGGCTGCCTCACCGATGGCCTCTGCTATCCGCCGATGACGCGCAACCTGCAAGTCGCGCTGCCCGCTGGCGCAGGCTTCGTGGGAGCGGGCACGACCACGACGGCAATCGCAACAACCGCGAACACTGCCGAATCGTCCATCGGTTTCCTCGCCTCGCTCCTGCTCGCCCTGCTCGGCGGCCTGATCCTCAACCTCATGCCCTGCGTGCTACCGGTGCTGTCGTTCAAGGCGCTGGGCCTGGTGCAGAGCGGCGAAAGCCGCACGCACGCGAAAAAACACGCGCTCTGGTACACGCTGGGCGTGCTCGCCAGCTTCGCGACGATCGGTGCGTTGGTGCTGGCCCTGCGCGGCGCCGGCCAGGCCCTGGGCTGGGGTTTCCAGTTGCAGCAGCCCGGCATGATCGCGACGCTGACCCTGCTGATGTTCGCGATCGGCCTCAGCCTGTCGGGCGTCTGGCAGTTCGGCGCCGGCCTCGCCGATACCGGGCAATCGCTGACCGAAAAATCCGGCGCGACCGGCGATTTCTTCACCGGCGTGCTCGCTGTCGTCGTGGCCAGTCCCTGCACCGCGCCGTTCATGGGCAGCGCCCTGAGCTACGCCTTCACCGCCCCGGCATTGCCGGCAATGCTGGTGTTTCTCGCACTCGGTCTCGGCCTTGCGCTGCCGCTGCTGCTGATCGGCTTCGTGCCGGCGCTTGCCGCGTTGTTGCCCAAGCCGGGCGCGTGGATGGACACGCTCAAGCAATGGCTGGCCTATCCGATGTATCTCACCGCGGTCTGGCTGGCCTGGGTGTTCGGCAAGCAGCGCGGCACGGATGCGCTGGCGCTGCTGCTGGTCGCCATGGTCGTGCTCGCGTTGGGCCTGTGGTGGTTCGAACGCCAGCGCTTCGCTGCCGGCATCGCGAAAAAAGTCCTCGCCTGGCTGCTGCTCGCAACGGCCATCGGCATCGGCGCGGCGGCGTTGCGGTTACCCGCGGACGCGCGCGTCGCCGCGACTGAAGCCGGCATCGTGCCGTATTCGGAAGCGCGTCTGGCGCAACTGCGCAGCGAGCACAAACCGGTTTTCATCGACATGACCGCCGACTGGTGCATCACCTGCAAGGTCAATGAAAAAGCCGTACTCGGCACCGATGCTTTCAAAAAACTGCTTGCCGACACCGGCACGGTTTACATGGTCGGTGACTGGACCAATCAGGATGCCGAAATCAGCCGGTTTCTCGATCAATACAAGGCGCCGGGCGTGCCGCTTTACGTGGTGTTTCCGGCCGACGGCGGACCCGGCAAGAAGCTGCCGCAGGTCCTGAGTCTGGGCACGATGCGCGACGCGCTCACGGCTGCGAAATAGGCATGAAGCCGCGCGATCTCGTCCTGATCCTGATCGCCGCGTTGATCGCGGCGATACTCGGGTTGGTCGCAAGCATCGCGATCAATGGCCCCGGGCCGCTGCTGCGCTCGGAGCTTGGTCAGCACCTGGTCGGCTGGTGGTTGCGCGAACCCGCGCCAGCCGGCATGAGGATCGACGACATCGGCGACCGTGTCGTCGCGATCAGGCTGCCGGCCCTGCAAGGCATCCGGCTTGCGGCACCGGCGACCGGCCAAGCCACTTTGGTCAACTACTGGGCCAGCTGGTGCGGCCCCTGCCGCGAAGAAATGCCGCTGCTCGATGCCTACGCCCGGCAGCAAGGCTCTGGTGGCGTGCAGGTGATCACCATCGCGCTCGATCAGCGCGCCGACGCCCTGGACTTTCTCGCTGAACATCCGGTCAGCCTGCCGGTGCTGCTGGAAACGCCTAGCCTGCGCGACAGTTCCGTGCGGCTGGGCAACCACATGGGCGTGCTACCGTTCACCGTCCTCGTCGGTGCCGACGGCCGTCTGCGTGATCGCCACGTCGGCGCCTTTAAAAGCGCGCAAGACCTGCAGGACTGGGTCGAACAAGCTCGCTGAGGGCGCGCTCCGGCCCGATTAACCAGAATCAAACAGACGTCATCTTCCGGTAAAATGCGCGGATCGTCTGGACAAACCCCGCCGGCCTGAGTAACACTCCGCTTCCGCTCGGGAGGCACCGGTGGCTCAATTCCTCGTCCTGCATGGCCCCAATCTCAATCTGCTCGGCGAACGCGAGCCGGCTGTCTATGGCCGCACCACGCTGGCCGAGATCGATGCTCGCCTGGCCGCCCGCGCCAAGGAAGCCGGGCATGCGCTGAGCAGTTTCCAGAGCAATGCCGAGCACGTGCTGGTCGAACGCATCCAGGCCGCACGCGGCGACGGCACCGACTTCATCCTGATCAACCCGGCCGCCTTCACCCACACCAGCGTGGCGATGCGCGATGCGCTGGCGGCGGTGCAGATCCCCTTCATCGAAATCCACCTGTCCAACCCGCATGCCCGCGAGCCGTTCCGCCAGCACAGCTACTTCAGCGACCTGGCCCGCGCGGTGATCTGCGGTTTCGGCGCCGAAAGCTACAGCTACGCGCTCGAAGGCGCCCTGCGCCTGCAGGCGCCGCGTCCGGACAGCGCGCGCGACGACATTCCGCCCGGCCTTTGAGCCGCCCACCCCTTTCTCATCCCAAGACGAGGCCTGCATGGACCTTCGCAAGATCAAGGCACTGATCGACCTGCTCGAAAAATCGAACCTGGCCGAACTGGAAATCAAGGAAGGCGAGGAGTCGGTGCGCCTTGCGCGCCATTCCCGCCACGCCGCTCCCGCAGCGGCTCCGCCGGCGCCCGCGCCGGCTGCGCATGTCGAGCACGCGCGTCCCGCGGTCACCACCCCGGCGCTCGCGGCCACCGCCAGCGAAGCCCAGGGCAAGGGCGGCAAGGATATGCCCGACGGCCACATGATCCGCTCGCCGATGGTCGGCACCTACTACGCCTCGCCCAATCCCGATTCGCCGCCGTTCGTGAAAGTCGGCCAGACCGTCAAGGCCGGCGAGACGCTGGGCATCATCGAGGCGATGAAGATGTTCAACCCGATCGAAGCCGACGTCAGCGGCACCGTCCGCGCGGTGCTGGTCGAATCCGGTCAGCCGATCGAGTTCGACGAGCCGATGTTCGTGATTTCTTGAATTGTCAGCGGTGAGCAGTGAGCGGTAAGCGGGGAAACTCGACCCGCGCTTTTCCCGCTCACCGCTCACCAATCACCGCTCACGACGCCAAAGTCCCCGCCTTCCCATGCAGAGCCAAACTCCATGCTGACCAAAGTCGTCATCGCCAACCGCGGCGAGATCGCGCTGCGCATCCTGCGCGCCTGTCACGCGCTCGGCATCAAGACCGTCGCCGTGCATTCCACCGTCGATCGCAACCTCAAGCACGTCGCGATGGCGGACGAATCGGTCTGCATCGGGCCGGCGCCGTCGTCGGAAAGCTATCTCAATATTCCCGCCATCATCGCCGCCGCTGAAGTCACGGACGCGCAGGCGATCCATCCCGGCTACGGCTTTCTTTCCGAGAACGCCGACTTCGCCGAACGCGTCGAATCCTCGGGCTTCATCTTCATCGGCCCGACCGCGAACGTGATCCGCATGATGGGCGACAAGGTCGAGGCGATCCGCGCGATGAAGGATGCCGGCGTGCCCTGCGTGCCCGGCTCCGGCGGTCCGCTAGGCGATGACGAAGAAGAAAGCCTGCGCATGGGCCGCGAGATCGGCTATCCGGTGATCATCAAGGCTGCGGGTGGCGGCGGTGGCCGCGGCATGCGCGTGGTGCGCGAGGAAGCGGCGTTGATTTCTTCCATCGCCACGACCAAAGCCGAAGCGAAAGCCGCTTTCAGCAACGACATGGTCTACATGGAGAAGTTTCTCGAGAACCCGCGCCACATCGAGATCCAGGTGCTCAGCGATGGCCAGGGCAACGCCATCCATCTCGGCGAGCGCGACTGCTCGATGCAGCGCCGCCACCAGAAAGTGGTCGAGGAAGCGCCGGCACCGGGCATCACGCCCGAACAGCGCGCCGAGATCGGCAAGATCTGCACCGATGCCTGCGTCCGCATCGGCTATCGCGGCGCCGGCACGTTCGAATTCCTCTACGAGAATGGCCATTTCTATTTCATCGAAATGAACACCCGCATCCAGGTCGAACACCCGGTCACCGAATTCGTCACCGGCGTCGATCTCGTGCGCGAACAGTTGCTGATCGCCTCGGGCGAAAAGCTCAAGCTCAAGCAGGAAGACATCGTCATCCGCGGCCACGCCATCGAATGCCGCATCAATGCCGAGGATCCGGAAACCTTCCTGCCCTGCCCGGGCCTGATCAAGCATTTCCACGCCCCCGGTGGCCCCGGCGTGCGTGTCGACTCGCACATCTACGAAGGCTACAAGGTGCCGCCGAACTACGATTCGATGATCGGCAAACTGATCGTGCACGGCAACACGCGCGCGCAAGCGATTTCGCGGATGAAAGTCGCGCTCAGCGAAATGGTCATCGACGGTATCAAGACCAACATCCCGCTGCAGTCGCGGATCATGGCCGACATCGGCTTCCAGCAGGGCGGCACCAACATCCACTACCTGGAAAAGCGCCTCGCCGAGCGCAAAGAGAAAGTGATCGGGCTGGGCTGATCACAGCCGCGCGACGCGAATCACGGATCGCGTCGCGCTTCCAGCAACCGCCATGGCATCGCGTCGACATCGTCGATGAGAGTGAAGCCGTGCGCGGCGAGCCAGGCGCGATGATTCTTCCTGTGCCAGGCGGGAACGAACGGTTCATGCGTGCGTTGCGCGAGCGCCTTGAAATATGCGCCGCGCCAGCCGTAATCGCGCAGCAGCTGCCGGTAAGGCTGACGCATCTGCACGGCTGACGGCTCGACGAGCACCAGCCGCGCGCCGGGCTTGAGCAGGCGATGCAATTCGCGCAGAGCCTGGTCGGCCTGACGCGGCGGGATTTCGTGGAAGACGAAGCAGGCGCCGGCGCCGTCGAAACTCGCTTCGGGCAGACCGCTGTCCTCGATCACGCCATGCACGTAGGTCGCGCCGGGAAAATCCCGCGCCGCGTGCTGCAGCAGATACGGCGACGGCTCCAGCGCCCAGATGTCGCGAATGCCGGCAGCCTGCATCGCCGCAGTGAGATGCCCGGCGCCGCAGCCGATGTCGAGCACGCGCGGACAGTCGCGCAGACGCGCAGCGATGTCGGCGCGAGCGATGCCCAGGCTGCCCAGCATCACCTTGTTGAACGTGGTCGCGTAACCACGCGTGATCGACTTGGAATAATTGCCGTTCGGCAGGTGGTGGAATTCCTGGAACAGGTATTTCGGCAGTCGGCCCAGCCCGGGCATACCCTCGGGCAAACTGACGCGACGCACACGCTTGTTGAACATCGACGCCCAGACGGTCGCGATGCGCCGCAGCGGACTTCGGATGCGATCCGGCCAAGCATCAGGCAGAGCCGCATTCGCCCAATCGATCGCGACGGCGACGCTCTGCGCTTCGTGATTGTCCGGGTTGGCGATGGCCGCGGTGGCCTGGTCGAAACTCATGATCGGGAATGCGGCGAAAAGGTCGGCCGGCATAGTACGCCAGACCGGCCGACGGACCGAGCGAAACAGCCTGTTTACGCCGGAATGGCCTGCATTCCGGGCGATAATCGTGATCCGGTTCACCGCCCTCGACAGGTTTCCCGCCTTGCTCGCTCGTTTCGCACCCTCGCGCTGGCCGCAGGCCTTGGCTCTGTTGTTGGGACTGGCGCTGGCCCTGGGTTTCTACCGCGGCTTCGCCAACGCGGGCGAATTCAGCGATGAAGGCTCGTTCTGCACCATCGGCCAGGGCCTGCTCGCGGGGCAACTGCCCTATCGCGACTACTTCAACGAAAAGCCGCCGCTGCAGTATCTGTGGACGGCAACGGCGATGCATTTTGGCGGCACCGGCATCGCCGGCGCGCGGCTGGCTTCGACGATCACACTGTTCTTCACCCTGGCATTGCTGCTGTTCGAAATAGCTCGTCGAACGCGCCCGCTGCCCGCACTGCTTTTTTCTGTCGCGATGCTGACCGCCTGCGGCGTGTTGATGCAGGTCTACAACGACACCGCCGAATCGAGCCTGGCCTTGTTGTTCGCCGCCTGCGCCTTGCTGCTGAGCGATGACGGCAATGCCGGCGGCATGCGGCGGCGCGGTGTTTTCCTTGGCCTGCTGCTCGGTCTCGCCTGCGGCTTTCGCATCACCGCCGTCCTGCCAGCACTGGTACTGCTGGCCTCGCCGTGGTTGCGCGGCGCGCGTGCAAGTTTCTCTGCGGGATTCACCGTCGGCGTCGCGCTCTGGGTCAGCTGGCTGGCGAGTCTCGGCATTCTCGACGAGGCATTGTCGGCCGTGCTGTTTTTTCATTGGGGCAATGCTGGTGTCGGCAGTTATTTTCGCGGCGTCGCGTCCGAAACCCTGCCCGCCGTCGCGGCTTGGCTGCTGGTTCTCGTCGTCAGCTGCCACGCCGCGCGCGAACGCCGCCTCTGGTTGCTGCTGTTGGCGATCACTGCCGCGGCGCCATTCTTCGGGCGCATGGACGCGTTCCGCTTGTGGCCATCGACGATCCTGCTGCTGGCGATGTTGTGGAAGCAGGACGCGCAGAATCCGTCGCGCATGCACTGGCAGCTTGCATTGCCGATCGTGCTGCTCGGCTGGCTGGGCTTTCCCGCGCCCGGCAGTTTCGCGCCAACGAAGCAGATCGTCGCCGGCATCGCGCGCCACAGCGCCGCTGGCGAACGCATCTGGGTGGCGCCGTTCGCGCCCAGCGTGTACTGCCTGTCGGGTCGCGCGAGCGCGTCGCGTTTTTATTTCGTGCTGCCCTGGGTGGCGAAACCGTCGGTGCGTGCGGAAGTGATGCGCGACCTGCGCGCGCGTCCGCCGACCCTGATCGTGGAAGTGACGAACTCCGGCTATTCGCTCGACGCCCTGGTGCCCGCCGCGCGGCCCTGGCTGCAACAGGACTATGTGCTGGCAGAAACCAGCGCGGACACGCGCTTCTGGCGCCTGAAGCCAGCCGTGGGCAATCCGGCACAGGGCGCGCTGGCGCACGACAGCACCGCGCCGTCCGCCACGCCGACGACAACGGCCTCGCCGGCGCGAGGCAAGCGCGGCGAGTTGGGCGATAATCCCGGCCTGCGCCGCGCATCCGGTGACAATCGCGGCTGATGCCGCTCCCACGGAAAGACCGATTGCATGCCCTGGCTTGAACTGTCCCTGCGTTGTCGCGCCGCCGATGAAGCCCGCGTCGAAACCGCGCTCGAAGATCTCGGCGCACTGTCGGTGTCGCTGATGGATGCTGCCGATGCCGAGAACGAGCAGGCGATCCTCGAACCCGGCGTCGGCGAAACGCCGCTCTGGCCCGAGGTCACGTTGCTGGCGTTGTTCGAGCACGACACCAACGAAGCCCTGCTGCTGCACGCCCTCGAAGCCTACGACGACCGCATCGATCTGGGCAGCGCGCAATTTCGCGAGGTCGCCGACCAGGATTGGGAGCGCGCGTGGATGGATCAATACGTGCCGATGCAGTTCGGCATGCGCACCTGGATCATCCCCTGGAACATGGAAGCGCCGACGGAAGCGGAGAGCGGCGTGATCGTGCGCCTGGATCCGGGACTGGCGTTCGGGTCGGGCACGCATCCGACCACCTCGCTATGCCTGGCCTGGCTCGATTCGCTGCCGCTCGCGGGCAAGGACGTCCTCGATTTCGGCTGCGGCTCGGGCATCCTCGCGCTCGCCGCGCTCAAGCTCGGCGCTGCGCATGCGGTCGGCGTCGACAACGATCCGCAGGCACTGGCCGCGAGCATCGACAATGCCGAACGCAACGGCGTCGGCGAAAGACTGCGTGTTTTTCTCCCCGATGACGAACCGGTCGCGGCCTATCCGGTCGTGGTCGCGAACATCCTCGCCTCGGCGCTCGATGCGTTGGCGGAAACGCTGGCGGCGCGCGTCGTGACCGGCGGCGTGATCGCACTGTCAGGCATTCTCCACGGCCAGGAAGACGCGCTGCTCGAACGCTACGCGCCGTGGTTCGAACGGCTCGAAGCCACGCAACTCGACGACTGGATGCGCATCACGGGGACAAGAAAAGCATGAGCTCCGGAAGTCGTTGTCGATGAGCCGCCCCTCGCCCGATTTCCTGCAGCCTTCTGCGCCGACGCCCAAACCGCGCCGTGATTTCTGGCTGTGGTTCGTGTTGCCCTGGCTGCTGCTGGCGCTGGTCCTGCAGATCGCCGTCGCCGATCGTGCGCGCCTGGCGGCGGATCCGGAATGGCGGCCGCGCATCGAGATGCTCTGCGATTTCCTGCGTTGTTCGTTGCCGCCCTGGCACGAACCGACCGCGTTTCATGTCACCTCGCGCGAAATCCGCCCGCATCCTTCGGTGCCGGAAGTGCTGTTGGTGTCAGCGAGTTTCCGCAACGATGCGAAATTCGCCCAGGCCTGGCCGCAACTGCAATTGTCGCTTTCCAATCTCGATGGCGATTCGCTGGGCCTGCGCCGTTTCAGTCCGCGCGACTATCTCGGCAGCGCGCCCGCTACCACGCTGATCGCGCCGGGGCAATCGGCCAGCATCACCCTCGAGATTCTCGATCCAGGCAAGCGCGCGGTCGCCTTCAGTTTCGAATTCCGCTGACTTTTTTCTGTCCGCTCAAGCGCTTGCGGCGACGTTGGCGCGACGCGTTGCTGCGCTGTAGACTTCCCGTCCGCCAGAAGATCCGGCGGCCCGCAGGGAAGCGGACACAACCTCTGGAGCCCCCTGATCGTGAACTCACTCCATGCACTGCGCGCGGAGCCCGCGCCGCATTCGCATCCGCAACCCGCCCTGCGCGATTACGTCGCCAAGGCCGTGCGCCGTTATCTGCTCGACCTCGGCGAATGCGCTTCGCACGAGCTCTACGACATCGTGCTGCGCGAGATCGAATTGCCGCTGCTGGAAGAAGTCATGCGCCACTGCGACGGCAACCAGAGCCGCGCCGCCGCGACACTGGGCATCAACCGCGCCACCCTGCGCAAGAAGCTGCGGGAACACGGCCTCGGCTGATTTCTCCGGTCTACCCGCTTCCACGGTTCAATGCTGCGGCCCGCTATAATCCGCGCTTCGCTCAAGGGCCTCCGCCATGTCTGCCGACCGTCTGCCCGTTCGCCGCGCGCTGCTTTCCGTTTCCGACAAGACCGGCATCCTCGACCTGGCCCGCGCGCTCGCCGCGCGAAACATCGAACTGCTGTCCACCGGCGGCACCGCGAAAACCCTGCGCGAGGCCGGCATTCCGGTTCGTGATGTCAGCGACGTCACCGGCTTTCCGGAAATCATGGATGGCCGCGTCAAGACTCTGCATCCGAAGATCCACGGCGGCCTGCTCGGCCGCAGCGGCACCGACGATGCGGTGATGGCCGAACACGGCATCGCGCCGATCGACCTGCTGGTCGTCAACCTCTATCCGTTCGCCGCGACCGTCGCCAAACCCGACTGCGGCTACGACGATGCGATCGAGAACATCGATATCGGCGGCCCGGCGATGCTGCGCGCTGCCGCGAAAAATCATGCGCGCGTCAGTGTGATCGTCGATCCCTCCGATTATCCGGGTCTGCTCGCCGCCCTCGCGGATGGCGGTACGACCAGCGCGCAGCGCCGCGCTTTCGCCGCGAAAACCTATGCGCACACCAGCGCCTACGACGGCCAGGTCACGCAGTGGCTGTCGCCGCGCGCGGCGAACCCGGAAGCGCCGGAAGCCTGGCCGCACACGTTCAATCTCTCGCTCGATCTTGCCTCGACGCTGCGCTATGGCGAGAACCCGCATCAGCGTGGCGCGCTCTACGTTGAAAAGAATGCACCACAGGGCATCGTCGCGACCGCGCGTTTCCTGCAGGGCAAGGAGTTGAGCTACAACAACCTCGCCGATGCCGACGCCGCGCTCGAATGCGTCAAGGCCTTCGACGCGCCTGCCTGCGTGATCGTCAAGCACGCGAACCCTTGCGGCGTCGCCGTCGCTGCCGATCTGATGAGCGCCTACGATCGCGCCTACGCGGTCGATCCGACTTCGGCCTTCGGCGGCATCATCGCTTTCAACCGCCCGCTCGATGCCGCGACCGCCGCGGAAATCCTCAAGCGGCAATTCGTCGAAGTGGTGCTGGCGCCGGCGATCGCCGACGCCGCGATGGTGCATTTCGCCAAGAAACCGAACGTGCGTGTTCTTGCCTGCGGCGAACTGACGGCGCTGCCCACGCAGATGGAATACAAGCGCATCGCCGGTGGCCTGCTGGTGCAGGATGCCGATACCGATGCGTTGATCGCCAGCGATCTGAAAATCGTCAGCCGGCGCGCGCCGACGGCGACGGAAATGCAGGACTTGTTGTTTGCGTGGAAAGTGGCGATGCACGTCAAGTCCAACGCCATCGTCTACGCCAGGGATGCGCAGAGCATCGGCATCGGCGCCGGCCAGATGAGCCGCGTGATCAGCGCGAAGATCGCCGGCCTGAAAGCCGCCGAAGCCGGCCTGACGGTGCCGGGCTCGGTGATGGCTTCGGATGCGTTTTTCCCGTTCCGCGATGGCATCGATGCCGCCGCCGAAGCCGGCATCGTCGCGGTGATCCAGCCCGGCGGTTCGATGCGCGATGCCGAAGTGATCGCCGCCGCCGACGAACACGGCATGGCGATGGTGTTCACCGGTCGCCGCCACTTCCGTCACTGAGGCATGATGGCGCGGCTGATGCCGCTCCCGAAAAGCCGAACCTTTGTCGATCCCGCACGAGGACTTCCGATGAACAAGCAACGTCTGCTCCTGACTTCGGCCCTGCTCGCGATCGCGCTGGCCGCCTGCAGCGCCGCGCCGGAAAACCCCACGCTGGCGAAGCTGCTCAAAGACACCGCCGCGAGCATGAACGCGCAACTGCCCAAGCCTTATGTCGACGGTCTGGTCCAGGAAAGCGTCCGCGTCGATGACAGCAAATTCATCATCGACATCCGCATCCCCGACGTGCGCATCGGCGCCTTCGATCCAAAGAAGCTGCCGGCGATCCATCGCCAGGAACAGCAGGACGTGATCAAGCACGCCTGCAACGACAAGAGCGAACTCGCTCTGCTCGATGCCGGCGCCACCGTGGTGCGTCATTTCATCGATCAGGACCGGCAGGCCATTTTCGACGTGGCGGCGGTCAAGAGCGATTGCTCCGATCCGGCGGCGGCGCCGTAAGACGCGGCGACTTCGCCCGTCACGATTCAATTCCGTTCAGTCCGAGAAACAGCGATGCCCCAGCGCGCCACCGACCCGACGCCCAGCACAGCAACGACCGCTCGCCCCTCGGGAAAATGGCTGGCGCTGCCGGCGATTCTTGTCGTGATCGTGGTCGTGGTGCTGACCCTGTTCGTCGTCAGCCGGAAGGATCCGGCCACCGCCGCCGTCGACAACGCGCTGGCGGAAACCGCAGCGGACATGCAGAAGGCGCTGCCGCAGCCATTCGCTCCGGGACTGGTTCTTGAGAAGGTCGCGGTCGAGCGTCGCGTGCTGGTTTTCACCATCCGCAGCACCAAAGTGCATGCGCAGCAGGCGCGCGAGAACCTCGCCGCGCTGGGCCGCATTCGCGAACTGGAACAGAACGAAATGAATTCCCTCTGCGACAACCCGCGGATGAAGACGATCTTTGCCAACGGTGCCGGCGCGGCGCGGCGCTTCATCGATACCGACGGCAAGGTATTTTTTGAAGTTTCCCTCAGCGCCGAAACCTGTCGCACACACCCGCCTTCGCCATAGTGCGTGCTCCGTGCACGACCTTCTCAGCGCAATGACCCGCCCGCCTTTCCGCCCGAACACGGACAACAAGATGAAACTCCTGATCATCGGTGCCGGCGGCCGCGAACACGCCCTCGCCTGGAAGCTCGCGCAATCGCCGCGGGTCAGCGAAATCCTGGTCGCGCCGGGCAACGCGGGCACCGCGCGCGAAGGAAAATGCCGCAACGTCGCGATCGCCGCGACCGATATCGAAAATCTGCTCAAACTCGCGCTCGCCGAAGACATCGCGATTACCGTGGTTGGTCCGGAAGCGCCGCTGGTGCTCGGCGTTGTTGACCTGTTTCGCGCCGCCGGGCAACGCATCTTCGGGCCGACGCGTTACGCCGCGCAGCTTGAAGGCAGCAAGGCCTTCGCCAAAGATTTTCTCGCCCGCCACCGCATCCCCACCGGCTACTACGCCGTGTTCGAGGACATGGAACTGGCGCTCGATCACGTCCGCGATGTTGGCGCACCGATCGTGATCAAAGCCGATGGCCTCGCAGCCGGCAAGGGCGTGGTCGTGGCGATGACGCTGACCGAGGCCGAGGACGCGATCACCGACATGCTCGGCGACAACGTGTTCGGCAGCGCCGGCTCGCGCGTGGTGATCGAGGAATTTCTCGACGGCGAGGAGGCGAGCTTCATCTCGATGGTCGATGGCACCACCGCCCTGCCGATGGCGACCAGCCAGGATCACAAACGCGTGTTCGACGGCGATGTCGGGCCGAACACCGGCGGCATGGGCGCGTATTCGCCGGCGCCGGTGGTGACGCCGGAAGTGCATGCGCGGGTGATGCGCGAGATCGTCAACCCGACCGTGCAAGGCATGATCGCCGACGGCCATCCGTTCACCGGTTTTCTCTACGCCGGCCTGATGATCGACAAACAGGGCGCGGCGAAAGTGATCGAGTTCAACGTGCGTTTCGGTGACCCGGAAACGCAGCCGGTGATGCTGCGGCTCAATTCCGATCTTCTCGATCTGGTCGAGGCAGCGCTGGCGGAGCGCTTGCATGAGACCAGCGCCGACTGGGATGCGCGGCCGTCGCTGGGCGTGGTGATGGCGGCGGAAAATTATCCGGGCACGCCGCGCAGCGGCGATGCGATCCATGGCCTCGATGCCGAGATGCCCGAGCACAGCAAGATTTTCCATGCCGGCACGACGCTGGTCGGCGATGAAGTGGTCACCTCCGGTGGCCGCGTGCTCTGCGCCTGTGCGCTTGGCGACAGCGTGATCGATGCGCAGCACCGCGCGTACGCCGCGGCAGCGCAGGTGCACTGGCAGGGCGAGTTCCATCGCAAGGACATCGGCTGGCGTGCGATCGCTCGCGAACGCGGCTGAGCGCGCTCGTGTAGGAGCCAGCTTGCTGGCGACAACGCCAGGTCGCCAGCAAGCTGGCTCCTATATGGAATTTTAAGTCGCCAGCAAGCTGGCTCCTACGGGGAATTTTGTTAGGCTTCCGCCATCACAGGGGAGCCCCATGGCCCATAACCAGTTTTCGTTGTTAGGCAAGCGCCGCTTCCTGCCGTTTTTCCTCACGCAATCGCTGGGCGCGTTCAACGACAACGTCTTCCGCAACGCCACCTTGGTGTTGATCGCCTACCAGATGGGATTGAGCGAGAGCGCGAAATCCCTGTACACCAATCTCGCGCCGGCGCTGTTCATCCTGCCGTTCTTCTTCTTTTCCGCGACCGCCGGTCAGCTCGCGGAAAAATACGAGAAGACGCGCATCATCCGTGCGGTGAAAATCTTCGAGATCGTCGCGATGGCGATCGCCGCCATCGGTTTCTATTCGCATCACACGGCGCTGCTGCTGGTGGTGCTGTTCCTGATGGGCCTGCACTCGACGGTATTCGGTCCGATCAAGTATTCGATCCTGCCGCAGACCCTGCACCCGGAAGAACTCACCGGCGGCAACGGCCTGGTCGAGACCGGCACGGCGATGGCGATCCTGATCGGCATGATGCTAGGCGGCGGCTTGATGGGCGTGCCGGGACGCGGGCCGATGCTGGCTTCGCTTGCGGTGCTGGGCATCGCACTGGTCGGTTATTTCGCCTCACGGGCCATTCCGCCGGCGCCGCCGACCTCTCCCGACCTGAAGATCAACTGGAATCCGCTCACCGAAAGCTGGCGCACTTTCAGGCTGTGCATGAAACAGCGCGCGGTGTTCAATTCCGTGCTGGGCATTTCCTGGTTCTGGTTTTTCGGCACGGCGCTGACCGCGCAACTGCCCAGCTACGCGGAAGTGAACCTGGGTGGCGGCAGCGCGCTGTACCTGCTCGCGCTTGGCGTGTTTTCGATCGGCACCGGCATCGGTTCGCTGCTGTGCGAAAAACTTTCCGGGCGCACGATCGAGATCGGCCTGGTGCCGCTGGGCGCGTTCGGCATCAGCGCTTTCTGCATCGACCTGTACTTCGCGCGCACTGGCCAAGCAGCGCTGCATGGTCTGGATCTTGCCGGCTTCCTGCATGCCACTGGCAGCACGCGAATCCTGTTCGATCTGGCGATGATCGGCGTGTTCGGCGGCTTCTTCCTGGTGCCTCTGTTCGCCCTGGTGCAGAGCCGAACGCCGCGGACGGAACTGTCTCGCGTGATCGCTGGCAACAACATTCTCAACGCGGCCTTCATCGTGTCGGCGGCGGTGTTCGGCATCGTCGCGCAACAGGTGCTGCATTGGAGCATCCCGCAGTTCTATCTGGCGATCGCGGTGCTGAACGCGGTCGTGGCGATCTACATCTTCAGCTTGGTGCCGGAATTCCTGATGCGGTTCCTGGCCTGGGTCTACGTCAAGCTGTTGTACAAGGTGCGCGTCGATGGCGTCGAGGACAACGTGCCCGACGAAGGTGCCGCGCTGCTGGTATGCAACCACGTCAGCTATATGGATGCGCTGATCCTGAGCAGCGCGGTGCCGCGGCCGATCCGCTTCGTGATGTATTACAAGATCTTCCAGACGCCGGGCGCGGGCTGGATCTTCAAGGCCGCGCGCGCGATTCCGATCGCCGGCGCGCGCGAAGATCCGGCGCTGATGGAAAAAGCGTTCGACGACGTCGACGCCGCGCTTGCCGAGGGCGAACTGGTCTGCATTTTCCCGGAAGGCGCGCTGACCACGGACGGCGAGATCGCCGCGTTCAAGAGCGGCGTTGAACGCATCCTGGCGCGGCGCACGGTGCCGGTGGTGCCGATGGCGCTCAAGGGCATGTGGTCGAGCATGTGGAGCAAGCGCGATTCGCGCCTGCGTCGCCTGCGCCTGCCGCGGCGCTTCCGTGCGGCGCTGGAAGTAGTTGCCAGCGAACCGCAGGACGGTGCGCAGGCAACGGCGCAATCACTGGAAACCGCCGTGCGCGCGCTGCGCGGCGACGCTGCCTGAAGTCCGACCCGCCGCTGCCGCCACTTTGCTAGGATGCCGCGGAATCACTGCCGCCAAATCGATCCATCCACTGCGAGGAAGAAGAGCCATGAGCGTTCCGCCCCCAATGAACATGCCGCCGCCTCCCATGGAAGCACCGGCAATCCCCAACTACCTCGCCTGGTCGATCGTCGCGGCCGTGCTGTCGCTGTGCCTGTGCTGCGTCATCGGCACCATTCCGGGCATCGTCGCCATCGTGTTTTCCACGCAGGTCAACAGCAAACTCGCCGCCGGTGATTTCGACGGCGCGCGCAAGGCCTCGGACAACGCGAAGATCTGGTGCTGGGTGACCACCGGCCTATGCATCCTCGGCCTGTTGTGGACCGCCTTCTCGATTCTTCACGGCGGCGGTGCGCAATACGCGGAACTGCTGCGCCAGATCGAGCAGGCCAAGCAGCATTGATCGCTGCCGCGCCGATGTCGGGCGCGATGAAGGCGGGCGTTGCGATACTGATCGCAGCGTTCGTCGGTTTCGGCGTCTTGATGCTGCGCACGTTTGATCCCAACGTCGCCGGCAGTCCGTTTCCGCCCTGCATGTTCCATGCTCTGACCGGCCTCTATTGCCCGGGCTGCGGACTGACACGAGCACTGCATGCGCTGGTGCATTTTGACCTGGGTCGCGCGCTGGCGATGAATGCGCTGTTCGTGGTGTCGGCGCCGATACTTTTGCTGTTGAGCCTGCGCAGCAACGGCTGGTTACCGCGCTGGACCGAAGCAGGATTACTGCCGCTGACGCGACCGCTGTTCTGGCTGGTGCTGGTGGTGAGTTTCGGCGTGCTGCGCAACCTGCCCTGGGCACCGTTCTCGTGGCTGGCGCCGGGCGGCTGGCCGGGGTGAAGCGCGCCCTGTAGGAGCGGCGCAAGCCGCGATTTCTTCAAATCGCGTCGCAGGCGGGAGAAATCGCGGCTTGCGCCGCTCCTACGGATGCGATTCGGGCAATCGCGACAGCGCGATTATTTAACGAAGCCGGCGATCACGAATACCGCGATCAGGGCCAGCCACAGCAGCAGCACGCGCCAGACCAGGCTCATCGCATCGCGCAGTTCCAGCAACGCCGGCGCCTGCGCGGGGCCGTCGATGGCGTAGGCGTCTTCCTCGATCAGTTCGCACACCACGCTGGCGCGCGCAGCGGCGCCGAGAAAGCCGATGTCCAGGCGGATTCCGCCGTTGGCATGCCAGTCGCGCCAAGCGGCGAGCACGCTGTCGAAATTCGCGGCCAGCGCCAGACCGAAAGTCATCAGTTGCGCGACCGGCCAATCGAGCACGGCGATGAACACGCGCGCGGCGCTGCTCTGCGCCGGCGGCAGCGTCCGCTGCGCTTCGCCCTGGGCACTGAGCGAAACGAGGCGATAGAGAATGGCGCCGGCCGCACCCAACAACAGAAACCAGAACAGCACGCCGAACCAGCGCCAGAGCGCGCAGCGGAACACGGCTTCGACCAGGGCTGGGCCTTCGATCACCGGCTCGCCGCCTTCGGGAAACAGCGCGGTCGCAGCGACGCGTCGCGCTTCCGGATCGCCAGCCTCGATCACCGCGTCGACATCGAGATCGAGATCGCGTGGGCCCCAGGTGTAGAGCAGCGCGAGCAGGGCAAGCGCGAACGTCGGCAGCCCGTAGAACAGATCGCCAAGCAGCCATTGCCCGACGCCGATCAGCACGACCGGCACACCGACACCAATCCACAAGCCGAAGCGGCCCTGCCAGACGCTCTGACCGTTGAGCAGGCGTCCGAGCCACTGCAGCCAGGCGATGAACCAGCCGTAGTGGCGCAATGCAATCAACCCGGGCGCGATATGCCCGAGGAGCAATGCAAGCACGACGGCGATCAGGGTCAGGGCCATGGGCGGGACGGCGGCATTCCGAGGCGGTTGCGGGGAGT